>UEXS01000930.1_pt1 | contig 24814 bp, 8 predicted proteins | sample 4301141 | NCBI WGS metagenome assembly UEXS01 (sample SAMEA4773178, study PRJEB27434) | metagenome | biome: 2259; feature: agricultural soil; material: soil | place: USA | collected 2014-09 | depth 0.25 m
TATCACACGCTCGAAACACAGGTGCAGGCCGGAGACGACCGCGTCGTTCAAATGGTAGATCAGTTGATTCGCTCGGCAATCGAGGAAGGCGCGTCGGACGTTCACGTCGAGCCGATGGCCAACAAGCTGCGCATACGTTATCGAATTGACGGCGTGCTCGTTCACAAGATGGACATGCCTCGCGACTACACGCCGCGAATCATCTCGCGAATAAAGATCCTCGCCGACGCCGACGTGGCCGAGCGGCGCAAACATCAGGACGGCCGAATCTTCGTCAAGACAGAGAAACAGGAGATCGACATCCGCGCTTCGTTCTACGCCACGGTGTTTGGCGAGAATGTTGTTCTCAGAATCCTGAACAAGGCTTCGTTGATCGGGCTTGCGGAGTTGGGTTTTGCGCCGAACATCTTGAGAATCTACAGCGAAGATGTTCTTGCGGCGCCGTCGGGCATCACTCTTATCACCGGTCCAACGGGCTCGGGGAAAACAACAACGCTGTACAGTTCAATCGATCACTGCAACGACCCGACGGTCAAGATCATTACCTGCGAAGACCCGGTCGAGTACGTGATCGACGGAATCTCGCAGTGTTCGATCAACGAGAAGATCGGGCTGGGTTTCAACGAAACCCTCAAGTCAATCGTTCGCCAGGACCCGGACATCATCGTGATCGGCGAGATTCGCGATCGCTTCTCGGCGGACATTGCGGTCCAATCCGCGCTGACCGGGCACAAGGTCTTTGCTACGTTTCACACCGAAGACTCAGTCGGCGCTCTGATCCGGTTGATCAACATGGAAATCGAAACCTCGTTGATCGCTTCGACTATCGGCGCGGTGCTTGCGCAAAGACTGGTTCGAAAAGTGTGCTCGAATTGCCGCGAGAAACACATTCCCGAGGATCGCGTGCTGCGCCGGTTCGGATTGAGTCGCGAGGAACTGAATCAATTCACGCTATGGCACGGCAAGGGATGCTCGGCGTGCAACTTCACCGGGTATCGCGGACGAATTGGGATCTACGAGCTGCTGGTGCCCAACGTCGACATCCGGGATGCAATCCTTCAGAAGCGCACGATGCAGGAGATCCGCCAGATGAGTCTTGAAGTCTGCAACCTGTGTACGATGCAGGAGGACGGCATGGTGAAGGCGCTTCGCGGAGCGACGACGCTCGAAGAAGTATTGGAAAACGCGCCGCGCGTCTTTCATCACCGCTCGCTCGAAACGCTAATGGAAATCGTCGGGTGACGAGCCCGGGACGGTGTGTCGCCGAGGTTTAATGGCAGCAGGCTGCCAGGGTCGAGCTTCGGTCGCCTGAAGATCAGCCCCGTCCAATATTCGCAAGCGTACGCGCAGTGGTTGACGAGTTAGAAGGCCGCTGCCGGCCAAACTCAAAACGCCGGGGCCTGGCGCGAAGGCCCGCGCCGATTTTCATTTCGCCACTTCGAACAACATCTCAGCCAGCGCCTTAGTGAGCCGCTGGATTTCGTACCGCAATCTCTCAACCGCAGGACCGGCTCCAGATAAATCTCGCTCGGCGGCGATTTTCTCCAGCAAGGCCGCCGCCTCCACCGCTGCTCGGGCTTGAAAGTTCGCCACGGATCCTTTGAGCGTATGGGCGCCCCGCATAAGCGCTTCCGCATCCTGACGCGCGATGGCATCTTCGATCTCAGACAACTGATTGGGAGCCGACGCAGTGAGTATTCCCGCGAGCGAATGTAACAACTCGATATCGCCGTCCACGCTTGTCAGAAGCGAGCCGGCATCGAATGCACGGCCGGGCGCGTGGCTCTTATTGCGTTGCATCGTGTCCCGAGAAATCGCGGCCTCAATTGCGGCGAATAGTTTGTCAGCTTCAACTGGCTTGGAAACATAGTCGTCCATTCCGGCCGCGATACATTTTTCGCGGTCGCCCTTAAGCGCGTGGGCAGTAAGCGCGATGATCGGTATATGTGCGTGAGTTCCTCGTTCTCTTCTTCGAATAGCCGCAGTGGCTTCAAAGCCGTTGATCTCCGGCATCTGTACGTCCATAAGCAATAGATCAAACTTATCGCTCTCGATCAACGAAATCGCTTTACTCCCATCTTCGGCGATCACCGCAGTGTGTCCCCACTTTTCAAGAAGACGCTTAATGAACACTTGATTGACTGGGCTGTCCTCAGCAACCAGGATGTGCGAAGGATTTGCGCTTTTGGATAACAGCGGGGTATCCCCTTGTTCTTTCGGAGTCGCGGCCTGATGGTACGCGCCCGATAGAACACGTCTCATCGAGCGCAAGAGCTCAGACGGCTTTACCGGCTTCAATAGAGTGTCAACTACGTTATTGAGCGCGCCCGCGCAGCGTGTCCGTTGAACCGATGATATGATGATCAACGGAAGGTCGAGTGCCTCGGGCATAAGCTTGATTTGCTCTGCCAGCGTTTTGCCATCGATGAGCGGAATGTCGCAAGCGAGGATAGCGAGCTTGAATGGAGCACCCGTGACGGCGGCCGCCTTGATCGCCTCTTGTGCCGCTGATCCGCTCTCGACCACGAAGGGTTTCAACTTCCAGTTCGAAAGCTGGACCTCTATTATTTGGCGCGTTGTTCTATTGGTATCAGCCACCAGAATGGGTATTCCCGCGAGATCTGATGGCGTCGGCTGCGGCGAGCGCAGTGAAGAGATTGCCGCACGCCGGAAGCGAGCAGTGAAATGGAACACGCTGCCCGGATAGCCCTGTTGGCCGGGGACGAACCTGGGGCTCTCAACCCAAATGTCGCCTTGCATAGCGTGAACCAGCTGCGCGGAGATAGCGAGGCCAAGTCCAGTTCCGCCGTACTTGCGAGTCGTCGAGCCGTCCGCCTGCGTGAATGATTCGAAGATCATCGACTGTTTTTCCAGAGGGACTCCTATGCCAGTGTCCCTAACACTGAAGTGCAGCACGACTTCCTTGTCGGTTTCAATTTCTCTTTCAATCCGCAGGACTACGTGGCCTTGCTCGGTGAATTTGATGGCGTTACCTATAAGGTTCACGAGTATTTGCCTTACTCGCCCCGAGTCTCCGACGATCACATCGGGCACGCCGGGGCGTATGTAGTAAGCCAGTTCGATGCCCTTTTGGTCCGCGCGCAGTGCCAGCGCCTTCATCACATCGTCGACGACGTCGGGCAGGCTAAGCTCATCAAGGGAGAGATCGAGTTTGCCGGCTTCGATTTTTGAGAAATCCAGCACGTCATTGATCACTCCCAGCAGCGAATCGGCCGAGAGCTTAACCAAGCTCAAGTATTCCTGTTGCTCCGCGGTGAGCGTCGTGTCCAGGGCAAGTTCGGTCATGCCTATGATGCCGTTCATCGGAGTTCTGATCTCGTGGCTCATGTTCGCGAGAAACTCACTCTTTGCGCGGCTCGCAGCTTCAGCGGCGTCTTTGGCTCTTCTCAAATCGTGCATAATTCGCCGCTGTTGGGTTATGTCCTGGGCCACACCCACCCTGGCCGCGAGACGTCCTCTGTCGTCGTCAACGGGAGAAACAGAAAGATGGATTGGGAATTCGCTTCCATCTTTTCGGCGATTGAAGAGTTCGCCTTCCCAATGATCGGGCAGCCTCCGATATTCTGGAAATCCGCCGGCTGGCACCTGACCTTTGGAGCGCACAAGGTCGAAGATATTTGCGCCGATAACCTCTTCACGAGTGTATCCATACGTGTTGAGGAAGGCATCGTTGACGAACAATAGAGAGTCGGCGGTATCGGTGATCGAGACACATTCGTTGATGCTCTTGATCGCGTGTGCGAGCATGTTGACTTCTTTTTCGGCCTGCTTTCGTTGCGTAACATCGCGGGCGAAGCCGAGGACATAGTTCGTATCGCCGAGCCTCAGTGCGGCCGCGCTCAATTCCACCGGGTATAGCGAGCCGTCCCGTCTCCGTTGCTGCAGTTCAAAGCTGAGTCGTTGGCCCGAAAGTATTTGAGTGATGAGACTGGCGCTTTTCGCGGTACCGCCGGAGTCCAGTAAATCGCTGAGATTCATCGACAGCAGCTCTTTGATCGTGAATCCGCTCGCTTGGGCGGTCGCGCGGTTTGCCGCGCGAATACGTCCCGTGTGTTCTCCTTCGGCCTCGAGAATCAGGATCGAATCCGAAGCCGTCTCAAAAAGAGCCTTGTGACGCTCTTCGCTGTCTCGAAGCTCTTTCTCTGCGCGCTTGCGTTCGGTGATATCGCGGCAGTTGATGACAACGCTCGGAGTGCCGGCATCCCCGACGGATCTGCTCATCGACTCCAACACGAGCCAACCGCCGTCTTTTGCTCTCGCACGAAACTCGACCGCGATGTTTCGACCCGGGCCATTGATCGTCCGGTCGAAGGCGTCCACCACGTTAGGTAGATCATCGGGGTGAACAAGCTCAAAGGCGCTGACGCCCAGAATCTCATCCGAGTCATATCCGAATACTTTGAGGACCGACGGACTGGCGTATCCAATGGTTCCAGTTGGACCGATGACGAGAATCACGTCCGAGCCGTCCTCGATCAGCGAGCGGAAGTGCTCCTCGCTTTTCTGTAAGGCCTCTTGAACCCGCTTGCGCTCAGTCACGTCTGTGGCCAGCACAAGGCGCGCTTTTCTTCCTGAGAAGTCCAACTCGTGTGAAGATATTTCCACATCGATGATTGTTCCGTTTTTCGTGCAATGCTTCCAGGTGCCGGCATAACTGGCCAATGTGGGAACTGTGGCGGCAGCGTCGAGCAAGCCCGGAACATCCTCGGAGGGGCGAATGTCCCTGATCGTCATCGAAAGGAATTCGTCTTCGGAGTATCCGTAGTGATCGAGGGCTGCCTCGTTTACTTTCAGGAAAGCGAGAGTCTCAGTGTCGTAAACCCACATTGGATGTGGGTTGCTCGCGAATAGAGCGCGATAGCGCTCCTCACTATCCCGCAGCGTTTTCTCCGCCAGTTTGCGGCCGGTGATGTCTATCAGCGTTCCCTCGATCACGCCTGGCGTACCATCGGATCCATCAAGGACGCTCACGTTCGCTAAAACCCATACCGGATCGCCGTTCTTGTTTCGGATGCAGGCTTCGTAATTTGTTAGCGAGCGATCCCTGCGCAAGAGCCCGATTATCTGCTCGCGGGTTGCCGCCTCAAAATAGAAGTCCCACATTGAGCGATCGAGCATCTCTTCTGGCGATTTGTAGCCGAGCATATTTGCGGCGGCCTGATTGGACTCGAGCAATCGGCCATCCACCGTGGCCCGGTAAACTCCAGCCATGTTTCTTTCAAACAGGAGCCGATAGCGCTCCTCGGAAGCCCGCAGCGTCTTCTCGGCACGGGCGCGCTCGCTTACATCGCGTACCGTCCCGCGAAAGCCGGCGATCTGACCGGCCGAGTTCCGCCGTGCGGAAACGGAAACCTCGAGAAGCCTGATTTCCCCCTTTGACGTTCGAATCTCACACGGGAAGTTTTCCAGTGGCACGCCCGTGCGAAAAACCTCCGCGAACGCCTGACTCACTGCCTTGTTGTTCCCCGCAGCGGTGTAGTCGCGATAGTTGAGCCCCCTCAGCTTCTCCGGCTCGGCCGCGACGATTCTGCTGAGAGAGTCATTAAAAAACGTCAGACTGCCTCTAAGGTCGACTTCATAGTAGCCTTCCTGAATGCTCTGCAGAATGGTCCGGTACTTCTCCTCGCTTTCACGAAGCGCATCTTCCCATCCCTTGCGATCGGTTATATCGAATGCCGTCGCAAGTATGGCCGGCTGACCCTTGAATTGAATCAGGCTCGCTGTGATATCAAGCCATCGCGTTTCGCTGTTTTTCGTCACTATCTTGATCTCGGAACGCGGGGGTACAGTCTCGCCCATTTGGCGCAGCGCGGAACGCTCCTTCATCGGTTGTCGGAAGTCCGGATGAACGATGTCCCAGACCTCCGTTGCCATCAACTCATCACGGGTATAGCCGGATATCAGCTCGGCGGCGGAATTCAGATAAATGTATTTTGAATCTCGGTATATGTAGAGTGCGGCCGAGACCGTTTCGGCAAGCGAGCGAAACACCTCTTCGCTCTCACGCAGAGCCTGCTCTGCCTGCTTACGCTCCGTGATATCCGTCGCCAGCACAAACCCCGCGTGCCTTCCCGAAAAGTCGAGCGTGTGCGCAATGACCTCAACGTCGATGATGGTTCCGTCTTTCTTTCGATGCCGCCAATTGCTCGGCGACAACTCGGACGTGGGATTCAAGTGAGCGATTTCATCAAGAAGCTGCGGGATATCTTCCTCAGGCCTGATGTCCTGGATGGTCATCAAAAGAAACTCGTCGCGCGAATATCCATAGTGATGGATTGCCGCCTCGTTGACCGCCAGAAAGGAAAGAGTTTCAAGGTCGTAGACCCACATCGGTTGCGGATTGGTCTCGAACAAGAGCCGGTAGCGTCTTTCAGATTCACGCAACGCCTCCTCGGCCCGCTTGCTCTGGGTAATGTCCCTGAAATAGAAGACTCGACCGTAGTACTTGCCGTCAGCTCCAATCATAGGCGCGGAGTAGCGATCAAAGAGTCTGCCATCTTTGAGCTTCAGTTCATTTCTAAGCTTTTGTTCCTTGCTGGTATAAAGATGCTCGACCTCCTCAAGGAACTCGTCGGCCGACTCCAGCTTCGAGAGAACCGATTGAATAGCCGCCTCGTCTGACCGCGATTGCAGCACCTCGTCTGTTATTCCCCACATCGCGACAAAATTCTTGTTGAACGAAATAATCTCGTGATTCTCGCCCACGACCAGAATGCCATCCAGAGAAGTCTCCTGCTCAGTGTTGAGAATCGTGTTTGTGAAGAGCAACTCGTGCTCGTATTTCTTGCGTTCGGTTATGTCGCGTGAGTTGATTATCACCTGAGCGGCGCCGGACTCGTCGCGTAGAAGCCTCCCGAAAACCTCCAGAATTCGCCAGTCGCCGCTTCGATGCCTGAAACGCAACTCCAGCGATGCGGGGCCCTTGTTCGGCTCATCAGCTCTGGCCTTTAGGATCGAGGTCGCGGTGACGTCGTCCGGATGGGTGAACTCATTAACACTCCTGCCGATTAACTCTTCAGGCTTGTAGCCGAGCACGCGCTCGACGGCGGGGCTTTCATATCGAATCGTTCCGTCCAGGTCGACAACCGTGATAATGTCCGAGGCGTTCTCGATCAACGATCTAAAATGCTCTTCGCTGCGCCGCAGCAGTTCTACGGCCAACTTGCGCTCGGCGATCTCGTTCTCCAGGGCGGAAGTTCGCCGCTGCACCCGCGCTTCAAGTTCGTCGCGAGCGGCGCGTAATCCTTCTTCCGCGATGTTGCGCTTGGTCAGCTCGAGATCAAGCAGCGCGTTTGAGTGCTGCGATTCAGCGGTACGCCTTGAGACTTCCCATATCTCTCTCCTGCTTCGTATGGAAGCAAGCACCAGGAAGATGTCTTCGAAGGCGACCCATCCCGCGTGCTCCAGCCAGCGCCACGAGCTTACTGTCAGCACGCCGTACACCGATTCAGGCCAGAAAATGCCGCGCAGCAAATGATCGACGGCGACGACGATTGTTGCGGGCACCAGCACTCGCCAATCTCTATAGAAGGAAAGAAAGGCAAGCGACCCGAACACATGAAAATGTGTTTCGATGCGCCCGCCGCTCAAATGAATCAACAACGACCCCATCAGCATCTGTCCAATGGCGATTGCGTAGCGCGTGAGCAGCTCACCCGGCCGGGCTAACGCCAGCACAACTGGAACCGCAGTGATTGCGCCGCCCAGAAACAACGCTGCCCAGAGATGCGGATGAGTGTGATTGGATAATCCGGCCCACGCCTTTGGCGACAGCCACAACGCGACGCCGATTCCCGCGAGCCATTGCAGTGTCATCAAGACCGCAAACATTCGGTCAGTCTGTTTGTAGAGAGCTTGCTGGTGATTGCTGAATAATTGCTCAGTCCGCAACACGACCGCTTGAGTGCCGGGGGTCGGCGCCGCTACTTGCTGCATAGTTTCTCCGTTTCACTTGCAACTGTTTCATCTGGAAGCGGACATCCAAAAACTGGCGCGGCTGCCGGCGCCGCCATATCTCCATTGACCAGCGCGACAATCGCGGAGCGTCCGTTGTTGTCTCCGGAGTGTCCGCGCGAAGGTGTAATCCCGCCGCTGAACAATAATCGGCCGTCCACACCGTATAACATCGTCGCGCCCGAAGTAGTCGCATTGAAGCGCCCGGCCTCGATGCCATCTTCGTCACTGACCGGCGTGACACCCGGAATGCGCGCGGCGCTTTCCCACAGATCGGTCTTCTCCCATCCTTCCGCGAAGCCTCGCGGCTTCAAGAAAAGAACATACGCGGACACGCGGCCCTGACATCGGGCCATCAGCAACGCAAGCTCGCCAATGCTCGCCCGTGTGCAGGGGCAGTGCGGGTGAGCTGCCATCACGAGCGTCGCCCGCCCCGCTCCCATTTCTACGCGGCTTACGGCCGGCCATTGCGATGGCGGAACTCCCGCGGCGCCGGACGAATTCTGATACTTCCACAACATCCCGAAACCCACGCCTATCGCGGCCAGCCACAGCGCCGCCGATGCTGTCACAATCCAGGCTCGTAGACTCTTTCGGTTATCCATTACAAGCTCCCAGGGCTCTAAACTCTTTCGCGCTTGGGCGAGAAACGTCCTCCGCTCTAGCGCAACCGATATGCCGTCCCGCCCTTCGGTATGCGAACCGAACAAGCCTTGTGAGCACGTCAATTAAGTCGCGATGAATTCTTGGGTGTTGGACGAATGATCAATTGTTCGCGGGGCGCCACTCTACAGGATCGAGCTAACGATGGGTACATTAAGGGCACCGCCAGAGCTGCCGCGAATCGCCGTTCGCAACTCTAGTCGCCGCCGCCTGGCTACGATGGCCAGCGGTAACAGGATGCCTTGACGGATTCGTAGTTCGCATTGAGGGCGGGTTCCAACAGCAGAATGGCAGCGATGCGGCGGGCTATGTTCATTACCTCTCTTGCTTCGTCGGGTGTGAGCGCGCGGCCAAGCAGTTCGCGCTCGCGATAGCTCAGCCACTTCTTGATTACTTGATAGCGCCGATCGTGTAATCCCAAACTCTCACGGGGACGTTTTTCCAACAGGCAACGTCGTTGAGATAAATGTCGAAGGTCGTCTCACCGAGATGCGCAAGCGCTTGGTCAGTGGATAAACCGAGAGCTTCAACGCCTGAGGCAATCGCTTCGAGTTCGGCTGGCGTGTACGCGCGTTCGTTGAGTCAGGTTTCGAGTTTTGCGGCATGACCTTCGGCATCTCGGCCGACTAACACGAAATCGCGGTAGTTCCCAGAGCCCGTGAATTCCGCGCCTAAGTCTAAGCTACTTCCAGCTTAGTGAGAACGTACCCTCCGAACAACACGCAACACAACCGGAGAGTTAATTTTATTGAGTTCATCTCTCAACTCCAGAGACGCTTTTAGTTCTTCTTCGCCAACCTTAAACAGAGGCAGCCATTCAGGAGACTTTTTGGGATTGCAGGCTTCAAAACGCCATTCCTTAAGCTTTGCCATGGTTTCTCCCGAAAACCGAGCTATAGTACCGCTCACGCTTTCAAGAAGTCTATTCAATGTTAGACAGAATTGAAATTCGTTCAGAGTCGTGGTTCAGAATAGCTTTGCCTCGATTTCGTCTCTAAGACGCTCGTCGCAAGCGGGGTCGCTGGCATCGTGTTTCATCCGCAATTCACAGAGCCCATCGAGGAGAACGGGTTTGCGAATCATTTCGATGCCATTGAGTCCAGGCATAGTGATGTCGGTTGTCGGTTATTATCAAGTCGGGACGCTCGGCGCCGAAGGCAGCCGCGCTAGCTGCCAGCTTCTGTCGCTTGAGTTTCCGGCGCATCCAAAACCTCGCGCACCTTTCGAATGAGAGCGTCTCTCGTAAAAGGTTTCTGAATGAATGGCGCTGTAGCATCCAGAACACGGTGCCGGACTATCGCATCATCCGTGTAGCCTGACATGTAGAGCACTCTCATCCGCGGCCGGCGTACGGTCAGGCGTTGAGCTATCTCGCGGCCGCTCGTTCCGGGCATAACCATATCCGTCAGAAGGAGGTCAATCGGGCCGTTGTGTTGTTCGGAGATCTGCCAGCCGTCATCGCCGCTCGAGGCCTCCAGCACAGTGTAGCCATCTTCCTCCAGCAGCTTACTCGCCAGCTTCCTTACTGTGTCGGAGTCCTCAACAAGCAACACGGTTTCGGTGCCTCGCGCACAGTCGTCCTGTAACTTTCCCGCTTTCGTATCGACGGACTCCTCGACGCGCGGCAGGTATACTTTGAAGGTAGTTCCCCGCCCAGGCTCGCTGTATACGCCGATGGATCCGCCGCTCTGCTTTACAATTCCGTACACGGTAGACAGGCCCAGCCCGGTTCCCCTGCCTTGCTCTTTGGTCGTGAAGAAGGGTTCAAAGATGCGAGACTCTGTCTCCTTGTCCATTCCGGAACCGGTATCGGCGATAGCAAGCATTACGTGAGGTCCGGGGCTGGCATCGATGTGCCCGCTGGCATAGTCCTCATCCAGTTGGACGTTTGAAGTCTCAATTGTGAGCTTGCCGCCCTCTGGCATCGCGTCACGAGAGTTGACCGCCAGATTCATGATGATCTGTTCGATCTGACCGCGGTCGACTTTTACGTGCCAGGCGTCCGGATCCAGGCTTGTTTCCAACTCGACGTCCTCGCCTATCAGCCGTTGAAGCATTTTGGTAAGGTCCGTCACCACAGTGTTCAGGGCCAGCACCTGTGGCTGAACAACTTGTTTTCGGCTGAACGCGAGAAGCTGGCCGGTCAGGGCCGCCGCCCGCTGGCCGGCACTTTCAACTTCCTCGAGATCCTTTCGCATCGGATCCTGTGAATGCAATCGGGCCAGCGACATCTGACTGTAGCCGATTATCGCGGTGAGTAAATTATTGAAGTCGTGCGCAATTCCTCCCGCCAGCCTTCCGACGGCCTCCATCTTCTGAGCCTGGAGAAACTGGTGCTCCAAATGCTTTCGTTCAGTGATGTCGCCAATGACCGCCATCACCCCATTGATGTTGCCCCGGCCATCGCGCAAGGCGGCTGAAGAAATGCTCACCTCAATCAACGAGCCGTCCTTGCGCTGATACTTGGTCTCGAGGTCGGCAACAATTCCTCCCTGCAAAGCGATCTCAATAAACGAAACGATTTCCTGGGGATTGTAATCTGTCAGGGTGGAATAACGCCGTCCGCTCACTTCACTCTCAGTCCAGCCGAACATTCGCTCGGCCGCCGAATTCCAGCTCTTTACATTGCCCTCGAGGTCAGTCGCGATAATCGCCAGCGGCGAGGTTTGAACCAGCGATTGAAGCGTTTGGTTCGTCTCGCGCAGGGAATCCTCTGCCTGAAGCCGCAGGGTGACGGTTCCCTCAAGCTCGGTGGCGCGGTGCTGAAGCTCTTCATATCGCTTCGCGTTCTCATAAGCAATCCCTACCTGCGCTGCCAGCATTGCGATCAACTTCTCATCGTCGCTGCTGAACTCTTCGCATCCGATTTTGTCTGTCAGATACAGCGCACCGTACCTTCCGGACGAGGATGAAATCGCGGCGCCCAGGAAAGAAGTCATCGGCGGATGATTCGGCGGGAAGCCCGAAGACCGCGGATGCGTGTGGATAGCCCGCGTGCGTACGACACCGCTGTCACTCAGGAGAAACCCCAGCAATCCCCGCCCAACTGGCGGTGATCCAATAGCCTCCGCGGCTTCGGCAGTCATTCCGCTGGTGAGAAAATGAAGCACTTTCTCGTTGTCATCATCCAGCACCGCGATCGCGGCATATTTAGCACCGACTATTCTGCGAGCCGAGTGACAAAAGCTTTCGAGCAGATAAAAAGGATCGCGCTCGGCTGCCATCTGATGGCCAAGCTCGATCAGAGCCGCCATTCGTTCATTCACACGCCTGAGGTCTTCCGTTCTTGCGGAGAGCTTGTCCGTGAGCACGCGCACATGTTCGCGGTCGAATTCTTCAATTATCGGCGGGGCTGGTTGCGGACAAAGTCCCAGAACCTCGTCCACAATGCTAAGAATCATATCCGGTTCGCTCGGTTTGTAGATGATGTGGCTCACCCCACATGCATCAGCCAATGCTTTGGCTTCGCGGTCAAGGTAATGAGCGGTGCTAAAGATTACAGGTATCTTTGCGCTTGCAGGATCGTTTCGCATCTGGCGCACGAACTCGTACCCGTCCATCGTAGGCATCAGAATGTCGCTGATGATCAGATCCGGCGGTTCAGCTTTGATTAGCTTGAGCGCCTCCGCGCCGTCGCTCGCCTCCAGAACGCGATTGTCGTGGTAGCTCAGCAGAGTCTTTAGCAATTCGCGGTTGACCTGTCTGTCATCAACCACCAGAATTGTCGTCATCACTCAATCTCCCAAGTTAGTGAGGTAAACATCCTCAGTAAGGGCGAAAACGGTTGGGCGAAAAAGGGCAGAGTTACTGGAATCACCGCGCAAGTCAGTCGTTTCTTCGCAAAAAGCCCACCCAATAAGGAGCCGGACCTAACTGAGTCAACTTGCGTGCCGATGCTCCTTAACGATCGCGATTGACCTAGCTCGCACTTCGCGAAGCGGCGGACACGCGAAACAGGCGTCCCCGAACCAGGCTCAGCACGTCATCCCCAAGAAACGGTTTGCGCAGCACCGGGATGTCGCGCTCGCGGCAAATCGCCTCCTCCTCTCCCGAGATTTGACCGCCGGTCATGATGATTATTTGCGTGCCCGGAGCCTGCATCTGAAACTCGATTCCAAGCTCGACCCCATCGCCATCTCCAAGCAGGTAGTCCAGCAATACCGCGCCGGGTTTGTGAGTGCTGAAAATCTTTCGGGCTCGCTCGGCGGATTCGGCAGTCAGCAAGTTCCAGCCGGCCCCGGACAGCAGCCGCTCCAGAAACTGCAGCAACTGGTGATTGTCATCCACTATCAACACCGTGGGAGGCTTGCGGCCTGATGAGACATCATCAGCCCTCGTGTTTTGAATCACGAGCCGATCACCCGCTTCGTTGAGCTCGAATCGCACGCGTGCCCCGGGCTCGACCAGATCGCCCGCGACCAGCGTCGCAAGCGGCTGCGTCACCAGCCGGTGCAGCGTCCGCTTTAACTCTCGCGCGCCATATTCTTCGCTTGTGCCTTTTTGAAGCAGGAACTGCCGGCTGTCACCCGGTATCTCAACGCTGAAACACCTTGCTCCCAGCCGCGTGTTTACGTGGCGCTGCAGCTCATCGAGATGCTGGTCCAGAATCGTCGCCAGCGAACTGGCGTCGAGTGGTTGATAGGTGACCACCGCATCGATTCGATTGACGAACTCGGGCGAGAATCGTTTTCGCACCGCGGCGAGCGCGATGCTCTCGAGTCTGCTGGTCAAATCGGCTTGCTGTTTCTGAACGGCAGCCTGAAACCCAAAGTCGGGCCGAAGCTCCTTCATCATCTCGCGAGCGCCCAGGTTGCTGGTGAAGAAGATCAGGCTCTTTTCGAAATTCACCGTTGTGTTGTCGCCTAATCGCAGAATCGCCTTATCCAGGATTCCCAGCAGCAGACGTGTGAGAGAGGGCGCCGCTTTTTCAATCTCGTCGAACAGCACGAGTGACAGTTCGCAGTTCGGGGTTGCGACTTCGCTCAACTGGGTTTGGCTGAGCATGGGCGGCGTTTCGCGATGCCCGAGATAGCCGGGAGGCGACCCGATCAGCTTTGCCACCTCGTGCTCCATTTGGAATTCGCCGCAGTCAACTTTGAGGATGTTCTTTGCGCTTCCATGCAGAACTTCGGCAATGGCCTCGACGGTCTTGGTCTTGCCCGTTCCGGTTGGACCAAGCAGCAGGAACACACCCGCTGGTCTGCCCTCGGGCGCAAGCCCGGCCTGCCACATGTAGACGTAAGGCACGATGAACTTCATCGCCGCCCCCTGCCCTATTACTCTTTTGGACAACAAAGTCACGAGGTCTGTTTCCGGACCGGCGGATGTTTGTGAGATGTTCTCTTCGTTCATTGTCTTTACTCCCTACGGCGTTGATTGCCCGCTCTCCGGGCCGTCATCCAGGCTTTCGTTCATGGCCCTCGATTTTCAGGCGCTCCCGTGCGGGCTGCTTATGCCCTTCGCACTCTTTTGCGCGGGCCGGCGTTGCACGTTGTCCGTACCCAGAACCTGCCGCACCTTGTTCGCAAGCGTGTCTGGCGTGAACGGCTTTTGAATGAAGGCCGCGCGCGCCTCGACCACGCCATGAAGAAGCAGTGCATCACCGGTGTAGCCCGACGCGAACAAGATCTTTGTGTCTTTTCGAGTGCGCTTGATTTCTTCGGCGAGCTCTTTGCCGCCCATATTTGGCATCACCACATCGGTGAGCAAGAGGTGAATTTTGCCGTCATACTCCTCGGCAATGGTCAAAGCTTCATCGCCACTCGATGCTTCGAGCACCTCGTAGCCGCACTCGCGCAGCACCTTCGCCGCCAGGATCCGTACCTGCAGATGGTCCTCAACCAGAAGCACAGTTTCCGTCCCCGCCGATGCCGCTTGATGTAGCTCTTGATACTCTTCTTTCGCATCCACTGCCGCCCAGGGCAGGTAGACCTTGATGGTCGTGCCTCGGTCCGGCTCGCTGTAAACCCAAATGTCTCCGCCGCTCTGCTTGACGATGCCGTAGACTGTTGAAAGGCCCAGGCCGGTTCCCCGTCCCAGGTCCTTGGTGGTGAAGAAGGGTTCGAACATGTGCGACTGGGTCTCGGCATCCATTCCGCAGCCCGTGTCGCTTACGGCGAGCATGACATGAGGCCCGGGGGTTACATCGGAGCGCAACCGCGCGTAGTCTTCATCCAGGATCGTGTTCGCCGTTTCGACGATCAGCTTTCCGCCGGTTGGCATCGCATCGCGAGCGTTGACCGCCAGATTCATCAGCACCTGCTCGATGCGTCCAGGATCGGCAGTTATCTGGCGCAACTCGCTATCGAGAGAACAGACCAGCTCGATGTCTTCGCCGATGACGCGTCTGATCATGTTGCTGATGTTCGTGACTATCAGATTGACGTTGATCAGCTTTGTTTGAAGCACCTGCTTGCGGCTGAATGCCAGGAGCTGGCCGGTAAGATCTGCCGCACGCGTTCCGGCTTTCCTGATCTCCTCGATTTCTTTGTAAAGCGGCTCTCCCTCGCGGAGGCGCGAGCCCGCAAGCTGGCTGTAGCCGATGATCGCGGTGAGCAGATTGTTGAAGTCGTGAGCGATTCCACCGGCCAGCGTTCCGATTGCCTCCATCTTTTGCGATTGCAGAAGCTGTTCCTCCAATTGTTTTCGCTCGGTGACATCCTCAACGCCTCCCTCGTAGCGAAGGCAATTCCCACTCTCGTCTCGTATCGCTCGAGCACCGGCTGAAACCCATATCTTTTTTCCATCCTTGCGATACACCTGAAGCTCAATCCCCTTGATCACTCCTCGCTGTTCAAGCTCCTCGAGTAATCTCGCGCGGCCTTCCGGGTCAACACAGATCAGTGTCGCCACATCAGTGACGATTGCCATCAAGTCGCCGGGCGATTCGTAGCCCAGGATGTGGGCCAACGCGGGATTCGCCGCCACGATTCGGCCAGAGGGCGTTGCCTGATACATTCCCTCGACTGCGTTCTCGAAGATGGACCGGTACCGGGTTTCTGCCTCCTGCACATCTCGATGAAGTTTTGCGCTCGCAAGCGCCGGCGCCGCCACGTTGGCAAGAACCGACAACGCCTTTGTCTGGCCAATGGTAAACGGACGCCGTGATTTGGTGGAGTTTACGTTGAGAACCGCCACGAGCTTGTTGCCCACGGTCAGCGGCATCGATATCGAGGATTGAATTCCAGCCCGCGGATTCAGCGGCGCGAAACGTGGATCATCCACCTCGCCCGTCAAATTCAACGTCTCCCCGTGCCGAGCGACCCATCCCGCTATTCCTTTCTCAACCGATACCCGCTCGCCCAGAACTGCGCCGCCTCCCTCGCCGCGCGTAACTTTCACGCACAGCTCCTTCGCGTTTTCCGCCGGGACCATTACCGTGACCTCGTCGGCCTGACACTGTTGACGCGCGGCGTCCGCGACCTTTTCAAGGATCGTGTCCGGGTCGAGCGTAACCGCGACTGCTCGAATCAGCTCGTTCATCGCGACGGTCTCACGGAGTTGCAGGTTCTCCAACTTTACCCGCCGCATCTGCATCGCTCTCGTCAAAACAGGCAGCAGCACATTCAGCTTGAACGGCTTCAGCAGATAATCGAATGCGCCCAGCTTCATTGCCTCGACCGCCGTTTGAACCGTGCCCTGTCCAGTCATTATGATCGCGACCAGGCTCGGGTCTATTTCCAGCGCCGCTTTGAGAAACGTGACGCCGTCCACGTCCGGCATCATCAAATCGCTCAACAGCAGATCGAAATCGTGCTCCTTCAATTCTTCCAAAGCGAATGGGCTCGAACTGAATCCCACAACCTCATATCCGTGTTGCACCAACATCTCGCACAGCACATCAAGCAGGTGTTTTTCGTCATCAACAACCAGTAATTTCCCGGCCACTTCCTGTGTCATTGTTATCTCCCCCTTGCGTTGCTACAGGCGGCGGCTAGTGCCCCGCCATCGACGCTGAACCTTCTCCGCCTATCGTTGCCGAATCGTCTTTCCCGGCCGATACCGGTAACGTGATGCGCACCGTCGTTCCTCTGCCGGCTTCGCTTGTAATCTCAAAATTGCCTCCGTGCTCCTGCACAATCCGCTTGCAGATGGCCAATCCCAGTCCTGTTCCCTTGCCCTCGGGTTTAGTCGTGAAAAACGGCTCCGTCACATTGGGCAAGTCGGCCTTCGGTATGCCCTTGCCTGTGTCCCTAAACTCGATTCGCATCGCGTCCGTTTCCCGATCGAGCGTGCAGGGAATACATCGGATGGTCAGCCGTCCTCCCTCGAGCATTGCGTCTGCAGCATTGGTCAACACGTTGAGGAAGACCTGCCGCAACTGCTGACGGTCGGCTTGAACCATTTTGGCCTCGGAAGAAATCTCAAGCGAGACTTCGATATTCCGGTTGCGCAAATGGTTGTGAAGCAGCTCCAGTGTGCTCTTGATCTCTAAGGAGACGTCGATTGTCGATACTTGAGAATCCCTGCGGCGGCTGAACTGAAGAAGATTCGAAACAAGATTGCCCATGCGCTCGACTTCTTCCGCGACGATTGAGAGCGGTCTGTGCGACGGATCGCTTTCCGCGGCCTGGGAAAGCAGCGAATCAACTCGCAGGCTCACGGTGGCAAGCGGATTGTTGAGCTCGTGCGCGATGCTCGCGGCAAGCTCGCCAACGGACGCGAGTTTTGCCGCGTGCCACAACTGGCCTGACATTGTTTGTAGTTCCGCGTTCTTCGCGCGCAACGCGTCTTCGGATGTGGCAAGCCTTAGCGCGTGCTCGGCCAGCTTTCTCTCCGCGTTCCTGCGATCGGTAATGTCGTTGTTTACTTCCAGGATCGCTGTCGGCTCACCGTGTTCGTCCCGGTGTAAGATCTGATGGCTTACGACCGTCACCCTGTGCCCGTCGCGGCAGGTGTGTGTCAGTTCTCCCTCCCAGAAACCATCTCGAAGAATGTCGGCGTCGATCACTTCGCGCGCCATCGAAGATTCTGTTTGCAACAACTCGTGTGAACATTTTCCAAGCGCTTCTTCCTTCGTCCATCCGTAGAAATCCTCCGCGCCTTTGTTCCACAGGATGATCGTGCTGTCTTTGGGATTGCGAACCAGGACCTGCGCCAGATCGAGCAACCGCGAATGCTGCTCCAGGGCCGCCGTCTTCTTCGCGATCTCCTCTTCGGCCAGCTTGCGCTGGGTTATGTCTCGGATGATCACCGTGTATAACTTTTGCCCGTCCACTTCGACCTGCGAGATCGAGGCTTCGATCGGAAACTCTTCGACGCCTCCACGAATGCCCGAGATGGGCCGCGATGATCCCATCGAGCGAGTAGTCCCGTTCGTTTGACCGAAATTGCGAATATGCTGGTGGTGGCTCTTGCGAAACCGCTCGGGTATAAAGCGGTCGAGCGGTTGCCCTATCGCCTCCGAGCTCGGGCATTCGAATATCGATTCGGCGGCCGCGTTGAACAGAACAACTCGCTGATCCGAATCCACGGTAATGATTGCATCCATCGCCGAACCGATCACGCTTGCCAACTGCTGTTGACTCGCCATCCGCGCCTCATCCGCTCGCTTGCGGTCGGTGATGTCGTTGTTCGCGGTGAGCACGCACTGAACGCCATCAATCTCGATCATCTCGGACGAGGTCAGCGCCACGCGCAACTCACCGCTCTTCGTGCGGCGGTGCACCTCGGCATTTCGAATCCTGCCGTGTTCGGCGAGCACCTCTCTCAAGCTGTCCCGTTCTTTCAAATCGCCATAGATACCAATCTCCAAAGTCGTCTTGCCGACAATCTCTTCGCGGGTGTAACCGCTGTTTTCGAGAAAGCTCTCGTTGACGTCGATGTAGCGTCCGTCTTCGTGGGCGACGATGCTCATCGGAATCGGGCTCGCGCTGAAGGCCTTTGAGAAACGCTCTTCGGACGCGCGCAAGGCCTTTTCGACGCGTGTTCTTTCGGCGATCTCCCGATCAAGCTTCTCGGTGTGACGCTGGACTTCCTCGTATCGTCTGGCGTTCTCATAAGTCACCCCGAGCTGGGCGGCCAACGCTACAACCAGTCCTTCATCTTCTTTTGTGAATTCTTCGAGACCGATTTTCTCGCCGAGATAAAACGCCCCGTATACCCGCGTCGGCGATGAGATGGCCGTGCCAAGAAACGATCTTATTTCCGGATGATTCTCAGGGACCCCGATGCCTCGCGGATGACTTTCAACGTTGCGGAGGCGAATCGCTTTGCCTTCCTTGAGGAGCTTCAAAAAGAGCCCCTCGGGAACAGGGAGATTCTCAGAATCCGAAAAAGCGCCGGCCCTCATTCCGCTCGTAAGAAAATATTTCAGGGACGAACCCTCTTCGAGCATGCCGACAACGGCGTACTTTGCACCGATGATCTTTCGCGCCGATCTGCAGAAAAGCTCGAGTATTGAATCGATCCCGGGTTCAACTGCCATCTGGTGGCCAAGCTGGATGAGCGCGTCCAGCCGTTCATTAACAAATCTCAACTCTTCCGCTTTCGAAATCACGTGGAGAGGAGCCGAGTCGTCTTCTCTTTCGCGAAGCGCTTCATCCTCTGGAGCAAGACCGAGCACATCGCCGACCGCGCGCAGGACCGCCTCCGGCTCGGCCGGCTTGTGGATGATGTGAGAGACCCTGCACTTCTTTGCGAGCGCGCGCGCTTCTCGATCCAGAAAATGCGCGGTGTTGAAAATCACGGGGATGCCGGATATATCCGGGTCAGACCGCAGCCGGTGAATAAACTCATAGCCATCCATCGTCGGCATCAGGATGTCGGTGATGACCAGGTCCGGGCGCTCGGACCTGGCCAACGCCAGCGCTTCCGCGCCGTCGGCCGCCTCGACCACGCGATGGTTCTGGTACCCCAACAGCGTCGTAAGGAAGTTGCGATTGGCCGGCCGATCATCGACTACTAAAATCTTGGCCATAGGATTACACTCTCAAGCAGCGTTCTACTTCTGCCAGCACCACTTCAGGATCAGCGGGACGGAGGATGAACCGCACTGCCCCCAACTCGAGGCCGTATAAACGATCTCGTTCCTGCCAGACGGTTGACGATATGAATACAAATGGAATGCGCTGGAGTCTTTGATCCGCTTTGAGGGACCTTAAAAAGTCAAACCCAGACTCCCCCTTCATGTGAACGTCGGACAGGATGAGATCGGGGTCGATCTCGCCGAGCAGGATCTGAGCCTCGGCAACGCTGTTTGCTGCGATCACTTCGTACCCGACCGGTTCGAGAATTCCGCGCGCGAGTTCGATGTTGACATGTGAGTCATCCACAACAAGTATGGTCGCGCGCTTGACGCTGGCTGTCGGAGCTTCCTCCTTCGTTTGAGAAGACCGCTCGGGAGTTGTGCGTTCGAACGTCGGAAGAAAGGTCTCAACCTGCTGGACGAATGTTTCGGGGGCGATAGGCTTTGCGATATATCCATCGAACCCGGCCGACAGCACTTTGTCGCGATCGCCTACCATCGCGAAGGCTGTGACCGCGACGAGCGGGATCTTCTTGAGCGAAGGATGATTCTTGAGCTGCCGGGCCACATCGAGACCATGGATCTTGGGAATTTGAATATCGCAGACAATCAAATCGGGTGACTCGCGCCGCGCGGCTTCGAGTCCCGTCTCTCCATCGCACGAAGTGAGCACTTCGTGTCCGAAGGCCCTGAGCAAGAAGCTCATCAACTCGAGATTGGCCGGATTGTCTTCGATGACCAATATCCGAGCACCCATTCGCTATCTCTCCTTCAACAGAAGCGTAAACTTGCTGCCTTTGCCGAACTCACTCTCCAGGCTGATCGCACCGCCCAGCAGGTGCGCCAGCTTTTGACTCAAGTGCAAGCCCAGTCCCGTGCCTTCGTAACGCCGCGCTCCGACAGCGTCGACCTGGGTAAACGCCTGGAAGAGTCTTTCCTGATCTTCGTCGCGAATCCCAACTCCCGTGTCGGCTACGCTGACTTCGGTAAGCAAGCGCCCGTTGTCCCGCTTCTGACCTACCTCCAGACATACGTGGCCTTTCTCCGTAAACTTGATGGCGTTGTTGGCCAGGTTCAGCAGGATCTGACTGAATGCACGGCGGTCGGTCATTAGCACCACGTTCTGTTTGGGGACCCTGACGTCGAACTCGAGGCCCCGCTTTTCGGCGAGCGGACGGAGCGCCGATGTCACTTCCTCGATCACGCTCTGGCAAACGACTGGCTCGAAGGTCACTTCAACCTTGCCCGATTCGATCTTGGCAAGATCGAGCAAATCGTTTATCAGCGACAGCAGATGACGCGCGCTCGTTTGAATAGTAGTCAGTTGCTTTTCCTGGTCCGCGTTCAGCGCGCCAGGCAGCTTCATCAGCAGCGTGCCGGTGAAGCCGATGATCGCATTGAGCGGCGTGCGAAGCTCGTGGGACATGCTGGCGAGAAAGCGATCCTTCGCAAGGTTCGCGCTTTCAAGCTCGAGGTTCTTTTCCTGCAGCGTCTGCTCGAATCGTTTGCGTTCGGTCACGTCGCGGGCCGCCGCGAACACGCCCTGCAGCTTGCCGTCGCGATCGTAAAACGTCGCCGCGTTATAAGAGACGACGGTTTCGTGGCCCTCCTGGCTGCGTGCGGTAAGCTCGTAGTTCGTCACCTTCCCCTCGCGCAACACCAGCTTGACGCCTTCTTCAGCCTGCTGAGGATCGGTGAAGTACTGTTTGAACGCCGCGCCGACCAGGTCATCGCGTGAATACCCGGTGAGTGATTCCATCTGTTGGTTCACATCGGTGATGATGCCGAGAGGATCAGTGGTCATCAGCGCGTCGATATTCGATTCGATCAACGAGCGCGTATAAAACTGCTGATCGCGAAGCTGCTGTTCGAGCATCTTCTGTTCTGTGATGTCTCGCGCGCCGGCGAGTATTCCAAGAGGTGTTCCCGTCGCGTCGGTGAACACGCCGGCGTTGAAGCTCACAGTGATTCGCCGGGCGTGCCTGGTGATCAAGACCAGCTCGTAGCCGAGCACACGCGCTTCGGCCAATGTCTGCTGGACGCCGCTTCGCGCTCGATCAGGCTCGGTGAAGTATTCAGAGAAGCGCGAGTTGATCAGATGCTTACGCGAGTAGCCGGTCAACCGAGTCGCTTCTTCATTGACGTCGGTGATGATGCCGTCCGGTGCGATCGCGAACAGCGCGTCCGCGGACGCTTCGATCAGCGAGCGGTTGTACACCTGTTGTTCGGTAAGCTGAGTCTGAAGCCGCGCCTGTTCCGATATGTCACGCGCCGAAGCGAAGATGCCTTGCACGCGTCCGTCCGCCGCGCGAAACACCGACGCGTTGAACGAGACCGTCGCCTTGCGCCCGCTCCTGGTCCGAAGCACCAGTTCGTAGTTGGTCACCACGCCTTCGGCAAACGTCCGCTTGACTCCGGAGTCGGCGCGATCCGGTTCGGTGAAATACTGTTTGAAAGTGGAGCCGACCAGCTCGTCGCGCCCGTAATCCGCCATTCGGCACATCTGCTCGTTGACGTCGGTGATGAATCCTTCCGGATCAACCACGATGAGCCCGTCCACGGAAGACTCGATCAAGCCGCGAAGATAAGTCTGCTGCTCGCGAAGCTGTTCCTCCAATCGAACGCGATCGGTTATGTCGCGCGCCGAAGCAAAGATTCCGCGAACGCTTCCGTCAGCATCTTTGAACACGGACGCGTTAAACGAGACTTGCAGCAACCGGCGAGTTCGCGCGACCAGTGTCAGCGCGTATTCGGTGACCACGCCTTCGTCAAACGTTTGCTGGACTCCGAATCGGGCCCGGTCCGGATCGGTGAAGTAATCGGCAAACGGAGTGCCGATCAATTCCGCGCGAGTGTATCCGCTCATCTCGCAGATTCGATCGTTCACATCGGTGATGATGTATTGCGGATCGACGGTGACCAGTCCGTCAACCGACGATTCAATCAAGCCCCGGAGATAGGTTTGCTGCTCGCGCAGTTGCTGTTCGAGTTTCTTTTGTTCGGTGATGTCGCGCGCCGCGGCGAAGACGCCTTGCAGCTTTCCTTCGCCGTCATAAAAGGTCGCCGCATTGTACGAGACTACTGTCTCACGGCCATCCTTGCCCCTCGCCGTCAGCTCGTAGTTCGTCACTCGCCCTTCGCGCAGCACGAGCTTGACGCCCTGATCTGCGCGTTCCGGGTCGGTGAAGTACTCTTTGAAGGGCGTGCCTATCAGCTCCTCGCGAGTACCACCCGTGAGAGCCTCCATCTGCTGATTGACGTCGCTGATGGTGCCGGTCAGATCGGTGGTCATCAATGCGTCGATGTTGGATTCGATCAGCGAGCGCGTGTAGAACTGCGAAGCCTGCAACTGTACCTCGAGTTCTTTTTGCGCTGCGATATCGCGAGCTGAAGCAAAGATGCCGCGCACTTTCCCGGCCGCGTCCTTGAAGACCGCGGCGTTGAACGACACCGGCACCTGGTGGCCATCAGCGGCCTCCAGAGTCAGCACGTAGTTGGTGACCGCGCCTTTTTCATAGGTCAGGCGGACCCCTTCGGCGGCGCGCTCGCGCTCGGCAAAGTAGTTGGGAAATGAGGAGCCGATCAGTTGGCTTCGCGGCCGGCCCGCCATGCGGCACATCGTCTCGTTGACGTCGGTGATGGACATCGATTCGTCGACGGTCACCAGCCCGTCGACCGATGCTTCGATCAGACCGCGGTTATAGGCGCGTTCTTCGGACATCTGGGTTTGAAGCTGCGCCTGTTCGGTGATGTCTCGAGCGCTGGCGAAAATGCCTCTAACCGATCCGGACTGGTCCCTGAAAATCGCCGCGTTAAATGAGACCAGACTTTCCCTTCGATCCTTGGCGCGAAGCGTAAGCTCGTAGTTTGTGACCGCGCCCTTATCGAGCGTCAGCCGCACGCCTTCGGCTGCGTGTTTCGAATCAGTGAAGTATCCGGGGAACTGTGTGCCGATCAACTCCTCTCGCGAGTAGCCCGACATCCGGCACATCGTTTCGTTGACGTCGGTGATGTTCAGCATCGGATCGACTGTGATCAGTCCGTCGAGGGACGCTTCGATCAAGCCGCGGTTGTAGGCGCGCTCCTCGGCGAGTTGTGTTTGTAGCTGGGCCTGGTCGGTGATGTCGCGGGCGCTTGCGAAGATTCCGCGAACGTCGCCGGCCGCGTCCAGGAACACCGACGCATTGAACGATACCTGCAACTGCCTGCCCGCTTGAGTAGCCAGTGTCAGAACATAGTCGGTGACCACTCCCTTCTCGAACGTCTCGTTGACGCCGCTGGTCGCGCGCATCGCATCGACGAAGTAGTCGGCGAACGGTGTGCCGATCAAGTCTTCCCGCGAGTAACCCGTCATCCGGCACATCTGTTCGTTCACATCCGAGATAGTCAATGACGGATCGACGGTGATCAGCCCATCGACCGACGCTTCGATGAGGCCGCGGTTATACGATTCGGATTCGCGAAGCTGTTGTTCGAGCTTCTTCTGTTCGGTGATATCGCGAGCGGCCGCGAACACTCCCTGAAGCCTTCCGGCGGCGTCACGAAAAGTAGACGCGTTGTAGGAAACAACAGTCATCCGCCCCTCTTTTGACAGGGCGGTCAACTCATAGTTGGTAACTTTCCCTTCGCGCAAGACGAGCTTTATGCCTTCTTCAGCGCGTTGCGGATCTGTGAAGTACTGTTTGAACGGAGTGCCGATCAGCTCGTCGCGGTTGTACCCGGTCAGCGCCGCCATTTGCTGATTGACATCCGAGATCACGCCGACAAGGTCGGTGGTCATCAACGCGTCGATGTTGGATTCAATAAGCGAGCGGGTGTAGAACTGCGTCGCCTTCAGCTCTTCGGTGAGGCGTATTTCATCCGAGATGTCTTTGGAAATCAGCAGGAACCCGATCGCGCGTCCGTTGGAATCGCGTCTCGGGGTGATTACGACGCGAGCGGTGAATCGCTCGCCGTTCTTACGCATTCGCGGAAGAGTGCCTTCCCATTTGCCGTCGCGAAGCGCCGCTTGAATTATCTCCTGGGGCTTGCCGGCTTCGACGTCTTCGGGAACGTGAAGTATCGACGAATTGGCTTTGCCCACGACCTCTTCCGGCTCGTAGCCGTAGAGTCTGCGCGCGCCCTCGTTCCACAGAAGAATCTTGCCTTCCAGATCCTTGCCGATGATCGAGTACTCGGTCGATGATTCGAGGATATTCGCGATGAAATCGA
>UEXS01000133.1_pt1 | contig 24487 bp, 23 predicted proteins | sample 4301141 | NCBI WGS metagenome assembly UEXS01 (sample SAMEA4773178, study PRJEB27434) | metagenome | biome: 2259; feature: agricultural soil; material: soil | place: USA | collected 2014-09 | depth 0.25 m
CTATGTCTGAGGTACTCATATGATCTCGGGGGCTGCAGGGTTGACGCTTCGTGACCAGTTTGCCATATTCTATCGGAGCTGGAAAGAAGTCAAAACCGGGGATGGAGTTCAATTGCCACCAGTACTAATCCTTCACGTCCGTGTTCTGGTCTCATTCGCGGCGACCCTGATTAACGAGGAAATGTTTTGAAGCTAGAGGAGCTCGCAAGTCTACTTTCCTGCAAACTGGAAGGAGATGGCTCGCTCGAAATCCATGGAGTTGCGACATTGGAAGGAGCGCGCGAGGGCGATCTCAGTTTTCTTACAAACGCCAAGTATCACAGAGAGGCTCAGCGAACCAAGGCATCTGCGATTTTGCTGGGACCTGACGGGCCGTCGCTGAGTGTCGCGCTTTTGCGGCATGACAATCCCTACCTGGCCTTTGCAAAGGCGGTCGAGTTGTTCTTCAGCGCTCCTGCGCAGAACGCAACAATCCATCCAACGGCGTGGATTGCCGATACGGCTTCGATTGGGACGAACGTTGACATCGGCCCGTTTAGTTATGTTGGGGATGGGGTACTCCTGGGAGACGACGTTCGGATACACTCGCGGTGCACCGTACTCGAGGGTGCACAGATCGGCAACAAGACTGTCTTGCACTCGGGATCCGTCGTTCGCGAACGCGTGATTGTGGGAGAGCGGTGCATCGTTCAGAGCAACGCTGTGTTGGGGTCAGATGGCTTCGGCTACGCAAAACAGGAAAATGGCGCGTGGTACCGCATCCCTCAAGCCGGCACTTTGATTGTCGAAGACGATGTAGAAATCGGCGCATGTACAACGATCGACAGAGCGACGCTTGGTGAGACTCGAATTCGGAGGGGTACGAAGATCGATAACCAGGTTCAGATCGGACACGGATGTACCGTCGGCGTCGATAACCTCCTTTGCGCACAAGTCGGGCTCGCAGGTTCGACAAAGACTGGCGTAGGCGTTGTACTTACAGGGCAAGTCGGCGCCGCCGGGCACCTCACCATTGGCGACGGAGCAATCGCAACACCGCAGACTGGAATTGCAAGTTCCATAGATGCTGGCGAGATAGTCTCTGGCGCTCCGGCCATAGATCATAAGAACTGGCTGAAGTCTTCGGCGGCGTTTTCTAAACTTCCTGAAATCCAAAAGAACGTGCGAAGACTTGAGTCACGGGTAGCTAATCTTGAAAGCCTTCTTGAGAAATCATCGTGAGGTGAATTCGCGCCGTGTCTGGTATTTTATAGAGGAATTGCAAGAACATATGAATGTAAAAATTGAAGTAACTTCAAGTAGCTCGTTAAAGAATCTAGGAGAAAAGATCGAGAAGGTCTTGGATGTGGTGCCGGCGGAACACCTGAGAGGCTTTAGCAAGATAGTTGTAGTCGATACGATCACCGAGCCTCGGCTTTCGGCTACTCAACGTGCTACTCTTCCGGCGTTGTATCATCCTCGAATGGCGGGGCAATCGGCTTGGGCGGAAGTATCGCTGAGCGTTCTAGCGCCAAAGGAGAAATTTCCTAAGCGCCTTCTTACTCGGCTGGCACTGAACTCCAACCTTGCTCAAGTGGTACTGTCGCTTGTTGCCCAACACTATCAACTAACTCTCTCGAAAGGCGTGAAGAAAGGATTGCTGGAACCGGCAATCAAGAGCTATGTGGAAAGGCACTTTGAGCGTTGGAGAGAGCGGGAGGGTGGACTCAGGGTAAAACTGCTCAAGCCATTCAAACCCCAACTGGATAAACTCGCCAAGCGACTTGCCAGGAAGTATAAGGCTGAACTCGCGAAGAAATAGCCATCTGCCACTAAGAGAGAGGGTCAGTCGATCGATTCAAGAGTCTCCCTAAGAGCCTTCTTTAACTCATCGCTTGTAGTTTCAGGGTGGCGGAACTTTATCGTCAGGGACCATTCATTATTCGGATCGCTGTGTTGGTAAGTAAAGTTCCTGAGCTGAGGCTTTCCTTGTCGAACGTCGCGCGCTTGATCGCGAGTCATACCGGCGGCGCCAATCTTCAAAACGAACTCACGCATTTCCTCATCGGTTGGCTGCCTTGCTACTTGAAGCAATGTGGATTTCGTAGAGATGTCGGCGCGCCGACATAAATCACGAACATCCGATGGAATATTGGCGATGGAAATTGTTTCGGTCACGGAGGGACGTGACTTGCCCAGTTTTTGCGCAATCTCGTCGTGCTTGTAGCCGAAACGCTTTGCTAAAGCTAAGAGGCCGTCAGCCTCCTCGAATGCGGTAAGATCCTTGCGCTGCAGATTCTCTATCAGAGAGATCTCTGCTACTGCACGATCGTCGACATCCATCTCTATGCACGGTAGCTCGGTAAGTCCAACCTCGAGACTGGCTCGGAAGCGTCGTTCTCCGCTGATTATCATAAAGCGACCGCCGACATCGCTGGGTCTGACGAGTATGGGCTCGAGTACTCCCTTTTCCCTAATCGACGCCACAAGTTCTGTAAGGTCACCGATTTCAACCCTTGGCTGAGCCGGGTTCGGCGCGAGTTTATCGATCGGAATCATCCGACCGACTGGAGCTCCTTCGCTTCTGCTGGTGAACAAATCCACATAGTGCGAATCATGGCGCAGCTTGAAGCTCTCAGGCAGTCCTCTCTTAGACACGACTCATCACCTCCTCGCAAAGCTTGGCATACTCGATCGCGCCGCTCGAGGTCGGCGCAAATGTAAAGATTGATTCTTTGTAAGCCGGACTCTCTTCGAGCCTCACAGACTTGCTGATCACAGTTTCGAAAACCTTCTCTCCGAACACTCCCTTTATCTGTTCATGTATATCCTTAGCTAGTGTGGTTCGCTTATCCAAAAGAGTGATCAGCACGCCAAGGACCTTAAGATTTGGATTAGGTCTGGATCTCACCTTTTCAACGGTATCCAATAGATCGTCTGTTCCCTCTAGCGCAAAATAAGACGGCTGGATGGGCACAATTAGATAGTCCGAGGCAACCAGTGCGTTGACAGTGATCAGGCCCAAGGTCGGCGGTGTGTCGATGACCACGTATTCGTACGCTTCACCAATTCCGTCCATCTTGTCCTTCAACCGAAATGGAGCATCGAACTCACCAATCAGCTTGCTTTCAAATTTTGCCAGACTGATTCGCGACGGGAGAATATCCAACCCCGGAAGGCGAGTTTGCCTTATTACGTCCGCGGAACTCGTGTGTGTGTCCGTTAAGAACTCATATACCGTAAGATCAAACTCATCGTGAGCCAGGAATGTGAGCGAGCTATTAGCCTGAGGGTCAAGATCGACAAGCAAAACCCTCTTGCCGGCACACGCGAGAGCAGCCGAAAGATTGATCGCAGTGGTGGTCTTGCCCACTCCGCCCTTTTGGTTGGCAATCGCGATGACCATCTTTTCGACCGTCTTCCAAAACCGACTGCATCCTAATGCTTACGCCGGTTAGTGTCAAGGAACGGACCGGAATGACATTGAATGGCTGGACGAAACTTGCTGACCTTGGGCAGTTGAAGAGGCAGATACGGTTTCTTGTCGATCGGCGACCAATTCACAACAATGCTTATAGACTTTCACTTTTCTATGTGGTTTAATCGGATCGCACTTGGAAGGCTCAATCCGACGGCCAGCCTGGAGTTGAGGAGTTGAGATGGAAATCGAAATGAAGATCCGCGGCTTAATGATGGATCCTGCGGCGAATACTCCAATCATTATTCTCAAGGATGTAAACGGCGAGTCGATGCTTCCGATCTGGGTCGGACCCTTCGAAGCAAATGCCATTGCGGTCGAAATCGAGAAACTCTCAACCCAGCGTCCAATGACTCACGATTTGTTGAAGAATATCATCTGGGAGTTTGGTGCCTCGGTCAGGAGAATCGTGATTACGGACTTGATCGAAAACACCTTTCTGGCAGTGATTGAACTGACAAGAAACGGTGAGGTTATGGTGGTCGATTCGAGGCCCAGTGATGCGATCGCATTGGCGTTGCGCGTGGACTGTCCCATCTACGTCAACGATGAGGTGATCCGGAATTCGAGTACTGCCGTCAGCGAAGACAACACCGCCCAGGATGAATGGCCCGAAAATCTAGTTGATGATGCAAGCGACTACAAGATGTAAGCGAAAGTCGCTCCGACAAAGGTAGTGTCTCTCGAACTGCGCCCCAATGACCTGCGGCGTGATTCGAAATCAAAACAATCTGGAGGACAATCATGGCTTCGTTTAACAAGATAACTATTGTGGGCTACCTCGGCCGGGACCCCGAATTGAGATACACACCCGACGGAACTCCCGTCTGTGACTTTTCCGTTGCGACGACGGAACGACGCAAGGATCGCTCTGGTGAACAACAAGAGATCACCACCTGGTTCAGAGTGACTGTGTGGCGGAAGCTCGCGGAGATCGCGGGTCAATACCTTGCAAAGGGCAAACAGGTATACGTCGAAGGGCGCCTGATTCAGCGCGAGTATCAGGACAGGGACGGAAACACGAAATACAGCCTGGAAGTCACGGCTTCCGAGATTCAGTTTCTGGGGGCACGTGGCGACGATCCACAGCCGTCCAGGGCCGCGGGCGCCGGTGCTCAAGCCCGGCAGGAAACGGAATCCGCAGCGCCTGTCACCGAGGACGATATCCCGTTCTGAAGTCAGTCCTCCGAGACAAACCGCTTACTTAAGCCAAGTTCCTTTATCTTGTGCTGCAGGCTCTGTCTGTGCATCCCGAGCCTCGTAGCCGCGCGCGTTACATTTCCGCCGGCTTGCTCAAGGGATTTCTCAACATACTTCTTCTCGAATTCGCGCTTTGCGCTTTTGAAATCGAGGTGCTCTGAGACCGTGATGCCCGAGGCGGATTCAGGGATCGTCTGATTGATCTTTCGAGCGAGTATTTCCTCCGGGAATGCGTCGATCATAATCTCTTTAGCATCAGAAAGTACCACCGCCCTCTCTATGCAGTTTCTAAGCTGTCGAACATTCCCGGGCCAATCGTATTCCACCAGAGCACGCGCGGCATCGCTCGAGATTGTGAGGGGTTCTCTTCGATATGCTATCGAGAACCGCTCGCAGAATGCCTGAGCAATGGCCGGTATGTCGGACGCCCTATCGCGAAGGGGCGGCAAGCCGATCCTAACCACGCACAATCTGTAGTAAAGATCCTCGCGAAAGGTTCCCTGCTCAATCTCCCTCTCAAGAGGCTTGTTTGTTGCGCTGATTATTCGCACATCACTCGAAACCGTCTCGTTACTGCCGAGTCTCTGAAAATGCTTCTCCTCGATGACACGGAGTACCTTGGCTTGAGTAGAGAGACTCATGTCGCCGATCTCATCGAGAAAGAGGGTGCCTTTATTTGCCGCTTCGAATTTGCCGATTCGCTTCGCAGCAGCTCCGGTGAACGCCCCTTTCTCGTGTCCGAACAACTCTGACTCGATGAGGTCCCCAGGCATCGCAGCGCAGTTCAATGCCACAAATGGGCCTGAGGCGCTGCGGCTCCGGGAATGGATCTCGCGAGCTACAACCTCCTTGCCCGTTCCGGATTCGCCGGTGATCAGAACACTCACGTCAGTTTGGGCGACCTTCTCAATCAACGAATAGACGATCGTCATCGTCGGATCGGAACCGATAAGTTCGCCGTACGACCCCGCAGAAGCAAGTTTTCGCCGCAAGCGCTGGTTCTCCGATCGCAGCATTTGAGCTTCGATCGCGTTTCGAACCAGGAGCCTCAATTCATCGACATCGAAGGGCTTCGCAAGGTAGTCATAGGCTCCGAGCTTGATAGCCTGAACGGCCATGCGCTCTGAGCCGTGCGCAGTCACTATTATTCCGAGTGGAGGAGATTCTCGCGATGTGAGTCGAGGGAGGAAATCCAGACCCGATTCGGAAGCCAGCCTAACATCCAGGAGAACCACATTCGGCGACCGCGTCTCGACAGCGCGTTCCGCGCTCTCCAGGCTATCGGCCTCGGCGATAGAATAGCCTTCAGTCTCCAGGGCCCGCTTCATGCCGTAACGCGCGGCGGGTTCGTCATCGACGATAAGGACAACCGGCTTCATAGATTGACGCAGTCTATAATAATCCGGAATTTATTTCTTGCCTTTTTTGGCCGGTTCCGCTCCTTCATTTGTCCAAAATCCGGTGGCGTTGTGCTGTTCAAAGGGATAGAGTTTGCCCGTATCCAGGTTGTATTCCCACTCTGCAATCAGGGTTTGCTTTTGCCAATCCTGATAACCAAACGCAACCTTCCAGCGTCCTTTTTTTTCGCCGGCGATAGGCTTTTTCTGGGCTGCTTCCCATCCAATGGGTGTAATGTTGTACGCGCCCTTGTTCTTAGCGTAGTCGTCCACAATCTCGCCAAGAGTTTTTGTTGAGTTCTGCTCGTTCACCTCGGGTTTCATTGTGAGGACCTTCTCGATGATTTGTTTGCCCTCCGGTGTCGTCTTGGCAACACGCTCTTCTATCGCAGCGATCTTCGGATCCTTCTGGGCCTTCGCCGAAGCTGGACCGGGTTTGTGGTCACAACCAACCAGCAACAGAAGAACCGCCACAATTGGAATAATCCTGGCCATCGTTTTCTCAGCCTCCTTTGTTCTCAGATATCGCTCCTGTGTTTTCAGATACCGCAATTGCATCGATTCCTTCCGCTATCAGCATACGCAGGTCTCGGACGTTATTGCCGGTCGGGCCGGTGACTAACAAGCCTCCCGTCTGTTTCAAAAAAGAATGGGAATCGTTTGTCTGAATGAACGCTGCGGAATCCGCACCCACGCTGGCTGCTATGGCAATCGATTCCGCATCCGCAACGGCGCCGGCTGCTTTGCTGTTTCCATCGATTCCATCCGTACCCGCTGAGAGCACCGCCGCGTTTTCCCGAAGCCCCTTCCCTGCCAGCAGCGCTGCCGAGTATAACACGAATTCCTGATTGCGCCCACCAACGCCGGCGCCGTGTACTGCGCACAAAACTTCGCCGCCTGTAATCACGCAAACGCGTTCGCCTGGAAACATATCCTTCAGTTTCAAGAGGCGCTCGACTGATCTTTGCGCAACCTCCCGGTAATCTTCCTCAGCAGGGCCGTCGTCCACTTCGACCCGAAGACCTCCCCTTCTCGCAATTCTCGAAGCGACACGGATCACGTCCGCATTATCAAGCAAGAGCTTGATTACCGGTTCGTTGTTCTCCCAATTCCACCTGGGACGCGTGCTTGCTTCACTATCGCCGATGGCACTGGAAACAGATGCCGGAAGACGTGATAGTAAATCGAATCGATCGATGATCTCCCGTAGCTCTTCTTCTGGCAGGGTCTCCGGCAAGAGAGGATTCGAAGCAATTGCGCGAAGGTCACCCGGGTTCACGTCAGAGAAATACAGCGCGACGCAAGTAGCCGCTCTCACAAGATAACCAAGCCCGCCCGCTTTCGTGCGAGACAAATGCTTTCGGACGACATTTATCTCATGAATGCTCGCGCCGCAGGTAGTAAGTACTTTGTTGGTGAGCTTGAAATCCTCGAGCGAGATTCCACGATCTATAGGCAGCTCGACCAGTGACGAACCGCCGCCCGAAATAAGAAAAATTATCAAAGCATCATCCGCACAAGTCTCGATCAAATCAGTGATTCGCTGCCCCGCAATCATGCTATTGGAGTCAGGGAGCGGGTGACCGGCGACAATGACGTCGGACCGGACCTCGATGGGAGCTCCGCGGTCGGTGACAAGAATCCCTCGTCTAAAGCGCTCGCCAAGAATACGCTCGATCGACGCACCCATCTTGAGGCTGGCCTTGCCCATGCCGATCACTACCACATCGCTGTGCCCATCGAGGGTCATTTGTTTATCGCCGACGATAAGCCGGTCCTGGTCGATGCTCACTGAACGCGCGATTACCGACGCGGGCTCGATCTCGCGCAGCACGTCCAGAAATACTTGTTTGAGAATGTTTGTTAGATCGCTCATGAGCGATGCGAGCATAGGCGAGCAGCATTGGCTGTGCAACCACTCAAAGGAGGCCCACTCAAGGAGGCATGGTCATTAGCTAGCGATGACAAAAAAAGACGCAGCAAAAAATGAAACAGCGAGCGCTGCGTTATCAGCGCCATCCTATTCAGAATTCTTTAGTTCTCTATCTCGGAGGAATTAATGCCGCAGGTCTGCATAAGCCGAAGGACATCCTCGCGTATTGAATCCCACTTTGCCGCCAACACATCTGCTCCGCGGCTCGTCGTTGTCGAGATTACTCGATCGGTCCTTCTGGCCTGTTTTGCCATCGCAAGCGTAGCGCCGCGAACGCTCTGCCGGTCCCTTAGAGAATTTGTCACGTGATTGTAGAGCTGGGTGGCGTTTGCGAAGCTGTCTATGGCGAAAAGCAACTCAATCTCAGGCTCCCTGTATTGCGCCGCATTGTCGACCTGAATGCCGGTCCCGGTCATTCGAACTCCGTAAACTCGCTGGTATTCGGAGAGCAGATCTTCTGCCTTCCGCTGCAAACTCATCCCCGCCGCACTCGCCTCGACAGAACCGCTTCTCGTATCCGCGCTCTCGTCCGTGCGTCGCGTATCCGTGCGTCGCGTATCCGCAGCAGGCTCAGGGTACCTTGAGTCGCCGGCTCTATCCGTGCGTCTGGTATCGGCCGCCCTCTCGGCGCGTCCGTCACCGAGCTGGATAACTTGATCAGCGCCGGCCGAGTGAATCACCACGCGGCGAACATACTGCACACCATCTCGCTCGGTAAGCTCGATTCGTCCCCGGGTTAACACCTGCGTTGTCATGCCCGACGGCTTGATTCCGCGCGCGTATACCTCGAGCGTATCGCCGTTTAACACGTGCTCCTCGAGCCAACGCCATCCGCCTGAGTTCGCCTGTGTGGTAATCAACACGTACACTGCGCCGTCCTGAGTTCTGCTGGCACTGGCCGAAAGTACATTCGCCATCACGGCTTCTGAAGTTGCCGCGCTCTCCGGTCTGACGTCTCTGGGCCTGACGTCTCGGGGCCTGTCGTGCGATCGATCGCTGGGAGCGCTGCCGCCCATGATCCCAAGACTCCTCGCAGTTTGAGGATCTAGATCACCACTCTCGGGAAGATTGTGTTCCTTTTGATAAGCTCGCAACGCGCCAGCCGTTCGCGGGCTGACAACGCCGTCGGGTTCGCCTTCGTAGTATCCCTGTTCCTTCAACGCGATCTGAGCCCGGCGAACCATCTCCGGCGATGAAAGCGGAAGCGCGGGTTCGGGACGATCAACGTCTGTTCGAGGTTCAGGTTCGTTCCGGTCCGCCGGCCGGTCAATCGGATCGGGTTGGCGTCGAGAGGGCTCAATCGGATCAGGTTGCCGTAGCGCGGGCTCATTCACGTCGCCTCGCGGCGGGTCTTGATCATTCATTCGATCGGCAATCGGCGCAGACTCCGATAAGAAGCTCTCTCTGATAATCAGACCTTGTTTCAGTTGTACACCGAATGTTGTTCCGGAAGGCACCTCGGCTTCTTCGCCTTTTGACAGCAAAACGCTGGCGACACCCGCACCCGCGCCGACAACCCCGCCGAGCACGGCGCCTTTTCCACCGCCGGCAATTCCCCCAAGCACAGCTCCGATAGCGCCACCTCCCCCGATGAACACCGAAGGCCGCTTGTTACCCTGACCGGACACGCGGCTCTCGTCATCTATTCGCCGCCGAATTTCGGGATCATCTGAGGTAAGGTTACCGACAAGTTGAACAGCCGCGCCGTTCGGAAAAACGATGTCATCGAAATCGACTCCAATCGTTCCCGACCTGTTCATTCGCTTTGCTGGAGTGACCTGGGTGACTCGACCCTCGATAACTGACCCCGAGGGGATCACCGTCTTTCCGTTCACATAGACGGGGACCGTGACGGCCGCCGTGAATTTGTCTCCCACTCGGGCCGTTCGTGAAGTCAGAGTCCCATTAATCTGAACACTGATCACGGTGTCGGGAGGAATATTCCAGCTTCGTTCGCCGTTTTGGGGCGAGTTGTAACGCGGCCGGCTGTCCTGCGCGAGCGCGTCCAGTGAGACTGCGCCAAAAAGGACAATTGCAATCAAAGCGGTTATCGGATTCTTAAGCTGCTGCATTGATTCCTCCAACATCGAGAACTCTGCCAGGGGGATTCGTCATCTGCTAAGACGTTGCGCCGTACTGAATTTGTTGTCCGCCTCGGAAAAGCTTCCAAGCGGCAATCGAACCGTCGCAACCGTGCCCTGCCCGACGCGGCTCGCGATGGTCAGGTCACCACCGTGCAGCTCGGCTATCTGTTTTGCTATTGCCATTCCCAGCCCGGTTCCCTTCTCCTTGGTCGTATAGAAAGGCTCGAACAGTCTCTCTAGCGTTTCCGGCTCCATTCCTGATCCGTGGTCCATTATTCCGACCAACACCTCGCCTTCTCCATTCGCGTTGGTCGCAAGCTCAATAACTCCGCCCGGTGCGCTGGCTTCGATGGCATTGATAATAAGGTTCAGGAAGAGCTTCTTTAATTCTGTCGCATCGTATTTACCCGATGGGATGTCACGGCCGTATCGTTTCAACACTTCCATCCTTTTCTCATTGAGACGGTCGGCAACCATTGGGAGGATCTCGTCGAGCAACTCATTCAACCGAAGCTCATGACGATTCAACTGCTTGGGCCGGCCGAACTCCGAGAGCTCGGCGACGATTGCGGCGAGATGATCCACGCTGCGTTCGATAACTTGAATCGTTGAAACATCGCTGGCTTCACCGTTGCCGGGTTGACGTTTCAGGAACTCGGCGGCGAAGCGAATGCTGCCTAGTGGATTCTTTATTTCGTGTGCAATCTGGGCGGTCATCTGGCCAACTGCCGTGAGGGCCCGGTTGCGCCGGAGTTCAGCCTGTACGCGAGCCATCTCGCTCACGTCAACAAAGACCAGGATGATTCCCTGTTGCTCGCCCGCAACCATAAGCGGCGATGCGAACACTTCGAATAAGCCGTTACCCAATTCAACTCTGTCTTGAGAGCGATTGCCGGCGTCCTGTCGCGCAAGCTGGTTCGAGATGAAGCGCACCAGGCGTGAATTTTCGCCGAACAATTCCTCGTAGCTTTGAGGAGCCGACGCCTGCCTTCCTATTCCCGGCAGTTGCTTGAACGATTGGCTTATCGTGTGCACCACACCATCTTGTCCGATAACCACCACTCCCGAGACAAGACTGTCGAGCAGCGACTGAAGATAGTCTCTCGATTCCGCGCTCGCGGCATAAGCACTGGCGAGCCCATTGAGATTTCGCTTGATTTCATAGAACGCAAGTGCCGCGACAATTACACCGACCAACAGAACCGCAACAGTCGCCGCGACGATCCTCTTGCGCGCGCTAACGCTCATCTCGTGAGCCCTGATGTCCGCTTCCTTGCGCTCTCCTTCGACGAACACCTCCAGGCTCTTGATGGCCGCGAGCATTCTATCTCGTTGGTCGTGCCAGTCGTTGGAGGCTCCGGGTGCATCAATTGTGCTCCAAAAATCATTGTATGCGGCTTCAAATTCGCTCCATTGCGGGCTACCGACCAGTGATGTCAGCCGAGCGTGTTCGAGCTCCTTGTCCATCTCGCGCTTTAGATCTCCAAGCCGATGTTCAGTCGCTTGTCGCATCAGAGAGCTTGATTGATAGGCCGCCACGTACTGCGCATGCGGAACCACTTTGCCGGCGGTCTCCGACAGATTGAGTACGATTCGAAGATGTTCTTCGCCAATGTCGTCAACCTGAACGCTCTCGTTCTCCAGTTGCTCAACGCTGCGTACACTCCTGTATCCAATGCCCGCGATCAGCAGGAGCAAAACCAGAAACCCAAAGAAGAGAACATTGCGAACCAGGGACTCGATAGTTCCCGGCGGTCCGAACCGATACTCTTTGATTTTTCGGATGGAGGGGGTCAATTTCTAAGCTCCCTGTCGCCGCTGGTAGAATGCGGTTCCGAGCGTCGAGATAAATATTGATTCATTCAGGTGAGGATAATCAAGACGTGAATCTTATCACGCGCGTCACACTCTTACGAACCGAACGTTTATGCGCGCGGGTTCGCTCGAAAAAGAAGAGCGGCCGAGCGGCTGAAAAAAGGCAGACGCTGCGTTGATTTCCGTATCCGCTGCGGATAACATAGCCGGAGTGAACCCCCGAAAGCCCGGCGTTAAATGAGCGCACGGGCGCGTTAGTCCTTCGACCTTTTGGAGACGATCAATCAGGAAAGAGCAGGTATGACGATCATACTGATAATCCTCGCCGCTATCTTCGTAGGCGTGCTCTGCCTGCATACGTATAAGCAGTTCAAGCTCAGGCAGCAACGCCGGATCGATGAAAACGAATATCACGCAGCGGTAACCCTGTGGGAGTTTGCGCGTTCGCTCAAACAGCAGTTGGACGCCGCATTGCACAAGAGAGACGGCGTTCTGGATTTCACCGGTATATCTCTTCCGCACACGCAGGGCTATAAAATTTCGCTCGAGCTGATCGGTGCTCACTTCCGGCTGTACGCTGTTCCCGCGCGGTACAACAGAACTGGGCGCTTATCCTTTCTGACCGATAACACCCTCAGCGTGCGGGCCTCCGATCGAGCCGGGCAACAAGCAACGAGCGAAGACGGCGAATACAAAGGTGATCCAACCTGATGAAATAGTCTGTATGCCGGCGCTGGTGCAAAGCTCAACTCAGATTTGCTCTACGCACAGCAAGCGAATCGACTTCAGTCCCCGAAGGTATCCGCATTCAGCGAAAGGCAGCACCGCCCGCATTTGGTAAATATGAAATTCGGCGCCGTTGAAAACAAAGCCCGTCTGGCGATACTCGTTCTAATCCTATCGATGCTGTCGCTGGTAGCGTTGAGCCTGGCGCTGTTCGCGCGAGCGGGGAGCGTTACGTCTTCGCCGATCGTCATCTATCTTTTCAGCTATCAGATCATCGCGCTGGTCTTTGGAATCGGCCTTGTATTCCTGTTGATCCGATGGCTTCTGCGACCCTATCGAAGAATGGTAGAGGCTGCGAAAGGAAGCCCGGTTCATGCGTCATCCGCGATGAGCGAGAGCGAGTTTGTCGCGCAAACGTTTCAAGCACTCATCGATCAACTTCAATCAAAGGAACGCGAGCTGGCCGCGCTCCACGCACTCGAACGGAACCGCGCCGAGCGCTCCGAAAGATTCAGCGAGCGGCTTGTGGCAAACATTCCAAGCGGCCTCATCACGGTTGACTCGAGGGGGCTGGTCACCTCGGTAAACGCTCACGCAATGAAAATATTTGCGGCGGCGGAATCAAATCCGCGGCTGAAGCAAATGAAGCAGATTCAAACCGGTGAGCTTCTTTCTCCGATCATCGACCACCGATCTTTTTTTTCCGCGTCGCCGCGAATGCAGGAAATGATTTCTGACTGCCTGCAGAACGCAACCGCATTTCGCCGGGAAGAAGTCGAGATATCGGTTTCGGGCGCTAATCCTCGCCGCATAGGCTTGAGCATCTCGCCTATTTGTGACGCCGCGCAGAATGTCGAGGGCGCGCTTTGCCTGATGACCGACCTCACCGAAGTGATCGAGCTTCGCGAGCGAATGAAGCTGAAAGACAAACTCGCGAATCTCGGCGAGATGGCCGCGGGTCTCGCGCACGAATTCAAGAACTCGCTTGCTACTATTCATGGTTATGTTCAACTGCTTGATGCCCAGGCCGTAGGTCCGGCACCCGAGGCCGACCGGCGATTGACGCTCGACGCAGCCCTGAACGAGGTCCGGCTGCTGAGCAAGCTCGTCACTGACTTCTTGAATTTCTCGCGGCCACAGGATCTTCACCTCTCGCACGTGGATCTGCATTCGCTAATCCAAACTTGCGTGGACGAAGTCGAGTCTCAATCGATCGACAAAACAATCGCCTTCAGTATCAAGGGTGAGTTCCCCGCGCTCGCCGGCGACGAATCTTTACTCCGCCGCGTTTTTGTCAATTTGTTTCGCAACGCAGCCGAATCGATCGATCCTCAATCGTCGCGCAAGCTCATACTGATCACTGGAAGTGTCGAGTCCGGAGCCGACGCCAGATACGCGCACATTCGAGTTCGCGACACCGGAGGCGGCATAGCGCCCTCCGATCTTCAACGAATATTCATTCCATTCTTCACAACGAAGTCGCGCGGGTATGGCATTGGTCTCGCACTCGTGCAAAAGATCGTCGTCGCACACGGCGGCGATGTGTCGGTCGAAGAAAGCAACGCGAGCGGAACAGTCTTTCATTGCCGCCTGCCCCTTTCGACCCCATCTTTGAATGTGGAAGACCGGTAGCACAACGTGGATTAAGGTTACATCATCGCGAACTGACAATTAAACACCGTTGACGCAGCTTCCCAACCCATTGATTACCGCCGTTTAGATTATCAACCCGCGTGGCAAGTCAATTGCTCAAACAGACTGGTCGTACCCTGGTTCACGTCAAGATGGAGTACATCGTGAGCGCTTTATCGAGATCATCAATGCAGTCGCGCGAGGCCGGGCTTGGACTGATGGAAGCAATCGTAGGAGTCCTGCTCGGGCTGATCATCGCGTCGCTGCTCCTGCACCTCGGGCGAATGGGTCTCAGTATCTACCGGGTGAACTCGACGACCGGCGGAATAGCTCAGGAACTCGAGCTTGCACGAACGCAAGCACTCAGCAATCGAACAAATGTGAGTGTGATCTTTCAAGCAAAGGAAAAGAGATTCGGTCTCGATCGGAACGGCAATGGCCGGCTCGACACCTTTGAGGCGGAAGACCTCCCGTCCGGCGTCGACATTTCTGAAGACGCCACCATAACCTTCAGCAGATCGGGATATCTTGCACCCGGCTCCAAACAACCAAACATAGTCATTAGCAGTACGAGACAGTCGCGCCGCGTGAGCGTCTCAAAGGCCGGCGCAATCGAAACCGACTAGTTCGTTTCCTACCGCACGAGAGAAAATCATTGCTCTCTTTTCCGCGATGCAAGAGTCTTGTGTTGAGTGCGAGTTGTTTTCACTTCTCGAGTCTGTGGATTTTACTCAAGGCATGTCGTTGGTAGAATGAAGTGAGCACTAGTTCGTCGCGAGGAATGAGACGAAATGAGAGACCAAAGAGGTGACGCAGACTTTCCAAAGTTGAAAACCTCCGAAGAAGGAATCGCCGGATTGACACGAGATTCAGTTGAGCCAGCATCTTCAGCGAACATCCCCTCAGCCATCGGAGTACCTCCGCGTCCGCCAATCGACAAGCATCTCGAACGTATAGCTCTGCTGATGGACCAATCGATCCGGATTCCCGGCACCGACATCCGATTCGGCATCGACCCGGTCATCGGTTTCTTCTTTCCGGTAGCCGGAGACGCGATCGGCGCAATTGTCTCGGCATATATAGTGCTCGTGTCAGTGAAGTATGGCCTGCCGAAGATTGTGATTGCGCGCATGGTGTTCAACATCGCCGCGGATTTCGTAGTCGGCAGCATTCCTTTTCTCGGAGACGCCGCCGACTTTGTGTGGAAGGTCAACACACGCAATCTACGTTTGTTGAATAAGTACGCTTCGGGCAAGAGGGGCTCGTTCTGGAGTGACTGGGCGTGGGTGCTAATACTGTTCGGCGTACTGGTCGTGCTGTTGTTCGGCGTGATTGCTGTGATTTTCTGGTCCATCAAAGCATCTGGGTTGATCTAGTGAGGATCACCTGCATCGATTCTTCGCGCAAGTCAGGATCTTCTCCTTGCATATCTTTTTCGTCAGGCTTTGCAATTTCCTCACGCGCCCGGCCAGATATTCCAATTCTTTCCTGGTGATCTTGTACTGTCGCTTGTAGCGAGCATCTATGTATGCCTTCTTGAGCAAGTCAAACAGCCGCTCTTCTTCGGGCGTCGAGCGGGGAAACACCGGGAAAAACCGCGGGTCTAGATTGTTCACTTGCTTGCCTAACTTCGAAATGTCGTGCTCCTTTGGTTTGTAGTGCGTGAAGACAAGTAAGGTTGTGATATAGAAGCGCTCGGTGGCTTGATGAAGTTCAAAAGCTGCCTTGTTATAACGCCTCTTTTGGAAATTCGATTCAAAGTCATCAAAGAAGTGTCGGGCACTCGTGAACCAATAATTGAAATCTTCTTGCGCAGTGTGCTTTCGCTCTTCCGTAGTCAGCTTCCGCGCCTTCGCGAGCTTGAACCGCTTCGAGTCATACAACAAGACTCCTTCCTTCTTGATGTCGGTGAAGAAGTACTGACCCATTGAGAGCTCTCTGTTAACTTCATTCACGTGGTGCACGATCAAGGTCACCCAGGTCTTGATAGTCCTGGTGTGATGTATCGCCGCCTCAACGTGACGCCAGAGGTTGAGTCTCCCGGCGTCCGCTTTTTCTTTCACCACCACTAGAATGTCGTAGTCGCTCTTGTACTCGTAGGTGATGTGTCCTTCGGTGTAGGTGTCTTCAACCCAGTTCCCTCGAGCATAGCTGCCGAACAGGATTATCATCTCGACTTCAACCTTCTCTATGATGATGGAAGTAATCTCTTTGAGTTCTGCTCGTTTGTGCTTTGGAAGCTGAGAGAGTGCCTTCTTCATGATTTGAAGCGGAACCGGATATCTTAATTCCGACAGAATTTAGCTTGTTCGATTGTGCTCGGCAAGCTAGACAGCACATCCGTGAGCGTCACGATTTGCGCGGTAATCAGGGAGCCGCATTTTCGTTGGCCTCAACGAGACGTACGCGAAACCGTGAAGGGTGTGTTATCGCCTATCACGCAACCGGAATTGACCGCTCTTAAACACTCACTCGCGGCATAACTAGAATCTGCGTTTTGCGCTAGTTCTTCGAGGTGGTCTTTTCAACCAATGAGTTTTCGGTTTTTGTTTTGGTCGTCCCAAATTACCCAGCTTACTCATTTGTCCTTTTAGTACTTCGATCTTGTCATCAAACTCTGCCTGTTGCTGCGGCTCAGTAGCGTATTTGCGTCCAGTAGTAAGCGTGTTGAGGGCATTCGCATACTCGTTTTTCTTCTGATAAACAATCGCTGTCCTGTAATAACCGTCAGCGTCAGCCGGATTGTTGTGAATATATGTGGTATAGTCGCCTAAGGCTTGTGCGATATGACCCATGTCAAGGTGAAGTTGCCCGCGCATCAGCAAAATATTCCCTCCATTTCCTTTCTGTATGGATAAATCGTAGTAGTAAAGAGCCTGTTCTGGCGAGTAACCTGAGTAACCGCGCGATGAATAAAGCATTCCGAGACCCCAGTTTCCCGCATAGTATTCGGGAATAACCGCTAGACTGTTTCTGTAGTTCTTTTCGGCAAGGTCATATCTTTCTATTTTTAGACACGCATACCCGAGTGTTGTGTAGCAACCTGCTAGAAAGTAACCGTCAGCCTTGATCCTAAGCTCATCTGGTGACTTGAGAAAGAGAATCCTCTCGATATCTAACTTCATTTGGTCATAGTCAGTATTATTATTATCTTGGGCTCGGCTCGCGAGAGCATCAATCAAGGCATCGCGTGTCTGATTCTTGCTTTCGCCCTCAGCCATCGCATAAATGAGCTCCAAAGCCTCTATTGTCCCTTTGCCGGCATAGGCGGTTCCAAATCGAATGGCCAGAGCATTGTCGCCAAGGCTCGCGAGTGCTAGGAGTGCTCCCTTCTTTGCGCTCTCGTTGTTTGAGGAGAGGGCTGGTAGAAACTTCTCGACCGCCTGAATCTGAGTGATGCGAACCTCTTGCGCCTTAAAGGCAATTTCCTGGGCTTTATACGCACTGGCCAGATAGACCCCTATTACGCCGATGACGATACTGGATAAGAAGGTAGAGAGCGTAGCGAGCTTATCCCAACTATCCTTCCCACTACTCTTTGCGAGCTTTTCAATGATGACTTGTTGCTGCTGAAGAAGCTCCCTTGTTTGTTCTTCCGTCATATCTAGGTCTCCTTGAAATAGACGCGATTTTGACTCAGTTCTATGCCCATGAGTTCTTGAGTCTTCAGAACTATTGAGAGACTGCTAATAGCAGATCACTCCTGGTCCAAACATCTAGGCTCATTTGGGAATAGACGCCTACGTACAATACACCCTGACGTTATATGGACAGAAACTCAGGGAATCCCAGCGCACAAGGTTCTTTTGGGGTTTCGCCCAGGAGCAGCAGCAAGGAAACAAGTTCGGTCACCGATTCGGCGCCAAAACATCATCAAAGAACCGGGGCCCTCGGACGATTTATATGGACATCGAATCTGGTTTATCATCTTGGCCGAAGTGATTGATGTTGATCGAGCGATCGGGTGTAATAAAGGGAGCCGCTGATGAATTCCTGCGCTTCACTGCCTTCTGCCCTGAGTCTGCCGGATGCTACACCTCGACAACAACCGGAATGATCATCGGGCGGCGGCCAGTCGCCTTTTGAATGAACCTCTTTAGTGCGAGCCGAATCTTCTCTTTTATCACCGCGTAATCGATGCGCTCTTCGTGACCCGCGGCATTAACAGTCTCTACAATAATTCGTTTCAGATCGCCGAGCATTTCGCTTGAGTCCTCTTCGTGAATGAATCCTCGCGTTACCACTTCTGGCTCGGATTCGAGCTCTCCCGACGTCGGATTGATCGCGACGATCGCCACGACTATTCCATCGTATGAGAGATGTTTGCGATCACGTACCACCAGGTCTTCGACTTCTTCATAGCTCGCATCGATGAAGGTGCGGCCGACAACTTCCTTTGCTGTTATCTCTGCTCGCGACTCGTCGAGTTCCAGCACGTCGCCGTTCTCGAAGACAACAATGTTCTCCGGATCGACTACACCAGAGGCAGACGCCCAATCTCTATGCCGGTAGAGCTGGCGATGCTCGCCGTGAATCGGGACGAGAAACCGGGGCCGAGTGGCTTCGATCAGTATCTTCAGATCCTCCTGGCTCCCGTGACCCGACACATGAACTCGGGCCAACGAACTGTCAATCACCTGGGCCCCGCGTTTGTAGCAATGCGAAATCAATCGCGAAATCGAAGGCTCGTTGCCGGGAATCTGCCGAGCCGAAAGCACGACGGTGTCGCCTTCGTCCACCGAAAGGTTCTTGTGTTGATCGGTCGCAAGCTTGGTCATTGCCGACATCGGGTCACCCTGGCACCCGGCTACTAACAGCAACAACTGATCGTCGTCCGTGTTCCGAGCTTCTGACGCGCTGATAAACAGTCCATCGGGCACGTCGAGCTGGCGCAGGCTGTCAGCCGTCTCAACGTTGCGAAGCATGCTTCTGCCCAGCAGCGCGACGCGTCTGCCGTACTCTTGCGCGAGATCGAGCACTATCTGAATCCTGTGAACCGAACTTGTGAAACAGCTCAACACTATTCGGCCCTCGGCTTCTTCAAAAATCTTCTCGAGGGCCGGAATGACCGCGCGCTCGGATTGAGTGCGCCCGGGGCGCTCGGCGTTAGTCGAGTCCGCCAGCAACGCAAGCACACCTTGATCACCATATTCACTCAATCGTTCCAGGTCCGTCGGCGGGCCCACAACCGGCGTCTCATCGATCTTGAAGTCGCCCGAATGAATCACGACTCCAACCGGCGTAGTTACCGCTACCGCCGTGCACGACGTCAGACTGTGCGAGACGTGAATCCATTCGACTTCGAACTTGTCGAGCTCAACGCGATCGCGCGGCTCTACTGCGTGAAGTACGGTGGAGTCGATCAGACCGTGCTCCTGGAGCTTCCTCTCCAGAATTGCCAGGGTGAAGTGAGTCCCGTACACCGGAACGTTGATCTGTTTGAGAAGGAACGGCACCGCGCCGATGTGATCTTCGTGACCGTGAGTGAGAACGATCGCCGAAATTTCGTCGCGATAGTCTTCGATGAAGGAGAAGTCCGGGATGATGATGTCTACACCGGGTGTGTCTGCTTCGGGAAAGCCCATCCCGGCGTCGATGATTATTGTCTTGCCGCCGCAGCGCATTGCCATCATGTTCATTCCGAACACTCCGACACCGCCAAGCGGGATTATTTCCAGTTTTTCTTCTGTCATGTTTTAGGAGATCAGATCAGAACTCGACAAACTCTGTGGGATAGTGAGACATGTCGAGCTTTTCATGTTCAGGAATCAAACGGATGCCCCACTCCTGCATCGCCAACGCGCCAAACAATACTTCGATCTGCTTCCCGTCGTCGTCCTTCCCGATATGGTCTATCACCATTGCATGAGTCGATATCGGCAAGCCCTCCACTTCTGCCTCAAGCAGAGCTGCCTTGTTGCTTTCCTGGACTGCCCCTCCAAGGGCCGTGCGAATGGGGTGAGAAAGCGCGGACGTGGTCAAAACGGAGGCGACCGCCGGCACAATGTAAGTCCTCCGAGCACCTGTATCAAAGAGCGTCCAGCTCTCCCGGCCCTGAACGTTAATCATCTGGCGTATCCGGCCCATATAATTCCTCCTGTTATCGAGCGAGAATTATAACAATAAACGCGCGCTGCCAAAGCGTCCTTTCATTATTCATTGAGTTGTTTGCACAACTCGGCGAACTCAACCAGCGACAACGTCTCGGCTCGGCGGCGCGGATCAATGGAAGCGGCTTCCAGAGCCGATTCCACGGGACCTTTGAACCCGAGCGATCCTGCCGCCGCTTTCAGATTATTCCGAATCGTTTTCCTCCGCTGAGCGAATGCCGCGCGCACTAGCGCAAAGAACTTCGCCTCGTCAGCGACTTCGACCGCCGGCCGTTCACGCACAACCAGTTTGATGACCGCGGACCAAACCTTCGGCGAAGGTGTGAACGAAGACGGCGGAACATCAAACAGCTTGCTTGCGAGCGCGTAGTACTGAACCATCACCGACAGATAGCCGTAAGCTCTGTTCCCCGGTTCGCTCACTATTCGATCCGCGACTTCCCTCTGAAGCATCAGCGTCATATCGAACAGGCCGCGTCCAGGCGAGAGCAGCCGCTCAATGATGGGCGTTGAAATGTAATATGGAAGATTCGCGACGACACGCACTCGCGTTGAAGCTACGTCAACAATTCTGGACCGCGCATCTTCGATGGTTTGCTCCCAATCCAGTTTCAACACGTCGGTATTTACGATCGACAGATTCCGGGCCCTCACTGTCCGGCGCAACTCCTCAACAAGCGAAGCGTCAATCTCGATCGCAACGACGTGCCCGGTTCGCCTTACGAGCATCGCGGTCAACGCGCCCGTTCCCGGACCGATCTCGATGATGACATCCTCGGCGCGCGGCGAAACTGAATCAATTATCTGCCGCGCGACCCGGTGATCGGTGAGGAAATTCTGCCCGAGACTCTTCTTCGCTTTTATCAATGCGGTCACGCGACTCCGCGCAATGAGGGATAGCCGGTCAGTTCTGAGTAGCCGTCGCTCTCAGTGACGCTGATGTCATCAAGATCGAACTCGATATTTCCAAACGACCACTGCGTTGTGAGAGCCTGCTCGCCCTCGATTCCCGGAATAGCCAGAGTAATCTTATCGAACTCATCAAAGTTTGATGCGTCCTCTGCATCGAAAAGACCCGGCAACGCGAGAACGCTGGTTACCTGCATTCGAGCCAGCGTCGCGAGCAATGCGCCGAGCTCGGAGCGCGATATATTCTGGCTTGGCGCTTCATCCAACCTCACAACTTTTCTGAACGCTTCAGGATCTGCCGGTTGATTCTCAAACTGCACGACCGATATCTTGCGGGCGGTTCGCCGGCGAAGGCCCTTCAACAGCGCCTCGGCTTCGGCGGCGATCACTATCAGCACTCGGTGCCGCTCTTTTTCTACGGCCGCCTCGATCACGCGCTTGTTTAACTTCCCATCGGTACCGGTCAGCACGGCGTCGTATTCAAAAGCCATTTCCAGAAGCTGCTTCGAGGGCCGCCAGTGCGATGAGTCTTTGGCTGGATATTCAACGACGCCGTGCACGAAGGGCGTGCCGCTGGTGATGAACTTGAAATAGCTTTCGTTTAGCCGCAACGCGCGATCTTCCAACAATCCAACTTCGACGTCGATCCCAGCTTCGCGCAGCCTCTCGATGCCGCGCCCGTTTACTCTTCGATCGGGATCCTTGACGGCGATGATTGCGCGAGCGATGCCGGCCTCGATCAATGCTTCGCTGCACGGAGGCGTTCGTCCGTGATGCGCACAAGGCTCGAGGTTGCAGAACAGCGTCGCACCGCGCGCAAGCGCTCCCGCTTGTTCAATCGCGTATGACTCGGCGTGTCTCAACAAATCGTAGCGATGAAAACCTTCGCCGGCGACTCGTCCTTCATTGACGAGCAGCGCACCGACCATCGGGTTGGGGCTGACCAGACCCGCGCCTCGGCGCGCAAGCTCAAGCGTGCGCTTCATCAGAAGTGTGTCTGTATCGAGCATGTCGGAAATCAGACTCGGTAGCGAACCTTCCCCGGGACCTCGTACCCTTTCAGGAAAACATTTTCGAGCTTCATCGAAGTCATCGCCGTGAACTCGAGTCCATGATCCTCGCCGCGCGCGAGCTTCGGATACCCGGCGGCCGCGATCATCGCCGCATTATCGGTGGTGAGAATCGGGCTCGGATAAAACACCGGCGCGCCAAAGTCTTCGGCGTCGACCTTCGCTCGCAACGCGCTGTTACAAGCGACGCCGCCCGCCAGAATAATCGTGCGCGGATGATGACGCCCGACCGCCGCACGCAATCGCGCGAGCAGCGATCGAATCACTTTGTCCTGGAAGCTCGCGACAAGATCGATGATTATTGTGGTGGGCTCATCTCCGCAGCCTAACGGTTCGATTCCCTGCTCTCTCACATACCTGAGCACGGCTGTCTTCAAACCGCTGAAGCTGAAATCCAGATTTGGCGAGTCCATACGCGGCAGCGTAAACACAAGCTCTGCCGCGCGAGGATCGCCGCTTCGCGCGAGTCGATCGATCACCGGCCCGCCCGGATAACCCAGTCCCAAAAGCTTCGCGACTTTATCATAAGCCTCGCCGGCTGCATCGTCCCGAGTCCGGCCCAGCACAGCGTACTGGCCGTCTTCGGGTATCAGAAACAATGTCGTGTGCCCGCCCGATACGATCAATGCAATCGCGGGATACGCGAACACGGGATTCTCAAACACGACGGAGTAGATGTGACCTTCGATGTGATTGACACCGACGATTGGCTTACGCGCGGCCATCGCAAGAGATTTGGCGTAGCTGATTCCAACCAAAAGCGATCCGATCAATCCGGGCCCTTGCGTCACCGCTATTCCACCGATCTTCTCCAATGTTACATTCGCCTCGTTCAAGGCGCTCGTGACGACGGGAGCGATGCGATCGAGATGCTCGCGCGAAGCAAGCTCGGGCACGACTCCGCCAAACGGCGCGTGAGTAGCAATTTGCGATGCGATGATATTCGACTTGATCACCCGGCCGTCCTCGATGACTGACGCCGCGGTCTCATCACACGAGCTTTCTATTCCAAGAACGAGCATCGAGGTCATTCTACACGAAGCAAGGCAACCACGGGGAGCACTGGAGCACAGGGACTCTGGGAACCACAGATGAACACAGATGAACACAGATAAGAGCCTCATCCGAATCTCTACTATCTGTGTTCATCTGTGGTTTCCTCTCCCTGTGTTCCCCGTGTTCCCCGTGGTTGTCTCTTATCTGTGTTTATCGGTGTTCATCTGTGGTTTCTCGCTTCTCTTCTTTCGCTGGCGATTCGTTTCCGCAAAGTAGTAGCATGCGCGACTCACACAAGGAGGCATCCGGTGAAAGCAGCCATCGTTCGCGAATATAAACAGCCACTCCAGATCGAGGAAACTCCGCGGCCCTCGCCCGGCGCCGATGAAGTTCTCATCCAGGTCGAAGCCTGCGGCGTTTGCCATTCAGATTTGCACATCGCCGAGGGCGACTGGACCCATCTCCTGCGAATCATCAAGCGTCCGTTGATTCCGGGTCACGAAGTCGTCGGCCGCGTAGTCGAGAAAGGCGACTCCGTGACCGATCTCAACATCGGCGATCGCGTAGGCGTCGCCTGGACTCACTGGACCTGCGGTGAGTGCGAGTTGTGTAAAGAAGGGCGCGAGAATCTCTGTTCATCGCAGATGATCACCGGAGCTACGGTCGATGGCGGCTATGCTGAATTCATGAACGCCAAAGCATCGCACGCGTTGAAAGTTCCTGACGAGTTGACTTCAGAGGAAGCCGCGCCGCTGTTCTGCGCCGGCGTCACCGTTTATCACGCGATCAAGTCTTCTGGCATAAAGCCGGGCCAGCGGCTCGCGTTGTTTGGCATCGGCGGCCTGGGACATCTCGCGCTTCAGATCGCAAAGTGCTTCGGCGCTAAAGTGATCGCCATCGACATCGCGGACGACAAGCTCGAACTGGCACAGCGTCTCGGCGCCGATGTAGTAATGAATGCCGCCAAAGAAGAAGTGGTGAAACAGATTCGCAAGATGGGCGGCGCGCACGTGGCGGTCGTCACCTCGGCTGCGAAGGCGGCTTATGATCAGGCGTTCTATGCGGTGAGGTCGAGCGGTACGCTTATGGTCGTCGGCATGCCCGCCGAAGATCTTTCATTCCCCGCGATCATGATGCGCGAGCTCAGAATCATGTCAT
>UEXS01000406.1_pt1 | contig 24344 bp, 20 predicted proteins | sample 4301141 | NCBI WGS metagenome assembly UEXS01 (sample SAMEA4773178, study PRJEB27434) | metagenome | biome: 2259; feature: agricultural soil; material: soil | place: USA | collected 2014-09 | depth 0.25 m
AATCCAAGATTGTCACCGGCTACGGCTCCGAAGACTTTCACATCAGGCTGGCTGACGGCGGTCAGGTTCGCATCGATGACAGTCGGCGAAGCAAAGCTGGCCTTGCCGAAAATAATGTAAACCGCACCGGCTTCCGCTCGAGCGCTTCCGCCGGAAGGCGTGAAGTCGGCATCTGGAGCACCAACGACCATGTCGGCGAAGCCATCTTTGTTGAAGTCTCCCACGGCAATTGCGTGAGCTCGCGGACTTCCCGAAAACGCTCCGGGCGCGCCGCTGCCGCTCAAGTGATCCTCGGCATTGGCCCCCAATAGCTGAATGCCGGCTGGACTCGCGACAGCACCCAAGTCAAGAAAAAGGATTGTCTGGACCGTTTGCGTTCGGGCCGCGGAGGACATGACTCCGGTTCCTAACGAAACGGTAAGGAAGATGGCGAGTAAGAGTGTTGGCAGACGTCTGCCGCGGGAGAGAGAATATGGAATTGATCTCAATTTGTTCATCGAACCTCCTCTGTGAATGCGCTGGCGACAGGTTCGTGCGTCCGGTTCGTCATTCTATCAGCTTTGACTCATTCATCAAAGGCAAGTTTCAGCCATAGTCATATTGTATACACAAGAGCTGAAATACATGGAAAGATTGTTATTGACGCACCGTACCTTTTTTGTTATTTTCGGAGCCTTAATTAAGCAGGACGGCGATTACTAAGAAGTTTTCAATGCCCCGCCCTGACGGATCGGTTCACTATCGTGAGATGTTTCCCTGATTAACTATGCAGACTAGAACGACGTGGGCCGAATCGGCGTGGAAGTAAGGCCTCGACCTAAGACAAGGCGTATCATGTTCCAACCACCTCTTGTGCGACCGTTAACGAAAAGTGAGGATGAAGGGTTGCGCCGCTATTCAGCCTCTTCAAACAAGGAGGAAGCCACAAGAGCGAGTGTAATTTTGATGTCCTGTCAGGGTAAAACAGCAGCGGAGATCAGCGACTCGACCGGCTCGCATCCATCCAACGTCAAGAAGTGGATTAGAAAATTTAACAGCGACGGTTTGGAAGCAATTAGCGCGAAGAAGAGAGGCCCACAGGGAGGACCTCAACCGCGGTTCAACTCAGAGCAGATTGAACAGATCCTGCAACTTTCCGAGCTGGCGCCCACCGACCTTGGATATCGTTTCCCGGATTGGACACCCCAGAAGCTGGCCACCGCTGCAATTGAGCGGGGCATCGTCGACAAGATCAGTCACGTGACAGTGAGGCAGATACTCAAGCGAAAAGCGGAGGCAAATGGATCATACAAGAAATTCGGAAAGTCGGCTGCTCGGATTGAACCGTTGTTGGACGGCAAAGAGTTTGACAAGGGTGAGGCTGCTCTGGCTCGTTCAGCCTATGAGAGCGCAGCGGCACACTTCTATGCGGCATTGACCGAGAATAACCACTCCGCGGATGAGGAAGCAGAAACGAGATCGCTTCTGAGCAAGGCGCTTGAGGAGTTGAGCAAGTACGAGGAAGCCTACAGCGTAATTGGCAAATACGACGACCCGCGTTTGGCGGCTTCGCTCGCGCCGCGGACTCGTGCTCGCGTGAGGCTGCGTGTGGGGTGGGTAAGCAGCTTTCTTAGAAATCATCCGAAAGCCATAGCAGCGTTGAACGAAGCCAAGAGACTTTTTCTTGAGTTAAGCGACGACCTGGGGATGAGCGAGGCCCACTACGCGTTAGGCCGGACCTACATAGAGATAAATGAATTCCGAATCGCGCGAGATCATCTGGTCGCTGCCGCAAGTTTTCAGAAGACGGCGCTAGATCGAGAGCTGCTCGCACAGATATACCGGCGGTTGGGGAATGTAGATTTTCATGAGGGCGCACTAACGAGTTCGAAAGAGAACTACATGAAGGCGCTCGAGCTTGCGGAAGGCTCGACGAATACAAATCTGATAGGAGGCGTCCTGCTCGACGTGGGTACGACACTCTTTCTTGGGTTTGCTGGCGAGAATATCGAGTCGGCGCGATATCTGGAGCGGGGAATAGAATATCTCGAAAAGGGAGGCCACAAGGACTACCTTGCGCTTGCGCACAACAATCTTGGCGAGAACCTCCGGCAATCTGGATCTTGGGATGCGTCAATAAACAATCTCAACAAAGCGATCGACATAGCCCGGCACTACGCGAAATCAAATGACGAAGCGATGGGTCACATCACGTTAGCCGAGATCCTGTCCGCCAAGGGGCAGCTAGCCGAGGCTGAGGATCATTTAACGCAGAGCTTGGCGCTAATCGAATCCAGCGGAGATAAGTGGCTGGAGAGCAATGCTTTGAGGATACTCGCAGAAGTCTATCGGCGAACAGCGCGAATCGACCTGGCATTAAAGACCTTGCGAGAAACGATGCAGCTATCGACGTCGATTGGTGATCTGCACGGCGTAACCCTTGCAATGGTGGGGCTCGCGGAGTTTCACATTTCGCAGGGCGGACATGAACAGGCGAGAGAGTACCTGGCGCTCGCGCAGGGTAGGTTGAAAGAGGAAATGTATCTCCCGGTGTCTGGTTTGATACAAAGACTTACCGGGCAGCTAGAAGCGGCTTCCGGGCGTCTTGCGGAGGCCAAGCAGCACATTGCTCAAAGCGTGTCGATTTTCACAACTACCGAAATTCCTTACGAATTGGCGAGAAGCCATTATGAAATGGGGTTATTGCTGGGAAAGGTTCATGACCTGAAGGGTGCGGAAGCGAATCTACTGCAGGCGAAGGCTATCTTTGAGAACCTTGGCGCTCTGCCTTATCGAGAGCTGACTGAAAGAGCCCTTGCCTCGGGAGCGAAAGGCGACGATGTTCCGCAGCCACTGAGAGTCTCTCCGCTAAACGACGTATTGTTGATGCAACGCCTTATCGAGGCATCCGCGTCGCGTGAACTGCTGGTTCAGGAGTTGGCGGCTGTGATTTATGAGAACTTCACTGTTGGCGCAGTTGTAATTTACCGTGTTGAGGACGATCGACGCGCGGACGCGCTCGCGATGCAAGGTATTGCTCGCAAGGAAGCTGAAGCGCTATGCGCAACCTTGGCCATGTCGGGAGGGGAAAGTGTCAGCCGATCTCCGGACGGCTATTTAATGAAGCTCGGAGATAACGTCAGTCCGTCGATAGTCGTCTACATTCGCGCCAGTACATCGCTTGATACCGGGAGACTCCAACCCCTGCTCAGACAGGCGGAACTTGGTCTTGAAACCTGTTCGCTCCGGGCTGCGGCACGCGGAGGCCCAGCTAAAGCACTTGAGCAACGTATTCAGACGATTATGCCAGGGTTTGTCATCGCGAGCCCCTCGATGCTGGATGTTATTGACAAGATTTATAAGATCCGAACGAGTGACGTAACTGTCCTAATAACCGGAGAGTCAGGTACGGGAAAGGAGCTTGTAGCGAGATATATTCATAATCAGTCGGCTCGGGCACGCGCGATATTCTTGCCGTTCAATTGCACGGCAGCACCGAAAGACATTATCGACAGCCAGCTTTTTGGACATCGCCGCGGAGCATTCACCGGGGCCACAACAAACTATCCGGGGATCATCAAGGCGGCCGACGATGGCACCTTGTTTCTAGATGAAATTGGCGATCTGTCCTTGGAAGTTCAGCCAAAGCTTATGCGTTTCCTGGAGGAAGGCGAAATACAGCCGTTGGGTGAAACTAAGCCGCTCAGAGTTGATGTGCGAATCCTTGCTGCCACCAACACCGATCTTGAAAGAGCAGTAGATGACGGTCGTTTTCGAGAGGATCTTTTTCACAGGCTGAACATCATTCGAATTCACGTTCCGCCTCTTCGGGAACGGCGTGATGAGATCCCGGTCCTCGCAGCGCACTTCCTGGATCATTTTTCATCTCGCGCAGGCAAACAGCCATTGACTATGACTCAAGAGGTTATCGACGCTCTCACGGAGCATGATTGGCCTGGCAATGTCCGTCAGCTTAGAAACGAAATCGAGAGGGTGGTCGCCTATGCTCCCGATGCCAGCCGAATTACGACTGAGAATCTATCACCGGAAGTAGTTCACAGAAGAAGGCAGGCCGGGGCTGATCGTTCGCGGTGGAGCGTGGAGCGCACGCGTGTATTCGCTGACGACTACCAGAGTAGTGCGAGAGGAGAGAGAACGGATCACCATCGAGAGAGCCGAGAACGCTTAAAGCTCAAAGAGGCCACAGCCGTGCTGGAACGACAGCTTATTGCTGAGGCACTGGTCCGCAATCGAAACAATCTCTCGCGCACCGCAATCGACCTTGGGTTGTCGCGGAGGGGTCTGCGCCTCAAGCTAGCACAGCTCGGTCTTCATCGCGAAGCCCCGGGTTGGGAATTAACTTCTGGTTAGGGCTGATATTTGACCGTCCCAGTGATGGCGTCGATAACGCGGAAAATGCGAAAAATGCTTGACAGTCTCGTGCTTTGAAAATATTATGCGACCTTGGGGTACGTGTACATCAACTCTGTCGGAGCTATTTCGGGGTTATTTGGAAGGCCCGCGTTAGCTTAGATGGCAGCAATCTAGAAGACCGGTGTCGAAATTGAGGGGCGTTTGTCCTTCAGTCGGGAGTAGAGAATCTGCCGCGAAAGGTGAGTGAGAAATGAGCACGTCTGAACTCATGAGGCAAATTAGAAGAGCTCGGATTGTTGTTCTCTTTGTGGTTCTGGTGTTGGTTCTGGGTGTAGTCAGCTACCCAAGAGGTGCCGACACAAGGATGAAACAGCTTTACTCGATCGGCCTTGGCGGCGTAACGGGAGCTGCCAACAATACCGTGCTCGTGTTTGGAAGATATGTCTTGGTAGCTCCGTTTGCGCCGACGAAGGGAATTACCGATGACGGCGATCTGGATCTCGATAACCTTGATAATTCCTTGCTCTACCTGGTTGATGCCAAGAAGCCCAGTGCTCCGCTTATTACGAAGGATATGAAAGGTTGGGATCCAACTCCCAGCCACTCCAAGACTGTCTTCTTTCCGACGCGGGTTGCTTACGATGAGAAAAGCAGCAACGTTTATGTGCGGGGATTGAGGTTTGAACAGAGCGATGGTGACGTGACGCCAATCGACGTCATCGGGTATGTGAACCTGCATCAGGATTCAGACGGGACTCCGAAGTTCGATAACAACGTTGTTTTGATCGACATTCCTCGCGCCTCGAGCAAGCGGTCTGCATCAGCGCCGTTATACTTCGCAGTTAGTGGCCAAGGTGACTTGTTGGTGTTCACCAACGGCGCTACCGTGTATTCGTACAATCTGGTTGAGGGATATATTCAGGAACTAGGAATAGTTGATGCTAGTGATTACGGTGCGAATGACAGCATCTCTTACCTGAATGTCGACCCCGCGACAAATATCGTGAGCATTTGCCGCAACCGAGAAATCTCGGATGAATCGAATCAAAGGATCACTACTTCCGAGCTGTCGTTCTACAGGTTAGGGCAGTTCGGAAGTTTTCAGTTGTTAAAGCATGTGAATCCCGAAGACTTCCCTGACGGAACCTCACTGGCAGCCGGTTCCAACGTCGCCATTGTTTCTGATTCAGACAAAGAGGGTTCTGCAATCGCGACGTTTGTGACCAGGGACGGCTCCCTGTGCATTGTCGACCTTAATGATGAAGGTACTAACACGACGGCCCGGCGCATTAACCGATTTCAAGAGCTGGCGCAAAATGACGACAGTGATTCCAGCCCAGTTCTGGTGAGCTATGACGGTGCGAGTAACACCATCGGAATTGTAAAGCCCGGATTTACGGTTCAGATCGCAAGACCAAGCAATGGGAGGAGAGGCCGAATTGCGCGGCCTTCAAACATCCACATCGCTTCGGGGCAACCGGTCTTTGCTATGGCCAGGTTGAACAAGAAGAACAAAGTTTCTTCAGCCAAAGCCTTTACCGACGCCTTCAAGGATGAAGGTGGGCTTTCGAACTTCGTGAGCGACGACAACTCTCAGTGGTTGATCTCAACGTACTCAGGCAATCTGTACAGCGTTAATCTCGGCGATGACCTTAAGGATTCGAAGCTCGGATTGATCGGTCCGCTTGGCTCCAATGTGGATCGGATCGATTATTACTCCGACCGAGCCAGTCTGGTAGCCATCAGTTCTTTCACGATGGATCCGGATGGAATCCGAATGTCGACGCCTGGCTCACTTGTCGTTGTAAAGATTAGTCAATCGTCCGGCGACGCGATACTGCAGGCACTTCTTCCTGGGGCTTACGCACTGGTAAAGCAAGCACCATCGATAAGGCGCCCCAGCAATGTTAGAAGATGACATTGCCGCAGCTAGATTGTAATCCTTCAGGGGGAGGGCTCTTCCGGGCCCTCCCTTTGATATTTGGTAAGGCAACAGCTCTTCTTCCTTTTTGCTCGAGAGCGCACACTCGTGTGCACCCCCAACCGCCTCGATGTGATTCATAACGAGCACAATCTTTGCTACCGACACCGTTGTAGGATTGTTATACTGTGTTGTCGTTTTGAGGCTAAGAAGGGCAGTGTCAGCGCCGCCATCTGCGCCCGGCAATCTTAACAACACCAAGCAGTTAGATTGCGTCAAACGACCAGTGTACGATTCGACGCGAGAATGAAGTGCGGGGAACTTAGTCTCACATGACCAATCGGACGATGAGTTCAAAGGCAAGACCAATCAGCTCCAGTCCCGCCGTCCCCGGGCTTCGACTTGAGTGGAGTTCGGTACTCGACAAGCTGCCTGACGGTATCAGCGTCCATTCGCCAACCGGTGAGATCGAGTGGGCAAATCAAAGATTCGTCGAGCTATACAATAGCCCACTTTCGCAGATCAAAGGCTTACTGCCCCAAGATGTATTTGGTGAGGACCTCAGGCATTACCAGAGCGACAAACCTTCCGGCGAACGGAAGCTGCAGTACGAGACTGAAGTCTCAGGCAAATGCCTGCTCATACGCATAGAGCCTATTAGAGACGACGAGAGCCGGGTCATAGGTTTCATTAGAGTTGCCACTGACGTCACAGGCGAACATTCCGCGAAGTCACGGATGGCGGGAGCGGAGCGCCTTGCGGCGTTGGGTCAAATGCTTTTTGGAATCGCTCATAGTGTTGGAACTCCCCTTAATATCATCTCGGGCTACGCAGAGTTCCTGTTGATGCGAGCAGGCCCGGATGCTCAAAGCCGCAAGGAATTATCCGCTATCCTCGACCAAACACGACGCATTGCAAGTCTGTTTAGCGAGGCGCTCGATATGGCGCGACTCCCTACAAACCGCCACAGCACTCTGGAACTGAAAACCTTGATTCTGAGTACCCTCGACCTGGCCTCGCACCATCTACGAAATGCGGACGTGAAGGTCGAGGTGACTTGCGTAATGGAGCCGCCGCTGATATATGGAGAAGCACCACAGCTAAAGCAGGCATTTTTCAACTTGGTAGTGAATGCGGCTAGCGAAGTCGGAAGCGGCGGAAGGATGGAAATAGTTCTGGATCAAGCTCGGGAGAATTGTGATTTCGTCACAGTCGCAATTCGCGGAACCGAAGCCAGTGGTGCCGGGCACGATTTCTCAAAGTTTGTAAATTGGTTTTCCAATCCACGCGTGGAGGATTCGAGTCCCGGGCTTGGGCTCTCTCTTCTAAAACAAATACTGGATATGTCGGGCGCGCGAATACTATCGAATGAATCGGGTGAGGGCGGCGTCTCGATTGTTATACATTTGCCGGTCAGTGGGACAGCCAGCTCAGTTGATCCTGAGAGCGCGCATAGCGAGGAAAATGAATCAACGGATTCTCATCGTTGAAGACGAAGCTCCCATGTGTGAGCTTCTCACGTCTTTTTTTTCGGAAAGGTCCTACGCGGTCGGCACCGCGAACGACGGCGAGCAGGCGGTTGCCCGGCTTCAGGAGCAGGACTATGCCCTGGTCATAACCGACATCAAGTTGCCGGGAATGAGCGGGCTCGAATTGCTGGCTAGAATTCGCGTTGATTGGCCCGAGGTCGGCGTGATCATAATGACCGCGTTCAGTTCGATCTCATCGGCAGTCGAGGCGATGAAGCTCGGCGCTGAGGATTACATCGGAAAGCCTTTTCAACTCGATGAACTGGCGATCACCGTCGAGAAGGCGCTCGAGCGCCGAAGTCTGCGTCGCGAGGTCAGGGAACTCCGTGCCGAAGTAAGAGGGCGCTACAACTTCTCGAACATCGTCGGCCGCAGCAAGCCGATGCAGCAGTTGTTTGAAGTGATCAAGCGAATCGCTGCTCGCCGAGACGCGTCCGCGCTTATTATCGGATCGACCGGAACCGGAAAAGAGCTTGTGGCGCGTGCGATCCATTACAACTCGGATAGGAAGAATGCGCCATTCATGCCGATAAACTGCTCCGCGATCCCGGATACTTTGCTCGAGTCCGAGTTATTCGGTCATCAAAAGGGAGCTTTCACCGGAGCGCATGAAACCAGGCGAGGACTTATCGAAGAGGCACAGGGGGGAACGGTATTTCTCGACGAAATAAACACACTTTCTCCCAACCTTCAGGTAAAACTTCTGAGAGTTTTGCAAGAGCGCATTGTCAGACGGGTTGGCGGGCGTGAAAACATTCCGATTGACATTCGGCTGGTCTCGGCCAGCAATCAGGATCTGGAAGAGGCAGTCAAGGTAGGCGAATTCCGGCAGGACTTGTTCTACCGGCTCAACGTCGTCCCCGTTCGTCTGCCAGACTTAAGGGACCGCCGTGAAGACATCCCGTTACTAGTTCATCACTTTCTTGAAAAGTTCGCGGTCCAGCACGGCGAACCCATGCGGACGTTTTCGAACGAATCGATGCGAGTTTTGATGACTCACACCTGGCCCGGTAATGTCAGGGAACTGGAGAATGCGGTTGAGCATGCACTAACCATGGGAGGGGGCGACATCCTGTTGCCTGAAGACCTTCCGGCCAGCGTGACAGCTCCTGAGCGGGACATTGTTCAAGAGGCGACGCTGGATGACGTCTCGCTTGCCGAGGTTGAACGCCGATACATCCTTCGCGTCCTTGAGAAGATGAACGGACATCAAATCAAATCGGCAAGAGTTTTGGGAATCGATCGCAGGACACTCTACCGCCGGCTCCGCCAGTACGGCTTCGCTGGCCGTTTCCGAGGGGAAGAGGGCGACGATTTTGATGAGCAGGGAGAAAACGACACGGCGCAAGCGACGGCGTCGTCGACATAGACAATCGGCACTTCGCGGGTAGTAAATAACCGTATGAGAGATGAATCTAAGCAGGACGATCTGAAACGGAATCGCACCGAAAGTCAAAATCGCCACCCGTCGCGAAGTCTTGATCCCCGGACGCGCGGTTACGGAATAGGCGGGGGTTATGAGCGCCCATATCGCAAGTTACCGCAATCGCCGACAGCGCGCGGGACTTACGGCCCAGTCCCACATTCCGGATACTACGGCGCAGTTTCAGAAACAAGACGATTTAGACAAGGGCAGGCCGGATTTAACGACGAGCTGTCCTGGTATGGACCCCAATACGGTGAGAACACGAGCGGACGCGAAAAGTGACCCCGATTTTCTTCGCTGGATTGGCGGATCAGCACACCAACTTTTATTTGCCGGCGTTTGGAGCAAGAAACTTTTCGGCCTGGTTCTCCGCTGCCGTATAACGCGTATTCTTCTCGATATGCCAATCATTGCCGACGCGGTTCAAAACAAATCCGAGGAATTCTCTCTGGGGCTTTCCGTCAGAGCTAGCGAAGTTATATGTAACGGTTGCGCTGGTGTATGCCTTGTCAGGATAGCTGGGACTGGTATAAAAGACATCAATCTTGATATCGGTTACGCCCTGGCCATTCATGTACTCTGCGATCAGTGCCTTGGCCTTCGACTTGTCGCTGGAACAACCCACGATCGAGAGCGTCGCGCAAAAACAGGCAAACGCAAGCGCGACAATTACTATTCGAGATTGAGGACGGCCGTTATTCATAGTGATGGTTTTACCTAAGCCGAGCCAAATTTTCAAGCATCGATGCTGTGCTCTGGTTCTGACGGTTTGGAGATTCTTATGGGCCTATACATTCGGCAGTTACTCGCGGGGCGTGAATTCGCTCAGTCCGAGGACTTCGCGGTCCAGATGGCCAACTTTGTTTACCTGATTGGAGACGACTCGAAACGGGAATGCATGGTCGTGGATCCGGCGTGGGATATCGCGAGCATTATCGCGGTGGCTGAAAATGACGGAATGAAAATAACCGGGGCGCTGGCGACGCATTATCATCCGGATCACGTTGGCGGTAATATCTTTGGACACAACATCCCGGGACTCTCAAACCTGTTGGCCCTGCGTCCGGTCAAGGTGCACGTAAACCAACTCGAGAGCGACGGAATCAGGCAAGTAACCGGACTCTCCGAGAGCGATCTCGAAAAGCATCGCGGAGGCGATGAGATCAGTATCGGTGACATCAAGGTCAAGCTGCTGCATACGCCGGGACACACGCCCGGCAGCCAATGTTTTCTAGCTGAATCCGCGCTGGTTTCGGGCGATACGCTATTCATTGGGGGATGCGGACGAGTTGATTTGCCGGGTGGAAATTCGGAGGACTTGTATCAATCCCTAACGCAGGTCCTGGGCAAGCTGCCGGAAGACACGACGTTGTTCCCGGGTCATAACTACGCTCTAAAGCCCGTAAGCACGATCGGTGACGAGAAGAACGACAACCTCTACATGAAGGTTGGCAGTCTTCAACAGTGGAGCAGTCTAATGGGGAATTCCTGGTAACTGAGTTCGTCTCGAAGATCACTGCGCACACAATGCCTCCCGCAATTCATCGCGAATTTGTATTGACTGCATCCCCGTAGTCGGCATAATAAAAGCACTCTGACGCTTGTTTTTATGAGTGCTCCCCGCCGTGCCCTCGTAGAAGTCAACCAGAAACTCTCTTACTGAGACATCTGCATCAAGCCTGCCCCTTACACTCGTTGCGATTCATCCGTCGCCGGATCCATTAGGTTTCGACAAGGGCATTGTAACGCGTGGTTAAAGTGCACCTCACATTCCTGTTCAGCTAAATCGAGAAGAGTAACGTCATGGACTCAAGTAACGAACGAAGCAACGCCCTGTCTGCGGGCACTCGCAATTCCACAATCGTGGCACAACTCAAATCAAATGTCCTGGGCGTGAAACTTGCCTTAATGGCGGTCACACTAGCGAGCTTCTTCAGCATTGCAGCTTTCGTCTCGACATATCTAAGTTTTGATCGGTTGGCTTCGGATCCAAGCGCATTGTTGGCGAGGACTGCAATGATCAATGCGCTATCCGCGGCCCTTCTGACATTCGTTACGGTCTGCATAGTTGGGCTAGTCTTCACCAGGCGGATAAACGCCAGCCTCGACAGGTTCAGTGCGGTGACGCAGGAGGCCGCGACGGGAAACCTGAGCGTCCGCGTCGGCACAGCAACCGGCGCGGTCGAGCATGGGCTCGCTTCGAGCTTCAACGCGATGATGGATCGAATGGAGAAGACCGCGCAGTCGGAGCTGGCACAAAAGCAATCGCTACTGGCGATAATCAAGGCGGTCGAGAGCTCCGGTGATGCAATCTCAGTCACCGACGCCACTCGAGCCGGCACATACTACAACAAGAGGTACCGAGAACTTTTTGCATGTACTCCCGAAGGGCAGGGAAACGACGCGGAGGACTCCTCGTTATACGAGGACTCGAGTGTTCCTCAAAGTGTGCTGGAAGCCGTGGCCCGCGGAGAGTCCTGGTCCGGCGAAACAGAGATGCGCAGACTTGGCGGCGCGGTGATCCCGGTCTCACTACGCGCGGATGCGATCAAGGACGAATCGGGAAAAGTAACCGGCCGGATTGAAATCTATACCGACATCACACAGCGCAAACGCGCGGAGCTCTTGCAGTCGGCGCTTTATCGCGTAGCTGAGCTTACGGGCTCGACCGAGGATCTGCAGAACTTCTTTGAGGCAGTTCATCGCATCGTCGGCGAATTGATGTATGCCGGCAATTTTTTCATCGCGGTCTACGACCACTCGTCTAAGATTGTGAGCTTTCCGTATTACGTTGACGAAGCTGATGAGGCGCCGGAGCCGCGAAAGCTAAAGAGAGGCATGACCGAGTACGTGCTCCGTACGGGCAGGCCGCTTCTTGCATCGCGCGAGAGCCTGACGGCGCTTGCGAATCTTGGCGAAATCGAAGTCATCGGGACGCTGCCCGTCGACTGGCTTGGCATCCCTCTCAAGATTGGCGATGCGACAATCGGTGTTATCGCGGCCCAAAGCTACACCGAGAACGTGAGATTCGGCGAAACTGAGCGAGACGTGCTGACGTTTGTCTCTCAGCACATCGCAGGCGCTCTGAATCGCAAGCGCGCCGACGAGGCGTTAAGACAGAGCGAGGAGAAGTACCGCACAATCCTGGAAAGCATAGAAGACGGGTATTATGAAGTGGATCTCACCGGCAACTTCACCTTCTTCAACGAGCCCGTGTGCAAGACTCTCGGCTATCCCGCCGAAGAGCTGATGGGTCTAAACAATCGGCAATTCATGGCGCCGGAAGTGGCGCGCCAGGTTTATGAAGAATTCCACAAGGTGGCGCGAACTGGTGAGCCCAGCCGCGACTTCGCATATCAAGTGACGGCAAAGGATGGAAGCCTCAGGTTTGTCGAGTCTTCGATTACGCTCAAGCGAGATGCCGCTGGAAAACCTTCCGGATTTCGAGGCGTCGTTCGCGATGTCACGCCGCGACGTTTGGCCGAGCAGGAGTTTGAGCACAATCTGAAGGAATTGTTGGCAATGGTCTCGTCAGTATCCGAGGGCGACCTGACCAAACGGGGCAAAGAAAGCGGCGATACGTTGGGCAGCGTTGCTCAATCGGTCAACATTATGCTCGACCACTTCAGCACGATGCTGACCGAAGTCAAACAGATCGGTTTGTCGGTTTCCTCGAGCGCAACGGAAATCCTCGCCGCCGCGGAGCAGATTGCGGTCGGATCGCAGCGGCAGGCGGATGAAATAACAAATACCTCAAGCGCGGTCGAGGAGATGGCTGCGTCAATGACTCAGGTGTCAAGAAATGCAGAGGCGTCGGCGGACTCCGCTCGGCGCGCACTCGATATGGCTGAGCACGGTGATAAGTCGGTTCGCGACACTTCTGAAGCAATGTCGAGGATTGATTCCGCTGTGCAACAGACATCGGAGAAGATGCGTCTTCTCGGCATTCGCAGCTCGGAGATATCGGAGATCATTGATCTCATCGACGAAATCGCGTCACAAACAAACTTGTTGGCGCTGAACGCGGCAATCGAAGCGGCACATGCAGGTGAAGCGGGGCTTGGCTTCAGCGTGGTCGCCGATGAGATCAGAAAGCTGGCTGAAAGGTCCGCTCGCGCTACACGTGATGTCGGTCATCTCATCAAGTCGATTCAAACCGAAACGTCCGAAGCATTGGCCGCCATGGAAGTAGGCATGAAGGAAGTTCGCGGCGGAAGCCACCTGGCGAGCCAGGCGAGCCGCGCTCTCCAGGATATTTCCGAAGCCGTTCGACAGTCGTCAGAACTAATTGAAGAAATCTCGGCGGCCTCAGAAGAGCAGGCTCGCGTGACGAGTAACGTTGCGGGCGCAATGCAAACCATCTCGAGCATAACGCTCGAGACATCCGCCGGCGCACACGAAACTGCTCAGACCATCGAGGGTATGGTCGGACTCGCCGATCGACTCAATAAGTCTATTTCCCAATTCAGGGTGAAGGATGACTACATTCATCCCTTCTCCTATGACGTCTCAGGCTCGGTCGGGGGCAGAGGCAACGGATCAACGCTCAGGCCTTTTTCGCAGGGCGACTAGCAAGCGAACAGGAGACCGAGGTGCCTAGAAAACAACTGGTCGTCTTCAAAGTGGGAACCGAAGAATTCGCCGTCGATATTATGCTGACGCGAGAGGTGGTATTGATGCACGACATAACGCCCGTGCCCGAAACAGAGGGCTACGTCGAGGGCGTCATGAATCTCAGAGGACACTTGTTGCCGGTGCTTGATCTCAGAAAGAGGCTTCGAGCATCGCGCCCGATTGAAAGTCGCGATCGCAGAATAATCGTCACTTTTGTAGAAGGCAGAGTCGCCGGCCTGATAGTCGACGGAGCTTCAGAGGTAATCAGGGTGAACGACGATATGATCGAGCCTGTGCCCAACCTCATATCAGAGATCGGCGCGGCGTATGTTCAGGCGGTCGTCAATCTGAATAACAGGTTCATTACATTGATTGACCTGGAAAAGGCCTTCTCACAAGAGGTCGTTGGTGAATTGGATCATGTAATCGAGTATCTGTCCCGGCAGAGGGAACAGATCGCTCCAGCGCAAGCGGTTTAAAAGGTCAGGTGACTAGTCGTGAGCATGAGAATACAGCCGTCGCATCAATTCGATTCCGGAGCGCTGAACCTGAGATTGCTGTCCGAAGGTGAGTTCAGGATGTTTAGGGATTTCATCTATGAAGAGTGCGGCGTGAGTCTGGGTTCTGAGAAGCGCTCATTCCTGGAATCCAGACTGAGACGACGCATGGACGAGCTTGGCATCAAGAGCGGCTATGAATACTACTCACTTGTGAGCCGGAATCCGGGACGATCGAGCGAGCTGCCCGCGCTTCTGGATTCGTTAATGATCTGCGAAACCTCCTTCTTCAGGAATCAACCCCAGTTCGATCTGTTCCGCGAGATCGTATTGCCCGAAGTCGTTCGCAAGAAGGAGAGAGACGGAACACGATTGCTGCGCGTGTGGAGCGCCGGATGCTCAACGGGACAGGAACCGTACAGCGTGGCAATGACGCTGTCTGAGACTCTGCTAAACGCGGAGTCATGGACACTGCGAATCTTCGCTTCTGACCTATCGTTCACTGCTCTGGAACGCGCGCAATGTGGCCTCTATCGGGCGGATCAATTGAAAGGGCTGAGTCAATACTACGTGGATAAGTACTTCCGACAGGAGAACGGGTACTACGTGGTGCGCGAGCAAACCAAGAAGCGCGTGATTTTCGATTATCACAATCTAAAGCATGATAACGGGCTTCGAGGGCTCGACATCATTTTTTGCCGGAACGTGATGATCTACTTCGACGTCGAAGAACAGCGCAGGCTGGTAAATCGATTCGCGGGTTGCCTGGTGCCCGGGGGCTTTCTGTTTCTCGGACACGCTGAGAGTCTGCAGGGGCTGTCGACAAGATTCTCGATGGTGCATCGCAACAAAGGCATTGCGTACCGGCTCGAAGGATAACGCATTCGATGGATGATAAGGCGAAAAGAGAATTCGACGAACTGCTCGCAGTGTTCCGCGATCAGTCGACGCAAATTCTCGACGAGATGAGTCACGACTTGCTTGCGCTCGAAGCGCGCGGCGCCGACACCGAAGCGGTTACGCGGCTACGACGGGGCGCTCACACGATCAAAGGAGACTCGGCATGCGTCGCACTGGATGGGGTGACGAGCGTTGCTCACGAGATCGAAAGCGCATTCGATGCGGTGCTGGGAGGTGAGCGAGTTATCGATAAGCCATCTGTCGATTTGATTCTAACGGCGCTTGATTCAATCAGAAGCGCCATTGGCGGCGAACAAGTTGATGATCTTGTGGGGGAAACGGCCGCCGAGCTTGTCGAGCAACTCTGCTCTATTCAGAAACGTGACAGAATTGCCGAGTTTGCTCCTGCTTCGCTGAAAGCCAACGATACAGAGTCGGCAAAAAACGAAACTGCAACTTCGACTGGGAGCGATACTACGGTCAAACACCGGCGCGACTATGTTCGAGTGGAGGCGGCGAAAGTGGATTTGCTGCTGAACCTTGCGGGAGAAATGGTTATCGCACGTTCGATTATCAGCCAGGTCGGGTCTGAACTTGAACGAACCGACTTGAAGAACGAGTTGGTTGCCAGGTTCACCAGCGCAAGCGCACATATGGGGAAAATGGTTGGCGAACTGCAGAAGGCTGTTCTGAAGATGCGGATGGTCACCATCGATCAGGTGTTTCGAAGATTCACCAGGCCAATGCGAGAGCTCGCATCGGAGCGCGGCAAACTAATTCAGATCGACGTTACCGGCGGCAGCACGGAACTTGATCGCGCTCTAGTGGATTCGCTGTATGAGCCGCTCTTACATTTGCTGCGCAATGCGGTCGATCACGGAATCGAGTCACCAGCGGAGCGAGTGGCAGCTGGGAAGCCCGAGATCGGGCGAATCACAATGCGCGCTTATCACGAGGGCAATCAGATCGCCGTCGAAGTATGGGATGACGGGCGGGGTATCGATATTATCGACCTGAAGAGAAGAGCAGTGGCCGTCGGCGCAGTAAGTCAGCAACAAGCCGACCTGATGCCCGAAGAAGAAGCGACGAACCTGATCTTTCTCGAAGGCCTTTCGACCGCCAAAGAAATAACCCGAATCTCAGGGCGCGGGATTGGCGCCAGCGCGATCAGAGGTGCGTTGGAACAGTTGCGGGGCAGCGTTACGGTCCAAAGCGAGGCCTGTGTCGGTACTTGCTTCATGCTGCGGATGCCACTCACGTTGGCGATCATTCGAGCGCTGTTGTTCAACGCTTCGGGACAGCTTTTCGCGTTGCCTTTGCTTGCAGTGAGCGAAATAGCTCGCGCGCGATCATCTGATTTCGTGCGGCTGGACGGACTGGAGCACTACAGATTGCGGGATCGGTTTATTTCATTGGTGCGGCCTGGAGTCGTGCTCGCGTTTGATCGGCGGAAGGGCGGCAGCGGCGCCGCGCTGAGGCACGAAGCGGAACAGAGTTTCATCATAGTGCTGGCGACTGGTGATAAGCAGTACGGCGTCGTGGCGGACGATATCGATGGCGAGCAGGAGCTGGTGATCAAGCCGCTCGATAGTCATTGGGTACAAAACGACGCGTTAGCCGGAGCATCAGTGCTGGGAGACGGACGCGTTGCGCTAATCATGGATTCAGAAGTCATCTTTCGAAAAGCAGTAAAGCACGAACGCGGAAAGGGTAATGGTAGGCAAGTCTATGCTGTCTGAGAGAAGAAAAATACGGGTGATGGTGGTAGATGACTCGGCAGTGATGCGAAAGCTCATCTCGAACCTGCTCGAACGGGACCCTGAGATTGAGGTCATTGCGACGGCTATTGATGGATGCTTTGCTCTCACTAAGGTCGAACAACTGAAGCCCGATGTGGTAACGCTGGATGTGGATATGCCGCGAATGGACGGCTTAACGGCACTGGGCGAGATGGTGTCAAAGCATCGCACACCGGTAGTGATGCTGAGTTCGCTCACATCTCGAGGGGCAGCATTGACGATGCAGGCGTTAGAAAAAGGAGCGGTCGATTTCGTTTGCAAACCGGCCGGGGCCGCTCAAATCGCAGAGATGGCCGGAGAGCTGCTGTCGAAGGTAAAGGCGGCCGCCCGCACCCGTCCGATAACGTTTGCCAAAGAGATCCCCAGGCCATCGCCAAAGAGGATCCCAGGGCAGGGAAGCAAGACAGGGCGGCTTGTCGCTATTGGAGCCTCCTCGGGCGGACCTCACGCACTGCGATATTTATTACCCCGCCTTCCGGTGAACCTGGATGCAGGGATCGTTATTGTCCAACACATGCCTGAGAGCTTTACTACAATGCTCGCATACTGGCTGAACGAGATTTGCGAACTCGAAGTAAAAGAAGCGGAGCCGGGCGATTTTGCTGTACGCGGCAAAGTGCTTCTTGCGCCGGGAAGCTCGCATATGCGAGTGAGAAAAACGCTAGCCGGCTGTGAGATTCTTCTGGATAAGGGAGCGCTGGTAAATGGTCACCGCCCGTCGGTCGATGTGCTACTCGAATCCGTCGCTGAGAATTACGGACCGTCGGCGACCGGAATCATTCTGACCGGGATGGGCAACGATGGAGCAAACGGATTGGGCCAACTGCTGGCGGCTGGAGGGCACACGGTGGCTCAGGATAAAGATAGCTCCGCCGTGTACGGCATGCCCCGGATCGCCACCGAAAAAGGATTCGCTGAAAAAATCTTGGCGCTGACTTCGATGCCGTCCTACTTGACATCCACAGTCGGGACAATCCCACAGCAGGAGACGATATATGCGCACAAGCTATGAGGTAACTGCAATGCCAAAGTCACCCCTTACATGCCTGATCGTGGACGATTCGGCTTTCATGAGATTTCATCTCAGACGAATGATGGACTCGTTCGACAATGTGATCGCTACCGAGGCAGCCAACGGCACTGAAGCTATCAGAGAGTACGGCCGGCTCAGACCCGACATTGTACTCATGGATATCGTAATGCCAGGCCTGGAAGGCGTGGAGACGGTTAGAAAGATTTGCGATACCGACCCCGGAGCAAGGGTAATAATGATCAGCTCCGTTAGCTACAAGGAGAAAGTCGCGGATGCGATGGCGGCTGGAGCAAAGTGCTTCATTCCGAAACCCGTGACTACGGATCAGCTTAGGAAGGCGATCGAAGACGTACTGTCGCCCGAAACTCCCGCTCAGGAGCTACTATGAGGCTAGACTTTGTAAGAATGTTTGTGGACTCGACTATCTCGCTCTTCAAAGAGATCGTGGGACCAGCGGTCGATGTTCCGTCACTGACGATGAAACCGAGCCCGGTAGCCGGACGGGAAGTAATGGCAATAATCGGACTGGCAGGAGACGCGCAAGGCCGCGTTATCTTTGACATGGACACGTTCACCGCAGTGCAGCTCGCCGGCCATATGCTTGGCGAGCCCTCGCCTGGAATGACTCCGCTCGTCCGCAGCTCGATCGCCGAGCTCGCTTCGATGGCAATCGGACGCGCCATATCGGAGATCAACGATTGCGGGACCAAACTGAGAATGAGTCCGCCTACCGTGATCACCGGCGCGAATCTGGTCAGTTACGATCAGTGCTACGAAACGCTTGTGGCGCCAATCAACACGGCCTATGGAGAAGTCAGAGTCAACATTACCATTCAAGATCTGGATTAAACCGCCCGATGCTCCGTTTGGCTGTGTCCGATAATAGATATTATGTAGCAGTGTAGCAGTGTAGCAGTGCGGCAGTGTGTAGTGATTCGTTAGGGCGTGTTCAAGACAAAGAAAAAGGAGAGGGCGCGTCGCGCATTCAGGCTTCTGGGATGATTGCCCGAACGCGCGGCGCACCCTCTCAAGCCGCTAAAAGGAGAAAACCTTGATCCTGTTGGGGCGCCCGCTCGCCGGAGCTTGCGCCATGATCTCAACCATTCTGCCGACCTTAATGAGCCTCATAATCGCTACGGCACTCCTGCGTACGATACCAGCCATACAGTGAAGAATGTCGCATTTCACTCTGGAAGATATGATACGCGCCTTTCTCGGTCAATCCAGGATGTCATACTCTGCCACCCTTTATTTTCTGTGTGAAGAAGAGTTCCTCACTGAGAGTGCTTCAGTAAACAACCTGTGCAGACACGAATCGATTTGCCGGCGATTTTTAGCGCATACACGTCGCCTTCCTCAATGTAGCGGTAGATCGTCCTTCGGTGAACGCTAGCAAGCTTCGCTGCGTTCGCGCTCTTGATAAGGTGCGAGTAATCGTTGCACAGAGGGCACCACACCTTTTCAGCGATGAATCGCGGGCGGAGCACACTATCACTAGCACTCTCGCCTTCTTCTCTAATACTCATGCACGCCTCTCCTGTGAGAGCATTGACAGATACACCAATACCCTCACGCCACAGCGCGGTAAGAGAGTACAGGGCAGACCGACAGCGAGACCACGGCCTACCCCGCCGTTATTTGACTGACGGATTTATTGCGGGTACGTCAGCAATAGGCCGGAGGAGAGCGAGGACTAATGCAGATAAGCACCCTGTCACGAATGCTCATCACGCTGATGAGGGTTGTTATCGTTGCTGGAATTGGAATTATCGAGTTTTGAAATAAATCTCTGGCCTTCCTCACTCGAGTGCTCAGGCAGAGCTTTGCTAATTGCCTGCGCTGGCGTTGCGGCTTAGTCTTTGGTGATGGCAGGGGTTTTGGCGCCCGGTTGATTCCGATGACTGTCGGCGTAGCAGATGTTCGCTTAGCCGCGATGTCGTCTCGCGTCTCGCTCCATTCTGAATAGACACGAGCGAGCGGCGATGCAAGAGTTACGGCGCAAAAGGCTTCGGCTTCAGCAAGACGGCCTAACTCCGCTAATTCAACCGCAAGCGAATTGCAAAATGCATAGAATAAAAACGGTTTTTGTTTTGCGATTATGTTTACAAGGGGATGCAGTTTTCTAAGGTCTGCTAAGGCGCCGGTGTGGTCACCCTTAAGACTTTTGACTATCGCAATTTCAAGATGCGCCATCAGCGACGTCTGGAAGCCGCGTGCATTTGGATCCGATGCGGCTCTCAAAGCCTCGAGTTGAAACCTCAACGCTTCGTCAAGCTGGCCCTTGGCGTGGTAGTTTGCGCCCAAAGTCTGAATCGCACGCGCCCGGTAAGTAATCGGCCCGTTATCGGCAATGGTCTCGAGCATTGCTTCGGCCTCAGGTCGAGCGCTTCGATTGATCGCGAGAGCGTAATAATAAGTTCCTATTTGTCGCGCAGCGTCTACAGGCAGATTCATCAATACCTTGCTGACCTCATCCAGCGCGTCAACATCACGCGTGAAGTAGGCTTGCTCAGCAAAGCGAATCAATTCCTTGGCGAGCTCGACGAACAGTTCGTGAGAATGGACCGTCAGGCTTAAATGGCGAGTAACAATATGTTGAAGGAGTCGGTTGCGACTGACGATGATGTCAGAGTCAGAGAATTCCATCTTAGAGGAAGGACCCGCGGAAAAACGATTTGTCGTTGCGGTTGTCTGCATCTTAGTTCTTCCGCTCTTGTTTTCCGCTCCTCAAAGGGCTAAACAAGCCAACTCGCCCGAATTCTTCACAGTAGCCTTGCCTGGCCGCACAACCAACGGGAGATCTTGCGAATGCGGCAATCCTATGGAGTTGCGTAGCGACCAGAACTCCAGGCACGTGTCCCATCGGAATAGTCGACCATCGAAACAAGGAACTCCCCTCGCAAAACTCAAGTTCCACACGGCGATCTACTTCAGTTCGAGCCGCTGCTGCCGCTTGCGTTCCGCGTATGTATTGGACTGCGGGCACAACTCGTAATTGCACCCACCCGCGTCGAAACCTTAAGCAACCGTCGCAACCAAATGATGTGTGCCTACACGTCGCGGCGCATTCTACTATAAGTGTTTCTTGTTTAACACCCGAAATCTGCCCGGCCAGATGCGCCTGGTTTGCGCGAAAAACAAATGGGCAAAACCCAATGTCTGCACACTCGAAGTCCTGCGGGGTCATTCAAACGCATTCTCACCCGTCAAGTGCTGCCCAAGGACCAGCGTGTGTACCTCGTGAGTACCCTCGTAGGTGTACACGGATTCCAGGTTGCACATATGCCTCATGATCGGATACTCACCCGTGATACCATTCGCGCCTAGAATCCCCCTTGAGGTCCGCGCGCATTCTAATGCCATAGCGACGTTATTCATTTTGCCCATCGACACGTGTACGGGTCTCAATGTGCCAGCATCCTTCATTCGACCAAGGTGCAAGCTGAGCAACTGAGCCTTGCTGATCTCGGTGGCCATCTCCGCTAGCTTCTTTTGAGTGAGTTGGAACCCGGCAAGCGGCCGCCCGAATTGAACTCGTTCCTTTGAGTACGTGAGTGCCGTGTCAAAGCAAGACATCGCGGCACCCATCGCACCCCAGGCAATTCCATATCGAGCTTGAGTCAGACACATGAGCGGACTCTTCAGGCCTCCCGACCCTGGAAGAAGGTTCTCAATTGGAATTAGACAGTCTTCGAAGAACAACTGCGACGTGTCTGAAGCTCGCAGGCTCAGCTTGTGATGCGTCTCACGAGTGCTGAAGCCCTTGGCGCCGCGTTCGACTATGAATCCACGAATCTCATCATCCTCATCCGTCTTTGCCCAGACAATCGCAATATGCGCCATTGTGCCGTTCGTAATCCATGCTTTGGAGCCGTTCAAAACCCATCCATCGCCCACCCTCCTGGCTCTTGTCAGCATTCCACTGGGATTTGATCCGAAGTTCGGTTCCGTCAGCCCGAAACAACCGATCACTTTTCCCGCAGCCATCTGTGGAAGCCACTTTCGTTTTTGCTCCTCGCTCCCAAACTGAAAGATGGGGTACATACACAGAGCGCCCTGTACGGAAGCAAAACTCCTGATGCCCGAATCCCCGGCTTCGAGCTCCTGCATAACCAGGCCATAAGCTACATTGTTCATTCCAGCGCAGCCATACTCTTCTGGAAGATTGGCTCCCAGCACTCCAAGTTCAGCAAGCGCCGGTATCAGATTGACAGGAAACCGTGCTTCCTCGAAACACAGAGCAATAATTGGAGTGATTTCCGCCTCAACGAACCTTCTGACTTCTGATTGCGTGAGCCGCTCTTCGTCCGATAGCAATGCGCCGATTCCCAATACGTCCAGACCTTCAAAAGCCATTTCACTCTCCCTTGAATTCGTGCCCAGAATTATTCACGTGATTGATTATTTCCGCGACGATCGCCACTCCAATTTCCTGTGGCGATCTTGCGCCGATCGACAGCCCAATCGGGGCATGCACTCTCTTCAAAGCGTATTCTGAAACGCCCTCGCCCGCGAGTTTCTTGAACACCGAAAGCACGCGTTTGCGACTGCCAATCATTCCAATATAGCTTGCTGATGAGCCGATGACACTCTTGAGACATAGCTCATCGTATTGATGCCCCCGGGTCACGATCACGACGGCCGTATTGGTTGAGATGTTCACTCGTTCACTCGCGCTCGCGTAATCACTGACAACCAGGTTGATCGCGGGATCCGGCAGTCTTTGCCGCGAAGCAAATTCTTCGCGATCATCGACGACGGTAACGCGGTAGCCGGTGAGTGCGCCGATCAATGCTACCGCTTGCCCGACATGTCCACCACCAAAGATGAGCAACTCGAGTTCGGGCTTGATTATCTCTATAGCCAGCGTAATGCGGCTTCCCTTCTCATCGATTACATCCACCAGATCCGCGATGCGGGCCTTTTCATTCAAGGCTTCTACGGATCCGAGCACCTGCGCTTCAAGCTCTTTATCCGCGATCGGCGGATGCATCTCCCCGTCATAAACGCTTACGACCTGGTTATCGCCACCGAGGATCCGAACAACAGCGACCGGTTCTCCCCTTCCCGCCCGCTCGTTTACCTTGTCGAGTAGTTCGCTGTCCACGGTCCTCTTCAAATTGACGAATCCTCATTGCGCAATGCGATATGCAGGGCGCGCTCGCACAATCACGCCCGGGCGGCTGACGCGTACCGTGATCTTGCGAGATTGATCATCTTTCTCATGGTGCGTGGGATAGTAGGCGAGCAGATACTGATGTCGAAGCTCCTCCGCTATCCGGCCGAGAGCGGATTTCAAATCGCCTAGCCGGTCTGCGCGTTCAACAACGCCACCTGACATCTCTGCCAGTTGCTGCAGGTATTCGTCCGCGCGACGATAGGTCCGATCCAACTCGCGCATGCTCTCCTCTAGTTTCACGTTCATTGCCGGCGTATAGCTCGAATTGGCCGGACCTCGCAACTTCGCTTGTAGTTTGCGCTCGACATCCGATCGAGTGGCGTATCGAATCGGATAAACGATGATGTCTTCGCCTTCAATGACCGCGTCAAGCGTTTCTTCTTCTGATATCTCACTGCTGGCAGTGTCTATCCCATCGGTGAACAAGATGACTGCTTTTCTACCGGGAACATCACGAAGCCGCTCCCAGACCGCCGTATATACAGCCTCGTACACTTGCGTAAACTCCCCGCCCTTGATCGATTGAACCGCGGACGCGAGCTTTGCCGAATCATTTGTCAGCTCGGACAGGATCTCAACACTGTCATTGAAAGAAACAATCATCACCTGATCGTGCGGCCTGAGGTTACCCAGGAAAGCCAATGCCGCTGACTTTATCTGATCCAGCGCGGCGCCAGTAGACCCACTCGAGTCCAGCAGCAATGCCACGCTGAACGGCTCTTCAACCGAACCGAAGACTTCGATGTTCTGCTTGACCCCGTCTTCAAGTATGGTGAACTCCGGTTGCTTGAGATCGCTCACGTACCGTCCACCCGGCGCGCTGACAATCACCGGCACTTGCACCAGTGTAGTGTGAAGCTTGATAGGTTCGTCATCTTTTTGAACTCGTTGCTGCTGGCCGCTGACAGGCAACGCCACCATCGCGACTACGAGAACCAAAAGCACGCGCGTGTTTGCTCGTGAAGCAGGTAACAACATAACTACAACTCCTAGTTCCGGCCCATTCCGAGGTAGTTGAATCCCTCCGACCGCATGGTCTCTGGTTCATAGATGTTTCGAAGGTCCACTATGTTTGGCTCGCGCATTACTTCCT
>UEXS01000515.1_pt1 | contig 23482 bp, 14 predicted proteins | sample 4301141 | NCBI WGS metagenome assembly UEXS01 (sample SAMEA4773178, study PRJEB27434) | metagenome | biome: 2259; feature: agricultural soil; material: soil | place: USA | collected 2014-09 | depth 0.25 m
GCGACTACCTGGCGGTGTGCGGGCCTCACGAAGAGCGCCGCGTGCGTGGCAAGCCTCAACAGCGGCTGGTAGAGTTGAAGACCTTGCGCGAGCTTCCGTGACGAATCGCGAAAACCAAATCGCGGCGCTCGCTGATCTGGCACTCAGAGTTTGTCATATGAGACCAACTGAAAGACCCAAAATATTCGTGCGTCTGTGGTGCATCGCGGCATGTCTTGCGATGCTGATGCCCATCTTCTTCACAGCACAAATAGCCGCGGATCAGAAGCCGGCCAAGTTTGACAAAGCAGAAGAGAAGAAGACCGAACCGTTCAAGATAACGAAGCTCACACAGGGTATGGGTTTGTACGCGATCGGTCCGGTGTCTCCCGATAAGAAATCGATCCTGCTGATCGCACAGAAGCCCGGCCTGGCGCCGAACCTGTACGTGATGAACATTGGCGATCATTCGATTCGGCCGCCCCTGACTAGTTTGCAGTGGGGCGTCGCTGATCCCGTTTGGTCGCCCGACGGTCAATCGATCGCGTTCGCGGGCTTCGGCGAAACGGGAAGCTTTCCGGACATCTACGTGCTGTCGATCAAAGGCGGCGCGCCGCGTCAACTCACAAAGAACAGCTTCACCGATAAGGAGCCGGCCTTCACGCCCGACGGAAAGCGGATTCTATTCACGTCGGATGAGAGCCCGTTGCCCGATGCCGCGTTTGGAATCCTGCACGTCGCCGTAATACCGGTCACCGGAGGCAAGCCGGACTTTTTCACCGAAGACGAGTGCTCGTCGATACGTCCGGTGATGTCGGCGGATGGGAAGAGTGTTTTGCTGGTGAAGATCAGCGACAACAGCGGACGGCATTCCTTGTGGCAATACGGCCTCGATGGCAAAGCAATCACGGACCTGACCGAGACGCGATATGCTCGCATTCGCAGAGTGATCCCCGGCGCAGCAGGCGGATCGATCGTGCTGTGGGCGCAAGAGCAAGCCGAGCAGCAGGACAATGTTTATCTATTCGAGCCCTCGGTTCCTCGCGCGCGCGAGCTGCCCGAGCCCGATCTTCCGAAATTCAGCCCGGCGCTTTCGCCCGACGGTAAGCTGATTGTGTTTGTAGGTCCGGGGGCGGTCGGCTCGCAGCTTTATCTTTACGATTCGACTACAGACCAGATCAAGCAGCTTACTTATAAGCCCGCGAACACACACTCGCCGATGTTTGTGTCGAACACCGAGATCCTTTTTGGTTCGAATCGCGACAAAGAGAATGAGCTTTATCTGTTGGAGCTGAGCCAGCCGATTGATGAGAAGAAGAAAAAGTGAAGAGAATGGGATCACACTGGAAAATATCTGAAGCAGAGGCCGCCAATCTCGAAACGTCCATCGACCAATTGCTGAAGGCACTCAGACAACTCGATGAGGGGCACGAGCAGAGATGGCCAGAGGTTGAGCGCCTCAAGGCCGAAACGCACGTGATGATGGAGCAAATCAGGACCACGTTGAATGTGGAAAAGACTCTATAAGTCTTGGCGGGCCTGTTTGCTCTCACCCAGAAAGTCGACCGGCACGACAAAGAGATAACGACGAGACGAACTAAGACCGCCTCGATGAGAGTTTTCCTCCGCTATCCTTAATTCTCCGCATTCTCAGCATTCCAAGTACCAACCAGGCGAGACATAAAGTAAACTATCCAAGCCGCGCGTGGCCTTACTGCTCAGACAGCCTGCGCGAAATCCGCTGAGGAGGAGAAGAAAAGTGCGCACCTTTACTGCGCCCAAAGTGCGACGCGCTATTTGTCATGCGCTGACTGTCATCACCTTTTTGATCGGCTCCGGCCCCGCCGCGCGCGCGGGCGACGGTTCAACAGTTTCCGGAGTCGTTCGCGATTCATCGGGTGCGGCGATATCGGATGCAACGGTGACGCTCGCGACCGCGCATCACGCGGTCATCAAAAGCACAAAGAGCGATGCACAGGGCGGCTTCACATTCTCGGGCGTTCCGAGCGGCCGCTACATCGTGATCGTGTCCTCGCGCGGGTTCGACGATCGAAGGCACGCATTGACGGTCGGATCGGATCCGATCGATAACCTGGAGCTGATCATTGGGCCTCGGCCATTCAATGAGGAGGTGACTGTAACGGCGAATCCCGGCGTTGTCGAAACGGTCGAGCGGATCTCGCAACAGGTCAATATCATCGGCGAGCAACAAATCGAAGAGCGCGCGGCGAGCGTCACCGCCGAAGTGGCCAACGAAGAAGTCGGCGTGCACCTCCAACGCACCAGCCCAACCATCGCCGGCATCTTCGTTCGAGGGCTCACCGGAAACAAAGTAAATGTGTTCGTCGACGGCGTGCGCTACTCGACGTCGGCGATGCGCGGCGGCATAAGCTCGTTTCTCGATCTGATTGATCAGTCGAACCTGAAAACAGTCGAAATACTCAGGGGACCAAACAGCGCTCAATACGGTAGCGACGCGATTGGAGGCAGCGTGCAGTTTCTGACGCTCTCGCCGTCGTTCGCAACGGACAGGCCGGAGGTCAGGGGCAGACTCAGTTCGTCTTTCAACAGCGCCGATGCGGCATTCGGTTCGAGTCTGACGACTTCGTTTGCGACAACGAAGCTTGCGTTGCTTACGAATTTCACCGGCCGCCGAGTGAATACTCTACGGACCGGGCACGAGAGAGATTCTCATAACGCGGTGACGCGTTTCTTTGGATTGAGCTCAAACCTCGTCATTGGAGATCGAACGCCTGACACCGCGTTCACTCAGTACGGCGGTCTGATGAAGTTGAACTACGCGCCTCGGCCGTTGTCTCAGATTACATTGAGCTATGCGCGGAGCCAGCAGGACGGCGGCAAACGTTACGATCAGTTGCTGGGCGGCGACGGGAATTTGATCGCCGATCTGCGAAATTTCATGCTCGACTTCGCCTATGCCCGTTATGACAAAGTGCAACTCGGTTGGTTTGATACTTTCACAGCAATCTACTCATTCAATTCGCAGCGCGAAGAGCGCGTGAATCAGGGCGGTAACGGAAACCCGAACGCATCGATCAATCACGAATTCGAACGGACCAACGCTCACGGAGTCCAGGCGTTTGCGGGTAAACAATGGGGATCGCGCAATAACGTGTCGCTCGGCGGTGAGTTTTATCATGAGCGAATCCAGGCTCCGTCTTTCGGCTTCAATCCGCTTACTCGAGTTTCTACTCTGCGCAGACCGCGTGTGCCCGGCAACTCGCGCTACAACAGCGGCGGGTTGTACCTGCAGGACATCGTTGAAGCGATTCCGAACCGGCTGCGGCTGGTCGGAAACCTGCGCTGGAGCGCGGCATCCTATCGATCGCGCGCCGCGGATTCGCCGCTCGCCGGCGGAAAGCCGCTCTGGCCGGATGATTCCCTCAAAGTCGACGATGTGACGTTTCGCGCGGGAGCGATCTTAACGCCGGTTGAAGGCGTGAGCCTGTCAGCGAACATCAGCCGCGGGTTTCGCGCGCCTCACATCACCGACCTCGGAACGCTGGGACTAACCGGTTCGGGGTTTGAAGTCGCGGCGCCTGATGTCGCCGGACTCGGCGCGACAATCGGGTCGTCGGCGGACGGCGCGGCCGTTTCAACGGGAACACCGGTGAAGCAAGTGGCGCCGGAAACCAGCATCACTTACGAGGTGAGCGCGCGTTATCACAAGAACCGCTTTGATACGGATCTTACATTCTTCGTCAACGACATCTCTGACAACATCACCAAGCAGGCGTTGATACTTCCGCCGGGGTCGGTGGGCAAATTACTTGGGACAACGCCGATCACTTCGCAGTCTCCCAATGGAGTCGTCTTCGTCGCGGCATCTACCGGACCGGTGCTCGTGCGCGCGAACTTCGATGACGTGCGAATCTACGGCTTCGAGCACACGCTCGACGCGAAGCTCGCACCCGACTGGTCGATCGGGACGATCTTTACTTACCTGCACGCTCGCGATAAGCGGACGGATCTGCCGCCGAACATCGAAGGCGGAACGCCGGCGCCGGACGGCTACTTGAAGCTTCGGTATGCCCCGGCATCACGGCGATTCTGGATTGAACCCTACATTCACGCGGCTGACCGGCAGGACCGGCTGTCGAGTCTCGATCTTGAAGACCGGCGCACGGGCGCGACGCGCTCGCGCGCGTCGATCGCGAGCTTCTTTAACAACGGCGCGAGATTTCGTGGGCTCGTGAGCGCCGGGCCTGACGGAATACGCGGCACCGCGGATGATCGTTTGATTGCCACAGGTGAGACTCTTGCGCAGATTCAGAATCGAGTGCTTGGCATTGGAGTGAATGCCGCGCCGCTGTATCCGTCAATCGCCGGCTACGCGACGTTCAATGTCCGAGGTGGCTTGAGCTTCGGAGAGCGTCACGAAATACTGATCGACTTCAGAAACATTAGTGACAGAAACTATCGCGGGATAAGCTGGGGCCTGGACGCGCCCGGCCGCAGCTTGTTCTTGAAATACAACCTGCGGTTTTGATCGCACAAATTGAAGACGGCGATCGATCCGCATGGCCGGACCAGGGAGGTGTGAGTGGTAACGCGAATGCTCAGAACATACGTGCTTATTATGTTTCTGCTGGGGACGGGTTCGGCAGCCCTCGCGCAGTCGAATACAGCCATAGTACGCGGGACGGTAACGGACAACACCGGCGCCGTTGTTTCCGGGGCGAAGGTGCGGCTCACAAACCCAATCACAGTGTACTCGCAGGAAACCGCGAGCGACGGTCAGGGAGTCTACCGACTGGTTGACGTTCCGCTTGGCGCTTACACACTCACCATTGAAACATCGGGTTTTGAGACTTCGACGCGAGGAGTATCCGTTCGAACAAACCTGGCGCAGCAGATCGATGTGCAGCTTGGGGTTGCGCCGGTTCGACAAGAGGTTGATGTTTCAGCGGTAAACGAACTCCTCGAGCCTGATAAGACGGCGCCCACAACGGTCATCGATCGCAACCGCATTCTAAGGCTTCCGACGTCTCAACCGAGCCGTAGCGCGGAAGAGGTTATCGCTATGGCGCCGGGTTGGACTGCGGATGCGAACGGGCGCATTCACGCGCGTGGCATCGAATATCAGGTCCAGTATTCGATTGACGGCATTCCGATCACGGACACCATAGCCGATTCATTCGCAGCCGCGCCCGACCCGCGGTTGTTTAGATCGGTTGAGGTAAGTACCGCGAACATACCCGCTGAATACGGGAACAAGCTTGCGGGGATTGTCGCGGTGACGACGCGATCGGGTCTTCAAATCCCGCAGTCGGGCAGCGTAACCCTGTCGGGCGGGAGCTTCTCTACGTTTGAAACCTCGTTTGACATCGGTGGTCACTCACCGAAGTTCGGTTACTTCGCAAGCGCCGCGGGCTCAACCACGGACCGCTTTCTGGATCCTCCAGCCATTGAAAACTTTCACAACAATGGCCAGGCATTGAAGAGCTTTTTCAAATTCGACTACACGCCGAGCGATAAGAATCTGTTTCGCGTGAATCTTTTTTACAACCGGCAGAAGTTCGATGTGCCCAACTTTCTCGATCAGCAGGAAGAGGGTCAGAATCTGCGGCGTCACCTGAACGACAACATGGCGTCGCTCTCCTGGGAGCATATCTTCTCGCCGAGTCTGGTGAGCCAGCTCTCCGGATACGAGCGATACAACGCGGCGAACCTGCGCAGCAATGAAATGGTCGGCCCGGTGTTCGCGGAGCAGTCGCGTCATCATTCAGTTTATGGAATGCTTGGATCGCTCACGTGGCAAAAGAGCCGCCACACGATCAAATCGGGATTCGAGCTGACACGTTTCCCCGTCACCGAATCGTTCACTGTAGCGATAACCGACCTGGGAGAGTTGCTCGAGAAAGAACCCGATCTTCCGGAAGAGGTTCAGCAGTTCATATTCCCAAACGCATTTTTCTTCAACGATCACCGGACAGGTTGGGAAGGATCGGCTTACGTTCAGGATCACATCAACGCAACCCGCAATCTGACTTTCGATCTAGGCGTGCGCTTCGACAGTTATCATTTCCTGGTCGATAAGAATTTCGTCAGCCCCAGGCTCGGCGTTGCTTATCGGATCGAGAGGACCAAAACCGTTTTGCACGCGGGCTACAACCGATTCCTCGAAACGCCTGCGCTCGAAAACCTGCTGCTGTCGTCATCGGAGCAAGCGCGGATCTTCAGTCCCGGCGGCGAAGAGGGCGGCACAGATGACGAAGAAAGAGGCGCGCCCATTCGCCCGAGCCGCGAGTGGCAAGTCAACGGCGGCCTTCAACAGCAACTGGGGCGATACCTCAGACTCGACTCGGATTTTTACTATCGACGCTTCAAGGATTCAGCGGACATCACTAACTTCTTGAACACCGGAATAATTTTCCCGGTATCGCTGGCCCGCAATCGCTCAAAGGGCATTGAGACTCGCCTTGATCTGGCGCCGGTTCACGGGCTTTCAGGTTTCGTCAGCTATACGAACTTGCATCTCTACGGATTTGCGCCGATCACCGGCGGTTTGTTCCTGGGAGAAGCGATCGATTTGCGAGAGCGCGCCGGGCAGCGTGTTCACAACGAAGAGGATCAGCGCAACACCGGCGTGTTTCAATTTATGTATGACCGTTTGCCGGGAAAATTCTGGACCGCGTTCGGTGGCCGTCACGACAGCGGTTATGCGGTCGAGACTGAGCCTGGAGAAAATCAGAGCGAGTTCGAAATGGAATTCCCGGAGAAGGTTTTGGACCGCGTGAATTTCGAGCAGGGTTTCATAAAGCCCCACACAGTTTTGGATTTCTCAATTGGCCGCGACTTCGCGATCAACGATCATGTTTTGCTGTCGGGTCAGTTCAACATTCAGAATGTTGCCGACACGTTTTACCTGATCACATTCGAAAGCGTGTTTTCGAGAACGACGATCGGCCGCCCACGAAACTACAGCGGCAAGCTCAGCATCAATTTCAAATAGCTAAGGCATCGGGTAGTGACGTCACTGAGTGTGGCTGGCTGAGAATTGCCGGTCAGTGCCCTCTGCGTCCTCAGCGGTTATTTCCCGGAGCTGATCCAGGAGAAACCGCCGAGGACGCTGAGGACGCTGAGGTTTGCTACTGGGGTTCGTACTTCAGAACCACTCCGCTCAGCCCAACAGCCCAGCCGGTGCGGCCGTTCAAAAACACTACATTCATAAGTCTTGCCGGGAGCGGCGCGCCGACATCGATCCAGCTCTCGCCAGCATCCGGCGTATAGAGTATCGCGCCTTCGTCCCCTACGACCCAACCGTGCGAGCGATCGGTGAAAAAGACATCGTGCATCTTGAATTGATCCTTGATCTCGTACATCTTTCGCCAGGTGCGGCCGCTGTCGGTGGTCTTCGCGATTCGCCCGCTTCGTCCGACGACCCAACCTTCATTCGGGCCGGTGAAGAACATCGATCTGAAGACGTCTTCGGGCAATTTGGTTTGGACTTTTTCCCAATTTAGTCCGCCGTCAGTCGTTCGATAGAAGCTTGCGCCGGTCGTGCTCGCCCACGCGTGATCCGAGTCCAGAAAGAAAATCGCCGCCGCAGTTTGATCGAACGGATACTTGATTAGATTCCAGTTCTTGCCGCCATCGACGGTTGTAAGAAAGACGCCCGGCTGTTCGGCGTATTCGTCCTTACGGCCGCCGCCCCACGCCCAGCCGTGAGTCGCGTCGATGAAACGAAGCGAATCGATTTGCTCGGGTTGATCCATCTCGGGCTGGCGAAGATTGCCAATCAGCTTGAGCTTCACGGTCCCGGCTTTTCGTTGAAGTGTCCAACTAGTGCCGCCGTCGCTTGTGTGAAGAATGTTCCGATCAATCGTTAGTGCCCAGCCTTGCTGTGGATCTGTGAACCAGACTGATCTTATTTTGTTCTTGAACTGATCGGGAATCGGCCGCCAGGTCTGACCGCCATCGGTTGTCTGTAGAACTTCAAAACCCTGATTGGCCTTGAGCGGATCATTGATCTTCTCGCCCGGCTTCTTTGGTTTGGGTTTCTTGTTGGAGTTGGCATTCTCGTCAGGCTCTTCCGGACCGCGCCCGCTTGTGCCGTTGAGCCAGCCAACATTCTCGTTGACAAAGTTGGCGTTGAAGAACGAGTCGCCGGTGCCGGTGTCCTGTGTGACCCAGCCGCCCGGTGCTTTCGCTTTTGAGCACGCGACGCTCAAGATAACCGCAATTGCCAGAAGATAAGTAAGCACGCGTGTCTTGTACGTTCTCATTTGAATTTAGCCGGGTTGGATCTCGGATTATGACCGGGGCGGCAACACAGGCTCAAAAAACCGCTTCAAGCTGGCGTTCGATCCTCTCAAGGCGCTGATCGATGCCTGCCAACCTTTGATCGAATCGCTTCTCGAGTTGATCGACAAGCCTCTCGGTGGCTCGCTGGTTGAGCCACGACGCACCAAAAATGGATACAACAAGCGCCAAGATCGCGATTGCGCCGGATACCAGTGCGACATTAGGACTCAAGAACATGCTCCCCGCTTGTTGTCTTGAGGGATTATTGTAGCAGACGAATTTTCCTTGCGCACTAAACGCACATCAGAGTTTTTGAGCCCTCGCGATGACCATGTGGCAGTCAACGGGGCGAACGACTCGCGAAGTTGCCCGGCCTCTACTGCACAACCTTGAACTTCACCATATTCGAGCGGCCGCCGTTCGGATGACGAGCCTGAAGCATCAACACCCCCGGTTGAGCAGTCAACTCAGCCGATATGCGGGCGGTGAACTCGAATTCGCTCACGAAGGTTGTGCTCACCGGAGCATCATTCACGAACAACACGATGCCCTGTTTGAACGCGACTCCGCCAAGAGTCAAGTCAAACACTCCGCGTCCTGCCTTGACCCTGCCCTTTGAGAGTCGCGTAATCAGCGGGCCGTTCTCGACCGTCAGCATCAATGTGTTCGATCGATTACCATCTATGTTTTCGACAAGCACCGGAAGCTCGGCCGCGCGCACAAGCAACGTTCCCGGCAACGTCGCGCTGAGCGAGGTCGCCGAGATGAATCGCGTCTCGACCCGCGAGCCCTGCACAAAGACGACTGCGCCCTGCTGGAAACGTTCGCCGGTGATCGTCACTTCAAGCTTGTCCGCTCCGGTGCCCGCGACCTGCGGTGTGATTCCCGAAATCCGTGGTGGATCGTCGGTGATCACCAGTCGCGATGCGCTTGAGAGTTCGCCTCTCGGATTGCGCACTCGTATTTCGACTGCGCCCGCGATTGCGACGAGATTCGCGGGTACTTGCGCTTCGAGTTGCGAATCCGAACGAAACACCGTCGCAAGAGGCGTCGTGCCTAACAACACAACCGCGCCCGGAAGGAATTTGCTTCCGGTGACCACAAGCGAAAACGACAGCGCGCCTACGCGAACCGAAGCGGGTGTTAACAGAGAGATCGCGGGTTTGATCGTGAAGGTCGCGCCGTTCGCTCGAGTGCCTGGCGAAAACAATCGACTGAAACTCTCGGCAACAATGGCATGAAGTGTGAACGTCGAGCCGTCTCCATCGGGATCGCGATTCAGAGATTGACCGGCGCCGCCTTCTGCCGCGCCGAATTTGATCTCCTGCACGAGGACGCCGTGCGCGTCCCTGAGCGTAATCGTATCGCCGCCGTTGTTGAGCGACAGACCTCCCGATGACGCTTTGAACACCAGATGATTCTCGCTCGCGTTGCCAAACGCTCCCGTTGGTGTGCCTCCGCCAAACACGACCGTGGCTTCAAACGCCGGCAGGATCGTCCCCGCCGCAAAGACGTGCCTGAGGGCGTCTGCATCCGAGATCGTGTACCCTGAGATGTCCAAGGGTTCGCCGTTGCGATTCAGAATCTCGATGAATTCATCCGATGAAGAGCTGCGCGTGCCGTCCCCGTTCGCGTCGCCGGCGGAGCCTTCGGGTGGATCGGCAAGATACTCGTTTATCACCAGCGGATCCTTGATGAATATTCTGAGCGGCGCGGCGTTTGATAAACCGCCGTCAGGATTCTCAACACCGAGCAGCACAACGCCCGGGATCTCGGTGAGCGACGCCGGCACCTTGGCTTTGACCTGCGCGCCGCTGATGAATGTTGTATCAAGCGCGGCTCCGCGGCGCGTGTCTTCAATGACTCGCACGACGGCGCCGCGTTGAAACTTCGAGCCGTTCACAGTGACCATCACATCCCCGCTCCCCGCCAGGACTCCGGATGGATCAAGCAAAGCGATGATGGGCGGGTCAGGAAGAACAAAGAAGATCAACTCGTTTGAAGAAGCTTCGCCGGGATTGCGAACCGACACTGCGCGAATCCCGACGCTTGTAATCAAAGACGCCGGGACGTCGACTCTTACCTCCGACGCCGAGATGAAGGTTGAATCGAGCTGTGTCTTATCGAACGTTACGCTTGCGCCGCTCTTGAGATTTGCGCCTTTGATCGAGAGCGTAAAACCCGGAGCGCCGGCCCGTACGCTTGTCGGAAACAGCGAGGTCAAGACAGTCGCCGCGGGTATCACGTCGAACGAGTCCTGATTGGATTGCCTACCGTCGCTGTTGCGAACAACGACGCGCCGTGTCCCGAGAGCTGTCACAAACGATGCAGGCACGAGGGCTCTCAGTTCGTGGGTGTCTACAAATGTAGTCGAGACCGGCGTGCCCTCGACCAGTACCACCGACGCCGAATCGTAATTCAGACCCGCGATGAACAATGTGAATTGCCCGCTGCCTATCGTGACGAGCCTTGGCCGCAGATCGGATAAGAACGGCGGCGGCGGAATTATCGTGAGCGTTGCGATGTTCGAGCGATTGCCACCCTCGTTTCTCACTCGTACCTGATGAGGTCCGCTCACCGCGGTAACGCTTGCGGGCACCAGCGCCTTCAACTCACCCGCGCCGACAAACATCCTGGTCACCGGGGAACCATCGATCAAAACGTCCGCCGTTGAATCGAAGCCGCTGCCCATCACCGTGATCTCAAACGGCGGGTCATCCTTTGGCGCGCTTACGGGAGCGATCGACGTGATGCGAGGGCCTACGGTGAACGGCGAGCCATCGACTCGAGTGCCCGGCGAGAACAAACGCCCGCCGCTGCCCGCTGCCGTCGAGTGCGTAACGAAGGTGCCCGTGCCGTCGGGGCTGCGCGTGATCGATTGATTGGCGCCACCCTCACTCGATCCGTAGGTGATGGATTCGACGATATTGCTCCCGTTGTCTTTAAGCGAGATTGTATCGCCGGTGTTGTTCAGCGAAAGCGTCGCGGTAAACACGAGGCCGTTCAATCTTGCATTGCCGAAGTCGCCGGTGGGTGTTCCGCCGCCGAAGATGATTGCCGCTTCGTTCGCCGGAAGGATCGTGCCCGAAGGAAAAGTAAAACGAAGCGAGTCGGCATCGCTGATGGAATAGCCTCCGATATCGACTGGCAGGCTGGTGCGATTGATTACCTCGACGAATTCGTCCTGCGATGAACTGGTAACTCCATCGCCGTTCGCGTCGCCCGCCGCGCCGTCGGGCGGATCGGCAAGGTATTCGTTTATACCAACCGCGGAAAGTACAGTAAACGTAACCGCGTTAGATAAAACCGGGCCGGGATTCTCTACCGTGACTGTGTGCGCGCCGCTGACGTTAGTCACTGACGCAGGCACGGCCGCCGTCAACTGCATCGCGTTTTGAAATGTCGTGTCGATGGGCGAGCCGTCGACTCGAACGTGCGCCGACGCGTCGAAGTGATTTCCATTCACCGTTATCGGAACAACGCCCGAACCGGCGGCCGCCGAGTCAGGAGCTATCGAGCTGATCAACGGGTTTGGCGCGGTGAAGATGCTGCCGTCCAGCCGCGTGCCCGGCGAAAAGAGCCGCCCGCCGCTGCCCGGCGCTGTCGAGTGCATCGCGAAGTTTCCATTCACATCCGGACTGCGCGTGATCGATTGATTGGCGCCGCCTTCGGCTGCACCGTATGTGACGGATTCGATAACGTTGGTCGCACTGTCTTTCAACGAAATCGTATCGCTGTCGTTGTTCAACGAAAGCGTCGCGGTGAATACAAGACCGTTCGCTCGCGCATTGCCGAATTCGCCGGCCGGCGTCCCTCCCCCAAAGATCACCGCCACTTCGTTAGCGGGAATGATTGTTCCCGGCGGAAAAGTAAATCGCACGCTGTCGGCGTCGCTGATCGTGAATCCGCCGACATTGGCCGCGACACTGGTTCGGTTGATGACCTCGACGAATTCGTCCTGCGATGAGCTTGTAACTCCGTCTCCGTTTGCATCGCCCGCGGCGCCGTCGGGCGGATCGGCGAGGTACTCGTTGATTCCGACGCCGGGAAGCACCGTGAATGTTTTTGCGTTGGAACCGGCCGGGCCTGGATTCTCGACGGTGACCGAATGCGGTCCGGGTACGTTCGTGACTGCCGCCGGTATCGTCGCGTTCAACAGATTCGCGTTCTGAAACGTGGTGCTGATTGGCGATCCGTCAACTCGGACGATTGACGCCATTTGAAAATGACTGCCGTTGACCGTCAGAGGGACATCGCCGCTTCCGGCAATTGTCGAAGTTGGCGATATCGTGCTGATCAACGGATTCGGCGGAGTGAATGTCGTGCCGTCGATGCGAGTGCCCGGCGAGAACAGCGCCCCTCCGCTTCCGGGCGCTGTCGAGTGTAGAGCGAAATCGCCGGTGACATCCGGGCTGCGGGTGATTGATGCGGCGGCGCCTCCCTCACTCGAGCCGTAGGTGATGGATTCGACAACGATGCTTCCCGAGTCTTTCAACGAGATCGTATCGCCGGTGTTGTTCAGCGAAAGCGTTGCGGTGAAGACGAGGCCGTTCGCTCGAGCATTGCCGAAGTCGCCGGTGGGCGTCCCGCCGCCGAATATCACCGCCACTTCGTTAGCCGGAATAATTGTTCCCGCCGGAAAAGTAAAGCGCACGCTGTCGGCGTCGCTTATCGTGAAGCCTCCGACGTTGGCGGCCGAGCTTGTGCGATTGATGATCTCGACGAATTCATCCTGAGTCGCGCTGATGGCGCCGTCTCCGTTTGCATCGCCTGCTGAGCCGTTAGCCAGATATTCGTTGATCCCAAGCCCCGCAAGCACCGTGAAAGTTTTTGAGTTTGAACCAACCGGGCCGGGATTCTCGACGATCACCGAATGCGCGCCCGGTGAGTTTGTCACCGGCGGCGGAACCGTCGCGTTCAACAGATTCGCGTTCTGAAACGAAGTGCTGATGGGTGAGCCGTCAACAACGACCATTGACGCCATTTGAAAATTACTGCCCGCAACCATCAGAGGCACGTTGCCGCTCCCGGCGATTGTCACCGCAGGCGATATGGAGCTGATCAACGGGTTCGGCGGCGTGAAGGTGCTGCCATCGGCTTTCGCGCCGGGAGAGAACAGCGCGCCTCCGCTCCCGGTCGCCGTCGAATGGTTGACGAACCCACCGGTTACGTCGGGACTCCGAGTGATTGATTGATCGGCGTTCCCTTGCACGGATGTGAAGGTTAACGTATCAACTACCACGCTCGTGTTGTCTTTGATTGTAATCGTATCCCCGGTGTTGTTGAGCGACAGCCCGCCCGACAACGCGGTGAACACGAGCCCGTTCGCCGATGCGTTCCCAAACGAACCGGTCGGCGTCCCGCCTCCGAATATCACCGCTGCTTCGCCGGCCGGAATCATCTTGCCCGCTGGAAATGTGAATCTAACCTGAGTTGCATCGCTGATGGTGAACCCGCCGACGTTGAGCGCGCTTGCTCCGCTATTCACGATCTCGACGAACTCATCGTTCGTCGCGCTAATCGCTCCGTCGCCGTTCGCGTCACCTCCGGCCGCCGGTGGATCGGCAAGATATTCGTTGATGATGAGTGTTGCCGCCTGAGGCGAAAAGTCCTGGGCGGGTGATGCGCCCGCGGTCTCGCGCAAGGCTAGCACATGACCGAGCAGGCCCGGCGCCAATATCAAACAACAAAGCAATGCGATTACGGTCCTTCTCAACATCAAGCTCCAGCAAAGCTCCAGCGAGCGTGTCTTACCTTTTCGATTCTTGAAAAACCTGGTCTTCGACGAATTGAGTGGCAGCGATGTTACCGCAAACCACACGGCGTGTCCACGCCGAGCCTTCTGTTGTCGATTGATGTCAGAGGCCTTCGGAAAGGACCAATAAAACGAAAAGGGCGGCAGGGCGCGACATGGGTCAGAGGGCAACTTTTGGCTGGGGCCCCTGTCAATCTGACGCCGTTCACCTTGCCGGTTCCATCCTGAAGAAGTCAATGCCGGCTGCTTGTTCGGGCAGGTCCACCGTAGCGACGGTTTTCAGAGAAACCAAATCTATCACTTCCACCGTTCCGGGTTCCGCGCCTACGCCTTCGACCGAGATAAACGCATAACGATTGTCGGGCGAGACTACGGCGCCGTGGATGACGCGGCGCTTTGTTGGAACTCGCGCAATCTCGCGGCCCGACTTCAGTTCGTACACTGAAACAGATTGGTCTCGTTTGTTGGTCGCGATGAGCTTGCCGTCTTTGGTGACCGCCAGATTGTAGACGCCGGGTCGAGCGGGGATTCTTCGTGTGACCTTCCAGTTCGCGGCGTCGATTTCAACGATCTCGTCTGACTTGTTGCAGGCAACGAAGACGAACTTTCCATCCGCCGACGGCTGAGCCCATGTCGGCGAGCAAGAAGTATCACCTGGCTTGGGCGGTTCCATTCCGTGGCCGCCGGAGTCGTGCGCAGCGGTTGCGTTCACCGCGTGCGAGGCCGGCGAGCCGTCCATTCCTCTCTCTTTTCCTTTGGTCACGACGAAGTGGCGAGAGACCTTGAGGCTGTTCGTATCGATCTCGACCAGCAAGTCGTCCATCATGCACGCTGAATACTGTTTCGTTCCCTGCCTGTTGATGCGCGATCCGTGAGGCATCGTACATGTCGTAACGCGGGCGACTTCGATCATCTGTTCGGTGGCGACGATCGAAACCGAAGACGGGACCATGTCACCGTGAAGATTGAAATTGACGACATAAAGCAGTCCGCCGTCGCTCGAGATATCCATCGTGGCCGGAAAGAATCCGAGCGTTACCTTGCCGAGAACGCTGTTGTCTTTCGTGGAGTATTTCCAAACAGAACCATAGGGACGGCCGTGACCGAGTGAAACGTAGTAAAACTGTTTGCCGGGCGATACGACGATGCCGTGTGGACCGTCGATATCGCTGGGCATCGAACCGGTTTCGATGAGCTTCTCGACTCGCGCTCCCTGCTGCCCGAAACGAATCAACGCGATTTTGTCGGCCGACTCACAGACAACGTAAATCAGATAATCTTGCCGGGGCGCTTGACGGCCGAAGATCGTCTGAGTCAACGGCCCAGCGAGTACACCAAAGACGAGGATGAATGCGAAGCTCAATCGATTTACCAGTCTCTTCTTTGTCCGGGTCACAGGTAGGAGCCTTAGTCAACTGAAACATGATGTCAAGTGATGTTGACTGCGAGAACATCCGCACAAGGCGATGTTATGTTCGGCTCGAGGCGGGATAATCTTCGCCGTGACTCTCGGGTAATTCAGAGACGCTTCACGCCGGCTGCAATCAGCTCGGCGCGATCGGTATGTTTGAAGCGGCCCTGTAGCGCGCCTTGCCGGTCTATCAAGTAGATGTCGGTCGTGTGGTTGATATGATAACCAAGCGCGGACGATGATTTCTCGATCTCGTACTTGGCGCCGTACTGTTTGACTACCGTGTCGATCTCGTCCTTAGTCCCGGTCAGAGCTACCGTGTTCGCCGAAAAATAATGGACGTATTCCCGCAAGACCTGCGGTGTGTCGCGCTGTCGATCGACGCTGACAAAAACCGCCAGGGCTTTGTCAGCGTCGCCGCCAAGCTGTTTGAACACGCTGTTGATGCGGCCGAGAATTATCGGGCACGCTTCGGTGCAGGAGGTGTAGCCGAAAAAGAGCAGGATAACTTTCCCGCGATGATCGCTGAGCTTGAACGGCTTGCCGTCATGATCGGTGAGAGAAAAGTCGCCGCCCGCCGCTTGATCCGCGCCTTTCTCCTGCGCCGAAGCCAGTGCGCTAAAAACCACACACGTGATCAGCCAGACGAGCAGACATCTTCGAAGCATTCGGGCGCCTTCCTTATTCCGCTTGTCGCTTCTTCACTGGGACCATCACCGACTTCGAGACGCCGTTTTGAAATTCAAGAGTCAACGCTACCTGATCGCCCTCTTTCAACTGCGCCTTGAGGTCAATCAGCATGAGGTGCAGCTCACCGGTGAGATCGGTCTTGCCGGCGGGCAATTCGATGCGATCAAGCTTGCGCATGCGCATCATTCCTTTGTCGTCCATCTCCGCGCGATGCAGTTCGACGACGCGGGCGATCGTAGCCCTTGCGCCGATCAGGGCATTCGCTGTGTCTCCGAGATTCTCGATGATCATGTGCGCGGCGGTGATTCGTCTCGACGGCGGCATTTCCTGAATCCATGCATCCCGGACCGCGAGCTTTTCAGCTCCCGGCTCGAGAACGGATGCGTGCTTCGCAGAGGCGGCTCCGATGCGTTCCACTTTCAGGTTGACCAGCACGATCTTGCTTCCCGCCGGCTGCGCAGCGGAAGTGCCGCTCCAGCCGCGGCCCTCCTGATCCTTGAATTTCCATGCGCTCCTGATTGCTCCGGCGTTTGGCGTCCCTTCCTCGATCCACTTACCAGCCGCCAGCGTTTCGTTGAGCAGCTTGAGCGCGTCGGCCGGCGAGATGTCACCCACTACTTGCCATTTCATCTCCCAGTAGTCGGCGGTGCCTTCAGTGCTGAGCAGTTCGGACTTCGAGCCTTGCGGGGCGGGCAATGACACTCCGGGACCAAGTACCTTCACCAGTTGGCGATCAGCAAGACTGGCTCGGGCGTATTTCGAGTCACCCTTCCAATCATATTCCATCCTCAACGCGGTCAACTGCGCGCGTGCCACGCCGAACATCTTAGAGACCGCGTAGATCGCGCCGTCTATCCCTGATGAGAGTCCGGCAGTGGTTATGAATTTTCCGTTGTCCACATAGCGCTGATCCCTGACGACTCTTACCTTCGGTGCGACGGTCGCCAATCCATCGATCAACGGGGCAGTGGTGGTGGCAGTGAGCCCATCCAACAGTCCGGTCTTCGCCAGAATATAGGCTCCGTTACAAACTGAGAGTACGTACTCGGCTTGCTTCGATCGCTCCTGGATCCACTTGATCACGTTGGAATCTTGCTGCGTCGCGACGACCCCGCCCCCGGGAATGAGCAGCACATCGGCAGCCGGAGCGTCATTAAGGGCGTAGTGCGGAGTAACCTTCATACCCATGTTTGTGGTAATCGTCGCCGTGCTGGTCGCAACCGTGAAGACATCCAGCCCGGCGGAGCCGAATACTTCATAGGGTCCGGTGTAGTCGATGATCTGCACGTTGTCGAAGATCAGTATCGCAACCTTCTTGCGGGCTTGCGGCGCTTGCGCGGGTGTTGCCGTCTGGCTGCCTTTCACGATCAACGGCATGCCGCAGACCTCGCAGAACCCCGGCTTGTCATGAACCTTGTCATCGCTCCCGCAACCACAGGGCGGGCAAACATACTCATCAGCGATGATCGGCGCTCCCGCGGCCGCGGCGCGAGACATCAACTGGCCCGGGCTGACACAGGCAATCACAAACAAGATCAACGCAATTCGTTTCTGTCTCCGTCGTGTTCCCCCGCTTGTCCTTGATTGACCTATTGTCTGACTCATATGGCTACCTCACTCCGCGATAAAATCTCCCGCCTCCCGGATAATCTACAAAGCTGGATGCTATTCATTGCTCCTGTAGATTGTCAAGGGGAGTGCGCTTGGAGTGGTTAGGCTGTCACGGCTCGCGCATTGACGGGCACGCCACTCCGGTTGTTAAATCAACGTTCTCTTATTTCATTCATTCGGTCCCGGGAGGAGCTTCGATGACTGCTCAAAACGCGCAACAATCCGCCACAACCGACCTGGCAGCAAAGCAAAAGGAATTCATCTGGCCGTGCGCCGCTACTTACTACGAGCACCCGCTGGTGCTTGAACGCGGCGAAGGCATGCACGTGTGGGATTCGGAAGGCAATCGCTATCTTGATTGCTTTGGCGGCGTGCTCACTACTTCGATAGGTCACGCGCGGCCCGAGGTCGTCAAAGCAGTCAGCGAGCAGATCGGTAAGATCGCGCACACTTCGACGCTTTATATCAATCAGCCGCAAGCCGATCTTGCGGAGAAGGTCGCGAGCATCACTCCGGGAAATTTGAAGAAGAGCTACTTCACGAACAGCGGCACCGAAGCCGACGAGACGGCAATGGTGCTCGCGCGAATCTACACCGGTCAGACCGAGATCATCGCGTTGCGCCACGCGTATCACGGACGTTCGGTTACCAATATGACCGCAAGCGGGCACGCGCCCTGGAAGCACGGGCCGTCGCTCGTTCCGGGGATTGTGCATGCTCACGCCCCTTATTGTTATCGATGCCCGTTCAACCTGAAGCCCGACTCCTGCGCGATGGAATGCGCCCGCGACGTCGAGGAACTGATTCAGACTTCGACCACCGGGCGCATTGCCGCGTTCATCGCCGAACCGATTATGGGTGTGGGCGGGTTTATCACGCCACCGAAGGATTATTTCAAAGTCGTGACCGAGATCATTCATCGTTACGGCGGAATTTTCATCTGCGACGAAGTGCAAACCGGTTGGGGAAGAACCGGCGATCACTGGTGCGGCATCGAGCATTGGGACGTGCAGCCTGAAGTGATGACCTTTGCGAAGGGAATGGCCAACGGCGCTCCGATCGGGTGCACGACGGCGCTACCGGAAGTCGCGGACAAGTATCCGGGCCTCACGTTTTCGACGTTCGGCGGAAATCCGGTGACCTCGGCTGCGGCGCTTGCCACGATTCGAGTGATCGAGGAGAACGAGCTTCCGAAGAACGCGCGAGTCATCGGCGATTATCTGCGCTCGAAGCTTGAAGAGCTCAAGGACAAGTACGCGGTAATCGGCGACGTGCGCGGCATGGGCTTGATGCAGGCGATCGAATGCGTGAAAGACCGCACGACAAAGGAGCCCGACTCGCAGTCAGTGCTTCGCGTGTTTGAAGAAACTCGCCGGAGAGGCGTGTTGATCGGCAAAGGCGGGCTGTACGGCAACGTGATTCGAATCGGCCCGCCATTGATCGCGACCAAATCCGACATTGATCAACTCGTTGGAGCTTTGGACGGAGCGTTCGGCGCGTTGTGAGTGTTTGCCTGGCGGCGCAGCCCGCTTGCCACGGTTGACGCAGATCAGCAGCACGGCGTAGAGAATCAGGCTCGCTCCTGACATTTCGAAGAACTCTTCCAGCGCAACCTCAGCGCGATACGACGACAGCGCCGCACCCGCGTTGAGCATCTTGTAGCCGATCGTTTCCAGCACCGCGGCGCCCGTCACATAAGCAACGCACCCACACACGCCAACGAGGCTTGCGTTACGTGACATCCGCCACAGTGCGCGCAGGTGTGGACATGCGGCGGCTGCGCATAACCCCAGCACCGACAAGCACACGATGGCGTTCACAGGGTTCTCGATCAGATAGACCGGCAGCCAGTCCACATAACGGCTCCCAAGCGACGCGGTGATTCGCTCGTGAAGCATCGCGGTCTCGTCGATCGACAAAACGAGAAAGAACCCGCCGCACAATCGCAGGAATCGTCGAGACGGGCGATGACTCTCACGCGCACGTGCGGCGAGCATCCAGAAGCTGATTGATATGAGGGCGAGTTGGAATGATGAAAACCATGCCGGCAGATTGCCTTCGCCGTCGAGGTTGATCAACTCGTTAAGCTGGCCCGTAGAACCCTGGACCCACGCGTCGGTTCCGTAGGCGACGACGAGTAGCAGCTCGATGCAGACCATTGTGAGAAAAAGCTTGCGCGCTTGTTGAGGTGAATGGATCATAGCTCAGCCTTTCAGGCGTGTCTGAGAGTCCATCGATCAAACGAGCGCGTTCGGTGGCTTCGGATGTGAAAGCCGCCCGGCAGGTTGCTTGGATCGAATTGAGCGCCACTAAGAGTTTCGTTGCTGCTCAGTTTTTGTATATGATTGGATAAAACGAGGAGCCACCCTATGACTTCACCTGTAGACTTGGAAAATCTGGCTCAGGAAGAAGATGAAAGACTCTACGACAGGTTCGGCAAGCCGCTCGAGGCCCAGCACACCGGGGAGTTCGTGGCTATTGCGCGAGATGGCCGGGTGATTCTCGATAGCGACCAGGTGCGGGCGCTCGAGAAGGCAATTGCCGAGTTCGGCAGCGGCAAATTTGCATTTCGCAAAATAGGATATCGAGCACTTGGGCGGTGGAGGACGCGACTTGGTCACTAGCCATCGGTTTCCCTCGTCGTGAAGGTGGAGATTCGACAATAGACATCATGAAAAGAATTCGTTCTGTCGCCACATCTGTAGTTTTCCTGCTGATTACTGCGCCGCTTTTCGCGCAGCAACAGGCGACCAATTCAAACATTGTCACGCTCGATAGTCTCCTCACTTATCACGCGAAGGGACTCGGGCCGGTTCGATGGCAAGCCGACGGCAAAGGCTATCTCATGCTCGAGCCCTCGCCCGCCAACAAAGACGCCGTGGAGATAATTCGATACGACGCGGCCACCGGCGAGAGAACCGTGATCGTCGCCGCCGATAAGCTCATTCCGAAGGGCGCTTCTTCGCCTCTGGCGATCGAACAGTTTGATCTAAGCAGCGACGCGCGGAAACTCCTCATCTTCACAAACTCAGAACGCGTCTGGCGAAGCAACACTCGCGGCGATTACTGGGTTGTCGATATCAAGGGCTCGCGCCTTCAGAAGCTCGGCGGCAACGCGAAGCCTTCGTCACTGATGTTCGCTAAGTTCTCGCCCGATGCGTCGCGAGTCGCCTATGTGCGAGACAACAACATCTATGTCGAGCAGCTCCCGGACGGGGCCATTACTCAATTGACGAAAGACGGGTCGGCGCATCTGGTCAACGGCACGTTCGATTGGGTCTATGAAGAAGAGCTCTTCTGTCGCGATGGGTTTCGTTGGAGCCCCAACGGAAAACAGATCGCCTACTGGCAACTGAATTCCGAAGGCGTCAAGGAAATGAAACTCATCAACAACACCGTCGCGCTCTATCCGGTGATCACTTCGTTTCCTTATCCGAAAGCGGGCGAGATGAATTCAGCCGCACGCGTTGGTGTCGTCAATGCCTCGGGCGGCGCGACCCGCTGGTTCGATGTGCCTGGTGATCAGCACAACAATTATTTGCCGCGAATGGAGTGGGCGGCCTCTTCCGATGAAGTCACCATTCAACAACTGAATCGGCTTCAAAACACCAACATCGTGATGCTCGGCGATGCGCGTTCGGGGAAGGTCAAGCCGATCCTCACAGAGAAAGAAGACACCTGGGTTGATGTTGCGTGGGGCGACATCGATTGGGACAAGAAAGGTCTCGCGCGCGGCGACGTCGAGTGGATCGAGGGAGGCAAGCGCTTCCTGTGGGCGAGCGAGCGCGACGGCTGGCGGCATGTGTTTTCGGTTTCGCGAGACGGCAATGATGTGCGATGCATAACACCCGGGAGCTATGATCTGCTCGCGGTCGAGAGCGTCGACGAGGCCGGTGGCTGGATTTATTTCATCGCGTCGCCAGACAACGCAACCCAGCGTTACCTCTATCGCGCGAGGCTCAATGGCGAAGGGAAAGCCGAGCGATTGACTCCGGCCAGTGAACCGGGCACTCACGCATACCTCATCTCGCCGCGCGCGGATGTTGCTATTCACGCTCATTCAAGTCTTCTCAATCCGCCCTCGACCGACATCGTCAGCCTGCCCGGACACACGACGATACGAACCGTCATCGACAACAAGGATCTGCGTGATCGCATCGCGAAGCTGAAGCCAACTACGCGCGAGTTCTTCCGCGTAGACATCGGCGAAGGCGTCGAACTCGATGGATGGATGATCAAGCCGCCGGACTTCGATTCATCGAAACGATATCCGGTGTTGTTCTATGTCTACGGCGAGCCGTGGGGCCAGACGGTGCTCGACACGTGGGGCGGCGATCGCGCGGTGTGGCACCTTATGCTCGCCCAGCAGGGCTACATCGTGATGAGCGTCGATAACCGCGGCACTCCCGCGCCCAAGGGCAAGGCGTGGCGCAAATTGATCTATCGCAAGATCGGGATTCTTAACTCGGGAGATCAAGCCGCGGCCGTTCGCGCGATCATCAAGTGGCCGTTTGTCGATGCGAGTCGCGTGGGAGTTTGGGGCTGGAGCGGCGGCGGCTCCTCGACACTCAACGCGATGTTCCGCTATCCGGATCTATACAAAGTTGGAATGTCCGTCGCGCCGGTTCCGGACATTCGCTACTACGACACGATCTATCAGGAGCGATACTGCGGGCTGCCTCAGGATCATCCCGAGGAATACAAGCAGAGCTCGCCGATCACGTTCGCCTCTCAGTTGAAGGGTCAACTGCTGGTCGTTCACGGTACGGGCGATGACAACGTTCACTATCAGGGAACCGAAGCCTTGATCAACGCTCTGATAGCGGCGAACAAGCAATTCACGATGATGGCCTATCCGAATCGCTCCCACGGAATCTACGAGGGCGCGGGTACAACGAAACATGTGTACGGACTTCTGACGCGATTCCTGAACGAGAAGCTCGCGCCCGGTCCGCGCTAGGAATTCTCCGCGTCCTCTGCGTCCCCTGCGGGTGAGAACCAATTCTAACCGCAGAGGCCGCAAAGGGCGCTGAGGAAACCGTGAGATTTGCCACAACAAAACCTGGAGACCGCGATGACTAATCGATACTCTCGTCGAATCGCGCTCGGCGTAATTGTCCTGATCTTCGGCCTCGGGTGCGCGGCTGCAAGCGCGCAAACCGGGCCCGTCAGCTACGCGGTCGCGCTCGACAAGCGCCCGGCTTCGCACTTCATCAACGTAGCTCTCACCGTGAACAGCGGAGGCTCGGCTTCGATCGACGTCGCGATGCCGGCGTGGTCGCCGGGAGGTTACGGAATTCACAACGCGTGGCGCAACGTGCAGGAATTCTCGGCTAACGACGAAACGGGCGCGCTGAAGTTTGAAAAGATCGACAAGCAGACGTGGAGAATAACGCGTGGGAGCGGACGAACAATAACCGCAAAGTACAAGGTCTATCTTAGAACAGACTACACCGATGAGTTGTGCTACCTCCGAGGGCCGAACGTCTTTATGTACGTCGTAGGCAAGCGGCCTTATCCGCTGGAGGGTCCGGTCAAATTGAAACTCGACGCGCCGGCCTCGTGGCGCATTCAAACGGGAATGAATGCGGGACCCGAGCCAAATACCTTCACGTCTGAAAACTACGACTCGTTCATCGACGCTTCGTTGATAGCCGGACCGGATTGGCAGGAGACAACCTTCGACGACCAGGGCGCGCGATATCACATCGTGTTTCTCGGAAAAGGAAACTACGACAAGGACATGATCACTGGCGATGTGAAGCAGG
>UEXS01001002.1_pt1 | contig 23414 bp, 18 predicted proteins | sample 4301141 | NCBI WGS metagenome assembly UEXS01 (sample SAMEA4773178, study PRJEB27434) | metagenome | biome: 2259; feature: agricultural soil; material: soil | place: USA | collected 2014-09 | depth 0.25 m
ACTCCGCACTCCGCACTCCGCACCCCGCACTCCGCACTCCGCACTCCCCCACTCCACACCCCCGACTCTGCACTCCGCACTCCCCACTCCGCACCCCCGACTCCGCACTCCGAACTCCAGACTCCGCACTCTTGATCCTTTGCGCTTCATCCGTCGCTCTTGTATATTCGACGATCACAAAATCAATTCAATTCGAGGGCCCCATGAGTGCTACCGAACGCGCCTCCTTCATCCACGATCCCAATCTCAAGGTTCTGATCGACACCGACCGGCTTCAGGCTCGCGTGCGCGCGATGGCCGAGCAGATCACCAGCGATTATGCCGGCAAGAACCTTCATCTCATCGGAGTGCTGAAGGGTGCGTGCGTGTTTCTGTCGGATTTGATGAGGTCGATCGATCTGCCGCTCTCACTGGACTTCATTGGAATCTCGAGCTACGGCGCATCGACAAAATCATCGGGCGAAGTGCGGATAACCAAGGACCTCGACGTGAGCCTCGCCGGCAAAGACGTGCTCGTAGTTGAAGACATCATCGACACCGGGCTGACGCTGAATTACATGGCGAACATATTCCGTTCGCGCGAGGTGAGTTCGCTTGCGATCGCGGCTCTGTTGGACAAACCGGATCGTCACGAGATTGCAGTCGACGCGAAGTACATCGGCTTCACGATCCCGAATCATTTTGTTGTGGGATATGGACTGGATGTTGGAGAGCTCTACCGCAACCTTCCCTTTATCGCCGTGCCGGAAGCTCCTGAGAATCTACTAAGGAAGTAACTACCACCCACTGGCGAACAGCCCGCGCGCCGCTTTCAATCCGCAGTGCTGATAAGCGTTGTATGCCTTCGCGGCGCGACTTCGGATTTGTTCGCCGCTTTCGTTTGCAATCCATCCATCGAGGCCGGCGTTTAGCACGTATGCCTCTGGCGCCATCAGACCGTTGGTCCAAAGAATCGGATCCGCACCCGCCCGCCGTAACGGAGCTGAGAAATAGCTCTTGCTCGCGCAACAGAGAATGATCGCCCCGCGCCGGCCGTTGTTCTGTTGCGTCGGGTAAGACTCCAGCTTGAAGTCCATCAATCCGTTGTGTCCGACAAAGACGATCAGGTCCGCGGCGCCGCCTGCATTGATCGCGGGATGCCTTGAACTGTCAGCGTCGATCACCTCGACTCTCCCGCCCGAAGCGTAATCGAAGAAATCGGTGATCGTCTTCTTGATCTCAGCGCCGCGATAGGCATCGGCGACCAGGTACACCCCACCGCTCTTGTTCTTGAAGATGCACCGCTCAAGCACAGCGGGCGCGGGGTTCTGTGTTTGCTCGATAAGTTTCCAGTCAGGGCTCTTTGCAAAGAACGCCTTTACGCCGTAAGCGGCGCCCCAATACAGATTGCTTGTGAGGTCTTCTCCGTTCCCGAGCCGCGCTGGAACCGGAACGATCCCCTGATGCTCGTTATCGCAAAGCGCGACCAGCACGTGAACAACCTTTCCGCTGTTCTGAACTCGCGCCCCCGCAGCTTGTATAGTGAGAGGGTTAGCGTTCTTGTTCGATGCGTATGAATAGTCTGTCGAGCGGCCCGGCGCCGCGGAACAGGCTGCCAGAGCCGATAGCGTGGCGGTTATCAAAAGCGACCACGAGGCGAGCTTCATAGGATTGGTGATCACGTTCTTGCGATTTGGCTGGTCCCGCGCCAAGCCGTCCGATAGCTTAGACACTGAGCGCGTGGTTAGGTTCCAGGGCGTTCTAGTTCTGGCTTGTCGCTGGCGGGCGCAGTTCGATTAGAGTAGTTCGTTTGCGTGCCTGCGTCACGGCGAATATTCGGCTCGACCACACGCACAGCTCGGCGTTGCGCGGAAACTCCTGGCTCCAGATTGTCTCTCCTCCGCTACATAACGCTACTACATCCGCGAGTGTGTTATCGGATAGGCTCTCCCTATAGCCAGAGTAATCGATTACCACCAGATACTGATCACCGTCGTACAAAGCTATCTGGCTGTAGTTTGCGCGCCCGTTCATGCAGTGAGCCCATCGTCGGTTCCCATCGAGATCGACAGCAAACTCAATCCCATCCATCGCGATTCCGTGAATGATCCCGCTCGAATCCAGGATGAGCTTATCGACAACCGGGGCCCCGACATAATATTTCCATAGGATCTGCTTCCTCAAGTTCAGCATGTAAAGCGTGTCTCGAGCGGTAACCAGTAAACGGCCTTGGGGTGCGACAAGCGGGGGCAGGTGAAAATCCCTGTCCGTTTCTCCGCCCCAAGGTGCGCCTTCACGCTTTAGGGTCGTCGACAAAAAACGTTTCGTGTGCCCTGCGGATGTTGGGCTTCGCTCGGCGTGTTGTTCGACCGAAGTCTTCCCCAGTTGTGCCGTCGTGACACCGAAATCGAGGGTGACCAAAAGGCCGGCGATTCCAGCGATTAATGTTGGAAGGCGTTGCGTCATCAAAACCGTTTGAGCTTAGAACGTCGACAGCGACTGGCGTTCGGGCGTGCCGCTCTTGTGCGCGACGCTACCAATTCAGCACCAGTCTCATCAGCAGCACCGCAAACAACCCGTGCGTTGCCGCGTAAAGCGCGATCAGCGCGCGCCCGCGTTGTTGTTCCGCGACTTGGCGCAACTTGTAGCAAACTTCACGACCCGACTCGAGCCACTTGTCTCTCAAATCGTGCCCGAGGTACTTGTCCAACGTAGCTGAAACCACGTTGCTGCTGACCGCCAGGTGTGAATTGCCAGATTCCTCAATCGGCCGAGCTTTGCATTGCGCGAGGGCCTCTTCCATCAACGTCCTCGCCTCGCGGGCGCGCCGCCAAAGAAACCACAACCAGCCAATCATCGCCGCTATCCAAAGCCAATGAGCGACCCACCCTACCGCGGCGACAATCGCAAGCCAGCCTTGCTTCAATAGGTATTCAAAATCCGTCAGCGCGCGATTGGAAAGCTTGAAGCTTTGATTGGCCCACGAGTCCGCAAGCCGGGCCGCGCGGGACCAGCGCGAGGCACGTGGCTTGGGCTTTGGAAGCGAATCCCATCCCGGACCACCATTCACGGTTCGCGTGGCCGGCTCCCACCCAAAAGTTCCGCGAGGGAGTCGGTATTTGGGATACGCGGCTCTGACGTCACTATAGTCGACCATTCGTTCGCCCGCGTGTCCGCCGTCTGAGTAGATCTCTCGCCAGTAGCCGTTGTATTCGGCCAGACGGTCGTGACAAACCGCCGCGGAAAACAGCGCGTCTGGCGCCCCCCGAGTGTTTGGAAATCGGCGCGCCACTTCCAGGAAGATCGGGAGCGCATTCGCCGCCATATCGTGCTTTTGCATGTAATCGAAAAGCATTTGAGATTCGTTCGCCTGCCTGAACGCTCCACGCTGATCGAGATCGACAAGTAAGTAATGTCGCTCGCCGCGCCACTCAAGCGGATTGTAAAACAACAGCGATCGCTCGAATTGATAACTCGCGACTTGATAGAGAGCTTCGGCCCTCGCTTCGTCACCCTGAGCAGCTTCAACCTGACGCTCCAGTCTTTCGAGATCATTTGCAGTCCTCAAATCTTGGTCGACCCATTGGATTCTGACACCCTTGATGCTGGGATCGAAGTCTCGTTCCTTGGGCGACTCCGGTTCTGGATCGTCATAGCTTCCCCGGTATTCATTGCGCTTTGAGAAATAGTTATCGTCAACGTGCCGGCCAAGAGTCTTCAACCGCGAAAAGACCATCCTCGCATCATTCCATCTCCTGTCACGCAAGTACCGCACGCCAAGCGCGTACAACATCTCGTCGCGATTCGTTAAGGATGGCCGCTTGTCAACGAACGCGGCAAGCTGCGCAGGAGTCATCAGCACGTCGATGAAATACGCAATGTCGTAACGGTAGTCGAGGGCGAGGTATTGATCGAGAGCGCCCTCGAGGTCGCCCGTTTCTTCCAGCAACATCGCAAGCAGACGGCGTGCGTTCTCGGTGTATCGGTCGTTTGGATTCTCGGCGACAAGCGTCATCAACGCCTGTCGCGCGGTTGAATACTGATGAAGGCGGAATTCCGCGACGCCTGCAACCCACAAAGCTTCTGCGCGGATTTCGCCCTTGGCTCCCATCCCGGCAGCACGGCGAGCAAGTTTAGCGGCGTCCGAATTTTTGCCGAGCTCGAGGTCCGCCTCGGCGACTCGCACAACGAATCCGGCGCCCACGCTCGAGGCCGGATAGCGATTCATCATTCGGGTCGCAAACAAAGCAATGCGCTCGAGTTCCTGCCCGCCTTTCTCGTCCCTCTCTTCATTGTCTTCACCCCAGTAGCGCTCATAGACGGATCGAAACACGTAGTTGTAGATGTTGTGATAAGCATAAGCCAGCGCCGCCGCCGGCTCACGTTCAAGCGCCGCCTCCACTCTCGCTATTTCCGAATTCTCGGCTTTATTCCGCACAAGTGAGAGTGAGAAGAGGGCTTCAATTCGGCCCGCTTCATCCTGATCGCCAAGCATCCGGTAGTACTCGGTCAGCGCGCCGGCTGTGTAACCGCCAAGGAGCGACAGGTGAGCAAGCCAGCCGCGCGCGTCGGAGTAGTAGCGGCCGTGGGGATACTCGCGCATCACCCGTTTGAATCCGGCGGCAGCCCGGCGCCACGACTCATCCCGGCAATCGCTGCAGTCGTCCTTCGATGCACCAGCCTCGTGTCCGTTCTCGTAAGCGCGGCTCGACTTCATCGTGAGAACAGCCGCCGTAAACAACGCGGCTTCTCGCTTCTCGCTGTTCGGATATTTCGCCGCGACTCGCTCGAATTCCGCGGGAGCGTGCGCGTCGCCGTGGGTCTTCAACGCAGCCTCAAGATAATCCGCGTTGTCGCGGAGCCGTCTGTCCAAGCGCACTTCTTCGAGTAACTTCAGGACACCATTCGTCGGGCCTCCTGCGTCGTAACACGAGCGTGCGCCGAGATACGCGAGGACCGCAGCCGCGGACGCTCCGTGATCAAGCTCTCCCAACGCATCGAGTTTGTCCGTCGCCGTGTTGCGGCGCTTCTGAACATCCTTTGGACTGTCCCACCTCGCAAAGCTCTGTGACTGCGTGCGGTCCAGATACTGGCTGAGTAAGCGTTTGGTATCGCCAACCCGGCCCTCAATCTCGGCCTCGCTCGCCCTTTCCCATATCTTATCAATTTGCTCAGTCTTGTTCTGGGAGTCCTGATATTCATTTTCTCGATCCCAGGAAAAAAGCTTTTGCTGATTCTCGGCGCCGTACTTGGGCAGAGGCGGCAAGCGGCCGAATTCCACTTCCGAGCGGTACGGATTGAACCTTACAGAGTGATCGCTCCCCACATCCCATCCGCAACCGAGCACAGTCGCGGCAATGGCTATCAACAGGCACGCGCCGTTTACAATCGGGTGATGCCATCGGTTGGCGCTGATCGCTTGCTTCAGTGGATTTCTCCTCATAGCCGTGTCGCGTTGTTCAGATCAAAGATCCTGTGCTGCTGAAGCGTGCGTCCATCATCAAGAGTGAACGCCAGAATGGGGCGAATCGTATCTGGAGGCGCTCCTGAAAACTCAATTGTCGCGGTTGCGCTCGCTCCGGGCGCCCAGGCCTTTGCGCGAAAAATCAAGACGCTTGCGCGCAGCAAGCTGGATGGCTGAAGGATTGTTGTCGGATTGCCCAGTGAGTCGGTGGCGTGCGCCTCACACTGGAAGTCCGCCGACGTGAATCCGTGAAAGCGTATCGCGCGCACGCTCCCCGGCGGGACGGTCAATGCGAGCGCCATCGCTCCATCATCCATACGCGACCTTGCCGCGCCGTCATTGAAGATGGTCAAGGTCAATCGGTGACCGACGCGGTCCTTGTCGTCGAGCTCCTCGACGTTCACATCGATTCGAAAAGACGACTCAGGCTGTCTGTCCGCGAGCGCGGCGGCCACTTCTCCTATCGACAACGTGGTTGCGTCGTCTTGTTGCGGCAATCTGAAGATGCAGAGTCCCAACAAGCGATCGCCACCCTGTTCGCGCGCGGCTCTCGCTGTTGCGCGCAGCGATTCCGCGGTCGGCACATCCAGCATCATCGAATCGCCCTTGCGAACCGATGTTCCGGCGACGACACTGTCGGCCCGCGCCCGATACACGTAGCGCCATTCACTTGGTTTCGGTGCCCCTACGGTCTGTTCGAATCGCCCGGAGCTGATCCACTCGAAGTCGGCGTTGTTCGTGACAAGCGCGGGATCAAGATCGCCTCGCAAAGCTATAAGCGAGCCGTCCGCGCCGTACTGGATTGCGTAGCTATAAGCCGCGAGTCCCGCATAGAACGGACGATTCATCCGTTTCGCGCGTGCGACCGCCGAGGCCACAATCCTTGATGACGATATCGGCTGCGCTCGATCACGCCTCTCCGGGATCGTTGCGCCGTAACACTGAGGAATCCAGAAGTCGGCGGCGGCGAGGGTTTCATTCAGATCATACGAGTCCATCCACGCCGGCAAGCCAGTGATAGACAATTTCATATTCGAGGGCAGCAGAGGCCGAAGCGCCCTCAGCACGCTTGTGTATCGCGAGAGCAAACGAGTCGGAACGTCAAAGTCCAGTTGAACGCCCACTGACTGAACGTTCTGACCAGGGGCGCGCCGCGAGTCTTCCGCGTACGCCGTTGCGACAGCATCAGCCAGGGCCGAGGGATCAATCTTTTCAAAGACCTCGAGGCAAGACCTGGTTGCGTTGTATACGAGATGAACGTCGATGTCTTGTGGAAAGGAGCCGCTCACCTCGCGAATGCGTTGAACCTCGCCGCCCTCGTAGTCAATCTGTCCCGCGCGGATGAACAGCGTTCGGGCCGCGGTGTGATTGATCGCCATCGTCACGGCTTCTTGAGAAGGCGTCTGTGAATGCCAGGTCCAGAATGCGATGGGTGTTTCTTCGGGCGCCCAAACGCGGCGGTTTGCGGCCGCGTTCCAAGCGACCGCGGTCACCAGCAGCACGACCGCAGCCGCCAGGGACATGTATCGCGACTTGCGGCTGCGATTGCGCGCCGCTGGATCTCCGTAGACGTCTGGAGTCTGTCGGATCATCGTTGATTGAATACTTCGTTTCGCGTTTGAGTTTGAGGGGACGACGAACAGTCGAGAGCGCGGCTATCCACCGAGCGCGGGTGTGGCTAGCCACATTGACCAACTGATTCGACGACCCTAGCATCGTAGCCGCCATCGACGTTAGGAGGTGCCCAATGGTTCATCGATCGCCTGCCCGACTCAAACTCTTGTTGCTCGCGATAGCCTCATGCATTGTCTCTTGCCTTGAGCCAGGCTTTGCCAGACCGGCACAGCAGAGAGTTTCGCCGGACGCCCAATCGTCGCCGTCGTCGCAGTACGTCCTGGATCTTCGACTAGTCGCGGACACCGTCAACAGCCTTCGCCGAGTTCACACTGACGGTATGGAGACAGAGATACCCGCGCCCGCGAAGCCTTTGCTCACGACGCTGAAACACGAGTTGCGCGATCTCATAGCAAACCGCCTGCGCTTCGAGAAACGCCGGGTCAGCACGCAGCAACTTCAGGCGAGAGTGATTGTCGATCTAAGCGGCCTGGGCCTCATCGACAGCGAAGAAGGGTTCGTCATAGTTGACACCGACTATCACGACGTCGGATACGATTACGGAGATATCCAAAGCATCACGGTGGCGCGGCCGCACGATGATTTCGACCTGATTGCGGTGACGACTACACTCGGAATTTGCTGTGGCGCCGATACCTCACTTTACTTATTCAAATATGAAGATCGAGAGTGGACACTGGTTCTGGCTGACGAGAAGAATGACTATGACAGTATCAGCGATGGTCGTAGTCGTTTCGAGTCTGGAGTATCCTGGCCCGACGAGAACAGGGCCTTCTTCGTGGTGACGGCCAGCGTCAATTCGTGGTGTACTTCCAATTGGCAGTCGATCACATATCGAGTGCTGCGGTTCGGGCCGCGGCCATACGAACCATCGGTACTGCTCAGCCGAGCACAAACGATTTACCTGGGAGCTGAAGATCCGCCATACAGACTGGAGGTCGGCGACGCGTCGTTCCGGCTGAGCTTCTACGGCGGTAAGTACTCCGACTTCATGAACAAAGGCGCGGATGAAGACGTGGAGGACGACAGCATAGAGGAGCTGGTGCGATGCCGCGTCGAAGGAGGCGCGGTTATAACAGAGAAGTGAAATGTCGATACTCATAGCCGAAGACAACATTGCCCAGGGTCGATACTTGCGAGAACTCCTCGAGCGTGAGTTCCCTTCGCACTCGCCCATCATCGAAGCGGCTGACGGCGAACAGGCGATCGAACTCGCGCTAAAGCATCGGCCGGAACTTTGTGTTTTCGATATTCAAATGCCCCGGCTCTCGGGCGTCAAAGCCGCTCGCACGATCTGGCGAAGCTTTCCTTCGGCGCGCATCATCTTCTGGACTCAGTTCCCGCACGAGATCTACATCAACGAGATTCGAAAGATCATCAAGTCGGTCCAACCGCCGCCCGCATATGGCTTCATTCATAAGAACAATCCCGAGTCTCGATTTATTCGCTTTCTCGCCGCCGTGCTGGAGGACGGAGCGGATATGATCGACCCCGCGTTCAAAGATTCGTTCAAGCGGCCGCTGCTGACTGAGTTCGAAGCCGAAGCGTTGTACTATCTTGCGCTCGGGCTTTCCAACTGGGCCATCGCGCGAAAGTGCAGCCTGAGTCTTCGCGGAGTCGAGAGCCGGCTCGCGACGCTGTATGAAAAACTATTCGCGTCGTCTCCTGAAGGAACGCCGCACGAGGCTTATGACAAGTTGGCTTACAACGTTAGGACCAGAGCGTTCTTCGAAGCGCTGCGTCGCGGGCTGCTCAACAGTGATGAGCTTGAGAAGGCGGCGGCGGAATTGGAGAGCTGGATAGAGCGCGACCGCAAGCGATACCTCGATAGTGCATAGCTATGAACGCTTGTTCACCGCAGAGACGTAGAGGACGCAGAGCTGGCGCAGAGCGAACCTCTGCGAGACCTCCGCGTTCTCCGCGCCTCTGCGGTAAGACTGGTCTCGCCTCTTTCCCGCTAATCCCCGTCGCGCTATTGGCACTCTTGCTAACGCCAGTAGCGCAGCCGCCAAGCTATCCACAGTCACTTTCATCACTGCATCAATGGGGAGCGGTCACCCTCTTTCACGGGTTGCCGTCCGATCACGTGCGGGCCATCGCACAAGACACAAACGGGATGATGTGGTTTGGGACCGACGGCGGGTTGGTGAAGTACGACGGGCGGCGCATCCAAAAGATCACGACCGATGGTCTGGCCGCACTTCGAGTGCTTTCACTCAAACTCGATGACCGGGGCGTTCTTTGGATCGGGACCGAATCCGGCGCCGCCAGACTCATCAACGGCGAGATCAAGCCTATTACGGAAACGCGCGACAGCGCAGTGACCTCTATCATCACTCCTGAAGCCGGCCGCGCGATGATGACCACCGAGCAGGGTGAGATTATTGTTTGTGAGACGGCTCACGACGGCTCACTCACTGTCCACAAGATCTCGCCGGCCGATCATCCGCTCCTCGACATCGAATCCCGAAGCGAATCGCGAGAACACGCGCCTCTTCGACTCACCAGCCTTGTTCTATTGAACAATGCACTGATCGTCGGAACACGCGGCAGGGGCTTGCTTGCGATTGACGCGACCCAGATCAAAGCGAGCGCGACGCCGGCGCCGGAATTGATCAAAGAAATTCTGAGCCGGCCACGCCCGTTCTTTGTCGACGCGATCGAGACCGACGCTCGCGGTAACTTTTGGCTGGGCGCCGAAACTTCAACCGAAGACAGCGGATTGTTCCAAGGAACAGAATTGACGCGGCCCGAAAAGATCGGCGCGGGTGTTGGAACGGTGACTGCGCTCAAGGCGGACGCGCGAGGGAATACCTGGGTCGGGACGGATGCGCGAGGCGCATTCGTGTATCGCGACGGCAGGAGACTTGATCAATTCTCTTTCGAAAACACCGGAGGCGGGCTGCTCTCGAATCACATCTATTCCGTCTTCATCGACCGCGAAGGAGTCGCGTGGTTCGGGACCGACCGGGGCGTCTGCCGCTATGACCCGCGCGCACTTCGCGTCGAAGCCATCTCCGCCGACACCGAGAGCAATTTTGTTCGCGCGCTGTTTCGATCATCGGATGGAACGCTGTGGAGTGGGACAAATCGAGGACTACTCGCTCGCAAGGACTCGATCTGGCAAGAGGTGCCCGATCTAAAAGGCAAAGTCGTTCATTCGATTGCGGGCGACTCAAGTGGCCGTCTGCTTGTTGGTACCGCGTCGGGTTTGTTTGAAGGCCAGAAGCTTTCGACAGGACGACGCACTGGAAGCTTTGAATCAACCGCAGGGCGAGCATTCGTGCGAATCGAGAATGCGCCAGGGACGGCCGGCAACATCCGGGCCATCTGTGTGTTTCAAGGCGCTGTGTACATCGCAGACTTCGGGCGCGGCGTTGAACGGCTCGACGGATCAAAACGCACGCTCGTGTGGCCTGATGAATCAACGTCAGGCGCCCGTGAACGCGAAGTTGTCAGCTTGCACGCGGAGAAAGATTGGCTCTGGATAGGAACCGCCGAAGCGGGCGTGTTCCGGTTCAATGGTAAGCAAGCGAGGATCGATCATGCGCTCGGCGAATTGATCGGCGCGGCCGTGTGGTCGATCGAGGGCTCGATCGATGACGTGCTATGGCTGGCGTCGGCTCGCGGTTTCTATGCGCTCAAATCGGGCAAGCTTCGGCGGGTGGTTGGAGACGTCGACGCTCGTTGTGTTGTCGCGGCAAGCGAGCAAGCCGTGTGGTGCGCAACCAACGGCGGCGGGTTGTACAAAGTGCTGCTCGATGAAGGCGCGGCAGATTCGTTTCTCACTACAAGAATAGATAGCGAACAAGGAATGCCTTCCCAAAATGTTTTCACGGTGTTGCGCGAAGCTTCCGATGATGAAGTGCTGTGGATAGGAACGAGCCGGGGCGTTGCTCGTTACGATCCGGGCCGCGAGCCTCCGCTTCTCGACATCACACGCGTCATCGGCAAACGAGTGTATAGCCCGGAAGAACTGCGCGCGGGACTCGATCTGGAGTACCCTCAGAACAGCCTGGCCGTTGAGGTCCGTGCAATCAGCAGTCGAACTTTTCCGGAGCAGTTTCAATACATCTTCTCAGTGATGGACAACCAGGATCGCGTCATCAGCGAGAAGCGCACAAGTGAATCTCAGTTGTTGATTGAGAACCTGCGGCCTGGTCCCTATCGAGTGACGGCACGGGCGTTCACAAACGATCTTGTTCCGTCCGATCGAGTGCAATTCAATTTCGTCGTTGCTCGTGCGCCGTTCCCATGGACCTCGAGCGCGCTCGCCGTGTTGCTGGGGCTGGCGCTTGTGGCGATGTGGTGGGGATATCGGCAGAATCGAAAACTGTTTGGCGCCAACCGGCAGCTCGCGGACACTCGGTTGCAGCTTGCGAACGAGACTGAAACCGAGCGCCGCCGCATAGCTCGCGATCTACACGATCAGACGCTGGCGGATTTGCGGCGGTTGATGTTGTTGACTGACCGATTGCCCGCAAGTGAAAACACGAACGGTTACGTCAAGCCATCAGACTTTCGAGACGAGATCGAAGCGATCTCGACTGAGATTCGCCGCATTTGTGAAGACCTCAGTCCGTCCGCGCTTGCGAATGTGGGCCTGGGCGCCGCGCTCGAGTGGGCTCTGACGGATGCCCTTGCGCATCAACTACCAGAAAGCCGATTCGAGTATGAGTTCGTATGCGAGCTTGGTTCGGGCGAGACAACCCTTGGAGTAGAAACGCAGATTCAGATTTTTCGTATTGTGCAGGAAGCAATCAGTAACATCTGTCGCCATTCCGGTGCGAGCCAAGTGAGTCTCAAACTAATGATCGGCGTCAACAGAGATCTTGTCATTGAGCTTGAAGACAATGGCTGCGGCTTCGACCGGCACAATCAGGCAAGAGCGGGACGGGGTCTTAGCAACATGCGATCCCGCGCGAGCATGATCGACGCTCAAATCGAGTGGAGCACGAAACCGCAGGGTGGTACGCGATTCATTCTTCGGAAAGGCCCTCACAGCCCCTCAACCAATAAAGGCGCGCACGTAACCGTTTGAGTCCTCGCGGCGTTAACACGAGTAGCGCCTGACTCAGGCGTCTGCTGGCGCGCGCAAGCCAGGAAGCAGCGAGCCTACTAGATGTGAACCCCGGTTGCTTCGAACGTTTGATGAAACGGCGCCGGCAAGATTGAATAGCAGTGATTCGTGAGACGCGAGTCTTAGCGAGCGACTTCCGCCCGTGCTATGAACGCAACAAATCAGTCCGAATTGGAAGGATTCTTATGACCAGAATGAAATCATCTTGTGCTTTGCTTACCGTTGGTGTGCTCCTCTTTGGAGCCACCTCTTGCACTCGTAGCGGCCAGAGCGTATCAGGCCGGTCCGCCGCAACGGTCGCTGACCAGCGCCGCGTTGCCGCGCCATTCGCCGACGACCAACAGCGCGGCGAGGTTAACACCGAAGAGTATGGACGAATCATCGAGAACGAATTCCTCGACCCGGTAAACAATCCGCTCTCGACCTTCTCGATTGATGTCGATACGGCGTCGTACAGCAATGTGCGCCGGTTCATCAATCAGGGTGAGCTCCCGCCTGTCGATGCGGTTCGAATCGAGGAACTGATCAATTACTTCAAGTACAACTATCCTGAACCAGTGGGCGACGAGCCGTTCTCGATTTCGACCGAGTTGGCGGCGTGTCCGTGGGAGCCCAATCACAGGCTCGTCAACATAGGTCTGCAGGGCAAACGGATTCCGTTCATCAACGCGCCCGCCAACAATCTTGTCTTCCTGATCGACACTTCCGGTTCGATGGAGTCCCCCGACAAACTCCCGCTGCTCAAAGCTGCATTCAAACTACTAACGGATCAGTTGAGAGAACAGGATCGGGTCGCCATCGTTGTGTATGCCGGGTCCGCGGGTCTCGTTTTGCCGTCAACTTCGGGAAGCGACAAGAAAAGAATATTGTCCGCTATCAATCAGCTCGCGGCAGGGGGCTCGACCGCGGGCGGGGCCGGGATCAACCTCGCCTACGATGTGGCGAGAGAGAACTTCAATCCGTCGGCGAACAATCGAGTGATTCTCGCGACCGATGGTGATTTCAACGTCGGCGTGTCGAGTGAAGGAGACCTTCTTCGGTTGATCGAGAGAGAACGAAAGTCGAATGTGTTTCTGACGGTGCTTGGATTTGGAGCGGGCAACATCAAGGACTCCAAGATGGAACTGCTGGCCGACAAAGGGAACGGCAATTACGCGTACATCGATTCGATTCAGGAAGCGCGAAAAGTGCTTGTCAGCAGTCTGGGTGGTACGCTCACGCCGATTGCCCGGGACGTAAAGATCCAAGTCGAGTTTAATCCGCTAATGGTCCAGGCTTATCGCTTGATCGGCTACGAGAATCGCTTGATGCGAGCCGAGGACTTCAACGACGACAAGAAAGATGCGGGTGAGTTGGGCGCGGGCCACACAGTTACTGCTTTGTACGAAGTGATCCCAGTTGGAGTCCGCGCTAAGCTGTCGACGGTCGATGAGCTGAGATACCAATCGCGGAACGCCAAGCCCGATGCCTTCGCGAACGAAGAGTTGATGACCGTCAAACTCAGATACAGATCCCCCAACGGGATGGCCAGCCAAATGTTTGCGAGGTCGCTGATGAATGAGAATATCGAAATCGGATCAGCATCGGAGAATACTCGGTTCGCAGCAGCAGTGGCGGAGTTCGGAATGTTACTTCGTCACTCGAAACTCAAAGGCCACTCATCATTTGAGAACTGCCTGGCGCTGGCGAAACAATCCACAGGTGACGACCCGGAGGGCTATCGATCCGAGTTTGTAAGTCTGATTGAGAAAAGCGCGGAGCTTATGCAAGCCGGACAGCAAGCAAGGCTCGAGAGATAAACAAACGATCGAGGGCCTTACGATCTGCTCATTGGTTCGCGTGCAAAAATTCACGGGCGAGGCGATTGCACTCAGCATAAGCTGCGCTTTCACTGTGAGGACTGTGACCACCGCCTTCGATGATCTCGATTCGCGCGGCGGGTAACTGATCGCGAACCGCGTTCATCTCGCCTGGCTCGGTGCGCGGGTCTCGCGAGCCGTGCAGAAACAATGACGGTACTCGAAGGTGACCGAGCTTGCCGTCATACAGGTCCTGCTTGGGATGCGTTGATTCATCGGCGATCTTCAACCACGCAGCACCGTTCATCACAATTAGCTTGCGCCAGTAATCCTCGCCGTGATCTCGCGCAAGCGTTGTCGTGACTCGCTCGCCCAAAAGAGCGGGATCGCCCGCCATCGTTTCAAAGAATTCACGCGAGCCCGGCTTCGAACGATAGAAGTGAAACGCTTCGAGGATCATCGCATTGATGCGATTAGGTTCCTCCAAGCCAATCATTGCCGCGATGACTGCTCCGTCGCTGTGTCCCCACAACACCGGCCGCTCGATATGAAGCGCGTCGAGCAAACGCAATGTCTCACTCGCAGCGCGTTGATGAAAATCCGATGGAAGATGATCGATGCGTCTCGATCGTCCGTAACCGGTGCGATCGGGAATCAGAATTCTGAAGCGATCAGCAAGCGCGGCGATTTGCCGGTCGAACGGATATATTTCGTAGCCCCATCCGCCGTGCAGAAAAACAATCGGCGAGCCGGTGCCGGTGTCGCGATAGTTGATCTCGATCGGGCTGATCTCGGGCGCCAGCGGTGATTCATCGATGGTTGCGATTGGCAAACGTTCCTCCTGTTCGTAGTCCGGCCTTCAGGCGGAAGTTTGTAGCGTGTCACGCGAACGGCTCAAAGTACAAACTTCCGCCTGAAGGCCGGACTACAAACGCGCATGCTACCGTTTCCTTGCGGCGGCGCAAACCGTAAGCTATATACATTGCTCGCGATACAAGGAGAACTCATGCGATTGATTGCTTTAGCTGCGCTGTCGCTGATTGCGGTCTTTCCGACGCTTGCGCAATCACCCGTACCGGTCGCCGAAGAACCGCGGCATCATCTCAAATTCGAAAACGAATACGTCCGGGTCTTCGACGTGATGGTTCCGCCCGGTGACGCTACGTTGTTTCACGTACACTCGAACGACTACGCGTTCGTTTCGATCGGCGACGCAACGTTGAAAGCGCAAGCGCTGGGCGGACAGCCGGGTGATTTGATATTGAAGGACGGCGAAGTCCGGTTTACCAGGGGACCGATCACCCATCGCGTCACCAACATTGCGAACAAACAGTTTCGCAACATCACGATTGAGATACTCCGCTCGCCCGGACCTTCCGGTGCTTCGAAGCCCGACACCTCTCCGGGATTATCAACGGTGCTCGACAACGATCGCGTACACATCGAACGCCTGATCCTTGAACCAGGGCAATCGACGATCATGCATACGCACAATCTTTCCGCGCTGAGCGTGTTTCTCACAACGGCAAAGGTGCGAGTCGAATCGCCGGGCCAGAAGCCACAAATCATGGACTACAAGCCGGGCGATTTCCGGTGGCGCTCCGCTCCGACGACGCACAAATTGAAAAACATCGGCTCGACGCGATTCGAAGCCGTCGGCATCGACTGGAAGTGACACCGATTAATGCCCCAATCAAACAAGGCCACCACGAAACTGGCTCCCATAGCCAGTTTGCAGGATCAGATAATAACGTGTCGCCTTTGCCCGAGGCTCGTCGCATGGCGCGAGCAAGTCGCGCGCGAAAAAGTCAGACGCTTTGCCGATCAGCAATACTGGGGCCGACCGGTGCCGAGCTTTGGCGATCCGCGAGCGCGCCTGCTCGTCGTGGGACTCGCGCCCGCGGCACAGGGCGGGAATCGAACCGGGCGAATCTTCACCGGAGACCGAAGCGGAGATTGGCTCTTTCGAGCTTTGCACAAAGCAGGCTTCGCCAATCAACCGGCGTCGGTTTCTCGCGGAGACGGGTTGCGACTGAGAGATTGCTACGTGACCGCGGCCGTTCGATGCGCGCCGCCCGCGAACAAGCCGTTGCCCGAGGAGATCGCGAATTGCCGGCGTTATCTGATTCGCGAGTTGGAATTGTTGAAGCGAGTTCGCGTCATTGTAGCTCTTGGACGGTTGGCGTTTGATGCCGCGATCAATTCGGCTGGATTGGATGAAAGCGTGAAGCCGCGGCCAAAGTTCGGACACGGAGTCGAAAGCTTGTTGAAAAATGGGATCACCCTGGTCGCTTCGTTTCATCCGAGCCAGCAGAACACATTCACCGGCAGACTCACTGAGCCGATGTTCGATCGAATCTTCAAAGCCGCGCAAGGAATCATTTCGGATCAAAAATCATTGGAGGAATAGATGAGAAGGATAGCAGCTCTGATACTGATCCTCGTTGCAGTCTCCGCTTCACTGTTTGCGCAGACGCCGCCAAAACAAACCGTGTTGATAAAAGCCGGCCGGTTGATCGACGTTCGAAACGGGCGAGTCCTCAACGATCAGGCAATATTGATCGAAAGCGATCGGGTGAAGGAAGTTGGGCCTGCAAATCAGCTTGCGTCGAAAGCCGCGGGCGCGCGTGTGGTCGACTTGTCCGGCGCAACCGTGCTCCCGGGTATGATCGACTGTCACACCCACATACTTCTTCAAGGTGACATTACCAGCGAAGACTACGATGTGCAGTTGCTCAAGGAGTCGATTCCGTTCCGAACCATTCGAGCGACGGTCGCCGCCAGAACCGGATTGATGAACGGCTTCACCGCGATGCGCGACCTGGAAACCGAAGGCGCGATGTACGCGGATGTTGACGTGAAGCGCGCGATCAACGCCGGCTACATCGACGGGCCGCGAATGTTCGTCTCGACGCGGGCCTTCAGCGCGACCGGTATGTATCCGCTGACCGGCTACTCGTGGGAGCTGCGCGTTCCGGAAGGCGTGCAGATCGTCGACGGCGCGGACAACATTCGCCGAGCCGTCCGCGAACAGGTCAAGTACGGCGCGGATTGGATCAAGTATTATTCGGATCGCCGCTACTATGTGAAAGACGGCGCGCTGCATTCGTGGGTGAACTTCACCGATGAAGAAGTGCGCGCGCTGGTCGATGAATCTCACCGGCTGGGCCGCAAAGTCGCCGCGCATGCGATGGGGCGCGAAGGCATAGAATCGGCTCTGAGAGCCGGTGTCGACTCGATCGAGCACGGAGACGGGCTCGACGACGAGATGATGGATCTGATGATCAAGCGCGGCGCTTATTGGTGTCCGACGATTTATGTTGGTGTATACGTCGCCGAGGGTCGAGCCGCGGCGGGTGCTCCAATTTGGAATACGATGATCGAGCTCGAGGCGAAAGCTTTCAACAAAGCGGTGAAGAAGGGCGTGAAGATCGCGTTTGGAACGGACGCCGGCGGCTTCGCGTGGACTGAGAACGAAGCGAAAGAGTTCAGCTACATGGTTCGATACGGGATGACTCCGATGCAGGCGATTCAGTCGGCAACAATTTCTGCGGCGACGCTGTTGGATGCCGCAAACGACATCGGATCGATTGAGCCCGGCCGTTACGCGGACATCATCGCGGTCAAAGACAATCCGTTGGACGACGTCACTCGACTTGAGCACGTCGAGTTTGTGATGAAAGGCGGCCGGGTCATCAAGAACGGTTTTTAGGAGCTTGTATGGGCGGCCCTCCGTGGCCGCCCCTCTTCCGGAAAAGACAGCTTTCGAGTGAGGGACGGCCACGGAGGGCCGCCCTTACAAGCCGCTCTTTGGAGAATACGAATAATGCGAAAAATACTAACGTTGGTTTTATTCTTAATACTCATCTGCGGATCGCTGCTCGCGCAGTCGCCGCCGAAGCAAATCATCCTCATCAAAGCCGGCCGCCTGATCGATGTCCGCGCGGGCCGAGTGCTCACAGATCAGGCAATCCTCATCGAAGGCGATCGGATCAAAGAAGTCGGTCCATCGGCGACTGTCTCGAGCCACGCTCCGTCTAGCGCCCGAGTGATCGATCTTTCATCGTCAACGGTTCTTCCCGGATTGATCGATTGCCATACGCATCTGACCTTCGATCCTCAACACAGCGGTTATTCGGCCCTCGGAATCTCAACTCCTCGCGAAGCGCTCTACGGAGCAAAGAACGCAAGAGTGACTCTGGAAGCCGGTTTCACGACCGTGCGAAATGTCGGCGCGAATGGCTTCGCGGACATCGCGCTACGGGACGCGATCAACGCCGGCGATGTTCCGGGGCCGCGCGTTGACGCATCGGGTCCGGCGATCGGAGTCACCGGAGGCCACTGCGATGAGAGCCTGCTCGCGCCTGAGTTTCATCACAAAGGCGACGGCGTCGCTGACGGCGTGCCGGCGTTGATGGCCAAGACTCGCGAGATCGCCAAGTACGGCGCTGACTGCATAAAGATTTGCGCGAGCGGCGGGGTGCTCTCGAAAGGCGACTCGCCCGAAGCGCTGCAGTTCAGCGATGAGGAGATTCGCGCGGTCGTTACGGAAGCCCACCGGTTGGGACGCAAGGTCGCCGCTCATGCGCACGGCGCCGCCGGAATCAAGCAAGCCGTGAACGCCGGCGTCGATTCGATCGAACACGCATCGTTCATCGACGACGAAGCCATTCGATTGATGAAAGAGAAGGGCACGTATCTGGTGCCGACGATTTATCTCGGCGATTGGTTTATGGAGAACTATGCGCGAATCGGCGTGCCTGAATTCATGGTCGAAAAAGCGAAGGTTGTGATGCCCGCGGCTCGGCAAAACATCGGCCGGGCATTCAAGGCTGGGGTGAAGGTCGCCTTCGGCACGGACGCGGCGGTGTATCCTCACGGGTTAAACGCGCACGAATTCGCGGTGATGGTGAGGCTTGGATTGACGCCGATGCAGTCTATACAAGCGGCGACTGTCAATGCAGCGGATTTGCTTGGCTGGTCTGATCGCGTCGGTTCGATTGAAGCTGGGCGCTTCGCGGACATCATCGCGGTGAGCGGCGATCCTACATCGGATGTGATGACGCTTGAACGTGTGAGCTTCGTGATGAAAGGCGGTTGGGTGGTGAAGCAATAGACGGCTCACCGCAATGACCGTGTATAATTGAGCTTCGCATTTACGAATCGAAGGAGACCGCATGAAAGAAGCGAAGTCCAGCTCGAAGAAGGGAACTGCTTCAAAGAAGTCTGCCAAAGCCGAGAACGAGACTGCTCGCACCGCGCAGTCATCGAACGACGCGAAACAATCCGAGGCCAAACCAGCTCCTGTTGCGGTGACAACCGAGCAACCCGAATTGCCGGTGACTCACGGCAAGATCAGCATCTTCGGCGGGCCAAAGGATCGCGGCATCAAGCCCGACGATAAGCTAGCGCTCCCGACGGGTCCGCACGGCGTCTATGAACGCGTTCGCACTCTCAACCCGAAGAGTTTCTACTGCTCGATGCGCTGGAACTATCATGTTCATCACATGGCGCCTGAAGACGTGAAGCGTTGGTGGGGAAACAAGAAGCTACAAATTACCAATTCGAAAACGGGCGCGGCGATTGTCGCGCGCGCGGTTGACTACGGGCCTCACGAGAACACGGGCCTCGACATTGGCATATCACCGGGTGCCGCCCAAGCTCTGGGAGTCGAAGCAGGTGACGAGGTCGATATCGCGCTCGCCGATCCGAAGCTGGCGTTGGGACCAATCGAATAAAGACGGTTTTTGGTTGCTGGTTTCTGGTTTCTGGTTCCCCCGGTTACGAGGAAGCAAGAACCAGAAACTAGAAACCAAACCAGAAACCACAAACCAGAAACCAGCAACCAGTCTTTATGATCCGCTATCCCGCATTTGATCCGCCCGAATATTTCGAATGGAAACCCGACCACGATCTCGTAGAGCAGTTCGCGCGGACAATCGAATCGAATCCGGCTCGCGCTGCAGTCGTGCGGGCGTTGGATGCCACTCAACTGCTCGGGCTTTACGAAGGCCTGATTCGCAATCGGCTTCACGACATTGCGCTCAAGCGATGGGTCAAGCAGGGAGTCATCTCAAAAGCGTGGCTCGGACTGGGAGAAGAAGCCGCCACGATCGGACCCGTTCACGCGCTTGATCGTTCAATCGCATCCGACGGAAAGCCTTCAGACATGGTTGCGCCGATGATTCGAAATGCGGGCGCTTGTCACGAGATGGGGATGTCGATCGCGGACATGCTTCGCGGGTATCTTGGGACAGCAGACTCGCCGACACACGGACGCGATCTGCACATCGGGGATTTCAAACGAGGCGTGCTGGCTCCCATTAGCCATGTGGGTGACATCATGGCGGTAACGGCGGGCGTCGCATTGAGCTTCAAGCTGCGAGGCGAGCGTCGCGTTGCGTTGACGTGGATCGGCGACGGCTCGACCAAGTCCGGTGTGTTTCACGAGAGCCTGAACCTGGCGGCGGTTCAACGGCTGCCGATGATCGTGATCATTCAAGACAACAAGGTCGCGCTCGGCACTCGCCTAGATCAGCATCATCGAGGTTCGTTTCTGGAGTGGCCCGCCGCTTATGGAATCGAGGGCGCGGCGTTTGACGGCAACAATGTGCTGGACGCGTATGCGGCGACGAAGCTTGCCGCGAACGCGTGTCGCGAAGGCGGCGGTCCGGTGTTACTGATCGCGGACACGTTTCGTATGGGCGGCCACGCAACGCACGATGAACGCGAAGCCCGTGCGACGTTCGACAAGACGTTGTTTGAGTACTGGGGCAAACGCGATCCGATAGGTCAGTACGAAAGATACTTGATCGAAGGCACGATGGACCTGGAAAGCGGCCGCCGAATAGAGCGCAGCGATGCATTGCGCGGGCGCAACGCGGACACGTTGAGGCGCGTCGAATCACAGGTCATCGAGGAGATCGATCGCGCAGCCGATGACGCGCTCTCCAGTTCGAGAAACAATATGCCCGAGCCTCATTCGGCGGCAGACGGCGTTTATGCGGAGGCTGAGGCAGCCCTCGAGGAAGCGGTTGCGGTGAATGCGATTTTGTAATTAACTCCGCGCAAATGGACGCACTGATATCCCAAAGGTGAATTATGAAATCTCTGATTGCTCTGCTGATACTTGTCCTGTGCGCGGGCTCGACCGCAGTCGCCCAGAAGCACAAGAAGCCCACGCAGCGCTCACGATCCACAACAAGTCAGTCCTCGAGCGGCGCTGTGAATAAACCTCGGATCATCGGTTCCCGGATCGTGATCATCACAAAGAACGGCGACCGCATCGAAGGCGAGTTGCTGGACCTGACGGCCTACAGCGCCCGCATTCGAGCAAACAATCTCGAATCAACAATCGCGCTGGACACTGTCGCTTCGCTGGCGTTGAGCGGAGCGCAGCCGCCGGACGCGCGATCTGAACAAGCGGCCGGGCCCGTTCGACCCGAGTTCGCGCGTGATGCCGAGGCGGCTCTCGGATTCTTTCAAAGCCTGGCGGTGAATCTGAAACCCGGCGTCGATTACACCGAATACGGCCGGCAACTGACGGAGCTGCGCCGCGCGTCCGAGCGATTCATCACGCGTTACAGCGCGACCGACAACGGGTCTGAGGCTCGCGTTGTGTCTTTGATGGCGGGCGCCCTGACCGATTACACCTGGGTGAGATCGATCTGGACTCTGAAGTTTGGCCGATCGAGCGACGGCACGATAGCGGAAACAGATTCGCCGATAGTGACAGACACGCTCGCTCTTTATCCTGATCTCCGCGCTTCGGCAGCAGAGGGCGCAAGACTCTCTGCGGAGAAGCTGATCGGCGGAGTTTGGAGAAAGGCCGCTGAGAAAATCGATCGCGCGCGCTCACTTGTTGCGCTGCAGAGATGATCTCCTGCGCATAGCCGCAATCATGAAACCCATAGCAAGGTGCACGGGATGTGGATTCGAGGCAGAGGTCAAGGAGTTTGACGACTGCGCTTCGGTGTATCACGACGTGCGATGTCCCGTGTGCGGCACGACCGCCATCGATACAAGTCAGGTCAATGCGTTTTATCGAGCGGAGGGGTCGGCCTACGGATGGGGTGATGACAATATGCTCGACCGAACGTCAGTTAGCCCGCGCAGCGGCGACGGAGATGATCAGGCTTAGGAAGCACACCAGCGTGTTGCATGGAATTGAGACTCGCATTCATCGGATTCGGAAACGTCGCGCGCTCGTTCGCGCGGATTCTAACGACGCGTGCCCGCGAACTCTTCGACGAATACGGCCTGCGGTTTAAAACCATTGCAATCGCGACGGGCTCTCACGGCTGCGTCACATCAAACGATGAGATCGACCTCATTGAAGCGGTGAAATGCGTTGAGCGTGGCGACCCTCTGACTTATCTCTCAGGGTGCGAGTCCGCCGACAACTCTGTCGCGGTGCTGAATCAAACGAGCGCCGATGTTATGTTCGAGACAACGCCTCTCGACATTAACTCCGGCGAGCCTGCGATCGCTCATATTCGAACTGCATTAGCCCGCGGCATCCACGTCGTCACGGCGAATAAAGGACCGATTGCGTTCGGCTATTCTGAATTGAAATCGCTTGCGGTACGACACAACGTTCAGTTCCGCTTCGAAGGCACTGTGATGGACGGCACACCAATCTTCAATCTCGTCGAATTGTGCCTCCCGGGCGCGCGCGTTCTGGGATTCAGCGGCGTGCTCAACAGCACGACGAATTTGATTCTCACCGGGATGCAGGCGGGCCAGTCGTTTGAAGAAACACTGGCGGAAGCTCAGCGGCGTGGAATCGCCGAAGCGAATGCCGATTTCGATATTGATGGATGGGACGCGGCGGTGAAAGCTGTCGCGCTTGCGAATGTGTTGATGAATGCTGAAGCTCCCCCGGCGGATGTAAAACGAAAGGGCATACGCGACATTTCGATCAATGACGTTGAGGCTGCGGCGGCTTCCGGAAATGTTATTCGCCTCGTTGCGCGAGCAGAGCAGACTACAAATGAAATAGGCCTCGTCGTGCGGCCGGAATTAGTGCCGCGTGCATCAGTGTTTGGATCACTCGGCGGGACTTCGAACGCGTTAGTGATCAAGACCGATCTGATGGGAGAAACCGCGGTGATTGAGAACGACCCCGGCGTAGAGCAAACCGCTTATGCGTTGCTGTCGGATCTGATCAGCGTTCACAAAGCCAGCCATCACGCTTAGTGTCATCATTCTCCCGAGGACTGGATCTCCAGCCGAATTTCAGACCGGATCGAGCGATTTTTGGGGGGCATAACTTGCTGATGCCGTCGCCGATATGCTATAAGCCTCTCTTTGTCGTGAGCGCGAATTTCCCGTCCATGACGGCCCGCGCCGCGAAGTGGCCTCGTTACGAGATCACACACAGAGCTGCAACAGAAGAGCGCGGTTCGAGCAAGCTGGAACGCCGCAATGTAGTTGCCGTGAAACTGGCTGCTGAAGC
>UEXS01000022.1_pt1 | contig 23280 bp, 11 predicted proteins | sample 4301141 | NCBI WGS metagenome assembly UEXS01 (sample SAMEA4773178, study PRJEB27434) | metagenome | biome: 2259; feature: agricultural soil; material: soil | place: USA | collected 2014-09 | depth 0.25 m
ATGCGGGGAATCTTACAAGCGAGCCGGCTACGTCCGCGAACGGGATAGTCTACGACGCGGAGAACCGGCAGACGCAGTACACCAAGTCCGGGCAGCAAACCAATTACTATTTCTACGACGGCGACGGTCATCGAGTGAAGAAGATCGACGGAACTGGCACCACAGTATTCGTGTATAATGCGGGAGGCCAGTTGATAGCGGAATACACGAGTGGCCCTCCGCAAGGAAGCGGAACAAGTTATTTGACAAACGATCACCTTGGGAGCACGCGAGTGGTGATGAAGGCGGATGGAACGGTGGCTCGGCATGATTACCTGCCGTTTGGTGAAGAGATCCAGGCTGGCGTTGGCGGCCGCACGACAGGGCTGGGCTACGTGGCGGATACCGTTCGCCAGAAGTTCACCCAAAAAGAAAGAGATAATGAATCGGGATTGGATTATTACTTAGCGCGATATTACGCGTCGCCGCAGCGGCGGTTCACCTCGGCCGACCCGATCATTATCGCGTCCGAGCGGTTAATCGATCCGCAGCAACTAAATCTTTACCCCTACGCGAGAAACAATCCGCTTCGCTTCACCGATCCGACTGGTGAAATCATCAATGAACCTACTGGCCTTAGCAATGAAGACCAGAAGAAATACGAAAAATGGAAAGCAGCGTACCTTTCCACAGAAGCTGGGCGGGAAATGTGGGCGAAATATCGCGACGACCAAAACTTCACCTTGAATGTCGCCGTTGCTGATCGAGGCACTAATCTCGCAAACAAAGGCGCGGAAGTACATAACAATGTTTTTGATGCGAGCGGTGACTTGTCTAAGCTCAACTCTGCTTCCCGAAGGTCCAATCATCAGGAACGCGGCCGCGCCCGATTGAGAGGCGAACGTTTGCTGTTGAATGGTTGGAAATCCGAGCCGGAACCCGGGCGAGGGAAAACCCCTGTCTGCGTCGAATGCGATGGAGCTTGCATACCTCGTCCACACCAATGAGTTGTAAGTCAACGACAGACCCAGGTCCAGCCCCGCGCGTCCCGCGAGTCCAAGGATCGGCAGGCTCCAATTGTAGTTGCCTGAGAACAGGTCCTCGCCCGGTAGTCCTGTGCGGTTGATCGGATCGACCTCGGCGCCGGCGAGGCTGCTGCTGACCATCTGTTGGGGGCGAGGAACTAGATATTCATTCAGCCTGCTGGGCAGCGGCACGTTGCCGGATTGCCCCCATTGCGAGAACAGGTAACTCGCGTAGTTGGTCGACGACAGCGGTATCATTCACACGCCCGTCGATGCTCTCCAGATGGCGGGGTCGGCTTTACCGTCACCATCCCAATCGCCGACTACCGGAGTGTCTCCGAGGGATGGAAATCCGGCAGGCACCAGAGGCTGTCGTTGACGTCTGACAACGGAGGTAAGAATAACCATTCCCGGATCGAGAGCCGGTTCCTGCTCAAAAAAAGTATTGATACTCTCGAAGCTATCCTCTAAGATCGCCAATGTTTCCGCGTAGTCTGCCCCTACAATCTCGAATCGTCTTTACACGCGAAGCTCCAAAGTCACGCTGCCCTTTAAGCACTTAACAGCGTTTGAGTCTGAGCGGTCGTCTGGATCGAGACCCGCCGGTGGGAATACAAATCGCGCATCGAAGGATTAGCCAATGACCGCATCGATCCTCACGCCACTGAGCCTCCCATCGCATCGAACAATCAAAATCCTCATCATTGATGATGAACCAAATGTTCTTTCCGTTCTCTACTCTCTCCTTAGTCCTTCACACGAATGCAAAACCGCCGGCAGCGCCATCGAAGCGCTCGAATATCTGAAAGAAGAATCATATGACCTGGTTCTCTCCGACATAATGATGCCCGGGATGACCGGGCTCGAGCTGCTCGCGGAAATCACGCGGCTCTCCAGAGAGACGGTTGTCATTATGATCTCCGGCAACCTGAATATTCAGAGCGCAATTGAAGCGATGCGGCGCGGCGCGTTTGATTATGTCACCAAGCCGTTCAATCTGTCCGATGTCGAAACCGCGGTGGCCCGGGCGATTCGGCATCAATCATTGTTGAAAGCCAATCAACAATATGAGCAGCATCTCGAGCAATTGATAGGTGTCCGCACAAACGAACTTACGATTGCCAATACGAATCTGAACACGACGCTCGAAAAGCTATACATGAACTACCGCGCGACGCTGCACGCGCTTGCCGCAGCGCTTGAAGCCCGAGACGTCGAAACGAAAGGACACTCCGAACGTGTCGTAGCCTACTGTCTGCGGCTGGGAAAAGAGATCGGGTTGACTGATCGACAGTTGATCACGCTCGAACACGGCGCGCTTCTGCACGACATCGGGAAGATCGGCGTACCCGACGGCATATTGCTAAAACGCGGCGCGCTCACTGAAGACGAATGGACTCACATGCGCCGCCACGTGGAATACGGTGCGCAGATACTAAGGGGAATCGATTTTTTGGAGGGCGCGACTCAGATCGTGTCTCAGCATCACGAGCGCTACGATGGAAGCGGATACCCGCATCGGATGGAAGGCGATCAGATATGTCTGGGCGCTCGAATATTCGCGGTTGCGGACGCGGTGGATGCGATGACGTCGGACAGGCCTTATCGAGCCGGACGCTCATTCGACGACGCGGCCGACGAACTGATCCGATGTTCTGGCGCGCATTTCGATCCGACGGTCGTTCAAGCCTTCGCTCAAGTGCCGCTTGATTCATGGCGCGAGTTGCGACATTTATCAACCGTCACCGGATACGTGATGAAGGAGCAAAAAACTGGTGCTGAAATTCAGTACTCAGCTCTTGCGGTGACAGGAGACCGCCTCGCCAGCGGCTGGATTCGATAGAGTAGCTTCGAGAGTGGGCAGAACGAAGAAGTCGATGTGAGATTCTGTCGTGCTCTTTGCGTCTCACAGTTTTGGTTTTTGCGAATCTCTTATGCCACTCTCACTCAAGAAATATTTGTCGCTCAAGCCGAATAATCGCGGACCCGGCTGTTCGCTGATTGAAAAAATAACCGCCTTCGCACGGTCATCCGAAGACCTCAACACAGCTCTCCGATGTGCCGCGGATGAGATTGGCCGAATGCTGGAGTTGCACCGTGTCGCGATACTTCTGCCGGACAAGACCGGGATGAGACGATCCGGTGAGTACTCGGCCGAGGGCGTGGGTCAGGTAGAACGCGAGAAGCTGCGACAGCTTGATCTCGATCTGACGCAGGATCTCAGCTCACAATGTGGTCTAACGGAAATCGTGGACACCAAAACGGATTCACGAGTGAGCCGGAGACTTGCACCGGCTGTAAGACAAACCAACCCTCCGTCTATCCGGTCAATTCTGATCGTTCCTCTAATCATCGACACTGAGGCAGCGGGAGCGATCGTCCTTTATCGGCAGGATAAACGGCGATGGTCAACCCAGGAGAAGCACCTGGTTACAGCCGCGGCCTCAACTTTGGGTCTCACAATTCACCACTTCCGGTCGCAGGAAAGAGCCATCAGTGCTACGAATCGCGAAGCGCTCACGAACCGGCTCCTCACGGCAATCAGAAGCGCAGGCGATGTTGACGAGATATTGAGCGTTGCGGTTGAGGGCATTGGCCGCACGTTGAAAGTAACGCGAGTCGTGATCTACAGGCACGGCGATCAGGAACGGAATACGTCATTCATCGCGCGCGCGGAATACAAATCGAGCGTGCTGGTTCCGAGCCTATTGAAGAGCGAATTGGATCTTGAAGGAAGTCCACTGCTAGCGGAGATGCTTGCCGGTAAAATCATCAATATCCCCGACACCACCGAGAGCGATCCAATTGTTCGCGCGATATCGGTGCGATTGGGTGTTCGCGCGCTCGTGCTTGCGCCAATCCGCTACAACGGGCATTCGGCTGGAACGATAGTAGTCGAGCAGTTCGATCATCCGCGCACGTTCTCGACGGACGAGATCAAGATACTCGAGTTGGTAACGGAGCAAACGTCGGTGGCTCTTTATCAAGCGGAGCTGTATCGCGAAGCCCAGGACGCGGCTCGACGCGACGCGCTGATCAGCCGAATCGGCGCAGCGGTCCATAGCTCACTTGATTCCGAAACGGTGTTGAACGCAATTGTGCGGGAGTTGGGCGTTGCGCTTTCTGTCTGTCGTTGCCGGCTGGCTTTGCTGCCAAACCCATTGCCCGAGATGGTTCCGGTGACGCATGAGTACGTCGCCGAGTGCTGTGCGGAGCGGTCCGCGGTCCTCAGCGAGATGCAGACCGTCAACAATCCGTTTCTGCGGTCAGTGCTCTCGCAGGAGGATCCGATAGCCGTCACCAACCCCGCGGGCGACCCGTTGTTCACCAGGGTTCGCGCGCGCGTTCAGGCGGGTAGCGTGAAGGCGATTCTCACTGTTGCGATTCGAGTCAACGGAAGACCGACTGGCATACTCAGCCTTCATCACTGCGAGCACGCTCACGAATGGACGAAATGGGAAGTCGATCTCGCAAAATCGGTGGCCGATCAGGCAGCGGTTGCGATCAGGCAAGTCGAATTGTATCGAGAGGTCCGCGAATCGGCTCAGCGCGCTTCGCTGGTGAACGAAATCGTCACTTCGATTCGCCGCTCTCTCGATCTAACTGAAACGCTTCAGGTGGCCGTGGACGAGGTCGGGCGCGCACTGGGCGTGAATCGCGTGTGTTTTCGAAGGCTCCTCGACGACGAACACGAAGTCGTCGCGGAGTATTTGAGTGATCCCGCGTTGTCCGTCGGTCATCTTCGTGGATCGGTTGATGACTACATCGTGAACTATCTGGTCGAGAACCGTAGAACGTTGGTAATCGATGATGTGCGAGCATTCGCGGCCGCGTATCCGGATCTGGCGTCAACCGTCTGCTCATGGCAGGTCGAGCCGATAAATCAATCGCAACTGGCTTCTCCGATTTTTGTAAACGGCGAATGTTGGGGCGGCCTGTCAATCGGCCAGACAGATCGCCTGCGTAAATGGAGCGCCAGCGATATTGCGCTTGTCGAAATGGTCGCCGCGCAAATTGAAGTCGCGGTCAGTCACAGCAATTTGTTTCAGGAAATAAAACAAGCCGCCGGCCGCCAGGAACTCATCACCCAAATCAGCCACGGCATCAATCAATCAAACCGTCTGGATGAAATCTTTCCACTGGTTGCCAGGGAGTTGGCCCTGCATCTCGCTGCCGACAGCATTCTTGTGACCAGGTTCAATCCGGCTGAACGCACCTGGACGTCTGACTATCAATACAGCGACGGGAAAATATTCAGACCCCGGACTTCGTATACCAACGAAGACTTCCTGAAACTATCCGCACTTTCCGAAAACGGATTGATTCGCTGTAACGACTCTGAAGAGGATCCTCGGCTCGATCGGAATTTTCGCGAAGTGGTGCACGCGGTTGGGGCCCGCTCTTTCATGTCGGTTCAGATCTCATTAAAGTCCGAACCGCGTCTGGTAATTAGCGCGATGATGAAGTCGGGTCCGCGCAGATGGAACGATGAAGAAGCCGAAATATTGCGCGCAGCCGCCGGGCAGGTGGTTATTGCGCTCGAACGCGCCCAAATGTTCGAGATGATTTCACAGGGAAAGTTCGAGTGGGAGTCAACGTTCGACGCTCTCAACGACGGGATCTTTATATTCGATCACGACGGCATCCTGCGACGGGTCAACGAGGCCGCCGCTGCTTTCGAAGGCGCCGATATTCGCGACCTGATTGGCCGGCGTTGTTGCACGCTTCTTCAAGGCGCCGAGGGTGAAGCATGCCGCGTCGCCCAGGTGGTAAGAACAGGACGTCCCGCGACTTTTGAATTGCTTCCGGAGCGGTTGTCCCGGCCGGTGCTGGTTACGATCTCTCCCCTCACGAATGGCTCTGGAAGCCATTTTCGCGGCCAGAACAGCGGAAACACGCGAGCTCACGATGCGGCGCGAGGCGCGGTCTGCATCGTCAGGGATCTGTCCGAATTGCGCGCCGCCGAGGCGGTTGCCCGCGAACAACGAGGTTTCCTCGCCAAACTTATTGAACACGCCAATGACGCCATACTCGCGTTCTCGCCCGAGGGCCGTCTGATCTGGTTCAACGAGCAATTGGTGAAACAGTGCGGCTACTCGCGCGAAGAACTCGAGTCCGGTGATTACCGGTTGTTTGTTTTCGGCGAGGATAAGAAACATTCAATCGAGCGATTCGCGAGGGCGCTGGAGGGCGAGGCCCAAACTTTCGAACTAACTGTTATCAGAAGAAACGGCGAGAGCCGCCTGCTGCTTGTAACGCACACGCCGATCTACGATGAGGGCCACGTCACCAGCGTTCTGTGCATCGCTCGCGATATCACCGAGGAACGCCTTGCGAGTGAGCGCGCGGCGCAGGCAGACAAACTCCGCGCTTTGGGTCAACTCGCGGCGGGGGTTGCGCATAACTTCAACAACATTCTGGCCGCGATACTTGGACACGCTCAACTGATCAAGCGCGATTCCAATGATGAGGGCCTGGCTCAGCGTATCGAGATCATTGAACACGCGGCGCTCGACGGCGCACAAACCGTCAGGCGGATTCAGGCGTTTGGCATGCAGCAGACGGATTCGATGGATGGCATAGTTGATCTCAATCAGCTCATTGGCGATTCGACGACACTGACGAAGGCAAGATGGTGCGATGAAGCCGAGGCTCGCGGCCTGAAATACGATGTCGAAGTCGACCTTCAGGAAATGCCCGCGATCCGTGGGTCCGCTTCGGAGTTGAAGGAAGTCTTCGTCAACATCATCTTGAATGCGCTGGATGCGATGCCTCAAGGCGGCCGGCTGCGCATCGCCACCGAGACAAAAGGCGCTTTCGCTGCGGTCAGCATTACCGACAACGGAATCGGAATGGCAACCGAAGTTCAGGGTCATATATTTGAACCGTTCTTTACGACCAAGGGTATGAGCGGAACCGGGCTCGGGCTGGCAGTGAGCTACAGCATCATCGAGCGCCACGGTGGCCGCATCGACGCGCGAAGCAGTCCGGGGAAAGGCACCACCTTTGTCATCAGTCTGCCCGCGGCCCAGAACGAATTTGGTAAATCGACCCGCGATCGAAGGACTCGACCGAGGTCTTCAAACATGCTCGTTGTTGAAGATGATAGTTGCGTTCAGGAAGCGCTGATCTGAATTGCATGGTTCGAGTCAACAGACTCACGCGAAGACGGCATCGCGCCAATCCTCATAACCTAATGATGAACAACAAAGGGAGGGCGAACCCTCCCTTTGAAGAAAGAAGTTGCGACGCTTCGTTATTGACTGGTTATCTTGACGTCATCGACGCCCGCCTCAACAAGGCTCGCGCCCGAGGCGTCCGCTGCTTCGATGAGAATCCTCACAGTCTGCCCCGAAAAAGCGTTCAGGCTCACATTGGTCGACGCCCACGCGCCGTCCACGTTCACCGCCGCACCGAGTCGTTGAAACACCGTTGTCTTCGTCGTTCCGGCTACTATGCTGATTCGCAAAAAGTCAGCGCTCGAAGCGTTGCTTCCGTGCGCCAGATACGAACTGAACGACAGCGACAAGTTCGCGCTTGATGGAAGCGTGATCGATGGCGATTGAATCGAGGTTGTTCCTCCGTCGATGTCATTGACGCCGGCGGACGCGCCCGCCAGCCTTCCGGTTACCAGATCGTTGACACCGCTGACGGTGGTTCCCAGTTGTTTGGTTCCCGACGAGGTTGTAGTTTCAGGATCACCTCGTTCCCACTGGCCGGTGGTGGCCGTGTCGGTACCGCTCGGATTCGTGACCCATCCGAGGCTGGTTTCGAAGTTATCGAAGAACACGGTGGTTTGTCCCGTGCCGCCGCAATCGGCCGGCACATCGGTGGCCGCGTTATGAGTCGTTCCATTGTTGCCTGAGGCGGATACTCCCATCCCATGACGCGCAAACACCGTCCAGATCGCGCATCTGTTTGCTCCGCCGTTGAGACTCTGATCCGCCTGCAGGATTCCATCGCGGGCATTCAGAAATGACGGGCTGCACGGCGTGAATTTCATCCCTTCAAGCACAAGCCGGTCGCTGATTGCCGCGCCCAGCGTTTGCCGGAGGTCCCACAGCGCGGCGGCCCAGACTTCGCCATCGCGATGCACTTCAAACCCGCCCACTCCAAGATCCGCATAGGAATCGTGGACCGGATCCGCGGGGACCGTGTAAGCCGCGCGGCGTATTCCGCGTGTTGTGTTATTTGCCACGTACTCGCCGATGCGTCCATCGTTGTAGAAAGTGGCCGCCCAGTAATCGGACCAGCCTTCGCCCATTGCGCCAGCTTGAGTGCCGCCGAGACAGCTCGTGTTTGCAGGCCCGCCGACCAGCCGATTTGAAACCCCGTGGCCAAACTCGTGCAGCACAACATCGCCGTCCTGCGAGCTATCGCGGTCATCCGCGAGGCTTGATGTGCCGAGCGTAAACAGAAACTGTTGCATGCGCGGCCGGCTCCCCTCGGGCGGCGTCGCAAAGTTTGCGTTGTTGGTGCCTGAGCCATCCTGCGCTTCGGCCCTCACCGAATCATTGCCCGTGCCGCCGCGGCCAAAATTGTTGGTTTGGAAATTCCCCGCCGACTCTGTGAAGCCGAGCCGATAGGTGAAATCGTGCGCGATGTTGACGAAGTAAAAGAGGTTCGTCACAACGGCGGGCCGCTGAGTGCGCGGATCTACACCGGTGACAAACGGAAAAGTGAAATCCTGATTGGCGGCCGACGCGTGGCCATTCGATAGCCCGGTGGTGTTGTTTGGATCCGGGACATTATTCGCGTCGGTGTCCAGATACGCTTCCGCATTGTTCCCTGTTGTCACCGTCGAAGTACCCATCCAACCGGCCGCCGTGTTAATGACAGTGTCGCCAACGAAGGACTGAAGCGTGCGAGCCCCAGCCAGCGGGCTTTCTGTGTATACGGTTCCCTGCGCCGCATCCGCATACAAGTTATGACGGAACAGAAGCGCTCCGGTGTTTGCATCCAGACATATTTCGTACCATTCACTCGGGCCGGCTTCGACGTAGGTATGCCACGCAAGCACGGGAGTGTCATCTACACGCATGACCCGAAGCTCAGACATCACATCGTCGAATTCGGGACCAAGAGGATTCCGGTATTTCGCACGATCGCCGAGCGCGCCTCGAGCTTGAGTAATTTCAAACTCGGCGCTTACCTCGCGTCCCGAATATTTGAAGGCCTCCCGAAGCGCATCGGCTTCGCTCAACCGGGGCCTAGTATCAATAGACGCGCCGGGCATCACGAGCCCTTCCATTACCGACTGGACCTGGCCGAGCGAGGTGATCGCGATTTGAATCTGACCCTGGAAAACCGCTACTCCATCCATTGTCTGTTCGTAAACGAGGAAATCGGTGCCTTGATCGCTGTCCTCGTTTTCGAGCTTTAGCCGGCGAACATCGCGCCGCGTAAGTCCGAAGATGTCACTGTGTCGCGAAAGGAACGTGCGCGCGGCCCGATCCGGTGTGCCGGGAAGCGGTTCGGACAGCATCGACGTGGCGCCGAACAACATCTTTGGCACACCGGCCTCGTTGAGCTCGTAGCGCAGCCCGCCGCGAGTCTCGGGAGCCATGGTGGCGCGAAGACTCTCAATCGCATTTACCCGATCGGTCAACGCGCGGCCTTTGGAAAGCACTCGCGGTCCCGAGCTGGCTTGAGTGTCCGCGAGCTGTCGGCGAACGTCGAAGTCAGGCATGCCCAGAACAGATGTTTGCCACGGGCTCGCGTCGCGGGACGGTTGGACAAAGTCGTTACCAGATACGCCGGTGTGCATAAGCGCCGGCGCTGTTAGGACAACAACGAACAGCAGGAACAATGTCTTACGCATGGACTCTTCTCCTTTGGTTTAGACGGCCGAACCTACAAAGAACCGGTGCTTCATCGCTATAACGACAAGCCGATTCTTGCTCTCTGACAGTGCTTCTGAAGAGTGAGGAAAAGCCGGGCGCAAACGACATTTCAAATCTGAATGCCGCGCTGGCGCACCGGTCTGCTATTTCAATTGTGGCTATCCCAATCGCGCGGTCGATGGAACAACTCTACCGCAACAATGCGAAAAGGAAGGAACTGCATTAGCAACCATTTCATCCGCCTTCATCCGCGCGACGCCGGCGGAAGGCCTCTTATAGCACGCCCGCGTCGTGTAGCTCAAGCAACTTTCAACGCAACTTTGGGAGCGGCTGAGATAGAGTTTGGGCCGCTCGATAAGTGATGTCTCGCTTGTTCACGTTCGCGCGCAGTTGCTAGAATGCCGTTGTGAAACCGCACACTGCTACCGGCGTTGAACTGGATAAACAAGATGCGCGGTGTCAGGGAGCCTCTGGCGCAACTTGTTAATTCGCGGTGCAAGAGGGATTGGTTCAATGAAAAAGTCTCCGACGATTTCCGTCAGCGTGATGCTGGCCGCTGTGGCCCTTTGTTCGTTAGCTTTTGGGCAAGCCGGTGGTGACCTTCGCCATCGCACTATCGCGATAACCTACCTGAAAGATCCGGTGACCGTGATCTTCGCAGGCACAACGCTGCGCCCCAACGCGCGCGGCGAGGCAACGGTCGAGCGCTGGCGAAAACGCAACGAGAGTGAGATAGATATGACCGTCGAGAACATGGTCCCCGCGTTCAACTATGGCGGCGACTATACGACTTATGTTCTGTGGGCAATCACACCTGCAGGCCAGGTCGACAACCTCGGAGAGTTTAGGCTTTCCGGCGGCACCGGCAGATTGAAAGCGGCAACGCCCCAACAGACTTTTGCCATGATTGTTACTGCCGAGCCTCACTATCTGGTCAAGCTTCCCTCTCAGAAGATCGTTCTCGAGAACCTCGCTCCAACCTCGAAGAACGTTCAGATCAGAAGCTCGGAGATTTTTTTCACGGGAGATTCCGGCCGATATTATCGAGACACGACAATCCCGTCGATCGCCGAGCGTGACTACAACAAGACGCCGATGGAACTCCTGCAGGCCAGGCGCGCGGTACAAATTGCCCGGCTTGCCGACGCCGAGCGCCACGATCCGGCGGACTTCACTCAAGCGACCAACCTTCTCAATCAGGCAGAAACGGCTTTTCGCCAGGGCGCGAAAGTCTACGACGTGGGGCGAGTCGCACGCGAGGCGATTACCATCGCGGTTCGGACGCTCGACATTTCCGAGGAACGAGCGGCGGCCGCCGAGCGCCGATCCGAAATCGCCCGCCGAGATGCAGACGTTCGCCGCGCAACCGAAACCGCTTCCGATCTCAGCTCGCAATTGTCCGATAGCGAGTCACGACTGAAAGCTTCCGAGATCGCGCGCGCACACGCCCAGGATCAACTCGATCGCGTGATGCGCGAAGCGGCTGACTCGCGCGCGGAGAATCGCTCGCTCAGCGCCGAGAACGATCGGCTTCGTTCAGAGGTCAGCCGATTGACCCAGGACCTCGCCGAGGCGCGGGGGCGAATCTCCGATTTGCAGGCGCAATACTCCTCGACAACCGCGAAGCTGAATGAGACCTCCGGGCGAGTCGAAGCGATGGAGCGCGTCGAACGCGAAAAGCAACTCGCTGAAGCGAGACGCCGCGAATTCGCTTCGCTTCAGGCGAGCGTCGGAGCGCTGGTGACGATCAAGTCCACCGGCAACGGATTCACAGCCATCCTTTCGGATTCCTTCTTCGTCCCGAATCAGACGACTTTGCACGTGCGCGTGAAATCCAAGATGGATGCGCTTGGTAATCTGCTTGCCGCGCATCGCGACGCTGCGTTTGTCATCGAAGGCCACTCAGACACGCGGCCCAACGCCGAGGGTTTCGCGCTGGCACGGGCGCAGGCGGTGGCCGATTATTTGGCGGCGCTTGGCGTGTCTCGAACGAACTTCAAGGTCGAGCCGCGCGGCGATACGGTCCCGCTTTCGATGAGTAAGACTCTCGCGGGACGCGCGATGAACAGGCGAATCGAACTGGTATTCATCGGCCCGCAATAAAAAGAGGTGAATAAATGTACTGCCCGAGATGCGCGACGCAGAATTCAGCCGAGACGAAGTACTGCCGCTCTTGCGGAGCCAATCTCACTCTTGTGCCTCAGGCTCTGACTGGTCAGTTGCCTCCGCGCGAGCGATCATCGCGTCGTCACAGACGCGGGCGCGATGATGGACCCGCCACTCTTGAACACGGAATCACGAAAGTATTCATGGGTGTCGGATTTGTGATGGCCGCCGCTGGAGCATTCTTCTTCGCGCCCGCCGGACATATCTGGTGGTTCTGGATGCTGATCCCCGCTTTCGCGATGCTGGGCCGCGGAGTCGCCGAAATAGTCGCGAGCTGGAAGTCGCCACCCGCGGCGCCGCCAATTTCGCAAACGGCGATGCCGTACGTCGATCGCACCGGCCAGCTTTCGCCTCCGAGCGATACTGTCTTCGCGCCGCCCAGTGTGACCGAAGACACCACTCGACAGCTCGATCAGCGGATTGACCCTGCTCGATATCGGGAGCGGCAATAGAAAACTTAAGTCATTCGTAGATTTGTTCTAATCGTCGCGTTCATCTTTTGACTGCCGTCCAATCTGGCAGTTTCACAAAACACGAGGGAGAACCAGCCATGCGACTCAGAGCAACTCTCTGTCTTTCGGCCGCCATTATGCTGGCGCCGGCCTTCGCGCTTGCGCAGCAACAGCCGCCACAATCGACAACCACTGTCACGATTCTTCAGCTCAATGACGTGTATCAGGTTTCACCCGTCGATAAGGGCAAGCGCGGCGGGATCGCTCGCGTGGGCGCGATGCAAAAAGCGATTCGCGCGAAATCCCCGAACTCGCTTTTTTTACTCTCGGGCGATTTCATATCGCCGTCGGTTGCATCCAGATTGTTCAAAGGCAAACAGATGATCGCGGCGCTGAACGCGGCCGGGCTCGACATCGCGACGTTAGGCAATCACGAATTCGATTTTGGACCGGACGTGCTTCGCGAACGAATGAAGGAGTCGCGCTTCGCGTACACGGTTGCGAACGTGATCGACAAGCAAACCGGCCAGCCATTTGGCGGCGCGAGCCGGTACATCATCAAAGAACTGGGCGGCGTCCGTGTTGGAATATTCGGATTGTTGCTCGCGGAGACGGCTTCAGTGTCCGCGCCGGGACCCGGCGTGCGTTTCGACGATCCCATCGCGGTCGGCAAAGAAGTCTCACGCGAGCTCCGCCGGCAAGGCGTTGACCTGATCATTGCTCTGACACATCTGCCGATGCGCGACGATAAGCGGCTTGCCGCCGAGGCCGATGTTGATCTGATCGTCGGAGGCCACGAGCACGAATTGCTCGAGTCGTTGGCAGGCCGGGCATTGATTACCAAGATGGGCTCCGACGCGCGCAATCTCGGCCGCATAGACTTGAACCTCGAGAAGCGAACGCCGGCGCGCGGAAGCAGCGGTCCACGATTCAAGCTTCAATCATCCGACCTTCAGGCCGTCCCGGTGACTGACGCGATCAAGGACGATCCCGAAGTCGCGGCGGTAGTCGCAGAGTATGAAAGGCAACTCAACGCGAGCCTCGGCGAGGTTATCGGAAAGACATCCGTCGCCCTGGATGCGCGAGCTTCGACGGTCCGGCGCGAAGAAAGCAACCTCGGCAATTTCCTGGCCGACGCCTACAAACAGGCTCTGGGGGCCGATTGCGCGTTGCTCAACAGCGGAGGCATCAGATCGGACGCGACCTACGGACCGGGCGACTTAACCAAGAAGGACGTATTGTCGATCCTCCCGTTCGAGAACACGCTGGTGAAGGTGCGCGTGACCGGCGCGCTTATTAAGCAACTGCTCGAGCACGGCGTTAGCACGGCCGGCGAAGAAGACGGCCGGTTCCCTCAGGTATCCGGACTCGCGTTCACATATGACGGCCGGCTTCCGGTGGGCTCGCGAGTCACGAAGATCGACATCGGCGGTAAAGCGATTCAACCGCAGCAGACGTACACGATGGCGGTTAACGCTTATCTTCTGGGCGGCGGCGATGGTTACGACTTCAAGGGCGCTGAGATATTGGTCAAGCCCGAGGAGGGGCCCGTTGAACCTGACGTCGTCATGGAATCGATAAAGAAGGCGGGTACTATTTCGCCGCAGGTCGAAGGCCGCATCTCGTCGGGGCGAACAAGTGAGAGAAGGAATGTTCCCAATGTTCGTACGCGTCACTCAGACTGGTCTTATGTAACGGTCCCTGGATTTCATGCGAAAGGAATCGCTGCTTACACAATTCCTGGGCTCACGCGCACTGATGCGGCACTGGTTCGATAAAGAGCACTTGATCGAGAATGCCGACCTGTCAAACTAAAACCCCGGCTTCATGGTGCGAACCGCGGACAATGTGATTTGGATTGTGGAGACCAAAGGACGCGAGGAACTGGATCTGCCGCAGAAGATGGCGCGGTTGAAGCTATGGTGCGCGGACGCGACCGCTGCCGAAGAAGACGGCCAGCGTTACGATTTCGTTTTCGTGGACCAAGATAGGACATATGGGACTTATAGGTCGTATAGGTCCTATTAGTCTCATAGGACGACTGCATGAAGAATTTCATTCCAGCTCACGGCGGTTACGAAAAGCTCTTGTCCTTTCAGAAAGCCAGAATTGTGTATGACGGTACGGTCTGGTTCTGTAAGCATTTTCTGGAAAAGCGGGATCGCACTTATGATCAGATGGTCCAGGCTGCGCGCTCGGGGAAACAAAATATTCTAGAGGGCAGCCAGGCATCCGGCACCTCAAAAGCAACCGAAATCAAACTAACCAACGTCGCTCGGGCAAGCCTCGAAGAACTGCTCGAGGACTATCGCGACTTTCTTCGAGTCCGCGGCTTGCGTCTTTGGGATAAGAATAGCCGCGAAGCCCTCTTCGTGCGCAGGTTAGGGTCGCGCAAGGACGCGTCGTATGAGACCTATGCGGCTTATCTTGAGACTCGACCGCCCGAAGTGGTGGCCAATATCCTGATCTGTTTGATTCATCAAACCAACTTTCTGCTCGATCAACAAATTCGCCAACTGGAAAAGGCCTTCGTCGAAGAGGGCGGCATGCGTGAACGTATGACTCGCGCTCGCCTCACGGAGAGGGCGAAGCAGAACAGAAATCGATCCTGAGACTTGTTATGAAACGACAGCACGACGCCGAAAAATATGAGCTCTCCGACGCTGAGAAGCGCGACCTCATCAAGCTCATCAATGAGGACAAGCCGATCCCGGAGAAATACCGCTTCATTCTTTTCGAAGACGAGCGCGAGGTCGAGCTTGTCTGGAACGGCAAGACTCGTGAAGTCTCTACGCATCCTGTACCCTCTGCGTGGGTCTTGGAATTCCTGGCGGAGTTCCGTATAACACAAGCTCGAATGTCCTCACTTGAGACCCTCTTCAAAGCTTTCAACACAGAATTGACTTGCGTTCGCCCTCAACATAAGATTCGCCCAGAATCGAACTGGTCTCCAGAGCTTTCAGTTCCCCACTTACTGTTCCGGAGCTAGTTGCAGAGTCACCCAAGAGCGTTTATTCCGATGAGCAGCTTTGCGCCCGGCGTCCCCCGCCGCCGTCGCGCTCTGGTGAACGATATGAACGATAAAAACAAAACCAAGTCACAATTGATCAGCGAGCTCCAGCAATTGCGCCGGCACGTTAACGAATTAGAAACGGCGGCCGCCGGTCAGACCGGCAATGCGTCTTTTCTTACAATGGCTGAGGCCGCCGCATCGGCAATCTTTGTTTTCAGAGACTCAGTGTTTTTGTACGCCAATCCCGCCACGGCAAAGCTAACGGGTTACACCGTAGAAGAACTAATCGGGAGAAATATCTGGACGCTTGTTCATCCGGAATTCCTTGATAGAAATGAACGCGTGTTGGCGTTTCAACGCGGTGAAGCTGTTTCCCCGAAATCCGAGTTCAAGATAGTTACAAGAGGGGGTGCCACGCGCTGGCTCAACGCCGATGCGACAATCACTGAGTTCGGGGGAAGCCCGGCGGTGTTGACGATCGCTTACGACAGCACCGCGCACAAGCTTGCGCAGGAAGCGCTTCAGATAAGCGAGCAACGATACCGCAACATCCTGGAAACCGCTCAGGAAGCAATCTGGGTTGTTGATCCAAATGCAATTACAACTTATGTGAACGATCGCCTCGCGCAGATGTTGGGATATGAGCCGGACGAGATCCTGGGGCACTCCGTGTTTGATTTCGTGGACCCGGCGGATCATCAGGAAACTCGCCAGTATTTAGAACGCGGCCGGCAAGGGTTCAAGGAACGACTCGATTATCGATTCCGTTGCAAGGACGGGTCGCACATTTGGACGATGCTCTCCACGACGCCGCTATTCGATGTCGCCGGTGAATTCATCGGCGGACTCGCGATGTTGATCGATATCACCGAACGAAAGAAAACAGAGCGGGCACTTAAGCAGAGTGAAGCGTTGTTGCATGCCGCGATCGACAACCTGCCTTTTGAACTCTCGGTCCGCGATCGAAACCGGCGATGCGTCATACAGAATCCTTACTCGGTTTTGCAGTGGGGCGATCAGATTGGAAACAGGCTCGAACACATGGCGACGGACGCCGCGGCAATCGATCAGTTGCTCGGTTACCATCAACGAGCACTCGCCGGCGAAGTTGTCAAAGACGAATTCAAGATCGAGAGCGGAGACCAGGCCGGCGATTACTATGGCATCGTCGCGCCAGTGCGAGTGGACGGCGAGGTAACCGGGGTTCTGGAAGTCAACATTGACATAACCGATCGCAAGCGGGGAGAGGAAGCGCTACGGGAAAGCGAAGGAAAATTTCGAGCGCTTGCCGAAAGCACGGCCGCCGCTATTTTCATTTATAGGGGCGACAAGCTGCTGTATGTTAACCCGGCGACCAAAGTGCACACCGGGTATGACGCCGGCGAGTTGCTGAGTACTTCTTTCATGGATGTCATACATCCTGACTGCCGAGACATCGTCAGGCGGCGAGCATTGGCTCGACAGCGGGGCGAAGCAGTTCCAGACCGATATGAGTTCAAGATCATAACGAAATCAGGGGAGGGCCGCTGGATCGATGCGACCGCTTCGCTTCTCGAATACGAGGGCCAAATGGCTGCGATCGGAACCGCATTCGACATTACCGCCCAGAAGCAAGCCGCGGACGAGCTTCGCGACGCGCAGGATAAGCTTCATCACGTCTTGCTGTACAGCCCGGCAATCATATATTCCCTCAAGGTAGAAGAATCGAGCCTAATCACACAATGGATCAGCGAGAGTCTGACACGGCTGACCGGATATGAAGTGGAAGAAGCTTTCTCGGGCACGTGGTGGCGGGACCACATCCATCCCGATGACCGCACGCGGGTGCTTGAGACTATGAATCTTCTGTCCGTAGCCGATCGACTGGTCCTGGAATATCGCTTCCAGCACAAGCAAAAGGGATATGTGTGGTTGCACGATGAGATAAGACTGCTGCGAGACGAGTCGGGCAACCCTGTCGAAGCGATAGGCTCATGGGTGGATGTAACCGAACGACGCGAGGCGGAAGAAGCGTTGGGTGAAAGCGAGCAGCGATTCAGCACGCTGGTCACTTCCATGACCGACACAGTGTTCACGCTGGATCGCGAGCACAGGATTACCGCGTTGTTCGGCAGGTTGGCCGAAGGGTCCGGCTTGGAGCCCGATTACTACTTAGGAAAGACCGCTCGCGAGCTTTTTGGACCCGATGCCGCACTAGTACATGAGGACGCCGTCGCGCGCGCACTCGCGGGCGAACAGATTGTTTATGAGTGGTCGGGGGTGTACGAGCAGAAAACGCTTTACTTTCAGACTTCGCTCGCGCCATTACGCAATCAGAGTGGCGAGGTTGCGGGTCTGGTGGGAGTCGGTCGAGACATCACCGAGCGCAAGCGTTTGGATCGGGCTCTATGGGAGAGCGAAGACAGGTTTCGATCATTCATGGGTCATATGCCCGGTTACGCCTGGATCAAGAATGTCGATGGCAGTTATGTCTACTTGAACGAACGGCTGAGGGAAACTCTCTCGTACCATCAAGACGATTGGCGAGGGAGAACCGATACGGAGTTGTTTCCTTCCGAAATTGCCCCCCAGTTCCAAAGGAATGACCAGATTGTTCTAGAGAGCCGGGAAGAGTCTCAGGCAGTTGAGGCCTGGACCTGGAAGGGTCAACAACGTTATGCGCTCGTTACCAAGTTTCCCATCAATGACGGGCAAGGAGACATCGTCTTGGTAGCCGGCACATCCGTAGATATTACCGATCTCAGGCGAGCGGAAGATGAGCTCAGAACGCAGAAGGAGTTGCTGCAAAAAATTATCGACCACGTTCCGGTAATTATCAGATTCCTTGGTGAAGACGGCCGGATCAAACTGGTCAACAAGGAATTTGAACGGAGACTCGGGTGGGCGTTAGATGAGATACAAGGGCGTAATTTGGACATACTGGCCGAGGCCTATCCCGACCCGCTATATCGCACGACGGTGATGGATTTCGTAACTAAGGCTGACGGCGAGTGGGCCGATTTCAAGACTACAACGCGCGATGGCCGCGTGATCGATACAACCTGGGCGAACGTGCGGCTGGCAGACGGTGCGATTCTCGGAATCGGGCAGGATATTACCGAACGCAAGCGGGCCGAGCACGCACTGCATCAAGCTCGAGCGCGTACCGAATCCGTTCTCGAAAGTGTCGCCGATGTCCATATCCTGCTCGATTATGACTGGCACTGCCTTTATGCGAACGATGCAGCGGTTCGCGCCATCGGACGACCACGCGAAGAACTGCTCGAATACAGCTTGTGGGAAGTGTATCCCGATATTATTGGAACCGAGCTGGATCGGCAGTACCATCGGGCGATGGATGAACGAGTCCAGGTGTCGTTTGATTTCTATTATCCGACTCTGGACACGTGGTGGAAGAACCGCTTTTATCCAGTGCCCGAAGGTGTCGCGGTCTTTGCTACCGATGTTACCGAAAGCAAACGCGCGGAGGAGGCGCTTCGCCAACGAACCGGTCAGTTGGCGGCGCTCCACGAGATCGACCTCGAGATAAGCGCGGAAAGCGATCTGTCTCGAGTGCTTGATATCGTAACGCAACGCGCGTCTGAACTGCTGAGGGCTTCACATTGCAGTACCTATATCCGAGACAACCATGCGGCGGAGCTGACGGTTGTCGCGTCGCTTGATCGTGATCTGATTGGAACGCGACTGAAGCGCGGCGAAGGGCTTGCGGGCCTGGTAGGCGTCACCGCATGCGCTCAAATAATCGACGATTACGACGCGTGGGATGGGCGAGCAGCGATTTACGAAGGCCGAAGTTTTGGTCCCGCATTGGGCGCCCCGCTGAAATGGCAGCAGACCGTCATTGGTGTGATAAGCTTATCTCGAGCCTCAGGCGAAGCTAGGTTCACAGACAAAGATTTACTGCTCTTAGAGCAGTTGGCGGCCGAAGCCGCGATCGCCATTCACCAGGCGACGCTAATCGATGAGTTGCAGGAGAGCCGCGCGAGGCTTCAAGTGCTGTCGCATCGGTTGATTGACTCGCAGGAGGCTGAACGCAAACGGATCGCGCGCGAATTGCACGATCAGATTGGACAGGCGCTAACGGCGATCCAAATCAGCCTTCAGGCGGCCAAGTCTACGCCCGACGGCGGCACCGCTTCCATCGTAGAGGACTGCCTGGCGATCATCGACGAGTCTCTGGAACTGGTTCACGATCTGTCGTTCGACCTCCGCCCATCTCTGCTCGACGATCTGGGACTAGGAGCAGCCTTGCGCTGGTACGTAGAGCGCGCCACTGCGCGCGCCGACTTGCTCGCCTGCCTTAATGTTGATGTGCTCGGGGGCCGTTTCTCATCCGAAGTCGAGACGGCGTGTTTTCGCATAGCTCAGGAATCATTGACGAACGTTGTGCGACACGCGTCAGCCCGAACGGTTTTCGTGACGTTGGCCCACGAGGAGGCTTGCCTCAAACTCACGGTAAAAGACGACGGTGTGGGGTTTGATGTTCATGAGGCCTTGGATCGGAAGGGACGGAATACAAGTCTGGGCTTGCAGGGAATGAGAGAACGCGCTTCGGCGCTAGGTGGGACTGTGGAAATCAAGTCGCATCCCGGCAACGGTACCGCCATTGAAGCGAGCTTTCCTATATGACTCGCTTGGCCGGTCACAGTCCTGCGCGATTCGAGCATTTTTGGTGTCAGGGTTTTCCTGATTGTTTAGGGAGCGCGCTTCCCGTAAGATTCGCGAGTATCCCTGTCCTTTTAATACTCTGGCGACGAAGAAAATGCGCTTTCGCCCCCCACCGACGAGGCGAGATGAAAGAATCGCACATTGTGGGCACTAGCTCCCCCCATCGGTCCTGAGTAGTCTTTGCGTGTGAACACGCTATGCTGTCTTAAAAAAGGAGTCGTTGCGATGGAGGCAATCAGCATCCTGCTCGCAGACGATCACACCCTGGTTAGGGCTGGCATTCGCGCGCTCGTCGAAAGACTTCCCGAGGTAAGCGTTATCGCCGAGGCGAAGGATGGCCGTGAGGCTCTGACTTTGGCCAGGCAGCTTCGGCCGGATTTGGTTTTAATGGACATCGCGATGCCTGGGTTGAATGGTTTGGAGGCCACGGCGCGAATCTCAAAAGAATTGCCCAGTGTTCGCGTGATCATACTCTCAATGTATGCAAGCGAAGAGTACGTGCACGAGGCGATAGCAGCGGGTGCGAGCGGATATCTGGTAAAGAGGGGCGCGGCGGCCGAACTCGAGAATGCGATCCTAACGGTTGCGGGCGGAAAGTCATACTTCAGCCCGTTTGTCGCGGATCACATCAGGCGAGAACGTTCTGGAACCGTGAGCGCCGAGCGCGGCTCATTGGACAGGTTGACTTCTCGTCAGCGCGAAATCCTCCAATTGATAGCCGAACGTCATAGCACCAAGGACATCGCGAGTATTCTAAACATCAGTATCAAGACCGTTGAAACACACCGCGCGCAGTTGATGCAACGGCTGAATATCCGAGATGTCCCGGGGCTGGTGCGATTCGCCATCAGAGCCGGCCTGGTCTCGCTCGAAGAGTAAGTCGCGAGACGTTCTTCTCCGTCCCCTCGGTTATGACGTGCTACCCTCAATCCATTATCGTGCATTGATTATTACAACGGCCATTTGGTTTAGTATCTGAACTCACTCCACTCCAAGGTAACATCGGCTGCTCTGGAGGTACACCTCAGTCATGACTTTTGTTTCGTCAATATTCCGTCGCGCCTAGGGTTTTTCCCGATTGTGTGCGAATTATTTTGGGGATAGACTGAACGCCGAATTCCCATAGAGTTGTCTTCGCTGATCTTTGGGATATCGAATCGGATTTACTACCTAAGCATGTTTGACTTGAACTCCCCAGTTAGATTTGTTTGCGTTGGGCGCCGCCGGAAGGGGGCAAAAGCATCGACTCCGATGGATACGAGAGCCAGAGGACGGCGGCATTAGTAGTCGACGCGACTTCAATTCCAGAGGCGCGTTGAAAACTGAGTTGCTACCGGCCATCGGAGTTGATGCGAGTGAAAACCGGCCCTGGGGAAGCTGGTTTTTGCACCGGCGGCGCCCTGCGCAAACACCATTTACTAGCAATGGTTCAAGACAAGAAATTGGTGACACCCCTTCCTGTCCGACAATGATAGTCCTCCAGCCTTGAAAGAATCCGCAATAACTGTTGAGCGTCTATTACTGCGAGCTTGCATAACCGTTACTGCCGAGCTACAAACTCCTGCTCCTTCGGTTGAACACAACAGACGTAACCGTCTATCCTAGTGCTCATGCCCACGCATCTGCTGCGCGTTGCTTTCGCCCTTTTGATAATAGCCTCGTCAACCGTGGCTCAACTTCCTCCCACCACTGTTCCGGCGAGCAAACCGTCGCTCAAGCGCGACCGAACGCAACGCATCCTTTATCCGAGAATAATCCAGTGCGAAGACGAGCGCACAGTCACCAATGATCTCCTGGAGTCGCTGCTTCCTCCGCACGGCGGCGCCAGACGCAAAGCGATTCTGGCGCTGGGTCGTATCGCGTATCCTAAGGGCCTTGCAGCACTGATAGACATTCTCACAAGCAATCAGAATCCTGAGAATCGCGATCCTGAGATTCGCGCGCTCGCCGCTTTCTCGCTCGGACAGATTCAGAACCAACACGCGGTTTCAGCTTTGCTGGAGCGCCTCGATCCGAATCTCGAAAGAGCGGTGGTGGTGCGCGCCCGCGCTTGCGAAGCGTTGGGAAAAATCGCTTCCAATCGATTCGCGGTCGCGGCGCTTGGCAGCTACGGTGTAAAGGGAATAACAGAGTCAATCGTTAATTTATTACCGCCGCCGGCCACCCAAGTTTCGGATGATTCGAAGCTGGCCGCATCTCTGGCTCTGAGCGCATTGCTGAGAATCAAGGAACCCTCGACGGTTGGAGCGATTGCCGCGCAGCTTCGCAGTTCAGAGCCGGACTTGAGATGGCAAGCGGCAAACGCGCTAACGCGAATCCGAGACGGAATTTCGATTGCCGTGCCGGCTTTGCTCCCGCTGCTGGAGGATAAGGAACCATTGGTTCGAGCACACGCCGCGCGGGCGCTTGGAACCGCCAAGTCCACGCAAGCCATCGAGCCCTTATCGAAGCTCTTATCCGACAAGGACGAACGCGTGATCGCCGGCGCAATCAACGCCCTTGGAGTAATCGGCGACGCGCGCGCGGTCGAGTCTCTCATTTCGCTTGGTAACAGCTTGTTGCCCGGCTACCGTTCATTTGATCGCGAGAAACTTGGCGTGCCCTCCCAACAGAATTTGCTTTTGTTGATCGCCACAGCGCTGGGAAACCTCAAGGATGACCGCGCACTTCCCTTCCTCAAATCATTCCGGTTCGCGGACGGCAAACTCGGCACTCACGCTGACGTAGAGGTTGCGGTCGCGAAGTTTGGCGATACGGTTTTCTTTGATATCCCGGCGGGTGTGAACTTGCCAGCGGATGATTGGCGAGCGATGTCGTCTTTTGCGCAGGGACTCGGACAACTGACGAGCGATCGCGCTAAGGCAACGCTACTCGATCTCCTCGCGGGCAAGACTTCAGGAAGGCCGGACGCGCGCGCACTGCCCGCCATTTTGAATTCGTTGGCAACTGCAAAGGTCGAAGGGCTCCGAGATATCCTGCTGTCCCATCTGAAAAACCCGGATGTCTTCGTGCGCGCAACCGCGGCGGAGTTGATCGGCGCACTGAATGATTCGTCTGAACCGGTTATCTCAGCGATCTATGACGCATACAAAGCGGCTCGCGCGGATAAGGTCAATGACGCGCGGATCGCGATA
>UEXS01000960.1_pt1 | contig 23220 bp, 9 predicted proteins | sample 4301141 | NCBI WGS metagenome assembly UEXS01 (sample SAMEA4773178, study PRJEB27434) | metagenome | biome: 2259; feature: agricultural soil; material: soil | place: USA | collected 2014-09 | depth 0.25 m
TGTGCCAGTCGGCATCGTAATAAGACAAGTCGACCATCAGCACTTTGACGGTTGTCAGCACGAGCAACAGCAACGCGCCGATTCTGAGCGCGCGCGTCCCTCGCTTGATTCCTATGAACAGCGCCACCGCTCCGTAGATTGTCCACAAGGCCGAGAGAACGAATTGCTTTGTGTTCTCGATGCGGTCGATTTCTCCACCGCTGAGGTCTGATTTGATTCTCGCGTAATGCCCCCACACTTCAGCGCTCAATGCAACGATCGCCAGCGCGTTAGCCAATCCAATCATCAGCGGGAGCACCACCTCACGTTCTTCGTCGCCGGGTTCCAGCCTTCGGGCGTACAGCCACGCGGCAAACGCGAGAGCGGCGACGATCAACACAAATGCAAGGAAGGTCTGATTCAGCATCAGCGTGTGCCACGATGCGTCGTAGTAACGCAGATCGACCGCGAGGACCTTGACGGTTGTGCCGGCGAGCAAGAGCAACCCCAAAAAGCGAAGCGGTTTCAGCTTGCGCGTCACACCCACGAATAATGTTCCGGCGCCGTAGAGCGTCCACAACGCGGTGAGCGTTAGCGCTTTCGAATTGCTGACCGACATCATATGCTCGCGGCCGGAAGCAAGCGCCTTGCTTTGCTCGAAGTAGTCATTCGCATCAATCGTCAGCAATCCGATCGCGAGCGAATTCGCGACCAGAATTAGAAGTCCAGCGAAGCTCGACTTCTCTTCGAGCTCTTCGCCGTACCATTTGTAGAACAACGCCGACGCCGCGAGCGAAAGTATCAGCACTGCCGCCGACAACGCGCGGCGATTCAACAGCGGGACGAAATGGCCCGGTGCGACGTATCCGAACTCATGCACATCCGACATGACCCAGTGAGAGATCGCGATGAGAAATACCACGAGCGCGCCGTAGCGTGAGGTCCTGTCGTTCGCGCGGAGGCCAATCCACGTCATCACCGCGCCTTCGATCGCCCAGCCCATCGTTATCCAGTGCTGCTCGAATTGAATCGGAACGGCCAGCACTGAAAATAGGAAACCGAGACCGAGAAATGTGAATACTAGAAGTTTGTCTTCGCTGTCGCGGCGATACGTGATGTAGCCGAGCAGCAAATAGAACGCAGCAACCAGCACTGCGAAGCCACCCAGCATACGCGTGTATCGCTCGTGCTGGTTGAGGAGTTCGTAACTTGTGCCGAAGTACAGAAGCGCGTTCGCGAAGACCATCGCAAGATCGAGCCACCGGGTCGGCCGGCGATTCACCACGTTGTATAGCACCGCAAGCAACGCAAAGATCATGAAGAACAGCGTCAGGAAGAAGATCGTCGTCCAAAGCTTCTCGGGCCCGTACCATCTTTCCATCCACGCCGCAAACATCAGAATCGTCGCGATGAATGACAAATAGTTAAGGCTCCGCCATTGCTTCGAATACGCGAGCGCCAACACGCCTGCGTCCAAAAGCGCGATGTAGCTGAACAGACCCGTTTCGTTATCAACGCCGGTCGATAGCAGAACCGGGGTAAGAAACCCGCCGATCAGCCCCAGCACCGCGATCGGCAACGCGCTATAACGGGCCGCGAGGAGCGACGCCAGCGCCGTCACTGCCGCCATATAAACGAATGCGATGCGCGGACCGAGCAACCCGTAGTGTTGAAACGACGCAAACCAGATGGTCGCGTAGAGAACCGCAATTCCGCCCCCGGTCAATCCGTATGCGTAGCTCGGGTAGCGCTTGCGCAGGCGTTCCCCGCCAAGCACGAACGCGATGCCGATCGCCGCGCCGATCAGCACCCGCCCGGTGGGACCGATCCATTCGTTATCGACGGCGTACTTCAAAAAGAACGCAACACCGAGAAATATCGCAAGCACGCCGATGCGATTGAACCAACTACCACCGATTCGAGATTCCAGGTCGTTGCCATCCTTCGAGCTGCTGAACGACACAGTAGACGATGAGGCAGCGCGCCATCCTTGCTCATCCGCTGATGCCGGCGGCGGCGCCGGCGGAGCGCCTTGTGGCGGGGGCACGCCGAGTACGCTCCGCGAAGGAGGCGGTGTAGCTGATTTTGCATTGACGGTTTGGCCCGATGTGGATGGCCGAGGTGGGGGCGCCTGAATCGGAGTCTGGATATGCGATGCCGGCGGCTGGCTCGGCTTGAGCGCATCCTCTACGGCGCGTAGTCGATCTTGAGTAGCGCCCGGTGCGGCTTCGGGCTGGGATTTCAGCTCACGAGGAACCGCGCGAAAAACAAGCCCGAGTTGTTTCTCGATCGCATAGAGCCGGGCGACGGTATCACGCGCGACTGACTCTAAGTAGGTCACGCGCTCATCAATTTGTTTTTGCTTGTCGGGTGAGGAATCATCTTCAGCCATGAAAGGCCTCCGTGGCGATCGACTGTCGAGTCACCCGGTCAATCCATAGCACGCGACTGGCCGCTATAGATGCCGCGATGCGTGCCAGTGGTTGCCGGCTTAAGCTCCGTTGTTGATTATGTACTGGCGTATTCTCTCCATTGCCTTGATGACAGCTTTCTTCTCCGCCGCGCCCAGCACGTTCATCATCTTATCGACTTCTTTGAAGTAGGAACGTTCGACCTTTGATTCCAACTTCTCGCCTTTAGGACTTAGAACTATTTGATTGAATCGTCTGTCAGATGGATGTGCGACTCGTCTGACGTACCCCGCGCGTTCGAGCCGGTCGATTAATCCAACTACATTGGATTTAGTAACGATCAGGTGTTCGCTCAGCTCCTGCTGGCTGAGTCCCGCGCTGCCGTGTTCTTTCAGGATCATGAGGATGTTGAACTGAACATCGGTGAGCCCGAATCGAGAGAAAAAGCGATCGGACAGCTTCTGCATAAGCGAAGAGGTGCGCACGAGGCTCAGCAATGCTTCGTGATTGGTGCTTGCAAGCGGCTGCTTTAGTCTGAGCTCCTGCTCCAGTTTCATTGCGGCACGCTCCTTCAATCGGAGAATAGTTTAGATATGAACTATCTGTATGTCAACTGTTTTCTTTTGGGCGCGTTTGGCTCTCTGTTTTAGCGAATGGTGGGTTTGATGCGGGAGCGGGCCGAAGAGCTAGAAGCTGTATTTCAGCGCGAACTGAATGATTCGCGCGGGTGCCGCCGTTTCAACAGCCGATCCGAATCCCGGCGCGCCGATCGTGCGAATGGGAAGGCCAAAGTTCGCTCGATTCATTACATTGAAAAACTCAGAGCGGAAACGAATGTCCTGTCTCTCGCTGAGCCGGAACGTCCTTGTCAGCGAAACATCCACATTGAAGAAGCCGTCACCGCGAGCGCTGTTTCGCGCGATGGCTCCGTTTTTGCCGAAGCTGAAAAAGTCCGCGGCATCCCGTCCCGCCGCGAGTGCGATTCTTCGCGAGCCGTGTCCTTTGAAAAATATCAGCCCGTCTGTTGTCGAAGGGCGGTCGGTGAGATTCCCGTCCAGGTTTGCGTCGAACGGAACACCGAGCGTGAACGGCTGTCCTGTTTGCGCCTGGAACATCGAAGCCAACTGCCACCCGCTCAACAACCGCCCCGCTCCATTGTGCGAGTGTTGATAGAACGGCACGTCCCAAATCAGAGACCCCGCCAGGCGATGTCTCACATCGAAGTTCGCGTCCCCATGTTCCGCCTTCAAATCGAACGAGTCTTGCGGCAGGATCGGCGCGCCCGCGATCGGGAACACATCCGAAACATCGTCGAGCGCGTGTGACCACGTGTATGCCGCCGTGAAGCTGAACCCCCGGCTGTGCCGCTTGCGTGCTTCGAGTTGCATCGCGTGATAGCTCGATCTCGCTGAGTTCTCAAAGATCTGAATTGCGCCGAGCCCGGCCATCGGCCGAGCCCGCTGGAGGTTTCGCGAAGCATCGGCCTCCACCGCCGGCCCGAACGGTATGGTCACCAGTCCGAAGTCTATCGCCAGCCCAACCGGTACAAGAGTCGTGACGTTTGGTCCAAGATTCGGAGTCGTCAATCGAGTTAACTTCGTGCCCCGCGTTCCCACATAAGCCGCCGAGACTGAATACTCGCCGAGCAATTCACGCTCGATCGTGAAGTGCCACTGCTGAGCATAAGGCGTGCGCAAGGTTTTGTCCGGCAACGTAAGCGCCAGACCACCCCCGTTCAGATTCTGCAGCAGCAGGCTTCCGATGAATGCGGCAAAGTCCTGCTGACCGCCGCCGAACTGATTTCCAGAATCTGGCCGGACTAAGAAGACCGGAGGCTGCCCAATGTTTGTAAAGGACGGATTGTTGAGGTCAAAGACATTGAAAGCGAGCCCGATGTTGACTGGAGTCTCTACAGGAAAGACGTTGCGTGATTGGCTTACCACCGCGCCGAGGGTCGTATCGTAATAAATACCATAACCCGCGCGGATCGCGGTCCTGCCGTCCGACCACGGGTCCCACGCGAATCCCAAATGCGGCGCAAGGTTGTTTCGATCCGGGTCGTACATTCGAGTGCGCCCCGCAAGCACTCGGCTATATGCCTCGACTGCCGCGCTGAATGCTTGCGTGCGTTCAGGTGAATTGAAGCGGGAGCCGCCTGAGCCTGGAATACCCTCAAGCCGCAGCGCTCGCTCGAGACGGTTGTCTGCATCGCGCGGAACTGTGTTGTATTCATAACGCACGCCGTAATCGAGGGTGAGGTTCGGCCGCGCGCGCCAGGTGTCGTTCACAAACAAGCCGAACTCGCTCGAGCGCAACCGGATTTTCGAATCGGGCGGATCGAGTGTGATGGTCTGAAACACCGAAGACGGCAGTCCGATTGCCGCGAGCGCTACGCCGGGTAATGGCAACGTCTCACTCTTTTGCTTGAAGCGTCCTGGAAACTCATCTACCGGACTGAGCTTGAATTTGCCGAGAGCAATGGCGCCGTTGCCATAGACGACAAGCGGCCGGTACAGCCGGTCCTGAAAGCTGTCCAGTTGAAAGTGACGAACATCGCTCCCGAATTTGACGGAATGATCACCAGGCGTCCACGAAAGCGAATCGGCATACTGAAACGTGTTGTTGATGCTGCCTTGAGGAAACGTGTAATCGTTGATGCCCACCGGACTGAAAGGCTCGATGTCGAGCTCACCGATCGGCCCCGTTCGAGATGGAATGATTTCCGCGGTATTGGAGCCTGTGGGAACTGACACATTGGATTCCGACTCGAACGTAAGGGGATTGTTCGGATAGGCAGGAAAGGCGAGCCTTGTGCGGCCGTAGGAAAATCGCGCGAGGTTGAAAACTCTCTGCGAAAACGTGCTCTCAAAGATCAGCGACAGATTTTGAGTTCGCGTGTCTGCCTTGATCGTCGAGTGGATTGCGCGATTGACGCTTGGCAGCACGCGATTGTCATTCGTGAAGTTGTATCGGGCGTCGATGGAATGATTCACGGTAAGCTGATGCGTCAGCTTGATGGACGCGGCCAACCCGTTGCCGTTAGCCGGCAGTACATCCGTGAAGGTGTTTGCGCCGAACGGGCCGCCGGGGTTGTTTGGCAAGGGGTACAACCCGAGGATATTTCTTCCGAGAGGAGTGGTGCCGAGTCCGGCGTCCGCTTGAAAAAAAGAAATGTCTGGCCGATCCGGAATCGGGTGCACAACGCTGAAGGTGTTGGGTGTAGTGCCCAGCAGCGGCGCCAGCAAATTAGTGAAGCTCCGCTCGGCGAGTGTCGGCGTTGAAAAGTGCTGTTCAGACGAGGCGCTCACATCCTGATGCTCAAAGCTCGCGAAGAACTGCGAACTCGCCCGCGTCACCGGCCCGCCAATAACAAACCCGGCTTGCGTTCGAGTGAATGGATTCTCACCGCCCGACGGGCCGCCCGTGTAGTCGAAGAAGTTTCTCGCGTTCAAGCTCGAGTCGGTGAAGAACCCGTAGAGTTGCACGTGATACTGATTTCCTCCATACCTCGATACCGCATTCACCTGCGCCCCGAAGTTGCGCCCCAGCTCTGAATCCCACAACAGCGTCGATAGCGAAACCTCTTTGATCGATTCGATTGATTGCGGGACCAGCGCTACGAAGCCCTGACGCCGCACTCCGACATCGGGATCGTTATTATCGGAGCCGTCCACGGAAAAATTATTCGATCGCGCGCGCATCCCGTTGACCGAGAACTGACCCGCGGTCCCTACGCCGAAGCCCACGCCCGGACCTCGCGCGCCCGGCGTGTAAGGCGGAGGCGCTACTCCGGCCACCAACAATGCGAGTTCGTCAAACGTTCGCATGTAGGTAGTCCCGCCCAACGGGAGCGATTGCACTTGCTGCTCGGTGAAGTTATTCGCGCGCGCGATATCGTTTGTGCGAACCAGCGCCGCGACTTCTTCGCCGTTTGCTGATTGCGCGGGGGCCGGCGACTGCGATGGGTTGTGCGAATCACTGAGCGCGTCGATTAGTTTGATCGAGGGCGCCCGCTCTTCCTCGCGTTCGAGCGCGACGGCAATGCTCACCGCTTGCCCCCCGGACCACGAGGCGTGAATTCGATAATTACCCGGAGCGAGTTCGGGAATGCTGTAATCGCCGCGCTCGCCGGTGACTGCCTCGCGCGCGTCGCCGGATTGTTCGTTAGCCGCTACGACTCTGGCGCCTTGTAGCGAGTTATCGACACGATCGACGACGTTCCCTCTGAGCGTCACTTTGGGCAGCGTGAACTCAGGCGCTTTGACGAGATTCTTCTGGTTGAACTGAATCGGAAAGTTCGCGACAACCTGATCGACGTAGCCGGCCTTGCTCGCCGCCAGTTTGTAAGTGCCCGGAGGAAGATTGACTCGAACGTAATATCCGTTTTCATCGGCGAGGGCGGCGCGGTTCCTCTTGTTCTCTTCGTTAGTGATTGTGACCAATGCTCCGGGGATTCCTTTTCCAGCTTTGTCTTTGACGTAGCCTACAATTGTCCCCGAGGTGGTTTGAGCCGGAGTATTCGATGTTCCAAACAGGCCAGCCAGCAAAGAGACAAGGCTGACGGCGATGATGAATCGGGATGAGCAAACACGCCTGAACATGAAACTCTCCGTTATGGGGACGACGCCAGAGTGGGCAACAATATCGTGGCCATCCCGCCGTCCGGATTCCTGAGAACCATCAGCACCGTCTTTCCTGAATTGAGCACATCCTGAATGCTTCTTCCGTCCGTGAGTTTTCCCCGCTGAATAACCAGCGTTCCACCCCTCTTGATGACGGCTCGCTCTTCGAATCGCACTCCGTCTATCGAGATGACAAGCCCGCTCTTGAAATTTATGCCGGTAATCTTTATCTGTGACTTCACCACCATCTTCGTGACGGCCGGGACCGGGGGCGCGCTGGCTTCGTTTGAGGGCGGGCTGTCAACGTCCGTGCCGTCACACCTCCACACGGCTACGACTATGTAGAAGGTTCCGGCCGGGAGCGCCGGCAAGGTGATCTTGCGCGCGTCCGGAGGCACACTGCTCTTCCACAGATTTGAGGGCGTGACTTGAACCGGGCGAGTCGGCGATATGTACACCTTGAATTCGACGAGATCGCACTTGTTTGCCGCCGGCGCGACGCTGGTTTTCGTAACGCGGCTGACAGCAGGGCCGCTGCCCTCGACACGCACGTTGGCGGGAGGAGGCGTCGGGTTGACCGGAGTCGAATCCGGTTGTTCCCAAATCAGCTCCACGCTGCCACCGCCTTGCACGGTTGTGAGAGCGACACTGGTGTTGTTTGCGAGATCGGGATCCGGAGACAAGCTTTGAACCGAAGCGGTGTTGACCAGCGTGTCGCCCGCAAGCGCCAGAACATTGATTACCAAATCAAGCGTAGCCTCGCCGGCGGGTGCAAGAGAGTCCAGCGCCCAGATGATCCGGCCGGCCGCGCCGGGACTGGGCGCCGTCACTACACCCGCTCTCACCCTGACCGACGATAGCGTGCAGCCGGTGGGAACGTCATCGAGAAGACGTATGCTCGTTGCAACTCGAGGGCCCGCGTTGCCGATCGTGATCGTGTACGCCAGTTGTTCGCCTGAGTTGATGACGTTCGCAACGCTCGTCGTGACCGAGAGATCCGCGGCCAGCGGAGTTTCATCGTTGATGATCGTTCCGGCACCGATGCCGTCCAGAATCTCAGCATTGACCGGACTCGATAACCTGACCAGAAAAGTTTCGTCGGGTTCCTGCGAGTTGTCGCCGATTACGCGCACCTCGATCGATTTGCTTCTTTCGGTGGGATTGAAGGTCAAGGTTCCCGAGGTTGGAACGTAATCGTTATTCGCCGCGGTTGCGGTGTCATCGGCCGTGGCAAAAGTTACCGTCACGGTTTGTCCGCTGGCAGGAGAAAGCGTCACGGTGAAGACTGCGTTCAATGTGCCGGAGTTCCCTTCAATCACGCTGGCGTCGCTGATTGCCAACGCCGGCGCTCCATCGTCGTTGAGTATCGTACAGATTCCCTGTCCGTCCGATATGGCGGCGTTCGTGGAGCTGGAAAGATTGAGGAAGAAAGTTTCGTCGGGCTCTCTGGATGTGTCTCCAATCACTCGAACTGAAATCGGCTTCGACAATTGGCCCGGATCGAAGGTCAGCGCGCCGCTGGTGCTGAAGTAATCACTGCCCGCCTTCGCCGAGCCATCGGACGTCGCGAAATTGATCGTCACCGGCAAAGCCGCGGCTTTCGATAACGTGATTGTGAAGACGGCGTCCGTCGTTCCGCTATTGCCCTCGACTATGCTGACATCGTTGATCGAAACGACAGAAGACGCGGCGGTCACCGTGAACGAGCAGTCTTTCGTGTTGCCCGGCGCATCAGTAGCCGTACAAGTGACCGTAGTCACGCCCGCGGCGAAGAAGCTTCCCGAGGGCGGGCTGCAAACGGCGCTCGCCGAACAATTGTCGGTGACCGTGGGCGCGGGGTAGTTCACGCGCACGGCGCTCTCGTCTGGCCCCAGCGCGGCGGTTACATTCGAGGGACAGGTGATGGCCGGCGCCTGGTTATCGTTAACCGTCACGGTAAAAGAACAACCTGCTCCGTCCTTCGCTGAGCAAGTCACGGTAGTGATGCCCGTCAAGAAGAACGCGCCGGGAGGCGGGCTGCAGGACACCGGTCCGCAAGCGGCGCTTGTCGCCGGCACTTGATAGGTGACGATTGTCGAGCACTGCCCGGGGTCGCTCGACAAACTGATATTCGCGGGACAGCTAATCGGGCAAAGTGGCGGCGCGCCTGCAATGCAAGCCGAAAATTCGGACGTTTCATTGGTTGATGAATTGGTCGCGGTGCTGGTTACTATCTGACCGGCCAACAGCGCAACGGGCAGCGTAACGTTGATCGCTGCGTTGCCGCTCCCATCCGTCATCACGATCGACGACCCGATAAATGTCTCGCCTTCGCCATTGCCCGAAGCATCGCAGGCGGCGTTGGAGAAGAACTGTATTTCGAAAGGGCTGCCGGAGTTGCTGTTCAATGAGCCGGTGATCGTAACGCTGCCTCCGCCGGAAACCGCCGAGGCGAGGACCGGAAAGTTCTGCAGACCGTTCGCTCCCGAGTCAGGGTCGCCAGAGTCATTTGGAGTGACGCCATCTGAGCCAAGCTCGATTCCCAGGTTTGTGTTGTTGTGAATCGAATTCGCGAGAACCTGGTTGCCGCCGCCCGAGATGATAGCCACACCGTTGGCGCCGTTGAACGCTATCACATTGGCTTGTTCTCCCCCAGACGTTGCGCCCACAAGGTTGTTCGGTGCATCGACGATCACCCCGGACGAAGCGTTGCCCAGAGGACCGGCGCCCGCGGCATTCGTTCCTATGAAGTTGCCTTGAATCCGATTCAGTGTTGATCCGGGCGTTCTGATTTCCACACCGGCCCCGCCGTTGCCCGAGATAACATTGCGGTCGGCCGTGGTCGTTCCGCCTATGTCGTTGTTGGACGCGTTGAACACAATCACGCCGCTTGAGCTGTTGGGTATCGCGGCGTCGCCGATTGCGTTGGTTCCAATCAAGTTGCCCGCCACGTTATTGGCTGAGGCGGACGCCCCGATTATGCTGACGCCAAAACTGTTGTTACCGGAAATGACGTTGCCCCCACCCGCGAGCGATGAGCCGATCAAGTTATCGGCAGAAACAATCGTGACTCCATCTCCCGAGTTCCCCAGATCCGCCGTCCCGTTGACATCAGTGCCGATGTAGTTGCCGAGCACATTATTGATCGTCGCGCTTCCGTTTATCAGGACCCCTGAAAACGAATTGCCTGAGATTATGTTTCGCGCCTGAGCCGACGTTCCGCCCACGAAATTGGACTGTCCGACCGAAATCTGAACTCCGTTAAATGAATTGCCCAGGGCGCCAGTCCCGGATGCGTTCGTGCCGATGTAGTTGTTCAGCACCTGATTGCTTGATGAGCTAAGCGCAACGCCGACCCCTGCGTTGCCGGAGATAACATTTCGCGCTCCGGCCGATGTACCGCCGACGGTGGTGGACGGGCCTTGGATGAATAAGCCGCCGGCGGTGTTTGGAAGGCCGCCGGAACCGGCGGGATTCGTGCCGATGAAGCATCCTGTTATCTGATGTCCGCTGCCTCCAAGAATCCGGACTCCGTACACCGGGAAACGATTGATCACCAGCCCCTCGATAGTGCTGCTCCCGGAGGTGATATCCAGTCCGTTGGCTCCCGCGCCGGCCCCGCTCCCCTCAAGCTCGATCAGCAAGACGGCGTCATTCCCCTTCGCCAAAGTGTTCACGCTCGCGCCGGGCTGCGAATAGCCGTTTATGGTCAGCGACTCCGTGATCTGCGGCAAAGCAGATGCGGGTGAAATCGTAATTACGTTGAGGCCCGGAACATTGAAATTGATCGTCTGTGCGCCGGGGTTGGAATTAGCTTGCTCGATGGCGGCCCGCAGAGTGCAATGCCCGGTTCCGTCATCACACACCATATCCCCGAGATTGCTGTCTGGGAGGTCGCCGTTCGAGTCGACCACGAAAGTACTTGTAGACAACACCTGCACTGCTCTACAGGCGGAGAACTCTGAGGTGTTGTTCGTGGAGTCGGTCGCCGTTGCCGTGACCACGCTGCCCGGTGTAAGCGAAACAGGCAACACGGCGTTGATTGGCGCATTGCCACTGCCGTCGGTCATCACATTCGTGAAACCGATGAATGTCTGACCCTCACCATTACCCGAAGCGTCGCAACCAGCGTTGGAGAAGAACTCAACTCTGAAGTTGGCGCTCGCGGTGCTGTTGAGCGTTCCGGTTATGGCCGTGTTGCCGCCGAAGGAACTCACAGACGAGAGCACCGGGAAGTTCTGTAGATTGTTTGGACCGCTGTCCCCATCGTTTCCGTCATTCGACGTCACTCCATCTCCCCCCAGGTCGATTCCGATGTTGACGTTCGAAAAAATGGAATTGGACAGGATCGAGGCGTTGCCGCTGTTCACAAGAACTCCGCGCGCTGCATTGAAAGCGATTATGTTCCCGGCGCCCGGCGAGGTTCCTCCGATTGTGGTGGCGAAGGAGCTATCGATCGCCACCCCCGCCAATAGATTTCCCAGAGGGTCAACGCCGTTTACAGCCGTTCCAATGAAGTTACCCGCGACGTCATTGTGCATAGGGGAACTCCCGCCAAACCTGATCCCCGCGCCGTTGTTACCTGAGATGACGTTGCGTGCTCCCGCGCCGGTCCCGCCAATCGTACAGTTGGACGAATCGTTGATGAGCACTCCGCTCTGACCATTGCCCAGGCCGGCCGTGCCGCTAACATCGGTGCCGATGAAGTTTCCCTCCACCTGATCGCTCGAGGCGCTCACTAATGCGATGCCGTCAAGGTTATTGCCTGAGATGATGTTGCGCGCCCCTGCCGGCGTCCCGCCGATCGTATTGCTGTTTGAAGATAAGAGTATCCCAGACGCTGTGTTGCCCACCGCCGCGTTCCCAGCCGAGTTAGTGCCGATGAAGTTCCCTTGCACGAAATTGTTCATTGAGCTGGCGGCAAATATTTCAACTCCTATGGTGTTTCCCGAAATGACATTTGCGGCTCCCGGCGATGTTCCTCCAATCGTGTTGCCGGCCGAGTTATCGATCAGCACGCCCTCACCTCCATTCCCTAGGGCGCTCGATCCGCTGGCAACCGTGCCGATGAAGTTCCCCCCCACCAGATTGCTCGGCGAATCCTCGACTTTGATACCGTCGCCGCCATTGCCTGAAATGACATTGCGTTCCGATGCTGTCGTCCCGCCAACAGTGTTATTCGATGTCGAGATTGAAATGCAGACGCCGGACCCGGAATTGCCCAGCGCAGCCGTACCGTTCTTATCCGTGCCTATGAAGTTTCCCCGCACCGCATTGCCGAACCCGTCAATGCCTTGCATCCCTACGCCGTTGAGACTGTTACCCGATATGACGTTGCGCGCGGCGGCAACTGTTCCCCCAATCGTGGTGTTTGGCACATTATCGATGAGCACGCCATTAGACAAATTCCCGTTAGCGGAAGTGCCGGCGGCATCAGTGCCTATGAAACAGCCCTCAACGTGAATACTATCCGTTGTTATTCGAACTCCGTCTCCGAAAAAGCGATTGATGATTAGCCCTCGAACAGTGCTGCTCCCGGCGCCAGCACCAAGGTCGAGTCCGTCGGCCCCTGTCCCGGAGCCGCTTCCGTCCAATTCGATAATCGGCTCCCCGGCAAAACCCGGCTGTGTTGTGCCGTCAATAGTCACTGGATCGGAGATCGCAGGGAACCCGAAACCTATGCTAATGGTCCGCACTCCCGACCCGATTCCGAAGTTGATCGTGTCCGCGCCTGGCGTATTGTTGGCGGCAGTGATCGCCTCGCGCAGGCTTATCACTCCGTCGACGCCTTTGGAGGACATCAGGTTCGCAATAGAAGATGTGTCTCCGTCATTGACATCGGTGGTCGAATCAACGGTCACCGTAGCCGACGCGATCGTGAACGACGACACCGGTGCGATATGTCCAGCTTCAAGAATCACGAGATCGCTGAGCGCATCCGAATTCAAACGCATCGGCAGCATTGCGACCGGCACGCTTGCCGCCTCAAGCGACGCAGTTGCAATCAGGCCGCGCGAGCGCGAATCCACCTGACGGGCGCCGGCGAGGATTTGCAGTTGGCGGCCAGCCGAATCTACGATAACCAAATCGTCGTGCGGTAGAGTGGATACTTTCGCCCGAACCAACTCTTTCGCATTCGGCCATGAACTCGAAGCAGTTCGGTCGATTCTCCAGTTCTTGACGTTCTGAGTCCTCTGTTTCGCGGGGCTCAGCACTTCCACTGTTCCATCTTCAAACAACAGCGCGAGATCAGTCTTGAAATCGCCGGTGAAGTCTCCGGTGGTCACGGATTTCAGCGCGGACGAGAAACTCCGTCGATTGATCTTTGCTTGAGGCACGCCGGCCTTGCTCGGTTGATCGAGCGACAGTTTGCGATCTCGTCCCGTGATAATCAGGAGATCGTTCCCCGCCGCGACCGCAAGATCCATCCAATAATCGCCGGTCAATTGGCCGAGCGCGAGCGAGACCGCTTCTCCAGGAAGCGCGAAGGTTTCCGGCGCAGACCTCAGTGCGCCGTCGGAGCTTTCGAATACGAGTACCTTCGCGCCATCCGCGCCGGTGATCCCGGCTATCACGTCCTCCAATCCGTCAGCGCGATTGATCTCACCAGTCGTGAGCGTCGTCACCGCTCCCGGCAAGTTGATCGCAACCGGCGGCGCGAAACCTCCTTGGCCGTCTCCCGACAGTTTGTACAGCACGTTGCTTCCGCGAGCCGCTGCCACGACATCCCGATGACCATCGGCATCGAAATCACCCGTGCCGATGAAGTCCGGAAATTCGGGAAGCCAAACCACTCTCGCCGGTGAAAGAAAGGGAGACTCAGTGAATTCGCCTTCTGCTTTTCGCCGCTGCGCTTCAGGCGCGTTGGGAAAGAGCGAATCAACGTTGCCTCTAAGCATCGTCACGATGCCCGAGCGAGGCCCGGCGTATCCGCTTATCAAATCGGGGACGCCGTCTTCATCAAAGTCATCAGCGGCAAGAGAGAGAGGTTGAGCGGAGTTCTCTTCGATGGCACGCGCGAGGTCTTCGGGTCCTTCATACGACGTCAGCACGTCGCGGCCGTCAGTCAGATTGATCAAAGGATTTCCACGGCCGCTGGCGCGCACGGAGACGCTCTCGCTGAGAACTGCTTTCCGGGAAGCAGATTGATGAAGCAAAACTTGATTTGCTGTAGTGGGCACGCGTGCGAGGTGTGTCAGTGGCGCAAGCGCGGAAGTCAGCGCCAACAACAGCAGTACGTCGCTTGTCTTTGAAACTCGCACGATGCATCTCCTGCGCGAGCGCTCGAAAGGCGGCCGGAGTCAGAGAGGTTGGTGATCCCGCTCGCTGAAAAAGTTGAGGCGAGTACCGAGAGCAACCCCGGCATATTTGGGTTCGGAACTCTCGGAGAGCACCTCACGGTTGTATTGCAATCAACTGTTAATAACCGGGGTGGAAAGCGCCTGTCAGGGCTACGCCATAATATAGCATTCAATACGGTCGCGCAATGGAGTGCTGACTACGGAATGGCGGACTACTTAGGTATCTGAGTGTCCAGCGGGCGCACGTAAAGAGTGTTAATCGAAAACTTTTCGATTCCGACTGATCTGAATCCAACTGCGCCGGTGGGAAAACTGTTTTGGAGATCCGTGAATGCGGCTAAGGCGAACTCCTTGCCGGTCTGTTCGTCTTTGATCGTATGAGTGAACTTGTTACCCTCCACCTTGATGTCGATGTTGTATTCGCCGCCGCTCTCGAGTTGCAGAGGCAAGCCCAGCGCGAGATTAAAATTCGACGGACTGAAGACGCCATCGCGCACGATGTAGGTAACGAACCTGTTCGGAAATTGTCCGTTTGGACCTGAGAGATAGAAGAGGTAATAGTTCTTCAGATCCTTTTGCGTCCGCAAAGCCCACGCGGCGCCGGCGCCGTTGATGAGCTTAACCTGGAAATTCATGTTGAAGTCACTGCACCTGACGATTTTCAGAATCCCCGGCTCAGGCTGTGCATCTATTTCAAGCTCGCCGTTCCGAACGTTCCAACCCGCCGAAGGTACTCGCCACCAGTTCAGATTGATGAACTCTTCATATATCTCTTTTTGTAACATCGGCGGTGAGGGGTTGAGAACGATATAGCCGGCAACAACGCCCGCTAGCACAAGGACCGCAACACCGATGATGACGTACAGCTTCGCGCTGCGTTTTGCATCCACTGGCGAAGCGTCCTGGGATTTCGCCGGCGGCTTCGCTGGCATTTTCTCGCGCGTTGAACGAAAGCTCTCGGGCTCGGCGGGATTGCCGAACTCGCCCGTGTACAGGTTGAACAACTGAGTTCGTGTGCCCGGCGCGAGCTCGTGCTCGCCGAGGTCGTGCAGACACGTTGCCCAGTTGCCAAATTGGCTGAGCGTATCGGCGACGGACTTCGATACAAGGATATGGTTCGCGTCTCCGAGGCTGACAATTCGCTGCGCGGTCTTGATGCCTTCGCCCGCGACGTTGCGGCTGGCGTCGATGCCTTTTGTTCGATACACCGGTCCGCTGTGAATTGCGGTGCGCAGCTTGATCTCGGGATGACGTTGAAGCTCGCGCAGAATTTCCGAAGCGCAGCGCACCGGCGCCACGGGGTCGCGGAAGAACACAAGCGCCATTCCGTCTCCCGCGGGAATGCCCATCACTTCGTCTCTCTCTTGCGCGCGCATGAACTCAGCGCTGTTCGAGGTGAGCTTGATTAATCTCCCGAGAAGCCGTGTCTGCTGATCCATCGGCAGCGTTGAATGGTCGGCGATTTCGGCAAAGAGTACGTGACCGATCTCTAGTTCGCTTAGCGACGAGACGCCGTCTTCGGAGATTGGCTCTTCTATCTGGACTGGTTGAGTCTTAGGGCGCGCGAGGTTGCCGGATGCTCTTCGTGTAGCCCCTGTCGTACGGCCCGCCGCAACAGGCTCGGTTTCCTGCGGCGGGCCGGCTAAGGGTTTGCGGCCGCCCTTATTTTGCGGGCGATGCTGACCAGCTCTTTGTTGAGGTCGGCAGCCTTCAAGCTATCAAGCGGGCGAGTTGGATCGTTCGCCGCTTGATACTTTGCGATGTCGGTTTCCTCGTAGAGACTCGCGCTCACGGCGACCCAGATAATAGTCGCGCCCTGTTGTTCGGCGGCTTCCAACAGCGGCGGGAGTTCGTGTTCGACTATGAACTCTGAGGCGAGAAAGTTCTGACTGACGAGAAGCACGGCAACATTCGCCGCCGCCAGAGCCCGTTCGATTTCATCTTTCCACTTGGCGCCGGTTTTGATTTGGGTGTCGTCCCAAAGGCTGACCGCGCCGTGCCGCACAAGCGGCATCAACGTGGTCTGAAGGCGCTCGAGCCATTTCTTATCTTTATGGCTGTAGCTGATAAACACCTGATCGCGACTTTGCTCAGGCATGGGTTACCTCTATGGCGGCGGATTGTACCGTCCATCGTCAACTGGCTGCAAGCAACTCCCATAACGAATCGGTGCGAACAAGTGGGACGGAACACAATTGACAAAGCCTCCGACGCCGATTAGAGTCGGCGCGTCTGACGGGCACTACAAGCCCGGTTCTGAAACAGAGACAAACAATTTCAGCTTCATTCTCGCGATTGTGGTGATGCATTGAAAAGAGACCGGGGCTGATCGAATTGTTGCCACGGATGGTGAGCGTTATGACCGACGAACAGTTCGAAGAGTACTTGAAAGAGCGCTACCAGGATCAGATCGACTACTACGGCGCCAAGGCCGGTTGGAACAAGAGGACCTACAACCAGTTTCAGTGGAGCGTGATTATTATTTCGGCGGTCATGCCCGTGCTGGTTGTTTCTACATTCAAGCCAGAGTACACAGAGTACCTCAAGTGGGCAACGGCGGGTCTGTCGTTATTACTGGCCATCGGCACCTCAGCGCTGAAAGCGTTCAAGTTCCAGGAGAACTGGTTGAACTACCGGCAACTGGCGGAGACGCTCAAGCAGGAAAAGTATTTCTACGAAGCAGGACTCGGGAGCTACGCAACGGCGGCCGACAAGCGCGCGATGTTTGTCGATCACGTCGAGTCATTGATCTCACGCGAGAACGCGATTTGGACCAACGTTCATCAGCAAAAGGAAGAACCCGCGAATAATTCAAACAAACGCTGACCACGCTTGGCGAGACGGATAGCCTTAGCCGGGCTAAACGAATCGTTGCCTGAACCCTGCCGGCTCGACTCCGCGGTTCCTTCGCTTAGTGTGGATCCCTCACCTCGTCGGGATCAACCGGTATCTTGCAGCTTGGAACATATTGCTGACTACCAAAGAACTCTCGCAGTTCCGCGTCAGTAAAGCTACGACGTAATCGCAAACAAGCCTCGCCCATCAAATCCTGCGGACGCCATAGCCACACTCGGGTGATCGCCCCGTCCACATTCAGGAGATATTTCCCATCCGGGCTGAATCCGATCATACCGCGTTCACTGGCTCGTTCTGTAACCTTCTGCTGACTGGCGATCTCAAATACTTGAATCTTGTATCCGAAGTCTCGTATGAGATTGAAGTCTTTTGAGGTTAAAGCAGCCAAATACTTTCCGTCCGGAGTGAAAGCCAACCAAAGCACATCTGCATTGAAAAACATCTCTTTCCAGGTCTGTCGTCCTGTATTGACTTCCCATACACTGACGGCTCTATCATCCAACTTCCCAACTACTCCCGCTAACCATTTGCTATCCGGGCTAAAGATCGTCAATAGCCTTCGTCCGGTGGTTGTACCAGGCTCGCCAATCGGATTGCCGTCAGCGGCGTCCCAGATTTGGGTCAGCCATTTCTCCTCCGGAACCGCCCCGCCGATCACGCTGAATGTAACCAGCCTCTTGCCGCTGGGACTGAACATCAGCTCTTCCAGCCTCCCTTTAGCCTTTATGCGGCAGACATTTTCGGAAGTCGTCGCGAAGCTGATCCGAATCGCACCGTCTTTTGTTCCTCTAGCGACAAATTTCCCATCAGGGCTGTTTGCTTGAAGCTCGTCTGTGCGGGATTCGGGTTTCGGATTTCCGCTGAACTGGGCTGTTGGTCTCATCCATTCTCTGACCTCGCTTTGAGGCACATTCGTCGCTTCGTCATTATCAATTATGTTCCACGACTCAACCGTACTTTTGTCACGCACCGTCAACAAGTGTCCTTTAGAATTGAATGCAAAGGCGTCCACAGCCCCTGAGACTTTGAGGCGGGCGACCTCGTCGACCAGCAATCCTTGCGACTGCGGTTTCAGTGAAAAAACACGAACAGCGTCCTCCCGCCCACCCAACGCCAGAAAATCACTGTTATCACTGAAAGCCATGGCGGGAGTGCCGTCTTCGATCGTGACCCGGCCAATCTCTTGATGAGTGGCTACGCTCCAGATCTTGTAGATATGGTCCCAGCCCGCGGTAACCAGATATTGCTTATTCGGACTGAATATCACTTTCAGCGCTCTGGAGGTAGAGGGCCCCAGGTTGAGAGGTTCTCCATTCAATTTATTAGTAGCGACATCCCAGATATAAACCAGGCTTTGATCAGCTCGGTAGTTGACCGGGTTCCCGGCTGTCGCCAAAAGCTCCCCGTCATCGCTGAACGCCATATCTTTTATACGATTCGTCTTGAAGGTCTTATCTTGCAGCATCGGCGTTCCAACAGCGGCACCTGTTGCGGCGTCCAGTATTTCCGCGCCGCAATCGTCAGCGAAACGGCCTTCAACGGGACGGAAACAGCTTTCAACTGCCAGTCTTTTTCCGTCGCGGCTCACAGCTACGGCAGTAAACGGCTCTTTCCGTGTGATTGGCGGTCCCACGGGTTGACCGCTCGCCGCGTCCCAAACTTGAGTGATGCCTCCAGCGGCCGTAACCAGAAATCTGCCCTTATGATTGAGAACCAGACGAGGGTTCTCGCCCTTGAGCTTTACAGGGAGTTTTTTTGACTTGCGAGTAGCGGTGTCCCAAATCTCAACTGACAGATCTTCCATCAAAGCTGCAAGGTATTCTCCATTCTGAATGGTCCATACCTTTTGTTGACTTCCTATGTCGCATTCCCAACTTTCCAAGCGTCGCGGCAGCAGCGCCAGGTCTTTGCGGAGCGCCTGGTCGCCTTCCAACGTGGGCTGCTTCAATGACTCGATCGCAAGCAATGCGCTCAGTTCAAGAGATTCCGCGGACGAGCCTCGAGCGTTTTCGGATTGAGCCGCTAATTGGCGGGCAAAGGCAGTTGCTCTGGCATTCTCGGCAATCAGGATTTGGTTTTCGAGATGAGTCTTCGCATCTTCCAGGGACTTGTTGCTCGCCTCCAGGGATTGATTGGAAGTCTTCAAGGATTCACCAAGACGTTTGGCAGCTTGCTCCTCAGTGTTGGCTCGAACCTTGGCCTCGTCAGCTACTTTGGTCTGGATGTCTGCCTTTCTCTGCGCTTCCGAGGCCAACAGGGCTAGAAGATCCGCTTTCCCTTGCGCTTCTTCGGCCATCACACGCTGGCGATTCGCTTCCGCAAGCGCGCTCGCGGCCTCATTTTTTTTGCCGTAGGCGTAGACTCCCATCGCCAGCGAAAAAACGGTGGCTACCAGAAAAATCAAGGCAGTTATCCGTGTGCGTTTTATCTCTTTCTTGCGGCGAGCTTCTTCGCCGACGATTTGCGCGTTCCGCGCGGCTACGCTGTCGTCCAAAAACTTCATCGCCATCGCGAACTCGGGATGATACCGCTGCGCCCATACCTGATTCGGCTTAGCTTGCTCGCGCCACGTCAACGCTATCTGCAAGTCGGGGTCACGCCACAGACCCGCTCTGCCCTCGCTATGTAGCACCGCCGTCTCCGCCAACCGCCGGTAGATCCTTGCCGATCGCGATTCCTGCTCAACCCATTCTTTTAATCGCTTCCAGTTTCGGATGAGGCTCTCGTGGGAGATATCGATCAGCGATACTCCAGTCAGCGCCGTTCCGGACGGCGGCATCAGGAACGACCTGCCTTCCTTTCGAAATACGTCAATCACAGCGACGACTTCAGCTTCGTTTGCTTCCGCGAGCGAGCAGAGTCCCTTCAGCTCGATTGGCCGGCGTACCTCCCGATTGTCAGCACCCTTTTCCGTAAGTCCCTTGTAGATCTTTTCAGCAATCTCTTTGCTTCGTTCATTGGGAAGTTCGTCATAGGCCTCGTCGGCGTGATCGGATAGCGCACTGGACATCGTGCCAATGGCCTCATATCCGGGTAGATCCAGCGGCTCGCCTTCTTGATGGCCTTCCTTCCACTTATCCCACGTCCTCATCAGCGCGTGCTGGAGAATGGGAAGTTGGTCCTGATCGTCTCCGACATCGTTGAGCAGACGATTGACCAGACGCGGCGTGATTGTTCCGAGGCCAACCGCGGCGGGGCCAGTGATCGCTTCGCGAAGCTGATCGCGAGTCAGGCGCGGGATCAGGTACTGGCTTTCGTTGATCGCTTCGGGAAGGTCCCAGAACTGTGAGCAATCACCCAGATAGTCGGAGCGCATTGTCAGCACAACGTAGATCGGAATCTCGCGCTGTCCGGAAGCTTCGAGAATCAACTTTACAAAGGCCGCGGCGTCGTTGTGGTAAGCCTCACCTTCAGAGACTCTGGCGAATCGGAAGATTTCCTCGAACTGATCCACGACCACCAGCAGGTTTTCATTGTCGGGCATCGCAGCCTGGCGAACGGCATCGACCAGTCCCAGGTTGCCACGCCTCAGCGTCGCTTCGGCGATCGCGGTCTGAATCGCCGCGTTCTCTTCGATCTCCGATCCGAATACCGCGTCTGAGTTCAAAGCTTGAGCCAGGTTGCCGATGGGATCGCTGCCGGGACGCATGATCGCGATACGCCACTCGGAGCCGGCGCTGGTCATGAATCCGCCAAGCAACGCCGGCAACAGCCCTGCGCGCACCAGTGACGATTTGCCGCTGCCCGATGTGCCGACCACTGCCAGGAAGCGCGAGCGGCCGAGCTTGCTGATCAACTGCTCGCTTTGCCCGTCGCGCCCGAAGAAGAGATGGCTTTCGTCAAACTCGAACGGCCGCAAGCCTGGAAAGGGATTGGCGGGCGTTCCAATCTCCGCAAAAGTCTCGGTGGTTTCACTTATCATCGTGATCCTCCTTTGGCTTTGCTGATGTGTGCGAGAAATGGCTCGATCGCGCCGGGACTGAACTCACCGTAGTTCTTGATGACCAGCGCCTCGATCGTCTTGAAACGTTCTTTCGCAGGGAGCTCGGGCGAGGTAATGTACACCGCTTTCGCCAGAAGCGGCGCCGCGCGTCCATAACCCGGAAGCTTGAGTAATTCGCGCAGCTTCATGCGCAGCCAGCCTTCGCTCGCGCGGCCCTGGAAGATCAACAAGGCGTCGCACAGCAGCAGGTTGTCTTTGTGATCCTGTAAGACTTCGGCTTCGCTTCCGTCCAGCAGCGGCAGCGTTACCTCGATTCCTCGCTCGAACAAATAATTTTGCAGCGGACCGACGGCATCGATGTCCTGTTGATCACAAATCAGGTACAGGCGTGTTGCGCCGGCGTCTTCGCCAGCGGCAGGAACCTGCTTCGGCTTTTGAGTGAGTTTAGTCTGAATAATAGTCTTGAGGTCTTCGAGTTTGACCTGGAGCAGTTCCGAACCGTTGTGAGAAGTGAAACTGTTTTGCAAATCGTCGATGAATCTCTGCTGGCGTTCGTCCTTGGATTGCAAACCGGGCGGCATCCATATCAATCTCGAGAACTCGGCGTCATCACCGCGCTCGATCGCCAGATCCTGTTGCAGGCGAACGACCGAGCGCTCCTTCTCCATTTCCGGAATGATGCCGTAGTTTTCCCCGACCAGGTGGACCGATAGCCTGCTGCGCTTTAGATACTCGCGCACGGCTTCTTCAAGCGCGGGAGCCCGCAGGGGAAGTTCCTTGTCGGGCAGTACCTGATGACCACGTTGCGTTAACTCCCGTTTGATCTTGTCGCGCTGCTCACTCAGGTCATAAGTTGTTTCGGCAAGATAGACAGCGGGGACGTTTGAATCGCCTTCGGGGGCTCTCGCCGCAGTCTCATCCGCCGAACGCAGCCTCTCAATCTGTTGTTTGATGTCCCAAGCCAGATCCTCAAATTTCTCCCAATACCTGGCGTCGCGATTGGGATCAATCTCCGGGCTGAATTCCCGGGCCTGCCCGGATATCTCGTCATACTCATAAAACTCATACCCCAACAAACCTTGAATCTGGGACGGATGACCAGTGCGCGGAGTAAAGGTCTTGGCAACCTTGAACACTCGCGACTTCCCGCTCACCGTCAGACCTCCCTGTGCCGCCGCGTGACGGCAAAACTCATCGAGCTCCCTCACACACCATTCGGATCTGAGATAGCGCGGAGATATGATGGAGACCAGAAGAGCGACGTTTGAAATCTTGTGCATCAAGATATCGGAAAACTCGTCGTTACCCTGCAGCTTTGGGTCACGCCATACCCTGGGCGGTTCTCCGAGGAGTTGCGCGAGGCGTTTCCTCAACCTCTCATCGAGCAATTGCACCCATCCTCTTTGTCCTTCGGCAAGAGGTTCATTGTCGATGTGCGCGTAGCTGATGAATATTTCGTCTTCGTATTTCATGCCTCTCTCCCTACGAGTCAGGCACTGGCAGCCTTGTTTAGCGGAACCTGATGGCACTCGAGCGCCGAGTCCGATTTGGAGTGAGATGATTCTAACTGTTCGCGATTAGATTGCAAGGGACTAGGCGTGCTTCTGGTGATTTGGTGGGCTCGCTCACTTATATGACTGTGCGTTAAGACACTCGAAGGTCACCGAGAATTGCCTCGAACTGATGTATGCCGCGAAAGAATGAAGGGCTGAGGAACCAAACCCTCAGCCCTGATGACAGTCGATGTCTCGGCCGGAATTAGATATCCAGATTCTTCACATCCAGCGCGTTATCCTCAATGAACTTCCTTCGAGGCTCGACTGCGTCTCCCATCAACACCGTGAACATCTCATCAGTCTCGACCGCGTCGTTTACCTGAACATTCAGAATCGTTCGAGTCTCGGGATTCAGCGTCGTTTGCCAGAGCTGCTCGGGGTTCATCTCACCCAGCCCCTTGTAACGCTGAATCGTCAGGCCGTTCTTTGCCGAAGTCATTATGTGATCCAAAAGCGCCTGGCGAGATTCGATTACTGTGTGGGTGTCGTTCTCTGAGATCACAAACGGAGGACGGCTCAACTCCTGAAGATCGCCGTAGAGCTGCACCGCTTTTTGAAACTCGACGTGAGTCG
>UEXS01000728.1_pt1 | contig 23127 bp, 14 predicted proteins | sample 4301141 | NCBI WGS metagenome assembly UEXS01 (sample SAMEA4773178, study PRJEB27434) | metagenome | biome: 2259; feature: agricultural soil; material: soil | place: USA | collected 2014-09 | depth 0.25 m
GGCCGCGCGTGGAACAAATTTCATCCCGAACCCTCGTGGATTGACCTTCAAGATTGAGAGCGAGATATTAAAGGATCGCGCCCGAGAGTGACAAGGCAGCATCTAAACGCGCAGCGCGAAAAGTTTTCTGCCCTCAGGAAAGCCTGGATGAGGTTTCTCAAAAAGTACTTCGACTTTGCGATACTCGCGTTTGTCGTCGGTGGATTCGTGTCGGTCGCCGCCGAAGGTCTCGCGACGACCCCGCTTCCCGATACGGATGAATCGATGATGCTTCAGATCTCATACGAGATGCTGAATCATGGCAAGCTCGCGTTTCCGATGAAGCGGTTCTACGGCGGCAACATCGAAAACGCATGGCACTCGCTGACTCCCGTGGCGTTTGTTACGTTGACCGGATTCCTGAAGTTGTTTGGCTGGGGTCTGACACAGGGGAGAGTCTATAACCTGATCACGGCAGTGCTGATGCTGCTGATGCTTTATCTGCTCGCTCGCAAGCTGTTCTCGTGGCAATTGGGCATAACCGCCGTCGTGCTCATAGTGTCCGATCCGCTTTTCATGGCTCGAAGCCGACTGCTGCGTTACGACCTTCTCGCGGCGGCGTTCGCGTTGCTGGCGTTTTATCTCTACGAAAAAGCGGAAGAAGGCGAAGGCAAGTGGTATTACCTTGGCTCGGGCCTCGCGGCCGGCGCGGGAGTAATGTCACACACGAATGTGCTGTACATTCTCGCGGTGATCGCAGCACTGATGCTTTTCAAGGATCGGTGGAAGCTATTCAGAAAGGGAAAGCTGTACGCATTTGCGGCGGGAGCTCTCGCGGCGATGGCTTATGAGATTGTGTTTGCGCTTGTTGATTACAAGAACTTCCTGCTTCAGACGCGAAAAGACGACGTTCATTTTCGGGTGCTTGAACCAATGGGTTGGCTCAACAACCTGACCACGGAGCCGGGCCGTTATGTGCAGTGGTTCGAGGCTCGCGGTGTGAGGATCGGCAGCGCGACGCTGCTGCTTCAGGTCTTCCTGTTGGCGACGATCGTCGCGATCATTTACCTGCTGGCACGAGCAGCCGTTCACATCAAACGCGGCAACGCGTGGGTGGACCCTCGAGTGCGTGTAGTGATTGCAACTGTGATCATCGTGCTCTTCTTTGCGATTGTTACTCAGAGGAAAGTCACTCAATACGTCGTTCACCTCGTGCCGTGGTTTGCTTTATGCGTAGCCATACTGCTCAGAGACGTAACAGTCCAGATTCGCCGCCTTAGTGTTATGAAGTGGCGATGGGCGCGGCCGGCATACACTGCGGCGCTTGTTGTCATTGCGATTGTCATCGCGAGCTATGGCTACGAGTTGGTTAAGCAAAACAGGAATTATTTGACTCACGTGCGAAATCCGGATCAGGCGAGCTTCGAGGATCTGACTACGGCGTTGAGAAGCGTAGTTCCCGACGGCGTTTGTCCGGCTTCGATTGCGAGCGGTTATCTTTGGCTCGTGTTCCCCGAGCGTGACGACTGTTACTTCGCGTACATGGAAGCAAGCCTCGACGAACCGTTGGAACTTGAAGGCAAGGACTACGCTCTGATCGTCAAGCCGAAGTTCGAAGGTCGCGTATCGAAGCTGACAGGCGCTGGATTCGAAAGATTTCATCTCTTGGGCGAGTTGAACAGGACGCCGTACGGCACCTTGCTGGTGTATTACACCGGCAACGATCCGCGCTTCACCGCGCTTGCGGCCAGGCGCTATTACTTCTTCGGCCACCAGCGAGGCTACGTGAGCGACGAGCAACTTGCGCGCTCGCACGAAGTCTGGTCGGCGAGCAGCGCGGAATTTACCTGGAACCCGGTTGAACTCAGCCAATCATTTCACTCTGATGATGATGATGAGGCAGCGCCAGAGAACGGTCACCGGAAAGGCCGATGGATGGAAATCTGCTCTGTAGATCTCGATGCGAACTCGATCTATCAAGTCGCGGCGGACATCGTCGATCAACAGGAATTTGATCTCGGCATTATCGACGGGCAGACACTGTTCCCGGTCGAGCGCATTTCGGAGGGCGCTGATTCGCAGCAGCGTTTTGAGGGGCTGTTCAAGACCAGTAGAAACGGGCGTGTGAAAATAGCTGTTCGAGTACCGCAAGCAAAACTCGTCGCCGGTTCGCCGGTTTCTCACATCAGCATTCGAGCGATTCTCTAAGGCGCAGAATCCGATCAGGGCGCGGCTTGACGCACACACCCGTGAAAGCGATACAGTACAAACTTATCGAGCTCAATCGCGATTCAGAAAGTTGAATGATCAAACAATCGATAGCGGCTGGATTGACAGCGGCTCTGCTCTTTAGCCTTTCGGCTTGCGGGCCTCAAGACAAACCCTCTGCGGCGTCACGCCGGTTTTCAAAGTGCGCTGAAGAACTCAACGGCATTCCGGCGTTGGCCGAGTTGCGTAAGTCGCGCAACAAACCCGATCAGGAGAATCAAAAGCCATTCGAAGGGATGGAACTTGCGCTGACTATCAACGAGATGGTGACGAGTCAGGTGGATGAGAAAAATGTCGATGATCTTTGCTATGCGCAGGACACACGCGAGAATTTTGACAAGCTGATAAAGGCGCTGAGCGAAAACAGCATGCCGCCAACGGTAAGTTTTATCGAGGGTATGTGGCTGGACCCGGCGCTTCAAACGGATTGGTTGAAGAGCGGCAACCTGATTGGCAATCTCACTTTCGATCGGCGGAAGGCTAAGAAGAGCCACGGCCAGGAATTCGTCGATAACATCGCTCGGAACGATCATCTCCTGGCTTCACTCTGGAAGTCGTTTCCACCGAGGAAAAAGTTTTTTCGGTATCCGCATTTCAAAACCGCCGATGATCGCGATCGCGAACTGACCAGTGAGTACCTGAAGAAGAACGGTTACATCGAGGTCCCGGTTACGATCGAATCTCCTGAAGAAGTGTTTGGACAAATGTATTGTGCCGCGCTGTCAAAAGGGAACCTCGAATGCGCGAAACTAATTAAGGCAAACTTTTTCTCTCTGCTGCTCGAGGTTGCATCGAAGGCCCGCGCCGAAGCTCGAGAAAAGGCCGGCCGCGAGATCAAACACGTCCTCTCGGTTCGCGCCAGTCAACTGACGTGTGACACGCTCGGCGAAATGTTGGCTTGGTTCAAAGGGCTGGGAGCCCGGTTCGTATCAATTGATGAGGCATTGAGCGATCGCTACTATGACACCAAACAGGCTCGAGCTGCCTCCGAATCGTCGATGCGACATTGACCGCAATCCGCTCATCTCAACGAAGCGGCGCACCCAGAATGCACTCGGCGGAAATAACAACAACATCCTCATTGCTGAAGCTGGAGCATTGCGTCATAAGTTTCGCGAGCGCCGGTTCAGAGCCCGCCTTGAGCCGCTTGATGGCGTCGCTGGTCACCGGTTCATACAGTCTGAACCATCTGTCTCTCTTTAGATAATCCGAGTCAAACGCGCGCTGGTCTACTACGACGAAATCAACTTGATACTTGCGAACGAAGTCCTGCAACTCAACAAGGTCAGCGCTGTACTGGGCGTTGATCAAGTCGATGGCGCGCTGTCGAATCTGCGAATAGTATCCCTTGTGAAACGGAATGCTGCATTCCCAGGAAACCAGATTCGTTCGTTTGGCGAAGAGGGGAATCCGGTCTGCTTCGCGCGACAGCGATGCGATTAAAACGTTGCTCGGCTGTTGAGAGAAGAACTCGTACAGTTGCGGCTCCCGGCCGGGCCGGTAACTGGTCTGCATGAAATCGCGAGGTCGGCCGGGAGATACGATCAACGCGATCGCCACCAACAGCAATACGCTGATGCGCGCAACGTTCCGCGCGATGGCCGGCGCTTTGGCCCACCTATCAATGAATTGAAAAGCGCCGTCCAGGATGATGACAAAGGTAATGCCGGCCGCGATTGAAAGGATCACTCGAAAAGTATGTTGGGTGTAGCGGCTTGGCAGGTAGAGTTTGAACATCACCGCGTGGGCCGCGAGGAACATCAGAATGGAGGCAATGGCGAGCTGAGCGAGAAGCTTGATGTTTGGTGAGATTGTTTTGACCAACGGAAAACGTTCTGGAAATCGCATCAACGGCGGAAGCAACAGCGACGAACATATTGTGAACGGCATGAGCGATGTCAGCGGGACCATGCCGCTGTTCTGACCGCTGATCCAAAACTCCCAGAGAGTTTCGTGAAAGACACGCATTCGGCCATCAGCCGCGAACTCGGGCATCAATCGGGCTTCGCTCGCGGTGACAACAGGGCCAAACCCTGACGACTTCCACGCGTAGGCGATCATCACTACGGCCGTTACCGCCAAACCCATCACGAAGACAAGATAGAAATTTCGCTCTTGAAATAGTTTGGGACGCCCGCCTCGCCAATCGATCAACCGCAGTGCCAGAATTCCAAGTGAGATAAATACAACAGACGGATAGAAGAGTCCCTGAAGCGCAAGGGCCGTAAGCGCCGGCACCCAGGAATGCCTCGATACATAATAGAGAAATGCCAGCAGCAACGGATAAAGAAATGCCCTGGGCGTTGCCGAAATCAAGTCGTCTTGCATCCACAGGCTTTGATTGAGCAGCAGCGAGCTGATGAAAGCGGCGCTTGGCACGCGCAGAAGTTGAAAGCAGAGCAGAAAACAAAATGCCGTCGTGAAAAGTCCGAGTGCCAACGGCAACAGCTTGTTCAAAAGAAGAGGATCGATTCGAACCATCGCTCCGAGCGCATACAATGCCGTGTATCCGTGCGGGGCCATCGCCTGGAAGTAGTCGGCCGTCAGATCGTTGGGGAGCAATCCACTGCCGCCCAGTCTTGCCATCCAGAAAACATGTTGCCGCGCATCATCCGGCGCAATGAAAGGCCCGCTGAACGCCTGTCGAAGTCCCTCGCTCGCGTAGTAAGCCGAAATGGCGAGGCTCAAACAAAACCAAAGAAGCGTCCGGCGGTCGAACGGCTGAGCCGTATCGAAAATCATCGAAGGCTTGAAGCGAGCCGAGAGTCTTTGGCTTGAAGGTTCGACCACGTGTTTATTTCGCCAGATCGTACAGGTAAGCGGAGGCGCCTGCGCGTCTTATCTCATCCACTCTCGATCCAGTTCGATCGAGGTATCGCACGACGTACTCCTCTTCGTTCACGCCGGCGATGGTGCGCACGTATGAAAACACAAACCAAACTCGGCGCCCGCGAAGCTGATCGAGATCTCTCGCATAAGCCTCATTCTCCGCGTTGTTCCAATGCTCTCTTTCGTCTTCGCCGAGCACATAGTCGTCCGGTGTGAACCCGTACTTCGGAGCGTAGTAAAGAAACGAGGCTCGGTGATGATGATAAACGTAAATGAGATCGCCCGGCTGTCTGTGGTCCTTTAAATATGCGAGCACGGGCCGCACGTCTTCGCGAACAGGAGGATTGAGCGCGCTGCGCGTTGCGCCACCCACTGGTTGGAGGAGCAAACAAAAAAGGATGACGGCCCCAAGCGAGCGAGCGTAAAGCGTGGGCTTGCGAGTTATATAAGAGAAGGCGGCAACAGCAATCATCACGACTGAGATTGCGATGAATGATACCGGCCGCCTGGATGATGGAATCGCAAATACGTTCGCTGCGATTTGAAAGAGCAGGACTTCGACTATTATGAAACCGATGACCCAGGCAACGGGCCGGGCTCTTTCGGCGATGAACTCGATGCCCGAGACAAGGATGATCAACAGCAGCGGAACTGCGAATAGCAGTAGCCGCCTGCCAAATGGATACTTGTGCAGACCCGATGCCAGAAGTGTAAACAGCAGCGGCGACGCGAGCATCAGAAGATGAGTCTTGCGTTTCAGGAACAACGCAACGCAGCCGGCCGCGAACACCAGGCCCGCCGCGAGGGGGAAGGGAAGATCAGCAGGATTCGAGAACATTCCGAAGTATGTTTTGAGGAACCAGCCAAGATCGGACCACGACGTTGGAGGCAGAGGCATGAACGTGCCTTTGTTCATCCACGACACATCGAGCCGCTGGTTGGCGCTCAATTGACGGAGTGATACGGCATAAAAAACCGCGAAGCTCGCCAGCCAGAACGCGCCGCAGAATGCAGTCTTTCCCAATCTCACCCATTGCTTTTTTCTTAAAGCCACGAATGCCAGAGTCGTGCCCACGCCCCCTAAGGTGAACACCGACGGATGAGAAATCCACACTACAATGCCGCCGGTCAACGACAGAAGCGCGATGCGGCGCGCGGTCAGCTCCTTTGATTCAACATGCAGGCCGATCAGAACGATGAGCAATGTTAACGCGACGTCGCCCGAGTATTGCTTTATCTGGGCGCTGAAATAAATCACCTGCTCGGATACGGCGAAGAAGAGCAACGCGACGGGAACCGCCCACGCCGCCAGAACTCGACGCGCTGTTTGATAGAACAAAACGATTGCGGCAAGAGAAAACAAGAACGGAAACAAACGAAGCGAGTACTCGCCGGTTCCCAACGCGGCCACGGCGATCCTTTCGAGCGCGAGAAATCCCGGAGGCGCCGCTTGATTCAAATCGAGCGGCCGCAGGAATCCGCCGAAACCACGATTGATAACGTTCAGCGCGAGCGCGCCTTCGTCAACGTACAGCGCCGAGTTCGAAAAGTACTGAACCGCCCGCAGCGCGGCGGCGAAAGCCATGATCAGCCAGGCGAGCCGACGCGGCGTAACGAAGTCCAGTGCTTTCTCAAGCGTTTGATTCATCGGATGCGCCAAGACAGCGGCTGCTGCCCAACGCGCTTTGCTCCAACTAGAATTTCCGTTCGAGAATCAACGGCTGTCCCGGCCCGAGTTTTCTAACTTCCTCGGTCAGGTCGAGCCACGGTTGCAACTGACCCGATTGAAAAGTCCGGCTCATCACGACGTATATCGAAGTCTGATCGCAGCCGATTCCTGCCGCCTCGACCTTGTCCCACGAATCGCCGCGAATCTCGTCACTGACAATCCAAGCGCGTTCCCATCTGAACGTGCGAGTGAATTCAAACGGCGCGGGCTGCTTGCCGGTGATCAGCATGCTTTGAAGCAGCTTGCGAATAAGATTCGGAGAAAAGCGGCCAACGGTCATCATCATCAGTCGAAGCAAGACGAGTCTCGGGGTCGTCATTTGAGTTTGCCTGGCCCAACCAAAGCGACCGCTGACGGTGATCTCGTTTTCGCCCGGTTCGGTCTGATAATCGGCGATCAAATGCGCGACTGCATTGCGAAGCTTGCCGCCCGAGCGAACGCTCAGTGACGCTTGCGTATCAGAGACCACGAGTTTGCCGTCCCGAAAAAGTTTGAACACACCGCCCTTGTTGAGTGCTATGTAAATCTCGGTGTCTTCGCGCCGATCAATCAGGATTCCTGCTTCCTTTAAGTCCACGCGGCCGCGCGGGCGATCGGTGAGCAAAGGGCGTTCTTCAACGAAGTCTCGCCAGGCGAGAAAGTAATTCCACGCGTGATGACCGATGATGTGATCGTCGTCATAGCAGGCGCCGAGTCCGTTCGCCAAGCCAACGAGAAACCGATCGTTGATCGCAAGCGCTTCCGGTATCCACTTGCCCGCGAGCTCGAACCCGTGCGGAAAAAAGTTGTAGGTGTTTCGGCTCCCGTACTCTCCTCCAAAACTTCCATCCGGATGAATGAACTCGCCCGCGAGCTTGACCGCGCGAGTCAACGCGTCTTTTAACTTTTCGTTTGGTGTTAATTCGTGCAGTCGCGCAAGACACGACAGCGTGAGCGTGTGATAACCGGGATCGCAGCCTTCGTATTCCTGAAACCAGCCTTCGGCGCTTTGCCACGAGAGCACTCGCTCAATGCGTTCGTCACGCGCTTGATTCCATTCGTCAGTATTAAGCAGACGCCCGAGCAGTTCCAGACACAGCGCGATCAACGCCTGATGATTAGTCAAGCGGCCGCTTTCGTGGTGCCCGGCGAGCCAATCCGCTCGGCGTCTGAAAAAGCGTAGCGCTTCTTCATTCTCAAGCCTGAGCAGCGAATAGCTGTCTACGCACGCGAGCAGCGAGAATGCGGCAGCGCCGCTGGCTCGCTCATAAGGAAAGTAATCGTCGCACGAGCCATCACGATGCGCGCTTCGAGCGGCAAACAGGATTCCTGCTTCCACCCAGTTCTTGATCGCGGGCTGACGGTGATAGGGATTGTCTGGAATATTCAATTCATAGGCGAGCGCGAGCGGCAACACAAACTCCTGAGCCATGCCGCTCGGAAAGTCGATCATTCGATAATGCCAGTAGTTTCTATCGAAGCACCCGTAGGCCGGGCTGTGAGGATTGCGGTCGAGCAGGGTGAGTATCTTTGGAATCTGCCGAAGCGCCGCATCTGCAAATAGCTGTCTACTCATCGCCGAGCGTTTCCTGATCCAGGGCATGCCATAAAGTCACAAAGCGTCACAAAGGCAGCCTTCGTTGTTCCTTTATGACTTGGTAGTCTGTCACATTCGCGCTGACATTTTGAGCCAGAATCTCGTTAGCTAATCCCGTGAGGGATGACCTGTCTATAGAAACAGGGCGCCGAAGATGCCTGACGCCTTTAGGGGTCACCTCTCGCTGAAAACCGGGTAACTCCTAAAGGAGTTACAAATACCCGTGGCGGGCGTCGCTTCTATAGACATGTCATCCCTACGGGATGGGAGTTCCGAAATCTGCTTCTGCGAAACATCAAACTGAGTGCGAGATACTTTGTGGCGGCCATCCTAGGCATTCTTCTTTCCAGAAAGATCCACGCCCGAATAGCTGGCGGAATACTCATTCTCTCTGCGCTCTGCAAACTCAATGCGTCGAATCCGAAGCTGAACGTCTTCGAGCATCTTGCGGTTCACCGAAAGTAAGTCGGCGACCAGGCCGAAGATCCATAACTGCACGCCGACCAGCATCAATAGCGAAGCCAGAATCAAGCTCGGCACGTGCGTCCGCGGTGTCCCGCCCAAATACAAAACCAGCCACCGCACGCCCAACAGGAAACCCGCCGTGAATGGTGCGCTGCCCAAAATCATGAAGAATCTGAGCGGCTGATAAGTCATGAAGATTCTGAGAATGGTGAACAGCGACGACTTCACGTACGACGGCGTGCCTTTGATCAATCGCGAAGGCCGCAGGTAAGGATTGGTGCGCACCGGAACCGAAGTGATCGCCAGTCCGTTTTGTCCCGCTTGAATGATCGTCTCGAGCGTGTAGGTGTATTCGTTAAAAACGTTCAGCCGCATTGCGGCGTCGCGGCTGATCGCACGAAACCCGCTTGGAGCATCGTCAACGTTCGTGTTGCTAGCCATTCGCACGACGCGGCTGCCGAGCTTCTGGAGAAGCTTCTTTGATCCGGAAAAGTGTTTGATCTCACTGATGGATCGGGAGCCGATTACGATCTCCGCTTTTCCCGCGAGGATTGGTTCGATCAACGCGGGAATGTCGCCGGCGCAATACTGATTGTCGGCATCGGTGTTGACGATTATATCGGCGCCGGCTCGGAGACTTGCTTCAAGCCCAGCCATGAAAGCTTTTGCGAGTCCTTGATTGTGAGGAAAGCTTACGATGTGATCGACGCCGAATCTGCGTGCCACATCGATGGTGGAATCAGTGCTGCCGTCGTTGATGATCAGCCACTCGACCTGATCGATGCCGAGGAGTTGCCGCGGCAACGCGGACAGCGTGATGCCCAGCGATTGTTCTTCGTTGTAGCAGGGAATCTGGATTATCAGCTTCGTCATCGCGATTGATACGCCGAGATTGCAGGCTAGAAGTTAGCAGATTAACGGACCATTTGCGACGAGGAAGCGTCAGGCGTCGATCGCGTATAGGACTTTCGCTTGGGTGGGTAATTTGCGGGCGAGAGATCATGTGATAGAGCCTTTCCGGGGAATTTCGATTTTTGGTTTCGAAGGGTGTGGCCGTACCAATTGGAGCCGCTCGTCAAATGTCAACGAACTCAAGCCAGACCCCTCTGGGACGCTTTTTTGCGAACCCCTCAGGGACGCTTTTCCCAGTAGTTGCCTGACGCATCATCTCACGGTAATTATAACGGTCGATTGGGATGGCCGGACGCGCGCGAAACAACCTGCCAGATGAGATGAAACTCGCTTCGCGCGCTCCGGTCAATCCCGTGTTAGGCGAGCTTGCCTCGCACTATGAGATCATGCACTCTGCTCACACCCTGAAAACTTGGCCGATCTGTATCCACTGCTGGAATTGATTTGGCGTCCAGATCGCTCCGTTTGGAAGGACGGCGTATCGCAACATCGGAGTTTGATATGTCCAAGCAACATTCGGAAGCAGTGGTGGAGTGGCCCAACCAATTTGCATCCAAGATCCATTCATCGGATCGACCACGATGATCCTGTTCGTGTTGGTAAGAAAGTAATGGACCGGATACGGGTCCATCGGGAAGAAGCATCTCGCCACAAAAAACTCCACAGCCACTTGGGGAAGTCCTCTTGGTGCATTCGGAGGTTGAACAGTGCCGCCAAACGTCAGTGCGGATGCAGCGATTCCGTGGGGCGAAGAAGTCGCTGCACCCGTAATCGTTCTAGCCCGCGCGTTTGCTTGTCCTTCCAAATTCTGTCCAAAATCACGCACATACTCGAAGGCAAAACCCTCAATGCCGAGCTGGGAATACTGTTCTACGTGCGTTACTTCGTGAGCCCACCAAGCCCCATTCGCAGCAAACGACCCCGGTTGAGTATTAAACACGATGATGTCATCGACAGTGACCGCATATTCGTTGCCTAGAAATCGTGCACTCGCGCCAATGAAATTCGGCAGTGTGATCTCAACGCTTCCTATTGTAAATCGTGCGCGTGACAACACATTCGCCGCAAACTTTCCGGTCAACGCAGCGACAACATCGGCCGGGAGCAGTTGCGCGTTAGCAGCATGTCGCTCTCGCGCTGCGCGGATCGCCGCCGCGAGGGGCGCTGCGAAAAGTTGCAGCGGGTTTTGCTGCCGCAGAACGTTTGCAAGAACGTTCGTGCCGGAAACTCCCATTTGAGTGTAGAACTGCTGAACAAACGTTCCTACGTCAAAGATGAACGCACCAGCATTCCCCCCCACGGCCTGTGCCGCCTCCCGAGCTTTTTGAAAGAGAAATCGCTGGGGCGCAGCAGCTAATTGCGCAGCGCCTTGTACGGCGTTGCCTGCCGTAGTTCCCAGCTGTTGAAACGGACTATAGATAGCTGAAGGCTGCGCTTGCCCAGCGACAACTTGAGCGGTGTTGATTACCACTCGGGCAGGAGCCGTCACAACTTGCGTGGCAGCCGTTACTGCCCCTCCAATTGCGTTTCCGATATCGTCGAAGAGTCCCATAATTATCCTCCCGGTGCTTTCAAGTAATACTATGCCATTGCAATCGAGTTGATCCGTACTTATGTCTTAGCACAGTGCGATCGTAGGCGACCTACAAAGGTATTAGGTTAAGCCTGCTTCTCGTTGCCTGTGGGCCTCAAGCGCCCCAAATGATTTACACTAAAAAGCGCGCAACCCCTTTTCGCATAACCCAACGTCGCTCATGGGTACGTCACCATCTACTTCCTTCTTTCATTCAGCGACTTAGTTCACTAACCAAAGCATAAACCTCCACACGTTATTCGAATCAAGTGCTCTCTCGCTGATTCGAACACCGCGTCTCACAACTTATCTACTGGGCTGCGTACGCCTCGGCCGCCTTTCCAACACGTGCGTATAGATCAATGGTGGGATTGAGATCGTTGTTGTCAAGCAGGTCCTGAATCGTCCGAATGTCATCGCCACCTTCGAGCAAGTGCGTGGCGAATGAATGGCGGCGCGGCGCGGCGCGGCGTCTCGCCCATCAGGGCTCATGCGCCGGGTCGTTTATCCACGATTGACTGGCTCTGCAAGACACCTTACTTGGGCGGCACTGTGCGCCCCCGTGCAACAGGTTTAACCGCAACCTTATACTCGCTCGCCCAACTGCCCTGCTGGCTGACGTTTTTTACATTGAAAAAGTTCTGCAAGGCTATTGCCACCTGAAATGAAAAATCCGTCGAATAGGTTTGCGGGTTCATTGACGTCGCGCATTCAATGTTCTGGAACCACTGCATCCAGGCGTCCGTTCCTCCCTGGGCTGGGGGCAACAAGCCGCCATCCGGCACCGCGCCGTCCGGAACAAGCGAAGTCGCCTGCGGATATTGCGCGGTGATGTGACACGACATGCAGGAGACAGTGTTCAGGTCGGCCGGGCCGTTCAACCTGCCATTCCAGCCGAGATGTTGCGGCGGCAACATCTTGTTGTCGCTGAAAATCACGCTCTCCTTGAGGTCCTTGTTCACGACGGTCTTAGTAGGCGGGAAAGGGTTTGTCTTGTTCACTCTGTTATCGGGATCATTGCCCCACGTGAGTCCGACCGCGACGAGATTCATGAATTTGTTTTTATTATTCACCTTGCCGTTATAGCAAAAGGTCCCGAATACCCAACCGGTTCCCAGCGGGTTCGACGGACTTCGATCCGCCCGCGGATCGCGCACGGCAATGTCCATTTGAAGCAAGTTCACGGTGCCTACGTAGCGTGTCGAAGAAAGCCAAAAGTTTTGGGTAATGTAGGCCTTCCATTGCAGAGGGTTCTCGAGGTACTCCACTTTATCAATCCCTTGCGGCGCGTCCGTGAACAACAATTTCGCGAAGACTGTTCCTTTTGGAAAGCCACCATCGGGATAGCGTTTGTCCAGGACTCTGGGATCTGGATTCTTCGGGTCTTTCCACATCCTGCCCATCGCGTAGCCGGCCATATCGTTCACAAGCGTAATTGCATAGACGGAGTAATCGCCCGAGATTCCCAAAAGATTCGGCCCCAACTGGCCCGCCGAAATCGGCGCCTCCTTGATGAGACCGTGAAAGCCTTCGGTTCCGCCGTTCGGAGGATAAGCGTTCGCCCCGGCCGCCGTGGGGTGCAGCCAGGGAATGTGATACCACTCGCGAATCTTGTTCTTGTATGGATCCCAATCCGGCAGATTCCCTTCGAAGGCGTATTCACGAACCGCCTCGAGATACTTCAAAGGTTCTTTCTTGAAGTCGATGTTGAGGAAGGCTGGCAAAGCTGTCGGTTTTTCGGTTGGGAAGTTTGCTTTCAAACGAAAGATCGGTTGATCGGAATACTGTGTGACGTAATCCGAGGAACTCACCATGAATCCAAAATCCGGGAAGCCGTTCTTCTCGAAATTCTGTTTGTGAACCTCCTGCGCCGACACTTCACGGTTTCCCGCGCCCGAATAAATCAAAAGCGCCGACAGGACGTAGCCGATAAGAGCTAACAGGGCAAGCCTCTTTTTCATTGCATTCCTCCATCTGTGTTTGTCTCGATCTCTCAGGCTTAAGCGTTGCCTGACTAATCGCTGGTGAAGTGCAACTACTCATCTTTTATTTGCCTTTCTGGCGGATGAGCCGTTGCCCAAATGATCCTCTGTCACCTCACAAGCCCGCTGCACTTCCTGAACCGTTGCCGGCGCGTCGAAGCGAAAGAGCGGCGCGAGCCCACGCTCGATCCGGGAGGCGCGGATGGCCGACTTGACGGCGAAGAAAACACTGTTTGCGAGCACCAGTGGCGGCTCGCCCACTTCCTTCGCGGAGAAGATATCGTTCGGATCTTCGGGGATATTCTCCACCGCCTTTTCATTCCTCGGGAAGAGATAGGTGTTCATCCTTAGTGGAATGGTGGTAATCGCGGGGATCTTGTACGTCCACGTGTTCGTGGTATTGAGCCGGCCTGAATCATCGCCGTCGGGTTGGAACACCAGCTTCTCGGTGAAAAGGTAGCCGAGGCCCTGGACGAATGCCCCCTCTACCTGCCCAATGTCGAGTGCCGGGTTCATGCTCCAACCCATGTCGTAGATGATGTCGGAGCTGAGGATCTTCACTTCGCCGGTCAATACGTCGATCTCCGCGACTGAGCAGGCCGCGGAATACGTAAAGCCAACGAACGAATCCACCCCGCCACTGAGTTGGCCCTCCTTGAGCGGGATTCGCTCGATGCCGGGAAGGTTCGGCTCGTCCGCCTCCTCTTTGAACGTCATCGCCGGCACCTGAACCTCCCCACCCCTGATTTTCGCGGTGTATGAGGCGACCAGGTTGACGCGTTTCTGGTATGCCAACTGGACCAGGAACTGCCAGATCATTCCCGGGGGCTTGTTGGGGGGCGTCACCTTCACAGCCCAGCCACCCTGAGCCGCGTTGTAGTTCCAGAAGTCGATGCCTTGCCCTGTGCACCAATCGTCTCCCATGTCCTTCAGCATCTCGTAGCCGAACTCCATCAGCCGCGCCCGCAGCTCCTGGCATGTCTGCTTCACTGCCTCGCAAGAATAGGGCGTGCCGGTCGACCCACCGGTGCTTGTCGGATTCGGTGTGATGCCCGTCTTCACGTTGTCGATGAAGATCATTTCCATCGGCAAGCCCATGACATACGCGGCAACCTGCTGCGCCTGCGTGTTGAGGCCTTGCCCCATCTCGACGCCACTCTGATGGATGACGATGGTTCCGTCGGCCTGATTGACGACGACAATCGCCGCAGACTGCTCGAGCTGGAGCAGATTGTAGCCCGAGCCGTACTTCACCGGGATAATGGAGACCCCACGCTTGCGCCACTTGTTTTCCTTATTGAATTTCTCGACCTCCTTACACTTCTCTTCAAACTTGGAAACGTCCTTCACATAATCCCAGACCTGCTTCATATAGCAGTAAGACAGAGCCTGGCCAAACGGAGTGACGTCGCCACGGTCGTAGAGATTTTTCTCGCGCAAGTCCTCGGGCCGCATCTCGAGAGCAACCGCGGCGTCGTCGATCGCGTTCTCGACAATGTTCTTGCCCTGAACGTCACCGAACGCGCGCATTGCCGTGCTCGGGGCGGTGTTCGTACGGCACACGTCGATCTGGGTCTGGAAGTTCGCGACGTTATACGCGTTGTCCGTCCGCAACTGGATACAGTTCGAGACGATGAATGAGCAGTCGTAGAACGCTCCGCCCTCGCCCCACATTCTTGCGTAGAAGCCGTGGATGATTCCCCTGTCGTCCTTCCGATTAGCGCCGGTATCAACGGCGATTTGGTATTGGCCGTAGTAAGCGTGGCGCTTGCCGATCATTGCGGTGTCCTCGTCGCGCGGAACGGCGATGCGCACGGGGCCCTTGATGGCTTTCGCGGCGACGGCGGTCGGGCCGGCGATGAAGCGCGCCTGTTCGGTCTTGCCCCCGAAGCCTCCACCAACGGGAGCCACATCTACCTCCACCTGATTGTATTGCAGGGCAAGCGCCATCGCGATCGTCTGGTGCATCTCCATCGGGCTCTGTGTTGAAGGCCGCACAGTGATCCGGCCATCGTCGTGGGGAATGGCAATACATGCTTGCGTCTCCATGTAGAAGTGCGCCTGTCCGCCGTTGAGCTGCGAGGACTCGACCACGACGCACGGAGCGGAACCCACGGTTGCTTCTCGCGTGCGGATCCCTCGATCAACCGGCTTTTTATTCGCGACCCAGTCGAACTGGCTGCCGGGCCGAATGATCTTCCAGATGTGCGAAACCCAGGGCGCCGACACCGGTACATCCGGGAAAATGCTGTCCATCTCGACCGCGTCGAGGAGATTGACTATTGGTTTGCTCCACTTTCCGATCCACGGTTTCCCGGGCTTTGTGTATGCGACGCAGCGCGTCGACACGTAATCCGCAATCCCGATCGCCTCCTGTTCGCTGGCGGCGAGCACCATCGCGATCGACTGGCCGACGTAGCTGACCAAGTCCACGGCGAAGAGGGGCTGGTCCAGAGCCATGCCCTGCAGATTGATGCCGCCATTCTTGATGTTCTCGTGCGTAATGATGTCGATGAACGAGGGCGAGTAGCTCTTCAGATGCTTGCGCAGGGCCAACGCCGTAACTCCCTTATCGCTTCCCGGAATTACGAAGCGGTAGTTCGCGAGCGCGCGACGGCTCTGCACGAACGCGCCGTTTGCAGTAAGCGGAGGCACCGGGAGTTCTTGCGTATAGTGGAGCTGACCCGATGTCTGATACATCGCACCGGTCTTCATGTAGGGTTGCGCGACCGGCGCCTTGAAATCCTGCGTTTGGTATTCCTGCGTGCCCGTGCTCTCCGGCCAGTTGCCCCACATGTCCTCGCCGATGGATTTCACATTGGCTGGCACCGCGACGCCCTTGCCAACCAGCGCGTTGACGACCGCCTTGTAGAAGAAGGAAACGGCGAGCTGGGTGCGGTATTTCGCGGTGAAGCCTTCGTCTGGCACTTCCTTCATTCGCTTTTCCCAGAACTTCAGTTCGCTCTCGACTTCATTCGCGAGGATCTTCGAGAGTGCGGGGACGCTTGCAAGCGTCAGTTCCTTTCCGGCCATCGCAGCTTCGGTCTTGCTCGCGTGCCACGGATAGGGCGCGATTCCTCCGAACACGAGCGCGGCGGTATGAACCGTCAGCTTGTCGACGAACGTAAAACGCGTGGTCGCGTTGACGATACTGTGCGCGTTTACCTCTCGGAGCGCGACCTTCTGTGCGAATACCGCGTCCTTCGGGTCGCCCACCGGCAAAGCGTACGAGGTAATTACCATCCTGTCGGCGAGCGCCGGGTCATGCAACACGGCGGCGACGAGGCCGCCGGCGGTAGCGGTGCGCTTGTCGAACGCACCGCTGTCCTCGAGCAAAAGAAAAGTAATCTGTGCCTCAACCGCGACTAAGGCGGTGAACAGATCCGACGGGAATGGTTCGCCGCTGCCGATTTGGATATGCCGCAGTACGAGCATTGTGTTGCCGGCAAGCGACGCGGCGTTGCGGACTATGCGGCCGGCGGTGCGGCGCGCCATAAGGTCCTGCGCATCAAGCGTCGTCGTCTCCAGACCCCGTCTCTTCTGTGCGGCGATCAGGTCGATGAGTTCGCTGTATGACGTGCCCGCGGCGACGACGATCTCATTGCTCTTCTTGCTCGGCGCTCCAATCGGGAAGTTCAGTTCGGGTATCAGCCGGATGTCTACGAAGAGTGTCGTGTCGAGGTACTCGTGCTTGTAAATGCCGAACGAGGTGTTGCCGTGGACGAGCCTGATCTTCTGGCCACGTTCGTTATGCAGAATCTCCGCAAGTTCGTTTAGCGAGGTGGGCGTGCGCCATTGCTGGCGGCCGGCGTTGGTGGAAACGGGTTCGGCGGGGCCTTGCGCCCCTTTTGGAAAAGGAATCGCGACGGTGCCCGGAAGCTGCGCTGCTCCAACGTGGTCCTCGATGCATTTGATCTGGCGAGTCACGTCAGCTTCTTTCCAGTCCGACGCGAATGTCTTCATACCGGTGAGGATCGCCCGATAGCCGGTGCAGCGGCAGAGATTCCCGTCGAATGCATCCTCGATGTCCTTTTTCGTAGCCCTGGGATAATTGATGATGAATTCGGACATGTTCATCACAAAGCCAACGCTGCAGTACCCGCACTGGCTCCCGTTGTACAACGCGAGCTGGTGGGCGACGGGATTCATGCCCTCGTGCGAGAGTTCCGACGGAGTAGCGGCGACATCCTCGACGAGTTTCAAGAGCGCGGAATCGTCTTTGCCTTTAAGCTTCGCCATTTTCCGCGGCTTCGCCATACTTGCAAGCTTCTCCGATACGGCTTCAAGAACGGACGTGCGTTTCTTTTCGGCAGCATGACTCGCTTGGATGAACACGGGCGAGTGCTGCTCGCCGATCGGAGCGGCGGAACGCGACGCCGTGAGCGTGTGTTGCAAGAATTGCGCATCAGGTTTGCGCACCGCGCCGGTGCCTTCGACCGTCGTGACTACGAGTCCGCCCAGCGCGCATACCGGCCGCAGGCATGAGTTGATCGCGCGATGCTCGGGCTTGTTTTCCTTTTCGTCCCACCTTGAAAGAATGACGGTGCAGCCGCCGCAGCCTCCCTGGCCGCACGGCTTCTTGGGGCCCGATAGCGCCACGTCCGGCGAGCGCAGGTAATCGATCAGCAGTAGATCGGGCGATGGGTTCTCGATCGTTACGACCTTGCCATTAAGGTAAAAGGAAACTTTGTTGTTCATCTTAACCTCACCGGAATTGGTTTCTTTACACGCCGCAAAAAAGTATCAAACTGGGGAACTATCGGACCGGAGAAAGCCAGTTGCGAATCAAAGGCGGGCCGATTCTTACACAAGTGTAAGGTAAACTGCAAGGATTAACCGCAAAGCAGGGGTTGCACCTGAATCAGAATGCTCTCAGGTTCGAAGAATGATGACTTCGATGAGTAGGCATAGTCTCGCAGCGGCACGTCCGCGCATTGTGATCACACTGACATTAGAATCAATAACCCAATTGTGTTTCTAGTGTTCGGTGGATGCCGGCTTCTCCTCGCCCTTCTTCTCGGATTCCTTCGCAGGTCTCGGCTCCGGAACCTCGACGCCAAGCACGTGCCTGGAGAACCACGCGTATTCGCGGCGCATCTTGTCCAATCGATGACGCGGCTCCTGCAAACCATGAGGCTCGCGCGGGAAGAACACCAGCTCCACCGGAACGTTGTTCTTGCGAAGCCCCATGTACAACTCCTGAGCCTGACTCGGCGGCACGCGAGTGTCCGAACCCCCGTGAAGTATCAACGTCGGCGTCTTTGCTTGCTTGATGAAGGTCATCGCCGAGGCGCGTCGATAACTCTCGAGTTCATTCCACGGCTCGCCCCCGAAATAGGCTTCCAGTATGCGTTGCAGGTCATTGGTCGAATACATCGAAAACATGTTCGTCAGTCCCGCGCCGACCATCACCGCTTTGAAGCGATTCGTCTGCGTCAGCGTCCACGCGGTCATGTATCCGCCGTAGCTCCAGCCCGACTGCGCAAGCTTTTCGGGATCGGCGATGCCTTTCGCGATCAAATGATCGAGTCCGCTCTGAATATCCTGATAATCGCCGCCGCCCCAATCACGAACATTCGACAGCAGGAACTTCTCGGTATATGAAGACGAGCCGCGCACATTCGGATAGAACGACACCCAGCCTTTGCCAGCCCATACGTGGCCGAAGTTACCCCACGAGCTTGGGAAACTTTGCGTCCACACGCCGGACGGGCCGCCGTGTATGAACGCGACTGTCGGGTAGCGTTTGCCCGGTTCGTAGCCGGCGGGATAGATCAGCACGCCTTCGATTTCCATTCCGTCTTTGCTCTTCCATCGAATCACTTCGCTCGATCCAAGCGCGAGATCGCGAACTTGTGGGTTGTGATCCGTGAGCTTCACGGGTTCGCCGATACGCAGAGTCTTTACGGCGTACACGTCATCGGGGTGTTGCGAGTCTGATTTCGTGAACGCAGCGACCGATCCGTCTCGCGAGAAGGAAATCTGACCGATCACACCTGCGATGTTGGAAAGCTGTTTCGCGTCGCCGCCTGTCGCGGGAACCGCGAACAATTGCGAAGTCGTTCGAACGCCGGCATTGAAATAAATCGTCCGGCCATCGGCGGACCATTTGGCGGGGCCGGGCTGATACTCGAGGGTTTGAGCAATTTCTCTTCGTGCTCCGCCGTCGAGGGATATCACGGTGAGTCGCTGCTGTCCGATCTCGCCGCCCTTCGAATCGCGGCTGAGATAAGCGATTCCTTTTCCATCGGGAGACCAACGAGGCGCGCTGTCCGGGCCGTCGTTCTCGGTGAGCTTGCGCAGCCCGCGCTTTTGATCGAGTTCTCGCTGGACCGATGTAATCTGGCTTCGGACTTCCATGACTCGAAAGTAGTTGCGGTCGCCGTCAGTCATCAGCCGATTGAGCGACTCGCCAAGATCGGTCACTTTCTTCTGAAGGTCAGTCACTGCTGCGTTGGCACTGGACGCCGTGATCAGCCAGATATCAGAGTAACTGCCGTCATCGGCCTTCGGCGTTGGGTTCGCGACGAATGCGATCGATTGGCCGTCGGGTGACCACTGCGGATCGCTCGCGGTGAACTCACCCCTGACCAGTTCAGTAGCCTTTTTGGTTTTCACGTCAATGATCCAGATGCGCGCGAACCTGAAATTGTGATCGATCACTTGCGCGTCGTCTTTATCTTTTTGCTTTTTCTCTTCGTCGGGGGTCGGTTCTTGAATTGCGACGTAAGCGATGCGCGTCCCATCGGGCGACCATTGAAATGACTGCACTCCCGATTTCGAGTCGGTGAGTTTTTCGGCTTCGCCTCCGAAGGGTGAGATCAGAAAGATCTGAGGTTTCTCTTCGCGAGCCGAGATGAAGGCAATGCTTTTTCCATCGGAAGACCAGCGAGGCTGAGTATCGTTCTTTTTGTTCGTAGTGAGCCTGATGGGTTCGCCACCCGCGGTCGAGACAAGCCAGACATCCGCATCGTTCGCGTTTTCTTTCATGTCCGCGGAAGTGACAACGTAGGCGACCAACTTGCCGTCGGGCGACACCTGCGCATCGGAGACGTTCTTGATTGCCATCACGTCTTCGAAAGTCATCGCTCGTTTCTGCTGTGCCAGAGCCGTTGAAATCGAGATCAGTAGGCTGACGACTAGTACGACAGTGCGTTTCATGGTTCACCCCTTCAGCAAAAGTTATCTAAGAATTGTCTCGCAAGAGCCGCGAGCACGGCGATTACATCACGCCCCCGAGCGTGAGTCAATCTGCCGCAACCCGCCGCGATTGACGTTCCCGCGATCGCATTGTTAGGCTCATTTCGCGAGGCGGTGGAGTCCGCCCTTAACCACTGCGGCCGGCAGTCAATGACTCCTACTGAAGCTCAAAGGATGAGGCAAAGTAGGAGCTCTCGAATCTCACCTTTGAGCTATTTCGAATCATTACAGGAGCAGAGAAAGTATGATCAGATACCTTTCGGTGCTTGCCGGCGGGGCTTTGGGCACGGGGCTTCGCTATTCGTTATCAACTTTGATCTATTCGACAATCAAGGAGCCGACTTTCCCTTATGCGAATCTCGTGATCAACGTATCCGGGAGTTTAATGATCGGCATTCTTGCCGAACTGTTCGATACACGGCTGCTGATCTCGCCGACGATTCGAATTGCTTTGCTGACCGGAGTGCTGGGTGGATACACGACGTTCTCGAGTTTCTCATATGAGACGTACTCGTTGTTGCGAGACGGTGAAGTCTGGCGTGGTATTGTGAACGCCGCGGGAAGCGTGCTGTTGGGATTGGCCGCGGTTTGGCTCGGAGTGCGAATCGCGCAATTGATCTGACCACTCGTGAAGGAGCAGATATGAAAATCTCTGAAGACGGCCAACTGCTTCGGATATTCATCGGCGAATCCGATCGCTGGCACGGCAAGCCTTTGTACGAAGCGATCATCTTGAAGGCTCGCGAAATGGGAATCGCCGGCGCGACGATGATGCGTGGGTTGATGGGCTTCGGCGCCGCGAGCCGGATTCATACCGCGAAGATTCTGCGCCTCTCGGAAGACTTGCCAATTGTCGTCGAGATCGTGGACAGCGCCGATAAGATCGACGCATTGGTACCCGTGATCGAGGAGATGGTTGAGGAAGGATTGATCACACTCGAAAAGGTGCGCGTGATTCAATATCGGCACAAGTCGAGCGGCGGTTAATCGAGAGCGAACCGCGAAAATCAGCGTCACGCAGTCAGCGTTGATCAGCGGTTTATTATTTTCGCGCGCTTGACCCTTGCGCCATTCGCCCCATAGTCTTTGCGTTCTAATCCAAGAAACTCTGGAGACAATCACATGCGCTGTCGAACTGTTACTGCAATTGCTTTGAGTCTGACATTGTCCCTGTCGTCGCTTGCGGGGCAAAGGCCGGCTCGCGATCAACAAATCGCAAAAGCTACCGAAGCCATTCGAGCGAAGCTCGTCGAACAACGGCGCGATTTTCACATTCATCCTGAACTATCGAATCGCGAGGAGCGAACTTCGCGCATCGTCGCCGAACGTTTGCGCGCGCTCGGGCTTGATGAGGTGAAGACCGGCGTCGGCAAGTACGGAGTCGTTGCGTTACTAAAAGGCTCAAAGCCCGGACCCGTAGTCGCCGTGCGGGCCGATATGGACGCGTTGCCGATCCAGGAGACGATTGATGTGCCGTATAAGTCGCAGACGCCCGGCGTGAAACACGCTTGCGGGCACGACGCGCACACGACGATTGAGCTTGGCGTCGCCGAAGTGCTTTCGAAAATGCGCGACCAGATTTCGGGATCGATCAAGTTCATCTTTCAACCCGCCGAAGAGGGCGCCCCTCAAGGTGAAGAAGGCGGCGCCAGCTTTATGATCAAGGAAGGCGCGCTCGAAAACCCGCGGCCGCAGGCTATTTTTGGATTACACACAGCCGGCTTCGAAGTGGGTCAGATCGGTTATCACTCAGGCTCGGCTATGGCGTCGTCAGACAAATTCACGATAACTATTCGTGGGAAGAAGTCTCACGGCGCGCAGCCGCAGCTTGGCGTGGACGCGATCGTGGTAGCCGCCGAGTGCGTCACCGCGATTCAGACGATTCGCAGCCGTCGAATCGATCCGCTCGAGCCGCTTGTCATCACCATCGGCACGATCAAAGGCGGCGACCGCAACAACATCATCGCCGAGGAAGTGAAAATGGAAGGCACGATGCGCACGTTGAGCGAGGAAGTTCGCACACGCGCGCTTGAGTTGATGCGGCAAACTCTCGGCAGCGTGACTTCTGCTTACGGTGCAAAGTTCGAGCTGTCGATCGACGACTCGAATCCTGTCACGTACAACGATCCTAAACTGGTTGACCAAACGCTGCCAACGATTCGACGGATAGTTGGAGAGGCGAACGTCGTGTTGCAGAAGCCCTTCATGCCGGCCGAAGATTTCTCTTACTATCAGAAGGTCATTCCGGGCTTCTTCTACTTTCTGGGCGTCGGCAACAAGGCGAAGGGCCTTATGCCGGCCTGGCACACCGCTGACTTCGATGTTGATGAAGAGAGTCTGGTAGTAGGCGTGAAGGTAATGTCGAACGTTCTGCTTGATTATCTGGATCGCCACGCTGCACAGAAGTAACTCACACCTTGCCTGGCGAGGCATTCGCAATCGTCAACTGCGGCGAAGGGAACTTTTTCAGTATCTTCCATACGATGACCACGCTTCCGTCGTCGTCCTGGCTGACGATCCGAAACGCAACGAGCAGCTCTAACGCTATGTCGGACCCGCCGCCATACGCGTTCGTGAGCTTCACGAATGAGTAGTAAGCGCCGCCTCCGCGAAT
>UEXS01000961.1_pt1 | contig 22318 bp, 18 predicted proteins | sample 4301141 | NCBI WGS metagenome assembly UEXS01 (sample SAMEA4773178, study PRJEB27434) | metagenome | biome: 2259; feature: agricultural soil; material: soil | place: USA | collected 2014-09 | depth 0.25 m
CTCAGCACGCGCGCAATGTGACCTTTCAAAACTTGAATATCGACAAGACCGGCTTGTACGGCGTCTACCCGGTGAGCTGCACCGGAGTGACTATCGAACGCTGCGTTGCGACGGGCATCGCCGACGCGGCGCTTTATGTCGGGCAATCTCGCGACATAGTTGTTCGCGACAGCGAAGCTCACGACAACGTCACCGGGATCGAAATCGAGAATTCAGTGAACGCGCTCGTTGAGAACAACTACGTTCACGACAACACCGGCGGTATTTTGGTGTTTATCCTGCCGAACAATCCTTCGAAGGTCGGACACAACTGCATAGTTCGGAACAATCGAGTGATTAACAACAATCATGCGAACTTCGGAAATCCTAACTCGATCGTCTCGAACGTCCCGCCGGGAACAGGCGTGATGGTGATGGCCGCCGACAACAACGAAGTGACCGGCAACGAGATTCGCGGCAACGACTGTTATGGTGTGGCCGTGTTCAGTCTCGAGATCGCGTTCCCGAAAGGAACAGCATTTGACGTCGGCGCGACGCCCGAGAACAACTGGATTCACGACAACGTGTATTCGGATAACGGGCGCAATCCAGCGGGCGCACTTCAGCGGGCGGGCATAAAGGGCGCGGACCTTGTGTGGGATCTATCGGGTTGGTCGAATCGATGGCACGAGACAAACGCCACGCATTCGACTCCGATCGTGAATGCGAGTTGGCCTTCGATCGTCAGGCGCGCTTACTGGCGCGCGCTCACGCTGGCCCAGGAGTATCTGTAGGATTTGGGATTAGGATTTAGGATTTGGGATTTGGGATTTAGGAAACTCCATCCTCCATCCTCCATCCTCTATCCTCGATCTTCCTTCCGTCTTGAGGTGAACATTGTCAAAAGCTGCCATTGATGTAGAGCCTGTCACTGACAGAGCGACGGAACAGATCAACTCGGTCTTCACCGCAACGCTTGCGGGCGCTTGTCTCGCCGAGTTCATCGGCACCTTCATCGTGATTCTGGTCGGCGACGGAGCGGTCGCGGCTGCCGTGTTGGTCAGCTCGCTCGACGGATGGGGAGTCGCGGTGATGTGGGGACTGGCTGTAGCATTTGGGATTTACGTTGCGGGGCCGGTGTCGGGTGCGCACTTCAATCCGGCGGTCACAATTACGATGGCGATCTTCCGAGGATTTCCGTGCGGGCGAATTCTTCCCTACATCGCGAGCCAGATCGCAGGCGCGTTCACTGGCGCCGCCTGCGTTTATGCGTTGTGGTCGGGTTACTTTCCGCGCGCCATCGAGAAGATGGGAATCGAGATCGGAGCGCCCGGAAGTCAGAAGCTGATGATGATCTTTTCGTGCTTCTATCCGAATCCCGGCGGCATCGGCGTTGACGCGAGCGCGATGGCGACGGTAGGCGCGGGCACCGCGTTCTTCGTTGAAGTTGTGCTTACGATGTTTTTGCTGTTGATGATCTTTGCGTTAACCGAGCCCGGCAATCCCGGCTTACCGCAAGCCGGCCTCGGCCCGATCTTCGTCGGGCTGACGGTGACTGCGATCGTCGGAGTCGGAGGACCGCTGACGATGGACGCGGTGAATCCGGTGCGCGACTTCGGTCCGCGCTTATTTGCCTATGTGATTGGTTTCGGAAAGATCGCCTTTCCAGGCCCGCGTGGAAACGAGTGGTGGCTATACATCGTGGCGCCGATCATAGGCGCAATAATCGGGGCAGCAGCCTATCGCTTTCTTGTGAAGCGATTTCTTCCGCCTGCCGGCGTTTGAACTTCAACTTGAGAGATGCCATCGCGGTGCGTCAGGTTTTCGCTGATGTGGGTTGATGGGTAAGCGTGTTCGTCTACTTGAACAACTTATCAAAAGCCGAGCGTGCGTCCTTCACTTCAGCCACCGCCGTAGTCGTCTCGCGCTCGACGGTCCTGCGCGCTTCAAACAACTCACATTCGTTGCGAGCGTCCTTCTTCGGAATGCGCTCGGGGATGGGTTTGCGGCACTGAAACCGCGCGCCCGGATCAAAGCTCACACAGTTCTTGCACGTGTGCAGATCGCTGTGACATTTGGGGCACTGCGCGTCGATGGCGATTCCGCCGATGTCGATGTTGACCATTGTGCCGCAGAGCGAGCATCGGGTGACTTCTCGAAACGCGGGCATCTTTGGTGAACGAACCTCGGTTCGTTGCGGTGTTGCGGGACGCGGCTTCTCTCGGTCGTCATCCTGTTGATAGCCGCGTTGCTTGTATTTTCTATCCATAATTCTCCTGTTGCGTTACAGGCAAGCGTACGAGTCTTACTAGCGTCCGTTTCCGGTTAGTAGTGATTGAGTGTCAGTCGAGCAGCAGGCCGAGCCAGCACCGGCCGTTGCCTGATCGATCGGAACCTTGTTACGGGGTTTCCAAAAACGATAGATGTGACAACTTCCTTATACAGCAACCACTCGGCGGAATCAAATACTTTTCAGGCTAGATTGTTATTTTTTGATTGCTGGGCGTCAACCTTGGTCTCCGTGAGCGCCGCTAAAACAGCTTGATCATTAGCCACATCAGGATTACGTGTAACGACCAGATCGTCAACGCGAACGGCAGTTGAAATCTGATCACCCCGTATTGATCTCGCATGTTCAACAGCGCCGCCGGGACGATGTTAAAGTTTGCCGCCATTGGGGTCATCAACGTGCCGCTGGAACCCGCCGTCAGCGTGATGATTGCAACCATCTCAGCCCTGACGCCGAATGGCTGAATGATGAGCGGCGAAAGCACGCCGGTCGCAATGACCGGAAAAGCTGCGAACGAATTCCCCATCACTATCGTGAACAGGGCCATGCCCAGACAATTAGCCATAACCAGAAGGAACAGGCTGTCCGCGGGAATTATTTTGTGAATGCCGCTCGCAATCAGATCGCCCACCTTTGCGGCGGTGAAGATGATTCCAAGAGACGCCAGCAACTGAGGCAGTATATTCACCGCGCCCATCGCCTCGTTCAGACGGCGGCCTTCCTCGATCATCACTCGCGGCTTTTCTTTGGTGATCCACAGGCAAGCGAGCATCGCGCTGAGCCCGCCGAATCCCAAACCAACAAGTGCTCCACGATTGACATCCAGCTTCAGCAGACGGAAGGCGATTGCGAATCCGAACGTGACTATCGGGATCAGCAACACGGGTATGAAGATTTTATTTCGAAGCCTTTTCGCGTGCTGCGCCTGTTCCGCTTTTGTCGATTCGTGGTAATGCCCGCGGCTGACGCCGCCGCTTCCGTCGATCCCGACCATCACCAGCACAAGCACACCAGTGAGCCAGTGCGGCAGCACGCTTCCGAAGATAAAGATCGCTCCGAGTATCACCCAGAAGCTCGCGCTTCCGCGCCGCCGCTTGTTTGCGTGATCGCGAAAGGTCATTGCCGCGAACAACCAGAGCACGATTCCGGTCAACACGTATACAAATTCGAGGCTAAAAATCGCGCCGGCAATCGAAGAGATCATCGCGCTTCCGCCTTTCTTCGATAACGCCGATCGAGAAGCAAGAACTGAATGCAGGCGAGAATGACCGATATGGAAGCAATTGGAATGGCATATACGACCAGGCTCCAGACGCTGGCGGCATATCCGAGGCCGTTCAAGACTCCAAACACGAGAAGGATTCCGGGTTGCACGGGCGAGAGATTCTGTCCGTAGAAATTGCCGTAGTTCTCGCTCGCCGCATTTGCCGCTTTGATATTTTCGACGATCTCTTCTGGTACTTCTTCCGCGTTTGCAGCGCCGAACGTTGCTTCGGCGGCGCCTATCGACATGGGAAAAATCAGTGGTCTTACAAACGAGGGATGGCCGTTCAATCTTATTCCGAGGATTCCGGTGAGCACTCGGAAGAGTTGATAGACGATCTGCAACCGCCCAACCGTCGCGGCGGCAATGCGTCGAATAACAGCGGCAGATTGCTCTTGCAGGCCGTAGCGTTCGGCGAGCCCGATTGCCGGCAGCGTGATGATGAACAAGGTCATCAGCCGATTGTCCGCGAACGCGCGCCCCAGCATATTGATGATGCCTTCCTGTCCGGGCCTCGCGAGGTAGGAAAACTGCTGAAAGAAGCCTTCGCTTGAAAAGAGCGGAAGTCCCGCAACAAGCCCGGTGACCAGCGCGGCGGTCACCACAACAAGCGTTGTGCGAAGCCGAAGCGCGAGACCTACGATGACGATTGCAATACCGATCAGTTTCCAGAGGTCAGCCAATGTGTTCCTCCCTTCCAGCAGATCACGTTTTTTGAGCCACGAGTCTACTCTATGACCGATCGAATGCGCACTGTGGTTGTTCATTTCTTTCGCCGCTGACTTGACACGTTTTCAGCTTTCCAGATACCCTGCGATCCTTCAGGCGATTCGCGGCGAACTTCAAAAGACGCGCCCCCGTCGGATCAGGTACGAAGGAAGTAAGGTGGCCAAGAATACAACGATTCCGCTTAGAATCGAGGAGTAACCAATGAACAAGAAAAGGTCTCAGGTTGAGTCCATCATTGAAGCTAAGAACTCGAATGAGAATGCGGGTTCGTCTCAGAGCAGGCGCGCTTTCATCGGCACTGTGGCGGCCGGCGTTGTCGCTCTTCCGCCGATTCTCTCTTCGAGTGGAGAGGCGCGAGCACAGGAATTCGAAATAGAGGCCGCGGTAACGGGTAAGAAGCGAGCCAAACAAGCGCAGAACCTTCGAATAGATGCCGCTAATGCACAACGCGCCGTTGCGATTCCCGATCATGTCGAAAACGGCGATGAGTCCCGATATGCGACTCGGATAGGGAATTATTCGAAGGGACTGAAGCACGACGCGACGACCGGCGAAGTCGACCCGGCTGCGTACAGCGCGCTGTTGGCCGCCATCGCGAGCGGGCGAGGCGACGACTTTGACTCGATTGTCACTCGTGGATTGTCTGGTTGCCCGGATCCCGCGCGCCGTCGAAGACAAGTGAATCCGCAATCGGCCTACGCGTTCGATCTGGAAGGGACCGACGGGCACCAATTCGCGATGCGCGCCGCACCGGCATTCGCGAGCGCCGAAGAAGCCGGCGAGATGGTCGAGCTTTATTGGATGGCGCTTCTTCGCGATGTGAACTTTGCGGATTATGCGGCCAACCCGCTGGCGCAACGGGCGGCGGACGACCTGTCCAAGCTTTCAGATTTCAGGGGCCCGAAGGTCGCCGGTCAGGTTACTCCTCAGACACTTTTCCGCGACGTGTTTCCGGGCTGCACCGATGGGCCGTACGTTTCGCAGTTTTTGCTTCAGCCCGCGGGATTCGGCGCGCAGGAGGTCGATCAGCGAATCAATACGAATGCGCCCAACGTGGATTTCGCGACAACGTTTCAGGACTGGCTGGACGTTCAGAACGGTTTTTCGCCTACTCAATCATTAACTTCCGGCGGAAAGTTCTTTATGCGGAACGGGCGCGACCTTGGTCAGTACGTGCACGTAGACGTCCTGTTCCAGGCGTACTTCGTGGCGTTTCTAGTCATCGCTGGTGGCGGGTATCCGGTGGACGGCGGCAATCCTTACGGGACCGCGCTCGATCCCGGCAGCGGAAGACCGCTGGTGCCTGGAGCAGCGGGTTCGATTTCGCAAACCGGTTTCGGAACTTTCGGGGGCCCGGCTGTTGCGACGCTAGTTACAGAACCCGCGACGAGGGCACTGAAGGCGCAGTGGTTTCAAAAGTGGATGGTGCATCGGCGATTGAGACCGGAGGAATTCGGCGGACGAGTTGAGGTTCAGAGGCTCGGACGGAGGACATATCCTTTTCACCCAGACCTTGGAAATTCCTCGGTGCTGGGCGATGTGTTCGCCAGATGGGGCTCGCACCTGTTGCCTCTCGCGTTTCCTGAAGGATCGCCCTTGCATACGTCCTACGGCTCAGGCCATGCGACGGTTGCCGGCGCCTCTGTCACGATGCTGAAGGCTTTCTTCGACGAGACGGCGCAAATCAAAAATCCGGTTGTGCCGAGCGCCGACGGTCTTTCGCTGGTGCCGTATCAGGGAACGCCTCTGACGATAGGCGGCGAGTTGAACAAGATCGCATCGAATGTCGCGCAGGGCCGGAACATCGCGGGAGTTCACTGGCGCACTGACGCTGCGGAGGCAATGAAGCTTGGCGAGGCCGTCGCCATCAGCATTCTGAGAGAAACAAAGAGCTGCTTCAACGAAACCTTCAACGGATTTTCACTGACCAAGTTTGACGGGACAACGATTACTGTTTAACGAATCAGTTTATTTCGTTGAGTAAGAGAAGAGCGGCGGCTGAAGGAAATCAGCCGCCGCCTTTTCGTCAGACTCGAATGATCGCTAGAGCTTGTTCTCGCCGCGCACGTAGTACTTGAAGGCCATCTTCGCGAGCTTCCAAACTTTTTCCCACTCGATGTTTCCCTGTTCGCCTCGAATCACTCGATCCATTATCAAGCTGCGCAGGTAACGGCCTTCGCGAATGAATATGAAACGCTTGGCGTAGGGCCGCGCGATCTCGAAAAAGCGAAAGTCGGGATCGACCTGCGTGCCGATGCCTTCGAGCGTCATCACCGCGCGAACTATGTAAGTGAAGCTGGCGGGAATCTTGAATGGAAATTCGTAGATCACGTGCGCCATATCGAACATCAGCTCCTTGAAGTTCACGTCGCCAAGCCGTTTGCCGAGATAGCGATCGAACAGGCCTTCGATGATCGGCTTGAATCGCGTCTCGTCTTCGGGTGAAAGCTCAATAAATCCCAGCCTGACCATGTCGTCAACAAGTCCGTGAACATCGCGCTCGACTACGTGAAAAAAAGCGTTGATAAGGTTGGATTGAAGCTTTATGTCGAGACGGCCGACCATTCCGAAATCGAAGAAGGCGAGCCGCCCGTCGGCCATCACCCGCAGGTTGCCGGGGTGAGGATCGGCGTGAAAGAAACCATCCTCGAGCAACTGTTTCAAGTAGGTGCGCGATAACAGCTTCACAACTTCGTGGGGATCGTGGCCCGTCAGTGAGAGTTCCTTCGTGTCGATGACCTTCAGTCCCTCGATGAATTCCATGACGATCAGCCGCCGCGTCGAGAATATCTGATAGATTTTTGGAACGTAAACTTCTTTCCACCGCGCAAAGTTCTGTCGAAATATTTCGGCGTTCCGGGCCTCCTGTTCGAAGTCCAGCTCTTCGTGAATGGTCGAGTGAAACGCGTCTAGAGTGCCTTGCCAATCGACCCCGCGCACCAGATTTGGATAACGCTCCAGTCTCCGCGCAATCCGGCGAAGTACCGCGATGTCAAAATCGATCTGTTCCTGTATTCCAGGTCGCTGAACTTTCAGGGCAACAAGCTGACCCGTGCGAAGCCTCGCGCGATACACCTGACCGAGACTGGCGGCAGCCACAGGCGTGTCCTCGAAGTTATCGAAGATATCTTCGATCTTTGCGTGAAGCTCGCGTTCGATTATCACTCGGGCCTGCGCGGTCGGGAACGGCGGGACTTCATCCTGGAGCCTGGCGAGTTCCTGAATGTATTCGACGGGCAAGACGTCCGCGCGCGTGGCCAACGACTGACCGGTTTTGATGAAGGTCGGCCCGAGCGCGATGAGCTTTTCGCGAAGCAGGGCCCCCTCGCGGCGGCGCAACTCAGATTGAGCGATCTTGCGAAATGTCCAGCTTCGAGTGTTGAACAAGACCCGCAGCATGAACAGGAGGAATGACGAAAAAACCCTCGCCATTCGTATGTAGCCCCTTATTCCGATCGGCGGCAGAGCTTCACGTTCAACCGTTTCAGCCGGCGCCGATTTAATGGCCTTTGAATCGGACTCTTTCGTAATGAGCGATTGCCCATCGGGCTTGCGCGAAGCAGTAGCTGGTGATTCGATTTGGGTGCTGTTTAAGTCTGGCATCGATCAATTGTACGAAGCACGATCGCTTAACGTTTGCCTCTTGAAGATTCTAGCACGGTGACTTGTTGTTGGAAGAGCGAGACCGGCGCCGGTCATCGCGCCACGAAAACGACTCCCGGCGATCAGATTTCGAGAGCAATCATACACTTGCTCTTCGGCCCGGATACCCAGGCGGGTACTGCCAAACCAAATCGTTCAAAAAGTTAATAATATTGAAGGGCGAAGCGGGGAAAAACTCTATGCGCCGCAAAGCTGTTGTGCTTAAATGGCGGCGAATTACCGCTGTCTTAGAACCGCCGCGCCCCTTCCAAACCTCGCGTTCATCGTGTCCGTTGTCGTGGGACAATAACGGGCCAGCAAAATATTTGAGTGAGCATCACGCTTATGTGGAGGGCGTATGTCGTTTGATAAGGCCAGGGCTCTCACAGCCGCCAAGAGATATATGCTACAAAATAATTCTCAGGCGGCGATCGAGGTTTTCAGGCAGGTTGTCGAAGCCGAGCCGCTCGACCTTTCGAGCATCAATACACTCGGGGATCTTTATGTGAGAACGGGTCAGATACCCGAAGCGGCCGGGCAATTCTCTAAGCTTGCGAATGCGTACCTTGCGGAGGGCGCCGCTAGAAAAGCCATCGCAGTGCTGAAGAAGATAATGTCGATTGATCCGGCCAATACCGCGACGTGGATCAAGCTTGCCGACCTGTACGCTACAGCCGGGCTGCCAGGCGAAGCGCGGCAACACTATTTGCAAATCGCGGACGCCTATAGCCGGAACGGACAGATGAATGAAGCGATTGAGGTGTTCGGAAAAGTGGTGGCTTTGGATCCGTCCAACGCCTCGGCTCGAATCAAACTCGGAGAGCTTTGCCGGCGCGAGGGCCTGAACGATCAGGCTTATGAAGCGTTCATCACCGCGGCCCGGCAACTGACGACGCGTGGGGAAACGCGGCGAGCTATCAACGCATACAACGAAGCATTGTCGATAAAACCGGACAGCCCCGACGCGCTGGCTGCCATACGCGCGTCAGCAGATCAACGCACTCTGGAGAGCCAGAAGCCTGTGCCGCCTGCGGCCTTCGGGAGTTCGATTGCCGAGGCAGCTTTGTCGTCGGGCAACCTTGACGGCTCACCCACCAAACCTCCGCCACAGGACATCCCTGACGAGCGCGAAACCGCCTTCGTGATTCAGGAGATTTCACAGGCCGAGATACTCGTTGCGTACGGCCAGGTCAATCAAGCGATCGCGAAGCTCACAGCCGTTGCAAGAAAACTGCCCGACAACATCGATGTCCGCGGTAAGCTGAAGGACATTTATCTTAGGAACGGCATGACCGCCGAAGGCGCCGCCGAGTGCCGTGAACTCGAGCGGATTCATACTGCGCTGGGCGATGACGCGCGTGCTCGAGATTACGCTGTTCGTGCCAGCAGGTTAACTCAGTTGGTCGAACCCTCTTCCGGCGATTTGAGACATTCAAAGCCCGAACCGGCAGTAGAATCAAAGCCTCTAACGGATGATCGCCTCGACAATTCGAAACCCGGCGCCAGTGAGCCTCTCGCTAATCCCCCCGGCGCTCTACCTCCGCGCAGCAACGCACAACCTTTTGCGGCGATAGTTTCAAAGCCCGTCGTTCGACTTGCAGCGACGCTCGAGGAGACTCCAAGACCGGTTCCGCCACTCAAACTCATACCGGTTGAGGACTCACGACCCTTGCCGGCGCGCGCGTTTGACGTTGCGGCTGAATCTCTTGTGGTTATTCCGAGGGAACAGTTGTCACAAAACACACCCGCACCGACGGAAGAATCAGTTGATACATCGCTGGTTCGAGTGCTTCCGGGCTCGCTCTCGGACCAACGTTCGGCCACAAGGAAACCGGGCCGCACAAAAGTATTCGCTATTGCCGCGAGCGTCGTGGCAGTACTTGGTGCGGGAGGCGTGATCGGCAGGTTTGTTTTTGACGCTGGGCTTAACAAGCAACACCAGGAGTTGTCTATGGCGTCGCCGGCTGTGACTCCTGCGCCAGAACCTGCCGTCACGACAACGCCGGCCGAAACACTTCAGAGCTTGGAACCGATCACGGTAGTTGTAGACGCAGCCGGGAAAAAGCCAATGCCTTCCGCGAGTCAGCCCGAGGAGCGGGCCGTGGTTGAGAAAGCAACACCAGCTCCGGAGCCGCCCGTTGTCGACGCACCAAAGCCAATTTCGAAACCAACTGCACCGGCGCCTTCACCTCCCCGAGCTTCGGTCAATCCAGATAGTCACGCTTCCGTTGATAATGCGGTTCCTGCCGGTGTACCCACCGGGCCTCCGCAAGCACCGGTTCCCTCTGCGCCGCCGCCCCGGCCGGTGCGCGTAACACAGGGTGTAGTGATGGGAGGCGCCATAAAGCGAGTCGAGCCGGTGTATCCGGCGAACGCGCGCGAGGCAAAACAATTCGGAGTGGTTAGAGTCGAGGTGAGCATCGACGAACGAGGAAACGTCACGTCTGTTCAGGTGCTCTCTGGTCCGCCGCTGTTGCGAGGCGCCGCGGTCGCGGCTGCGCGCGGTTGGAGATTCAAGCCCTCGACGATCGGAGGAACGCCGGTAAGAACGACCACTGTCATAGATTTTAACTTCAAGCTTTGACGACAATCAGGCGTATCAGCTTTTGCTTTGTCTGAGACTGCCTACCGTGAAGCTCGGTTGTGGCTTCACTGTCGCGGTCGGGGTTTCGCCGGCGGCCGTAGCAACAGGCTTTGACTCGCCGGTTGAAGTCGTTCCCGATAGCAACTGCCGGATGCGCGCCCAGCGGCGCTTTTCATCCGTGATCAGTTGCGCGAGTTCGCCACGCGCAGCTTGATCGGGTAACGTACTCGCCGCCGCCGCGATCTTGTCGAGAAACGGCATCAGGTAACCGAAGTCTTTTTCGAATTCTGCGATCGCCATAATCTCCCTCCGTGTGTTCACATTCTACCACCTGTGTGTTGAGACGGCCGGCCCTATCTTTGCGAACCCGGCGCCGTCACTTGCGAGTCACGCGCTTCTCAGTTAATTTCGGCTCGACCCGAACACTCCATGCAAAGGAATCGAAGATGAAACGACTATTGATGGGCGTGATCCTCGCCGCCATTCTGATCTCGACTCTGACGTTCGCAAAACAGGTCCCGCGAGCTTCCGCGGCGTACTATCCGGCTGCCGGCGAAGCCTGGGAGAAGAAGCGGCCCGAAGACGTCGGCATGGATTCGGCGTTGATCGAAGCCGCGGTGAGTTTCGCGAAGACCCAAGAGAGCAAAATGCCGCGCGACTTCTCGACGCAGGTTCAGACTTTTGGTGCGCTGCTCGGACCGATACCCAAAGATCGCGCCGAGACTAACGGAATCATCCTTCGTCACGGTTACATCGTCGCCGAGTGGGGCGACACCAACCACGTCGATCCAACCTACAGCGTCGCGAAAAGTTTTCTTTCGACCGTGCTTGGGCTCACCATCGATCGCGGAATGATCAAAAGCATCGACGATCCGGTTCGCAAATACATCAATGACGGCGGCTACGATTCAGCGCACAATCGAGCGATTACGTGGCGGCATCACGCGAATCAGACCAGCGAATGGGAAGGATCGATGTGGGGCAAGTCGCACGACTTCATCGGAGTCGAGCAGTTTGGCTCGGGTGCCCGCAAGCCTCGAGAGTTGAAAGATCCGGGCACGTTTTACGAATACAACGACGTGCGAATCAATCGCTTTTCGCTTTCGCTGCTTCGACTGTGGAAGCGCCCGCTGCCTGAAGTGATTAAGCAATACGTGATGGACCCGATCGGCGCTTCGAACACGTGGCAGTATCACGGCTACAACAACTCAGAGGTTGTGATCGACGGCAAGAAGATGAAGTCGGTGAGCGGGGGCACGCGATGGGGCGGCGGTTTGTGGATCAGCGCTCGCGACGAAGCTCGGTTTGGATACTTGTTTCTTCGAAAGGGTCATTGGGGAAAGAAACAAATCATTTCCGAGAACTGGGTGAAGATGGCGACCACTCCAGCGCCGATTGGTCCGGATTATGGATTTCTTTGGTGGCTCAACACGAAGCAGAAGCAATGGCCTTCCTGTCCTTCTTCCAGTTTTGCCGCAATCGGCGCGGGTTCAAACACGATCTGGGTAGACCCCGAGCATGACATTGTAGTTGTGTGGCGTTGGCATCAAGGCAACGGCGATGAGTTGTTCAAGCGAGTGCTGGCTTCGATCAAGGCGAACAACTAGGACTCATTCAGCGAGTCAGTTCAGTCGCTCAGATCCGGGAACTCGACCAACTCATAGATCTCGCGTAGCGCGAGCTTGCACGAAATGCTTGAGAGCTCGATTTCGCTATCGAGCCCTTCAATGTCGGTACGCGACCAACTCCCATCGGCTTGCCGCACATAGTGAGTTATGTACGGCCGGTCCTGGGCGACAAGCAGGTATTCCTCGAAGCTATCGATTGATTTGTAGGATACGAACTTCTTTCCTCTGTCATAGGCTTCGGTTGAACTGGAGAGGATCTCCACTATCAACCGCGGATTCACCAGCACATCGAGACCTTGAATCTGCTCGATCACGGGGGGGCCGCAGACCACAACGATGTCGGCATATCGATAAGGCGGCGCTTTGGGAACTTTGATGCGCATGTCTGCTGGCAGCACGCGGCACCCTTTAGCGAGGGCGGGCATACGCAATCCTGAGAGAAGATTGGTCGATAGTTGATTGTGGACGAGCGTGCCGCCGCTCATCGAAACCACAACTCCATCGAAATACTCCCAACGTTCTTCCGAGTTCTTGTCGAACTCGATATATTCCTCGATGTTGAATCGCTCTTTTGGGACTGCAGGCATAAAGCGCCTTTCGCAAGGGATTCTAACACAGCCACACGCGCAGGCCGGAAGATCATGCCGGGCGGCTCAAGTAACTCCGGAGTGCCGGAGCCACACTTCGTCGTACCAAGGCGTTCTTCGCTTGCCACTGTGAAGCCGGATCAAGCTCCACAAGGAAACTAACTTCGCCTGATTCAAACTTCGCGATCGGAACACCATCGCGAAACAGCACTCGATTCGCCGCAAACGCCGAGACTCGATCACCCGGAGTGATGATGCCCACCAGATTCAACGGGTCCGCCGCGCTTACGGATACCATCGCGCCCTCCGAAGGCGCGCGGCGCATCGCTCGCAACATGCCGACTGCTTCAGGCAACGCGAATTGCTCACCCGACAAACTTGAAATGAATCTGCCGCCGCGAATCTCGCCGCGTTGTTCAAGTCGATGATAGACCTTCAGCAAATCACGCCACGGTAGCTGGAAGCCCTCTCGCGGGAGCAATCGCTTGAACACGACTCCGTAACGGCGCAGCAGAATTCGCGCGAGCTTCTCAATCGAAGGCTGATCAATCGCAGTCACCGCGCGGCGCGCAAGCAGCGACCAGCGGCCCGCACTCGACATGTCGTAAGCAGCTTTCCCTCGCCGCTTCGCCGCGTTTGTCTTTCGATTCGAGGGCGTCAACAACGCGCGCATGCCTGCATAGCTATCCGCGGTCACGAGCCCGCATGCTACGAGTTCGCCAAGCGCGTCTTCGACTTGAGTGCGCAACAACCCAACGCCTTCGCTGAGGTCGGTGAAGAACGAGGCTCCGCTCGCCGATAAGAAATCAAACACCGCTTCCGCCGAATGAGACAATGTCACCTGTTCTCTCGCGGTGCCGGGAAAGAGCAGATTCCACAACGCAGTGTCTCGGCGATTGATCAGCGAAATCGGTGTCGTACGAACAGGTCCGGGCGATTTCGTTCGATCGCCATTCTTCGGCGCGGTCAAGCGGGCCCAAAGAACCTGGCCGGATAAACAAAGCGAGTCGAGCCACGCCGGATCGTAATCGTTCATTCGTGCTGGAAGGATCTCGGCTTCCCACGCGGCGGCGGGCGCTTCGAAGCCCTCGAGCTGATCTATCAACACAGCCAGCGCGTCGGGGCCTTCGACCTGATGATCGGGCGCGAGCTTTTGCCACGCAAGCAGGAAGCGAATGAAATCCGAGCTCGAGACAGGCTCGATTTCCTGACGCAGACGATTCAAAGTGTAGCTGTGAATTCGCGCGAGTAATCGTCGCGCGCACCATTCGGTTTCATTCAGCCCGGGAGTGAAGCGGCCCCGAAACACAAAGCCCTCGACTTCGAGATTAACCAGCGCGGCTTCGATCGTCGAAAGTTCGAGTCCCAGCGAATCGGCTAGAGACTGCGTAGTCACCGGCCCGAGTCCTTCGAGTCTGCCGCGGATGATTTCAACGAGCGCGCCTTCGAAATCCCAGTTCTTTGAAGCCAGCGCTTCCGGCGCGGCGATGAGCGGCTCGGTCGCGGCGTTTGGAAAGATTGCGTTGAGTTGAGGCAGACGCTCGGCCGCAACCCATAAGCTTACGCCCGTATCTTGAGAGTTCGTCACAAGAACGGCCGCGCGGCGATTCGCTGAAAGCTCGTCGAAGTGGTGCTGCCAATCACGTCCTTCGCCAACGGTCATGAACCCAAGCTCGACCAACGCGTCATGAAGTTCGTCGGCATTATCGATGTCAGGCCATACTTCGCCGCGAACTCGCTCGATTGCCCCCAGATCGAGCGCGCCAAGATCCGAAGCCGTTTCGGGATCGAGCCATCGCCTCTGAAACACAGCCCGAGTCCTTCGCTCTTCAAGCGGCGCGTCGTCGAGAAACGCATAAGGCCGCGCGTTCAGAATTTCCTGCGCGAGCGGGGATGCTTCAACAACGTCACGGGCGATCAGAGTTTTTTCGCCGCGCTCGATCGAAGCGAGCAGCGCCTCGAGGCCTTCGATGTCCATCGCTTCTTCGAGACAATCGCGAACAGTTTGTCGAACCAGCGGATGATCTGGTATTTCGATGTTGCCGCCGGGCAGGTTCTCGGCACAAGCGACTTGATCCGGAAAGACGGCCGATAGCAAATCGTCGGCGTCCATTCGCTGAAGCTGCGCGGGAATCTTCTTGCCCCCGCGCCGCCGACTGACCGCAAGCGCGCGAGTCGTGTTCCATCGCCAGCGAATCTCCCACATTGGCGCCGCGATCAGCGCTTGAATCAACAACTCGCGCACCGATGACGAACGCAGATACCGGAACACTTCGTCGAGCGCAAAACTGTGAGTTGGGCCAAGCGACAACACGATTGCGTCTTCAGTCGCGGCGGCTTGAAGCTCGAAGTTGAACTGCCGGCAGAATCGCTTGCGAAGCGCCAGTCCCCAAGCGCGATTCAATCGGCTCCCGAATGGCGAATGAATCACCATTTGTTGCGAGCCGCTCTCGTCAAAGAACCTTTCGATTACCAGTGTGTCTTGTGAAGGCATCACTCCGAGCGCGACCTTCGACGCAAGCAGGTAATCAATGATCTGTTCGGCGGCCAAGCTCGATAGCCCGATCTCGCCGGTCAACCACGCGAGCGCCGAGCTTGCCGCCTCCGGATGATCGTCGCCCGCAAAGCGATCAGTGAGTTCCGTGCGAAAACGTGAAACTGAAAGCGAGAGTTCACTCGTGCGGCCCGGAGCTTCACCCAGCCAGAATGGAATCGACGGCGGCTTGCCGTGCGCATCCGCGACACGCACGCGGCCGTTTTCAACTCGTATGATTTCCCACGAAGCGTTGCCCAATTGAAAGATGTCGCCTTGCAAGCTCTCGATGGCCCAGTCTTCATTGACACTGCCGATCACGGTATCGGTCGGCTCGAGCACCACGGTGTAATCGGCGGTGTCGGGAATCGCGCCTCCGGAGGTAATCGCCGTGAGTCTTGCGCCTTTTCTGCCGCGCAGCCGATGATTGATCATGTCGTGATGCAGATAAGTTCCGCGGCGGCCTCGACGAGTCGCGAATCCCTCGCGCAGCATTTTAATCACTTCGTCGAATTCATTGCGTGAAAGATTGCGATATGGATACGCGCGTCGAATGGTCTCGAACAATTCGTCCTCGCCCCACTCGTCCGCGGCAACAGAAGCGACTATTTGTTGGGCGAGAATATCGAGAGGTTTTTCGGGAATCGACAAATGATCGAGTTCGCCTCTTCGAATTGAATCCAGCAACGCGGCGCATTCGATAAGCTCGTCGCGGCTGGTCGGGAAGATTCGTCCTTTTGGAAAGCCGGTCACCGAGTGTCCCGATCTTCCAACGCGCTGCAGCAGAGTCGAAATCGCGCGAGTAGAACCGAGCTGGCATACGAGATCGATATCGCCTATGTCGATGCCCAACTCGAGCGAAGCTGTTGCAACCAACGCCTTCAACTCGCCCGCTTTCAATCGTTGCTCGGCGACCAGCCTCTGTTCGCGAGCGAGACTCCCGTGATGCGAAGTCACATTCTCATCGCCGATGCGCTCGCCCAGATAGCGCGCAACTCGCTCCGCCATCCTTCTTGTATTCACGAAGACGAGCGTGGTTCGATGAGTTGCGATCAACTGCGCGAGACGATCATAGACTTCATCGAACACTTCGCCCGACATCACGGCGCCAAGCGGCGAGCTTGGCACTTCGACCGCGAGATCCAACTCGCGCCGATGACCCGAGTCGATGATGTTGCAATCGGGTGTTCCGTCTTCGTCGATGTTCGATGTGCCGACCAGAAACCGCGCGACTTCTTCTATTGGTTTCTGAGTCGCCGAGAGGCCGATACGAACCAGATCGTCGCCAACTAGTTTTTGCAATCGCTCGATCGACAGCGCAAGGTGTGAGCCTCGTTTGTCGCCGGCCATCGCGTGAATCTCATCGACGATCAACGTGCGAGTTGTGCTCAGCATTCGGCGTCCGCCTTCGCTTGTAAGGAGTATGTAAAGCGACTCGGGCGTGGTGACGATGATATGCGGAGGCCGCTTGGTCATCGCGGTGCGTTCGTGAGCCGGAGTGTCCCCGGTGCGAACGAGCGTGCGGATGTTTACTTCGCTGAGGCCCATCGACTTCAGCTCTTGTTCGATTCCGGCGAGGGGCTCTTGCAGGTTTTTTTGAATGTCGTTTGAGAGCGCCTTGAGCGGGGATACATAGACAACCTGTGTTTGGCCTTCGAGCGTGCCCGCGACTCCCTGACGCACGAGATCATCGATGGCTGAAAGAAACGCGGCGAATGTTTTTCCCGATCCGGTAGGAGCGGCGATCAGAGTGTGCTGCCGGGCTGTGATTGAAGGCCACGCCTGCTCTTGCGGTGTGGTAGGAGAAGAGAACTGTTTGGCAAACCAATTTGCGACAGCGGGGTGAAAGAGGTTGAGGCTCATAGGCCGTATCACCACAGCGGCGGTTAAGACGCAAGTAAAAGATCGCGTTCAGCGGCTTTGGGCACTTCGACGAACACAAAGAAGCTCGCAGGATACAAGTAGTCTTCTCCGGATTCATCGATAATTCTGAGGTGTTGGTCCCTGGCGTGGGCTTCATTCGGAAGAACCTTGTATACCTTGCGCAGCTCGAGGTCCGGTTCAGAGCCGTTGATACAAACAGCAAACTTGATTTCGTTTTTCTTTCGCGTCTTCATCATCGGTCGTCCAGGTATCTCTTGATCTTTAGCTTCACCCTGCCAATGCCGTGCGCTTCGTACCCGTGAATCTCTGCTGTTCGTATCCTACCATCGACGAGGCGAACGCTCCCAACGCCCTTAAGCTTTCTCCATCGTCCGGGGCCGAGCTGTTTTCGAAGCCGCTTGATGTCGCGGATGGACTTACCAACGGCGATAGGTTCGATCTTTTCTAGATCACCAACAAGCTCGAAGAACATTATTAGCCTTTAGTCGATCGTTGGCACCGCCTACGATTTGAAAATCGCTCGAAAATAATAGATAATCCGCGAATAGCTGTCAACGGTCGGCTTCGGAAAAAGATCATCAGGACGAGACAGCAGAGTCTGGCATCGTGAGGCGCGGAGTTAGTTCAATACGACTGGGTTGACCAGCCTTTTGATTGGATTGAAGGAGGATTCCTGACTCGTGGGGCAGCAGTCGGAATACAACTCATTGCGCGGCCGGGGGACACCCGAGAATCCGCCGAATCGGTTTGAGAAACTCAGCTATCAACCGGATCCCGATTCGAATGATGTCGAAGCACCGGCGGCTCGGACTCAGTTCCTGAAAGACGCGTCTCGTTCGTTGATCACTTACAACGACAGCCCGGATGTCGGATTCGAAGCCAGCATAAACCCCTATCGAGGCTGCGAGCACGGCTGCATTTATTGCTACGCGCGGCCGACACACGAGTATCTGGGTTTCTCGGCCGGGCTCGATTTCGAGACAAAGATTCTGGTGAAGGAAGACGCGCCGGAGTTGTTGAGAAAGGAACTGGCGTCGCGGCGATGGAAACCAAAGATTCTCGCAATCAGCGGCGTGACCGATCCGTATCAACCGATCGAGAGACGGCTCGAACTCACGCGGCGATGTCTGGAGGTGCTTGCCGAGTTTCGCAATCCGGTGATGATTGTGACAAAGAATCAACTTGTGACGCGCGACGTCGATCTTTTCAAGCAACTGGCGGAGCACTGTGCGGTCGCGGTGTTTGTGTCGGTCACCACGCTTGACGCGGAGCTCGCTCGCGTTATGGAGCCGCGAACTTCGACTCCGCTGAATAGACTCGCCGCGATTGAAACGCTTGCGAGTGCAGGCGTGCCTGTGGGAGTTATGGTCGCGCCCACGATTCCGGGGCTCACCGATCACGAGATGCATTCGATAATCGTCACGGCGGTGAACGCCGGAGCTCGTTATGCCGGATACGTCGTCGTTCGCCTGCCGCACGCAGTCAAGGAGTTGTTCGAGACCTGGCTCGAACAACATTTTCCCGATCGCAGGAAAAAAGTGCTGAGCCATATTCGTGACATGCGCGGCGGCAAGTTGAACGATCCGAATTTCGGATCACGAATGCGAGGCGAGGGCGCTTATTCGGAACAAATCAAATCGATGTTCAAGCTGGCTTGCCGCAAGGCGGGCATCGAGGGCAATCACGTGAGCTTATCGACGGAATCGTTCAGGTGTCCCGGCGAGCCGCAGATGAGTTTGTTTGAATCGTAATTCAGGCGGGGGCCAGACAAATCGTCCGGTCAGGCGCTGGTGTTTCGACTCGAAACGAGGGCCTCATTCAATGATCCTGTTCGATAACCCTCGAGATCCAACGTGACATACTTGAAGCCGAGCCCCTTCAACGATGCCGACATTCGACTCGCCATTTCAGGATCAAGCGCCCGCGGCATCTCCACTTCAGCCACTTCTATTCGAGCTACGTCGCCGTGATGTCTCACTCGCACCTGACGAAAGCCGAGTTCTTTCAACGCCATTTCAGCCTTGTCGATCACCGATAGCTTTTCGATTGTCACAACCTGTCCGTACGGCACGCGCGAAGACAAGCAAGCCGATGCCGGCTGATCCCAGGTCGGAAGCCCCGCGTGGCGGGACATCTCTCGAATATCAGCCTTGGTCATCCCGCATTCGAGCAGCGGCGATCGGACACCCAACTCGCGCGCGGCTTGCGTGCCCGGGCGATAGTCACCGATGTCGTCGGCATTCGTGCCGTCACAGATAACGTCGAAGCCGTCCTCGCGCTTCAACCGAGCGAGCTTCGTGTACAACTCCGACTTGCAGTAATAGCATCGATTCGCCGGATTGCTTGTGTAGTTCGAGTCTTCAAACTCCTCAGTGAAGATGATCCGGTGGCGAATCCCGAATTGAGTTGTTAGCTGTTCCGCGAGTTCTCGTTGAAAGGTTGGATAGGAAGCACTGTCGCCTGTCACCGCGAGCGCGCGATCCCCAAGTTCATCATTAGCGACGTAGGCGAGATAAGCGCTGTCGACTCCGCCTGAGAATGCAACGATCGCCGAGCCAAACTCTCGCAGCCACTCGCGGAGCTTTCGCTCCCTGATGGCGGCATCGCATTCATTCTTCCGTGGGTAAGCAGGCACGGATCAATCGTACAAGTTGAACGCGAGGCGGGCAAACACCCTGGCGCCTCTTCTGCGTCAGTCACCGAATTTTGTTTTCTGCGGCTGAGAGGCAATGTACTCGTGAGCGAAGGTCTTCAATGCTGGACTGGTCAGCCCGATTGTTGTCGCTTCTTCGAGCGCTTTGTCTTCAGGCCATCCCTGGTCGACCACGCGGTAGATCATCCAGAAAGCCCCGACTCTATTCGCGCTGCCGCAATGAATCAACATTGGTTGGTTGCTGTTGTCTTTGACCGCCTTGATGAACTCGGTCACTTGCTCAGGCTTCGGCGAGCCGGACTGAACCGGGATGTTTATAAATCGCATGCCGGCCTTCTCGACCATTTCTTTTTCGTGTGCGAGATCAATGCCTTCTGAACCGGTGCGCAGGCTCAACACCGAGCGGTATCCGTTTTCCGCAAGCTTCGCGAAAGCCGAGTCTTTCGGCTGTCCGGCCGTAGCGAAGTGTTCATCAACGCAGAGTATGTGCGGCACATCCTCTTTCAACGCCGTTTGAATTTTATCGAGCTTTTCGCGTTGCTGTGCGAATCCTGTCGATAACCCGCACACCGCAACCAATACCGCTATCACAACTTTTCTCATCTCATACCTCTTTCCTTGTCTATTACCCATTGCCAACCGTCTACTGCTCACCGCCTTAGGATATGCTTTGGTCAACGCCTCTTCAAGGTCGGAGAGCGCAAGCATCTTTTGAGGCGGGGGCGAATGCGTCTGATATAATCCACCGCGCGAGGCCAACTCTCCAATGTCATTGCACAAGACGGAAGCGTTTGTTCTTCGAACCTATACGCTGAAAGAGGCGGACAAAATCTGTGTGTTCTTTACGAAGGAGCAAGGCAAGATTCGTGGCGTAGCACACGGCGCGCGAAAAATCCGAAGCCGGTTCGGCTCGGCGCTCGAGCCGTTCACCGAAGTGGCTCTCGGCTACTTTCAGAAAGAAGGACGCGAACTCGTCAGCGTTTCGAGCTGCGACATCGTGCGTTCCCACTTCGAGCGCGCCGCGCGCGACGTCGAGACCGCAAGCGCCTTCTCGTATATGGCTGAGTTGCTCAGCGAGTTTCTGCCGGAGCACGAGGCCAACGAACGGCTCTACAGGTTAGTGCTCGCGACGCTTGAAACGATCGAGGGACAAAGCGATCTCTCACAAACTCTTAGATATTTCGAGGCGTGGCTGCTCAAGCTGGTCGGTTTCTTTCCCGATACCTCGAGCTGCGCGGCGTGTGACGAAACCATTGCGTCAAATGACATAGTTTTTCTGGCGGCCGATGGCGCTCCGCGATGTATCGCTTGTTGTGGAGGGCGGGGAGTAGCGATTGATGTTGATCTACGCGGGGTGATCGGGGAAATGTTTCGTCTTCATCCGGTCGCGTTCGCGCGACAGTCACTCAGGCCCGAGCATGTCGCGAAGCTTGGCGAGATCAACTATCAGATCATTCGCCACGCGCTTGAGCGAGACCTGAGGTCGCGCTCGATGCTCAACGATAAGTGCGCGAGCTGACATCCTGGGCGAAAAACACAAAAGGCAAAAGTGAAACCGGCGGCTCACTTTTGCCTTTTTTCGTTCTTTCGTTTCGATTATCTATTGTCCGCCGATGAACTCCCGCATGATGTTGAACAGCGCGGTTATCGCAACGTGATTGTAGTAGCGCGAAATCGTGTGCATGGGTCCGGTGCGCTCGCGGCGTTCCCACAAGTTTGCCGTAGCTGCCGCGGCGGCCCCGCCCAACAGAAACGACGCGTTGAACTGATTGCACGCGCAGCGGTCGCCCTGCGTTATGAACACGCGGCTGACGGCGTAGCCGATCTTGGCGCCGGCTCCAGTCTTTTGCGACCGATGGTAACGCGGGTCCTGTCGAAACAGCGAGGCAAGGACTGCTTTCTCATAAAAACTTGCGGTCGTGCCAAACGCAAAGCTCCGCGCGGTGCGAGTCCCGGCGTCGGCAAAGAAGTTTTCGGTCGTGTCCTTCTTGAAGTCATCGTTGTCTTGCAGCTCCTTCAACACCCCACTCACTGCCGCTGAAGCATATGAGCTCCATGACAGGAACCGCGAATGGAACCAGTATCCGAACTTCTCCTTTGGCGTCATCGGAGCGGTACTCGCTTGCGGAGGTATTGGCGGCGATGCTACCGCGGTTTCATTGAATGATGGAACTAATTTGGCAAGGATTAGGGGTTTCGATGAGGGCTCCGGGGCGGCTGCGGGCAAGCTCGGTTCGGCGGACACTATCATCGCGCCCTCAAACGCCGCGTACAACACACTGGGCAGCTTTACTTCTGGATTTGAAGAGCTGTCTTCCTTTCGTTCTGGCGCGGCAGTAGATGTGCCGGCGTCTTTATTCGAATCTGCCGCGGCGGCCAAGGGCGCAGTGAGCGAAAAGAGGCAGGCTGCAAGAAGAACAGCCATTGATGACCGTACGGCTGAGCGGTGTATCAGGTTTAGCATCTCGCACCTCTGAAATTGGTTTTTGATTGTCAGGGCGTTGATACTAGCACAACGGACTTTCGGGAATCGAGAAGAAACTGA
>UEXS01000449.1_pt1 | contig 21955 bp, 17 predicted proteins | sample 4301141 | NCBI WGS metagenome assembly UEXS01 (sample SAMEA4773178, study PRJEB27434) | metagenome | biome: 2259; feature: agricultural soil; material: soil | place: USA | collected 2014-09 | depth 0.25 m
TGATATCTGTCGCTCAGCGTCCGAACAAATCTCGCTTAGCAAGTTCGCCCAATGCCCAAGCATCCGCTCGATCGTGCTCGCCTTGAACGCGTCGGCGTTGTAGACAATGTGGATCAGGATGCTTCCATCGGGCTCCTCCGAAAGCCTGCATTCGAGATCGAACAACGTAAAGCCTCGTTCCAGCGCTTTGCCCTCGCGCACGACGAGTCCGGTCAGTGCTGTTTCCACCCTGGGCACGTTCTGGTAAGCCCACACCACTTGGAACAACTTATCAAGTTGCTCGCCTGTTGCGCGTTGTAACTGCTGAACGAGTTTTTCAAACGGCAGTTGCTGGTGCGCGTATGCTTGCAAAGCGGTAGCGGTCACTCTAGACAGCAGTTCGTGGAATGACAGATCGGCCAACACATCGGCCCGAAACACCAATGTATTTACGAAGCAGCCAATCAGCGAGTCAGTCCCCGATTTGTTTCGGTTCGCGACTGGCACACCCATTGCGAAATCAGACTGCTGTGAATAGCGGTAGAGCAGTATCTGAAAAGCCGCCATCAAGGTGTTGGAAACCGTAGAGCGCGCGGCCCGCGCAAGGCTCTGTAGATCTCGAACCATTTCGGGCGCAATGACCATTTCCTTCCACGACGCCGAATGGGTGTCGGAACCCGTGCGTGCGTGGTCGGCCGGGAGAACAAGGGCGGGGACCCTGGCGAGTATCTCAGTCCAGAAGGCAAGGTCAGTCTCGATAATGTTGTCCGTGATCTGTCGGCGCTCCCACCTTGCGAAATCGGCATACTGCATCGGCAATTCGGGAAGCGGAGCAGGCTGCCCGTTGCAGGCAGCCCCGTAAAGTTGATACAGCTCGCGAACAAACACGCCGATCGACCAGGCGTCAAAACAAATATGATGTACCGTCAACGAGAGGACGTGCTCGTCGCGGTCGAGCCGGACCAACAGCGGACGTACCAGCGGGCCCTTATCGAGTTGGAACCGGTGCTGGAACTCTTCCCACAAGAGCGCTTGAAATCTGCTTTCACTCACCTCAGGATCAAGGTTATCGAGAGCGACAACGCGCAGTCTTAATTCATCATCCTCGACCACCTTCGGTTCGGGTTGCCCTGATGATTCAATGAACACTGTGCGCAGAACTGCGTGGCGATGAATAACCTGTTGGAGACTCGCCTCAAGGGCTGGGACATTAAGCGAACCTGAAAGGCGCACCCAGTGCAATTCGTTATGGACTAGGCTCGCCGGGTTGAGTTGATGCAGGAACCAGAGCCGCTCCTGTGCGAAGGACAATAGCGCAGGTTGGACTCCGCTTTTTTCAGCTCCCGCCTTATCGCCACCACCGGGCCTCACATTCTGATTCGATAAGAGCTGTTTGAAAAGCTCACGCCTCTGGAGACTCAAGTCCCTGCTCGATAAATTTGCTTTGCTCATTGCAAGACCAGCTTGCTGGGTATTCAAACCTTGAGAGGATCCACAATAGATATCAATGCGGAAGCCACAGACGGATCGGTGGTGTAGATTATTAACCAGCTTTCGCGATTAGTAGCCCGCACTATTAGTCGCCCGGATGATACGCGCGTTCCGTATGCTTGCGTATATCTTCCTGTGTGAACCACAGCGGCTTGAACCGCTCCTGTGCGAACAATTCCGTCTGATCGTCAAAGTGTTTCGACCGCGGGTCAGATGATTCGGAATAAGCCATGATGCTGTAGGCCGTGGGCGGCGTCGTAAACTCGACTGCCAGGACATAGCTGTCTCCGAAATTGGCAATCCATTTGCCTTTGTCGTCACGCACGTACCCGATCGCGCGGAAGGTTCCGTTCCATCCGCCAATGGGCAGATCTTTTGAGCCTCGCTGCAGGCGACGCACCTTCCCCCACTCAACCGCGAGGTCGCCATAAAACGTCTTCATCTGTGCGACGACTCGCGCGAGCGCCGACAACGCACGGTCAGGGTCGGCGATCCCGGCTGGTGTGGTCAATGGGCGCTCTGGGGTCCAATCCGTTTTGAACGGAGCTCTCAGCCCTCGCGAGTATTCAGCCCACCAATCGATAAACAATATGGCGCCCCTGCTTTTTGCAGCCACAAGATTGTTCCACTGCTTGAGCACCTCGGCCGCTCGCTTCAGGTCCGCGCTCGAATCCTTGCGCGCCTCGACCATAGAAATCAGCTCCGGCTTCAAGCGCTCGGCCAGAAGTAGTCGCTCATTGAACTTAGCGCTCATCACTTTGTCGAGCGTCCAATCTTTCTCATTCTCGAGCATCTCAAGGCTGATAGTGCCGCGCCCGCCGAGCCCGTCGCCTCGCAAGTAGTCAGGGAATTTGCTCCGGTCGATGGACTCCTGAAGATTCGCGTACCACGGGGCATCGTTGCAGTTCTGGACGTACCCGCCGCGAGGGTTCAGTAACTGCGGGAGTTCCGACAGCGGGTGGATGCTGTACCACTCCGTCTTGCTCGTATCGCCGGGAAGTGTACCCGCCCAGTCGTACTTGCCTGGCCGGATTGGTATCCGGCTGTTTGAGACGAAGAAGATATTCCCTTCCCGATCCGTGTAGGCGATGTTGAACATCGGCAACTCCATCATGTTGAGCGCGGCGCGGAACTCGGCAAGCGAGGTCGCCTTAGCCATCTGGTTGTACTCCACGAGGAAGTTGATCAGTTTAAGGTTCGCCGACTTGTAGGCTTTGGCCTTGTTCCCGGTTATGCTGATGACCGGCCCATAGTGCGATGACAGAACCTTGCGGCTGCGAGTCTCAAGGCCTTTGGCGGTTTTCACGAGCACCGAGATCGTCCGCTCCTTCAGAGGCAGCGGGCGGTCATCATACAAGTATTCGGAAGGGTTATCAGGGTTCAGCGTCAATTCGTAAACGTCGTCAGAGTCGTGTTGGTTGACCGTGTGTGACCAGCCGAGGTAATCATTGAAGCCGATGGTCACGACCGGGAAGCCGAGCAGCGTTGCCCCACAGATGTTGATCCTGCCGGGCACGGTGATCTGCACCTCATAAAATATGCGCGAGCCCGACCAAGGCAGGTGGGGGTTGGCCAGCAGCAGTCCGCGGCCTGAGTGCGAGCGTTCGCGTCCGATCGCCCACATGTTCGAGCCCATCGCTGGCTGCTGGCCCGCGCGAAGCCAGGGCCGTAAGTCGAGCGAGAAGTCGAGCAGAAGCACCGCCCTGCAATGCGCGAGGACATCAACGCCTGTCACCGGTTTTGCCCACTGCGGCACTCCTTCGCGGTGCCTGGAGAGGTAAAGGTTGTAGCCGGCTGCGTAAGCGTTCAATATCCGCTGCATCAAGGGCGGTAGGTCGCCGATGTGCTCCTGTGCCTCGTCCCAAATCCGTAGCTCCCGGTTCATCAGGTCTTGATTTACGTAGGACTCGCCTAATTCGGACGCCAACTCCCCGCGCGCCCGCAAGAATAGTTTCGCAAGCTCGGCAGCATGGTCTTCCGCTACGGCGTAGCCGTGCGCCAACGCTGCTGCCTCTTCGCTCGTCGCCTGGATGTGCGGCACGCCATATTCGTCGCGCAAGATTGTGGCCCGCGACTCGAGATCCGGCGCTTGTGCTACCGCCTTTGTCGAGGGTAGCGCAAACCACTGGACAATCAGCGCCAGTGTCAGCAACGCAGCCGATATTCGAGTGCCGGCTTTACGCTTGTACGACATCATTGGATCTCCTCGAACTGGGGTACTTCAAACCCCAACTCCTCTTCGCAGAACTGTTGCCACTCCGGGGTGACTGAGTCAAATATGATGTTTTCGTCTATGAAGATTCCGTCGGTTACTACGTAATTCTCTTGCAAGAATAAGTAGTCGTCATCGTTAAGCAGGCGCGGGATAGCGGACTGGTCACCGCCGTTAGTCGCCGGGACAGGCCTCGCATTTTGAGACTGCTCGCTCCACAGGTCGAACATCCGCAACGCAGCCACGGGGTACGCTTTGCAATACTTTCCCATACTTGCCATTTTGCCCTCCTTAGTTGTAGTCAGTGTGGATCCCTTAGGTTCAATCAGCAGATCTAGTCGGGCCCGCAGAAATCCAGCGCGGTTTTGCTCAAAGAGATTTCACTATCGCGCCATCTTTGAGCTTGCTGCCGTGTTGTCCGGATCCAGGAAGCCCAGTCGGAACATAAGAGCTCAAGGCCGACCGCAAGCGACGCGCGGGCAGGCCCTCCGCCGTAGACCGCGGCTTGCGCGACAGAAGCAGGATCGAGCCCCTCGACAGAAACCGTCAGACTATTCTGTTTCTTCCAATCAATGACCGCATTCTCAAGCCCTCCGCTGCCGTCCTCGATAGCGGCGCGGATCAGCGAGCCGACACTTTTGTGAGCCGCTCGAAAGGGCGCCCCTCCCTCGACCACCAGCCGGTTCGCAAGCTCAGTGGCCGACGTGTAGCCTTTGCGGGCGCTGTCGAGCATGGCTTCGGATTGTGGGGACGCGCCGCTGATAATCAGCCTGAGGAGGATCGTCGCTTCGCTCGTGGCTTTCATCGCGTCCCAGACCGGTGATACCGCCTCTGTCCCGACGGCGACACTGTTAGTGAAAGGGCAGCCACGCATTGCAGACGCAGAGTGTACGAAGGCACCAAGCGCAGCGGCGCTGCGTCCTTGGACGTGCTCGAGCATGTAGACATTTCTCTTTTGCGGCATCATTGAGCTCGACCCCGCGAGAGTATCCGGCACCGTCAGAAAGCCAAACTCGCCTGTGGTCCACAGCAGCAAATCCGACGCTACCCGACTCAAGGTAACACCTAGAATCGCTGCGCTTGATAGAAGGCGAAGGATCAAGTCTCTTGACGCGACCGCGTCGACGCTGTGGGGCACTGGCTTCTCGAAGCCCAGCAGGCTAGCCGTCCGAACCGGGTCGATCCTCAACGACGTCCCGCCGCCCGCGCCTGCGCCTAGCGGACATCTATTCAAGTCGTCGATCACCGACATCAGACCCGCGATGTCTCGATTTAGCGCGAATCCGACCCCGGCCAGATAGTGGCCATAAGTGATCGGGACCGCGGGCTGGTAGTGAGTGTAAACAGGCATCGTCACCGCGGCGTAGCGACGGCTCCTGCGCAAGACCACTGCTTGCAGCCGCAGCGCTTCTCTCAAGAGTTCGAGAAGCGGTTCTCGCAACCGCATTCTCAAGATGGTAGCGTTGAGGTCATTACGCGAGCGGGCGGTTTGCAACCGGCCGCCTACTTGCGCCCCCAGCTTTTCGATCAGGTAATTCTCATAAAGCAAGTAGAGGCCTCGCGGCGTGGTCTGATCTCGCAGCGGCGCGAAGGAGGACTGCCGGAGGTCATTGATCTCTCTTATTATCTGAGAAACGCTACTCTTCTCAATCAGGCCGCTTTCCGCAAGCATTATTAGGTGAGCCTTGTCGATATCAGTAATGAATCTCAACTGTGTAGCGATGCTCTCATCAACGTTTGCGCCGAACAAGATTCGTCGCGCGAGCGGTGCAGGGCCATGCAACAGTCGTCCGGTATTTTCCAATGCGTGCGCTCTTGAAGAGCGAGGTTTGGGTTGCATCAGCGGTGAGTTATTCCACAAAAACTTTGATCGTCTGGTGAGCCGTCTCCGCAGCAACCCGGGCCTTTGCGCCGGTATCACTGCAGGTAATCACGTGCCCAATCCTGTCGCGGAAATCTCCGCGGGGAGAGACTTTGCTGCCGGGATCGGAATACAACTTAACTTCGACCACACCCGAAACTCCCCTGGCCTTGTCGAGTCCTTCCACACTCCTGAATGTCCCTTCCTTTGGAGCGAGGATGAACCTTATTGAAGCGTGTCGATTCGCAAGCGGCTCCAGCACCGGGCGATTACCTGTTACGGCTCTGATCGTTTGCAAAATCAAATCTACTCCGGAGGCCAAGCGGACCAGTTCCGGGATGTAGCCTCCGGCGAGGCGAGGATTGACCTCAATGATTTTCGGACCTTGCTCCGTCATGCGCAGCTCTATGTGGACAGGCCCCCACACCACTCCCAGCGCGTTGACAGCCGAAAGAGCCGCTCGCTCCAATGCACTGCGATTTGGCGCAATAAGTTCAGCAGGGTAATCGTGGCCGACCTCAACAAAGTCCGGCAGTGGCCCGAGGTACTTTTTCGTGATGCCCACGACCCTATTGGACAGTACCTCAACCGAATATTCCGGGCCCTGTGCGATCGACTCTACCAGGATCTTGTGAGGCAATGTCTGTCCCCGTTCATTCGTTCGCTGATCGAGAAGAGCTTTGGCATGGGAGGCTATTTCATCGAGAGTGGAGCACATTCTCACTCCGACGCTGCCGGAACCACTGACGGGCTTCACTATGGCCGGCAAGCCTACGCGTCGCGCAGCGGCCAGTGCCCTTTTGACGGAAGTGGCACTGCTGAATTCGGGAACCCCGCAACTCGCTGCGCGCAGGATCTCCCTCTGGCGATGCTTATCACGGCATGCTCGGACAGCCCTCAAGCGCGGGCCCGGTAGACCCAACCGGAAAGCAATCCTCGCCGTTATCTCGGCATAGTACTCAGAGCTGGTTGCGACCGCAGCGAGCCCACCGGTTGCCGCGAGCCTCCTGCATTCTTCCAGCAAGGCATCTTCGTCTTGTGTATCTTTTAGTATGACCTCTATGCTGTCTTCCGCCGCGTAGTTATAGCGAGACGGACTGTCCGTAATCAAAACCGGTCTTAAGTGCTGATCTCGGGCGGCAAAGGCGAACAGTCGTCCCGTCCCGCTAGTGTTGCTTTCGATGAAGGCTAGATATGGATTGGTCACGGCGCGGCTTGGGTACGATGACAGGTTCCGAGGACCTGCTCCAGGGTACGGCGATTCCACTCCATGCAGGACCACCCGGGCCCGACACTCAATGGATGGTTAACCGCTACGGGCTCGGCGGGCAGACCGGCCAGCGACAGGCCATTGGCATTCAGCCATTCGTCGTTATAGACGGTGTCCTGGTATCGATACCCTTCGTCAGGGAACAAGACCACGACCGTGGCATCGGGATTTCTCTGGGCCCACCATTTGGCGGCCAGGTAGGCGGCGCCGCTCGTAGGCCCCACAAACAGGGAATGCGTTCTGTGCAGAGATCTCGAGGCGCCGAACGCTTCTGCGGCACTTACCCAGTGAATTTCGTCGAATGTGGAGTGCTTCAGATTGCCTGGCATCAGGCTGTTTCCGAGGCCGCGCAGCATCCTTGGCATATCAGGCTGCCCGAATAAGATGCTGCCAGGCGTGTCAACCCCGACAGCCTTGATATGAGGAAAGAGCAAGCGCAGGTAGTCAACTGTTCCGCACATGGACCCGCCGGACCCAACAGCGCCGACTATACAGTCCACCTGCGCGATAGATTCGATTAACAACTCGGTCAGTCTCGCGTAGGCACCGGGGTTGTGAGGGTTGTCATATTGCGCAGGCCAGAAATGGCCCGGGTGCTCTGCCTGCAACTCAGCCATCCGGTCGAGGCGGGCGCGTTGGAACCCTCCTTCGGACGATGGCTGTCGCACTATCTCGACTCTCGCCGACAAATCTTCAAGACGCCTCTGCAGCAAAGGGTCGATAGCCGGGTCGCTGATGAGGATGAGGCGGTACCCTCGCAGATTACACACCATCGCCAGCGCAATCCCAAACGTGCCCGACGTCGTCTCGATAACTACCGAACCCGGGCGGACCAGCTTCGAGTCGCGAGCGCGGTCGAGTATGAAGGACGCTGGGAGCAGTTTCATATTGACGAAGGCCGTCGCGTATAAGCCACCGCTCAGGCGAATCAACCGCGGCAGCATTATGGCTTCAATTACTGATGGACTCGGCGTCTGTTTATGTAGTCGCATGATTGTTCCAAAAGGATCAGCTCTCATTTGTGTGGAAATGCCAGGTCTGCATGACCCCAATCTCGGCCAACAAATCCTGGGCGCGTTGAATACTTCTTTGCGCTTTGGGGTCATTCGGGTCGAAGAGCAACCCGACAGTCGTCCCGCTATGAGCTACTTGAAATCCGGCCGCGCCGGTCGTTCGGGCGATCACCTTGAGCCGATCAAAATGAGGCTTGGGCAGATACTTCTGGTTGATCTCGGCGCTCGCCGACGCGACGCGCCCGATGAGGCTAGGGTGCTGAGCTTGGATGCCGCGCCTCAACAAACTGAGCATCGGCCTAAAAGCTTCTATCTCCCACCACGAGTAGCGGGCCGGGGCGAACCCCAGCGTATCGATGCCAGCCCCGGTCGGGTAGGGGTTGAAGCCAAGGATTTCCAGATCGGGCGTGGCTTCTCCAAGCTCTTCGAGAACAAGCCCCTCGCGATGCGCGAACAAGACCACTCTCTTGCCAAACATTACAGGGTCAGAGGCCAGTTCGGCTTTCACAGCAAGCGAGGCGATCTCTTCCTGACTGAGGCTTCGGCGGAAGGCGTCGACGGTTGCCCGGATCGCGGCCGTCACATCGCTGGTCGAAGAGCCGAGCCCCCATCCCACCGGAATGTTGCTGGAGATTCGGAGACAGCCGCCCCATTTCTCGAGCCCGCAATACGCCAGCGCGATGTCGACGGCTCTGCGAGACTTCACCTTCCACGTGGGGTCGACGATGACTTCGGAGTTTCCGGTGGCGGTGAATGTGGCGGTCGACTTGAAGACTTTACACGGTAAGGAAACAAGACTGCGATGCAGTTCGCCACCCGCCCCCTGAACGACGCCCTGGAAAAGTTCCCCGTGGTGAGCGATGGCCATGCCATGCCCGACTCTGAATTGCGGGTACGTTTCGCAGGGCCGTAGGTTGAGGAACATCTGCCGGTCTATTGAAAGGTCGGGGATGAGCTTTGTGTCCACGTTACTACCTATTCGATTAGTTCCGGCTAGTTCCGGACGGGGGTACGAAGGTCGAGTGAGAAAGCTATACCAAATTTTGAGCCCCAGGCATTGCCATGTCGCAAGGGAATTCAGTCCTCAGGGAGTTGTCGTATGGCACTGTTTTGCCGGAGTCGAGTTTGATAACGCGGTCTGCAATTCCATAGTACTTGTCATCATGGCTGATGACTATGACGGTCTTGTTTCTGGCTTTCAGCTCGGGCAAGAGGCTGTGATAAAAGACCTCCTTAAAGAATGGGTCCTGATCGGCGGCCCATTCGTCGAACACGTATATCGGCCGATTCTCCATGTATGCAGTAAGCAACGCCAACCGTTTGCGCTGCCCCTGCGAGAGGTCCGTGGTCGAGAGCACGCCGTCCTTTATTTCAACCTGGTGAGAGAGCTGAAGCTTTAAGAGATACTCGCGTGCTCTCGCGTCCATGTCCGTCAATTCCAAGCCAAGGAGACAGTCGAAGAGGTAAAAGTCCGAAAACACCATCGAAAAATGCTGGCGGTAACGGCTTCGGTTCTTGTCCGTTATCGGTTGCCCGTCAAACTGAATCACCCCCGCCTCAGGAGCGTATAGCCCTGTAAGAAGTTTGGCGAAGGTGGTCTTGCCGCTGCCGTTTCCCCCGATGACGAAGACCAGTTCACCCGGTGTGAAGCTCAGGTCAAGCGGGCCCATTGTGAACGTGCTGTTAGTGAGTTCAGTGCGGTAGCTATGAGTGACCTGGACGAGAGTCAGGCTTTTCCAGCAAGGAGTGACTCCGTCCGGCGAGACGGTATGGTTTGTTTCGGACCGCGCCGCAAGCGACAAGCCGATCTCTTCAATCTTATTCAAGGAGATGCTGGCGCGGCTCAGGGCCGGGAACGCGCTCAGTATTCCGCCGAGATATCCCACCAGGTAGAGTATTGTCAGAGTGTATCCTGCGAGCGTTTTCGTATCCACGTCCTGTAGGTGGCGCAGCGCGAAAAGGATTAACGCCACGAACAGGAAGAACAGAAGCTGGCTCCAGTTGTTGGCGATAATATAGTAACTCGTGCCGGTAATGTTGTGACGTTTCGCCCTGGTCATGCTTGATTGAAGGTGGCAGGAGATCAAAGCTTCCCCGCGCGACGCGTGCAGCTTCAACTCCTTGATTCCCGAAGTCAGCGACCGAAAATGCTTGTATAAAGTTTCGACCTCATCGCGACTGATTCTCATGTGCTGCATGGCCTTGCGCACCAGCAAGCGATTGACGGTGACACCGATGCCTATGAACAATAAGGCAACTGAAAACAGCTTGATCGACAGCCAGCAGAGATAGGCCAAACAACCGATCACCACGGCGGTATTAATGAAAAGAGTCGGTATGGCAAAAAAGACGCCTGAGATCTGGTTGACGTCCTGAATGAGGGCAGCCAGCAGCCGATCGGTGCCGACCTCTTCAAGGTAGCGCAACGGGGCGTCAAGGATTCGCCGGCTCAGGCGCACGCGCAAATCGAAGTTGATGGATTCGCTGAGCCTGGTGATAAGGACCTGGGACGCTACCCCGGTGGCCAGCGCGAGTAGGGCGGTTGCGACGAACGCCACGGCCCATCGGCCATTGGACCGAGCTTCGTTGTAGAGGATCACGTGAATCAGAATCATCAGGCCGGCGCTGGATGCTCCGCTCACAAGCCCTATCAAGCTAACGGCCAGAATCGCCTTGCTAAAATTGCGCAGGATATAAAGAAAGAGCTTCACAGAACTTTTCAGGACAGCGTTGCTCGCGTGGCATTATCCCAGCAAACATTCTTGCCGTTGATGAGCCATAGAGTCACTGGATCAATTGATCGCCTTTTCCGCACCGTGGCCAACGGTCAGGACTCGCCGGTATGCAGTCTCCAACTAGGTCGCGGTAAACCCTGCAGGGAAGCTGTAGCCACAGCGGTGTATTCGTGTTGCGTGAATCGCCGCGACCAACATCCTCCTGGCTTAGAGTCATTGCCCTCTCAGCAAGTCGGGCCGGCGGAAGGTACAAGGCGGAAGGTACAAGGATGTTAGACGCAGCTACCAGTCATCGATCCAAGCGCCTTGCGAACTGCTTTCTGTCGCAAAGAACTTGCTATCGCGTGGGCTCAGATTACGGGCCGGATCTATCTGCAGCAGAACCTGATAGTCTTTTTGGGTGGAATTTTTCGCCTGTACTTCGTGTCGCTTGGCAGGAGACTCGGCCGACTGCGTATTTCAAGCCGTGTCGCAACGGTACTTGCGCACCGGTAACATCATGCTGTAAGAACATTTCAGCACACTCCTTCCATTGGATTGTGTCAGGGGTGAGGCACCATTCGGCGACCAAGCTCAAGGTGCTTTGCCCCTTTCGTTTTCCAGAGCCAGCGATTTTAATTCATGCCTTCGCCTAGATAAGCCTCTCTTTAGAAGAGTCGTCGGTTCGTCGCCAGCCTCGCCGACACACGGGGCAATAGGATGACACCCACTGCTCTTCCGCCTGCGCAAACATGGACGCAGTTAGTGTTTCAATGTGAGGATTCTGCTTGTTGTGACTTCTTGAGAGAATGCACTTGATCTCCGCCTGTGCTCTTCCATTACTCCCATAGTCCTAAGAACCAATTTGGAGTCGCATAATCGTGAGTCAAATTGATTTACATCTTGGTAGTTAGGCTAGACTTTGTCGCGGAGGCTTTCAGTACAGCTTAGAGTCTTCGCGTTGCTCGTTCATCAGCAAACACAAATAGCCAAGCCCTGTCTTGCCTCAACGCGTCTCACACTATTTAGAGCAATCCGAGATCGACTGTGATGGGCAGCAACTTCCTGTTCGGCTTTCACCATTGGCAAAGCTTTGTGTAGTAAACTACAAACGGCCTTTCTTGTCAAGCATTTTCTTCTGCGTCGTAAGCGTTTATTAGGCGCTTTTCTCCAGTCAGTCGCCGAATATTGGAAGGGAGATCCTGCCAGGTGCGGTTAGTCCTCTACCGAAGGTTTCCCGAGGGTCTCAGCCTTCCATCGAATACTATGTCCGGGCCCAGCCGACGCATTTGCACCGAGGAAAAAGCTATCGCGTCATCGAGTTGCGTTATCCCGAGATCGCCGATCGCTTCGATCCCGTCTCCAATTAGTTTGGGCGCAATCACCGTCGCAATACGATCCACGCAGTCAGAAGCGATCAGCGACGTGATTATCCCCTTTCCTCCTTCTGCCAACACAGACCCGATTCCGCGCTGGCCAAGTTCTCTAAGGAGCCGGAGCAGATCGACTCCGCGATGACCGGGTGACTCTTCGAGTTGCAACACGGAAGCGCCCATGTTTGTAATCGCTTTTATTCGAGCGGCGTCCGCATCTCTCCCCGCAACGACAAGCGTATGACTTGCCGCCCCATGGTCGAGCGCCCGCGAAGTGAGTGGTATTCGTAGCCTGCTGTCTACGACGATGCGCAAAGGATTGCGACCGTTGACAAGTCTGACCGTGAGCTGTGGATCATCGGCCAACACCGTGCCTATTCCCACCATTACCACATCGTGCTCCCGCCTAAGCTCGTGGGCAAAGCGACGTGCGGGGGGACTGCTTATCCATTGCGAGTCTCCGGTCCTTGTGGCGATGCGTCCATCAAGCGACTGGGCGAACGCGACTGTGACAAACGGAAGACCGGTTGCAGAATACTTGTAATACTTTTCATTCACTCTTCTGCAATCGCGCTCGCAGACGCCGGTGTTTACTTCGATTCGTCGAGCTATTAGCTTACTGAGAATACCGTTGCCTTCGCGCGAATCTTGCGTGCTCTCCTTTACTCCGACAAATACGCGGGCCAACCGAGATTCGACCAGGCGGCGGACAAGTTCCTCTTCGTCCGCACGGTCGCAGCGAGGCCAAATATTGCTGTACAGCGTCGCGCCCCGCGCAAGCTCACCCGCTTGATTGAGCGCAGCCGTGATTACAGACCGCCCGGCCGCATGTGTTGCGTAGCTGGAACCGACGACGCGATCCTCGCTGACGATAACAGCGCCGGTCAGAGGCTCGCATGAAGGTAAATCCACGCCACGGCGTGCGAGCCTGATTGCCATCCGCATGAATCTTTCTTCTGTGGTCACAATGCCGCGTTTCCAGAAGGAGTCGGGCGCTCCCTTACGAGAGCCTGAGCGCACGAGCGGCCTCGTATCAGTGAGGATTAGCCGAGCAGAGTCGCGCACATTTTAGGAGTCAACACGTGCGATCACTCATTGTGGGATCTCAAGTTACGTGCGAAACTCGGAGCATAACAGACTCCAACCATGTCCTTCAACGGCTAGCCCGCCTACATAGCGATTCTCGGGTATCAGTTCACGCAGCGACCAGCGCGACGTTTCTCCGCAATTCCCATCGATGTTTAGCAGACACGCCTTCCGGCCGCTTCCAAACGCGACCTCAAACGAGTTCGGTGCCCGCGCCAGTCCGTCCCCCGTCGCCTTTACGTAGGCTTCCTTCAACGTCCAACAGTAAAAGAAAGCTTCGAGTCTCTCTTCGCGAGGCAATGCCAGCAACCTTGCGTTCTCACCCGGAGAGAAGAACCGCGCTGCTATTTGCTCTGCATCGTCGAGCGATTGAACCTCTTCCAGATCCACTCCGATTGCCCGATCGAGAGTCACGCCAAGAAGAGCCCGCTCACCCGAATGGGACAAGTTGAATCTGACTGATGCTCCGCTTGCTGGCTGCTTTAGAAACGGCTTGCCGCGGGCGCCGTAGGAAAAAAGCAACTCACTGGGATCGGTCCCGAGGTAGCGTCCCAGGATCGCTCTCAGTTGGCCGCGCGCTGCAGTGAATCGTCGTCGATCGCATTCGAAGGAGAAACGCTCGGCTCTAGCCAGTTCATCCGGCGTAAGAGTCCGCTCCAATGCGAGAAGGTCTGATTCCTCCCTGTTCAAACGCATTTTCCAGAGATGAACGTGATCACGCGACAACGCCGGTGGCTCGGGCGTCTCAGCCCACTCAACCTGAGACCTTTGTATCATAAGCTCAACTCGAGACTTCTGCGCGTCTAAGAAAAGACCCGGGCGCAGACGGACAACCAGAACCTCGGCTACCGGAACCCGTTCCGGCGACTTTGATCGAGCAACGAAGGGCTGCTTCTCAAAGCACCTTGACGATCAAGCGCGCAACCAGGTCGTTGAATCCAACGGGGTCTGCGAGTTCAGATCCCTCTGCAAGCAGACCAATCCCAAACAACAGCTCCGCATAGTCACCCAACTCGTTGTTCGCGCCGTCCTTCTCAAATGTCTTAAGCATCTTCTGGAATATCTCGTGGTTGGGGTTCAGCTCCATGATGCGACGTTGCCTTGGTCCTCCTCCTTTCCCTTTTAGAAGCAACCGCTCGAGCTGCGGACTGTAGTCGATCTCGGTTCCCACGAGGCAGACAGGTGATGATACAAGCCTATTCGACACCCTCACCTGCTTCACATAAGCGTCAAGGCGGCGTTGGACAAATTCCAGCAAATCGCTGCAGCTTAACTCTCGTTCTTTCAGTTCCTCTTCCGCTCGCTTCTGCTCCTCATCGCTGCCGATGGCTAGATTCCCCTTTCTTGCTGACTTCAATCGTTTCCCTTCATATTCCGAGACCGTTTGCACCAGGAGTTCATCCACCGGGTCTGAAAGGTAAAGCACTTCGTAGCCTTGATGCTGGATCTTCTCCAAGTGAGGAGAGCGCTCGATGATCGATCGGGTCTCACCAGTGAGGTAATAGATCTCCTCCTGTGCGGGCCGCATCCGAGACACATAATCTCTCAACGTCGTCAGATTCTCAGGGTCGTTTGAAGATGCAAACAGGAGTAGACCTAGAATCCTCTCTTTATTTTCATAATCCGACGCCACGCCCTCCTTCAAGGCGCGCCCAAACTCCTTCCAGAAAGCGAGGTGCTGATCGAAGTCCTTTTCCATTACGTCTCGAAGATCGTCGAGGACCTTCTTGGTCAGCCATTTTTGCATTTGGCGGAAATGACGATCCTGCTGCAAAGTCTGGCGGGAAATGTTGAGCGGCAGATCCGCGGAATCTACTACACCCGTGATGAAGCGAAGGTACCTTGGAAGAAGCTCCGTACACCTTTCCATCACCATCACTCGCTTCGCATAGAGACGAAGCCCGCTCTCGGATGCATGATAGAAGAGGTCGTCGCCAGCCCTGGACGGTATGAACAAGAGCGCCTGGTAATCACTCATACCTTCCGCCTTGAGGTGAATCGTGCGAAGCGCCGGCTCCCAGGCATGCGAAATATGCCTATAGAAGTTCGCATACTCCTCGGTTGACACCTCCGAGTGCGGCTTCGTCCAGATCGGCGTCATCGCGTTGACGATCTTTTCTTCAAACACCCGGACCGCGCCGCTACGCTCCTCTCCCGTCCCTTTCTCGACTGTACCCGGTTCGGAACCGGGGAACTTGCAAATGATCGGGTAGCTGATGAAGTCGGAGTAACGTTTTATGATTCTGCTCAGAACCCACGGATCCATGTAATCCTCTCCACCGCTTTCCGCGTCAACGGGCTTGAGGTGAAGCGTTACTGTGGTGCCCCTGGTGGCCCGCGAGCCGGCCGACAGAACGTAGACCCCATTGCTGGCGGATTCCCATCGGGTAGCGCCAGCCTCACCGGCCTTCCTTGTAACCAAACTGACTTTGTCAGAGACGATAAATGCCGAATAGAACCCAACGCCGAACTGACCGATGAAATCGCCAAGCGCAAGCGCTTCGCTTTCTTCCCTGGCTCTTTCCCGAAGCTCGCGAGTCCCCGACTTCGCAATCGTTCCTATGTTCGCAATGACCTCTGCCCGGCTCATACCAATTCCGCTGTCCGAAACAGTGAGCGTTCTATTCTCGGCATCCCAATCAACCCGAATCTCAAGTCTGCTGTCGTCCTCCAACAACGTGGGATCGGTAAGGCTCTCGAACCTAAGCCGGTCGAGCGCATCGGAGGCGTTCGAAATAAGTTCTCGAAGGAAAACCTCTTTGCTCGTATATAGAGAGTTGATCACAATATCCAGAAGCTGCTTGGTCTCAGCCTGGAATCCCAATTCCTCCGCAAGTTGGGCCATCTAGGAACACCTCCTTATCCGAAAACTCGCAAACACGCCCTCTCTCCCTTACGAGTTTACCGATGTCGATTGACATATCTCAAGCGATGCACGAGCGATCAATCCCATCAGTGTAATCCGGGCCGTATTCAGAAAGAAGTGGTCGCCCGGCAGCATATGCATGGCGAATTTGGACGTTGTCTGTTCTTTCCAGGCGAGCATATCCTCGCGACGTACCTCGGTATCCTGTAGACCGCCGAACACGGTTAATGGGCATCCCAGGGGCTTACCAGGTAAGAACTCATAACTCTGGCTTGCCCTGAAGTCCGCTCGCAAGGTTGGTAATATGAGCTCCATCAATTCGGCATCGGCCAGCACTTCTTGAGGGGTTCCCCCAAGCTTGCGAAGCATCCCAATGAACTCATCGTGTGGCAGATCGTGAGTAGCTGAAGCGTCACGCTGAATCTGGGGAGCTCCCCGGCCTGACACGAACAGGTGAGCAGGCTCCGGCAACCCATCGTCGCGCAATCGCCGCGCCATCTCGAAGGCGATCGCGGCGCCCATACTGTGGCCGAAGAAAGCGAACGGCAGGTCGACCAATGACGACATTTCCTCGATCATCCCATCTATGATTCGGCACACATCGTCAACCAGAGGCTCCTTCGACCTAGCGCCTCTTCCCGGCAGTTCCACTGGCACCACCTCGACCGAAGGCAAATGCTGTGGCCAATCTCGATACACTATCGCGGACCCGCCAGCGTAAGGAAAGCATAGAAGCCTCATGCTGGCTCGTTTGTAGTTGTTATTCCTAATGAACCACGAACCTGGTTTAATCGTGCTCACGACATGTCGATTTCATCCGCATCCGTCGGGACGCGGTCTTGAAGATCCCGGGACCGGGAACCGCTGCCCGTCTCCTTTCTGCAAGTGACCAGTGCGTCGCCTCGACCGCGCTGTCCTTTTGATGTCCTGCATCGTGCGAAGCTTCCGCGTCAGTCTCGGCACGGCCGATTGCTTACCTCAAAGCCCCTGTAAACGACATGCAGTCGTTGCGGCTCGAAACGATAATACTCCAAGATCGCTCAGGATGATTGACGATTTTTCGCGGATACTCACGATACCGAATCGCAAGACAGTTGGGCCTCGGCCCTGGGATGCTATCAGCAGTTCCCTGTTCATCCACCGAGGAAAAAAATGGTAAGCCCAGCGTGAAGCCTGCGTCTCTCGTTTCGTAAACCGAGGGCCGAGGGTTCGAGTCCCTCCACTGGCTCCATAGAATCAAGGTTTTAGAATCAACGCTCTTGCGGCCCTCCACCTCTTTGCTCACCTTTTCAACCTCGAAGAACATTAGCGATTCTCGTCCAAATAATACTCGGTCACCGAACACAAGTCCCCGCAAGATATAGAGCGACTAGTCCGCTTAGACTTGTTCTGAAAGACCGATGGTCGGGTTTGCAGAAGGAAGGCGCTTCTGGATTGAACCGCCACCGAAACTTGTCTCTACCTGAAGCAACGAGGGCGGGATTTGAACCCGCGACGTTTGGGTGTGAGTAAAACGCTTAGATGGTCCGTTCTCTGTTTTGATGGACTTAACCACATATACTTGTTTGGTTCAAGGCTAGTCTTCTGCCCCAGTTCTGCCCCAGTCGTTCAGCCGCGAAGTACGCTTGTATACCTCCAGGTTTGTATGTTCAGTTCGCTGTTCAAGACCTCCCAAAGAATTTGTCAGGCAAACAGCGCACTCATCGCACGGGGACGGCCCTCTCGGACTCAGAGGTTTGCGGCATTCCTTCTACGAAACTCGAGCGTTGCTCATCCGCCCGTCTGTTTAGGCGCGCAGTTGAATCCAGTCTGGGCGTTGCAGTATAAGACCGTTTTCGGATTCGCATATCATCCGTCGAGCAGGATTGGGTAAAGGGAACCTTTGATCTATCCATCCGGAGGCGAGGGTAATGTCGAATCTCAATCATTCATTGCTGAGTGAACTCGAAAGGAAAGTTGAGGAGCGGACTGCCGAACTGCGCTGCGTCATTGACGAATTGCGAGCGGAGAAAAACTGAGTACAAGCGGGCCGAAGATACAAACCTGAGACTAGCCTGGATCGTCGAGTCTACCGACGATGCAGTACTCAGCGATTTCGGGCTGAAGAGTTGATCGGCCGCCACATATCCACCATCAATCTGGACGACCGCTCTGATGAAGTGAAGGACATCATCGACTCGGCGCGACGGGGCGAGACTCGGCGGCTAGAAACTGTGCGCCTCAGGTAAGGACGGTCGGCGGAACCACCTGGCGCTAACAATTTCCGCCATCAGAGACGCTCACGATCGAATAGTAGGCGATTCGACAATCCCGCGCGACATCACCGAGCGCAAGCGTGCTGAAGAGAGACAGCAAAGATTCGCGCGCCGCAATATTGCGGGCCGAGGTCACCGAGGCCTTCAACGAAGGCAAAGCACTCTGCGTAGCGTTTACAAGCTTGCGCTGAGGCCGTGGTACGCAACCTTGTTGCGTCGGTCGCACGTATTTGGACGGTCAGCGATGACAAGAACATGCTTGAGGTTCAGGCTAGCGCGGGAATCTACACTACCTTGGCGGCAAGCACGCGCGAATTCCTGTCGGAAGTCGAGCCGATGATCGCGCTGCCCAGATCTTTTTTTGTTCAGCCCTTCGGCAAAAATCTAAGCGCCAGGAGATTACACTGCTAGAACAACGCAAGAGAGTGGCTATCCTGGTGGCGGGTTCGCGGGTGTCTAGACGACACAGTACCTCAAGGGGCGTTTGGGCGGCGCGACGATTTCGAACTCTTACTCATCAACGGAGAGAATTATTTTGTGTTCCCGGCTATGCTGCCCGAAGACATCTCTGGCAGCATACGCATCACCAATACTGTCAGCCGATTCGCCAGTTGCTCCCCCGAACAACGTCCACGGGCGGCGATGTCGAGTCGGGTTAGAAATCAAGATTGAGTTGAGAAATCGTGGTAGTTGATGATTCCTCCTCTGGTCTCTAGTAGTGAGTCCTACCCCGATGAAATTCATAAGGCGGAGAGCCCTTCGCCTGGTCTTCGGGTGAATATATGCATACCACGCATCCCTCGTTCCAGCCAGCAAATCTACTAGACCCGACCTCCGCTATCAATGACGCCGCGCGATGGACCCTGCGCCACGTTCCTGTGTTAAAGTATACAGATGCCTGTTTACTTGGTGACGTTTTGCCCGCATCTAGCACTACCAGTTCTGGCAAATGTGTATGCCCGCATACAAGGTAACGATAGTCTCCACCATTTGCTAGGGCCACTTGCAGTGTGCTTAGCGCAAAGTCACCATAGGGGCTTGCGCTTTCTGAGACGGGCATCTTTAGAGCGGTCGTTAGCAGTTGGATCCACTTAGCAAAAGTAGGAGCGGCGCTCGAGAGGAAGTTAATCCACCATCCGGCAGTAGTAAAAGTTTCGAATACTACTCGATCTTTAAGGCTAGCCAATTCGTGAGCGACCGCTTCAAAAGATTCTTGAATCACCTGTTGGACCTTCGAAGTGTTCTGTAGGCCGCCGATACCGTTAACGATCCATTCGGCCATTATCCGCGGCGACTGGGGTCGAATACTGTCCAGTTCGTAAAGAAAATCCAGAGAGGGATCACGCTCTGCCAAGTCGAGGCCACGTGCGATAAGAACGGGAAGACGAACAAGTAGTTCAATGACTATAGCATCACCTATAGCAGCGCCGCCCATGTCATAGCGATTCTGCGGATCCCATTCGTGCCCGTGCTTTGCAATGACTTGATGGTGCTCGCGGAGAAAGGGCCCTTTGAAGGCTTTCCCACCACTTTCTTGTAGCGGGAGCTCAGTCTGAAGAATTCGCCTCGCTGCAGTCCCCATCTCGGTGTTTAGGGGGCGATCGTGGTTCCCGGTACATATTCAATTCGAAAAAAGCTGTAATCGGCTGCTAATTTGGATAGTCCGGCAAAGAACTGCGGATTCGAAGCAACAATAGCGTCGAATATGAGTGCCACCGTGTCGATATGGTCCTGCGTCACGGTCTCCCAGGGCCTCACCTGCCGCTCAATCCATTTCTTCGACTTCAGGATCTCGAAGATGTCTCCAAGCAAAACGAGGGTTACCTTCTCTACGCCGGTATCCAGAGCTCGCTCCATGATGCGAATAAGCTGCTGAAGGAAGGACCAAGTATCGAAAGTCGAGCGCTCAACCGTATCCGCAAGGTGTAGATCACTGACAAAAATGAGCATAGGCACCCGTGTCAAAATAGAAACAGATTATCGAGGTCTCGGTCTCGACACTGTTTCATAAAAACAAAGAAGCCCGATACAACCTTGGCAGATGCTGAAAACACTCCGGCACTCCGAAAGAGGAGGAAGAGTTCGATTAGCATTCACTCCTCCCTCCTTCTTTATAGACGCAAATACGCCTCTAGGCAAATCACCTTTTTTACGATTTTCAATTTGCGAGAGGCAGACAGACCGCAGCATTTATAGTGTCGCCGACGCGAAATGCAGCCCGAACGGTCCTCATGATCTCTTTGATTACCATCGCACACGGTGACTTATGCTAGGGCAAACCTTCATCTACCACGTGAGTAACTGTTGCGATCAGAGCGGTCAGTGTTTGACATGGTGGGAGAAGGCGATTGTTCTGTAGTCCGCGCAGAGAATTCCTGACCTCGTATTTGATCGGCTTCCTTTCTGACTGCTTCCTGAGTTTCTATGCGGAGAAGGCTCTCCTCAGCAGTCCTGGCGGCCTCTTTGAACTCCTTCCGATCTGTACTGAAGAAAGGCAACGTATCAGCGTAGTTGTTGAGCTCCGCGATCTGTTCGCGGCCTAGTGTTGGCACTACATCCTTCTCGCGGACTCTAGCTGCGCGATAGAAATCCTGCGCAATCCTGTCTCTAATGACGCTGTAGTCACGAGCATCTCGAGACTGCATATGAGCCATTCTTAGCTGGTCAGCTCTGGCGTCGGCGACAGCTTGTCGTTCGCGCTTCTTCTCAGGGGAGTCGGTGAAATGCCTGATGAGCGTTTCGAGTGCACCCTTCGGCTCAACCTCCCTGACGCTCGTGGTGTAAGTCAGTCCCCGGGCATCGGTGACTGGAAGCTGGCGATAGTCGCCGTACTCAATCGTGGCTTTGAGGCGATCGGCAGCCTTAAGCATGTCCATCCTGGCCATTAGGGCCTTGCCCTTCACCTCAGACAAAGTTGACGGAGTTGGATTATTCATCAAGCTGTCTTTGACTTCGTGATACACAAACTCGAGGAGCTTGGCGTCCTTGTTACGATTGGCAATCACGCTCATTTTGGCCAACTCTGATCTTTCAAACACGGGCAAGGGCATCTCCCTCCCCTGTTGAGCACGGGCTTTCTCGGCGTACTCGACAAGCTTCGAAGCAGTCTCGTACTTGAGCTGGGACGCTGCAAGATTGTTCCGAGCAGGGCGCTCTGCAGAGGCGATCTGCTTCTGAATATCCTTTTTGGTTTCCTGCAAAAACTCAATCCTGAGTTGAATCGCCTCTCTCTTCGTTGGGCGCAGAAAGTTGTAGAGCTTGAACTTATCCTCAGTCTCGGTTTTTATCTTTTGCTCGACCTCCCTGAGTGAGACCTTCCCAAAGCCTTCGACGTGAAACTTCCAGAAGTGCCTTCGGGTCTGGAACGCATCAACTTTGGCCTGGGCATCCTTCTGTTCAGCGCCGGCCAGTACACGTGTTGACTGAAGCCGGGCGGCCGCGCGGTCGTCGTTGACTGGCAGGTCGCGGGTCTTGGCGTACTCCTTCAACTGCTGCCATTCTTCAGTTGTGTAAACGACGTGTGGCAGTCTTTCCTTACCCATCTCCCTTCTAGCTGCCAACGTCTTTTTGAGCGCAACTGTGAATTCGTGAGCGGTCCTGGCCGCCCATACGACTTGCTTCGCGGGCGCTTCAGTTCTGATAAGGTGAGCAAGTTCCTCACGAGCGACTTCCGCCTTGGCTAGCAATCGACTGGTTTCCTTCTCTGAACCTGGCCGCATCACCGGCTCAGCATCTGGACGAGCATTGAGTTGTTTGCCCTGGTCCCTTGCTTGAGATCTCTGCGCTGAGAGTCGTTGCTCGGCCAATCGCTCCCTACGATCGTTGTCTCGTTCCG
>UEXS01000029.1_pt1 | contig 21812 bp, 16 predicted proteins | sample 4301141 | NCBI WGS metagenome assembly UEXS01 (sample SAMEA4773178, study PRJEB27434) | metagenome | biome: 2259; feature: agricultural soil; material: soil | place: USA | collected 2014-09 | depth 0.25 m
GGCGAAGGTCGTCACGCCGACTCTCGAGCGTCAAAAACGAGCAGGCGCGGTTGCGGTCAAGTTTGAAATCGCCTATCTTCGCGCGCTGGATCTTAACGAAGCGAGCGAAAGCGACGCGGCTCGCGTGTACGCGCGATGGGTAAAGGGCGGCGAGCCGCCGGCGAGCGATTACAAGCTGCTTCAGGATTTTCTGTTTCGCTTCGTATGCCGCGAAGCCGGCCGCCTCGGATTGGTCGTCCACATACACGTATTCGACGGCGGCGGTGGAAGCTACGTGCAAAGCGGCAGCAACCCTTTGTTGCTTGACTCGGCGTTGAACGATCCAACCTTGCGCAAGACGAACTTCGTCATCGTGCATGGCGGGTACCCGTTCACAAAGTCGACCGCCGGGATGTTGAGCAAGCCGAATGTCTGGGCTGACTTCTCGGCGCAGGACTTGTTGCTCTACCCGCGCGCGCTGTCTGAAAACCTTCGCAACTGGCTCGAATATTATCCCGAGAAGATTTTGTTTGGCACCGACGCATCGCCGGTTGGCGGCGAGATCAGTTGGGAAGAAACCGGATGGCTTGCGATGAAGACCGCGCGCGAAGCTCTGGCGATGGCGCTGACGGGCATGATGAATGATAAGGAGATCACTCGCGCGCAAGCATTGGAATTCGCGCGGATGGCGCTTCGCGAAAACGCGAAGAAGCTCTACGGATTCTGATTAAGCCTGATCAAGCTCAAGCCCCGATTCCTTCTTCGAATGAGTGATTGATCCTCGCCTTGGTCGCACGAAAATAATTCATTGTTCAGCCGAATGCTGAAAAAACTACACGGTTGATAACTGCCCTGCATGTTTGTCGCCTGCCATTTCTTTCAATAGCGGCGCTTTGCCTGCCATATCGCCACTTGCACGTCCTTTGCACATAGCCTTGGCGATGATCAGGTTCAGAGCCGAACGAGCCACCTTGAACGCGAGCCCGGAACAGTGGCGGGTCTTGGGTTCTACTCTTCGTCCGAAGTTGAATTCAGTTTGTCATCTAACGACCTGGTCATCACAAATCCATGCCAAAACAAATCTCAGCCATTAAGGCTGCAGGAGGATCTTATGAAAAGAATATCGTTCTTGAGTCCCTTAGTTGTATTATTGGTCGCATTGGCCATGCCGGTTGCCGCACAGACCACTTCCGGTGGCAAGATGAAAGTAACTGGAATCATCCTCAAGCAGGAGGACCAGGGCTTTCGGATGCGCGATCAGGCGGGAACCGAATTGACGGTGCGTCTGGCGAGCAATGCGAAGATTGAAGAGAAGAAGAGCAATCCGTTCCGCGGAAGCAAGAAGTACACTTCGGCTAATTTGGTTCGCGGGCTGTACGTCGAGGTCGAAGGCCACGGCGATGCGGGAACGCTCACGGCCGAGAAAATCAAATTCTCCAGCGATGCTCTTCGCGTGGCCGACTCGGTCAACTCGACCGTAGTGCCGGTTGAAAACAGACTGGGTGAAGCCGAGACTCGCGTGACTGCCGCCGAACAAAACGCGCAGCGGCTTTCGGGCCAGCTTGATGAGTTGGCGCAGGTAGCGAATCTCGCCAAGGGCGGCGCGGCCGCAGCGCAGGAAACAGCCGATGTCGCGGTTGACGGCGTCAACAAGACCAACGATCGAATCTCGTCACTCGATGACTACGAAGTGAAGAAGACCGAGTCGATCAACTTCAGAGTCGGCAGCGCCGTGTTGTCCGCCGAGGCTAAGGCTACGCTGGACCAGCTCGCGGCGGAGGCAAAGACCGAAAAGGGATTCGTGATCGAAGTGCGCGGATTCGCATCGGCCGATGGCTCCGAGAACTCAAACCGCGTCCTCAGTCAGCGGCGCGCCCAGAACGTTATGCAATACCTGGCCGAGAAGGAAATTCCGTTGCGGCGAATCGTATTGCCGTTCGGATACGGCGAGGCGATGCCGATCGCTGATAATACGACTCGCGACGGGCGCAAGCAGAACCGGCGCACCGAAGTGTCGATACTCGTGAGCAAGGGTCTGACGAACCCGGTGAACGTCGATCGTCCGGCAAGCTCCAAGTAGTTTGCTCAGCAACACTCGAGACGTGATTCCTGACTCGACGCTCGGTACGATTCCAGCGAACGAAGAGCGTTTGAGCCAGGCATCACGTCTCGATGCTTTTTAGCTGTTCGTCATCGCCAAGTGAGGTATGATTGAAATCAGCCGCGCTGAGAATCAGCATAAGAAGTTTGATCGCCACGGGGAGGAGCGGACCTTGCGTTCATCACTGCCAGCCATCTTTCTGATCCTGTTTTTTTCTCTCACTCCAACAACCTCTCTGTGCAGAGCGCAACAAGAACAAGAAACCAAACCGCCTAAACCAGCGCCGCAAGATCAGGATGACGCGATTCGGTTATCCTCTCGTTTAGTTCTTGTGCCGGTGTCAGCCTCGGATGGTTTGGGGAGACCCGTGCGAAACCTCACCGCTGAAGACTTCGTGATTGAGGAAGAAGGGCGGCGGCAAGCGATCGCCTCGCTTGGCGAGCCTGGAAAGGTGCCGGTCGAGATCGCGTTGCTGTTCGATGTTTCCGGCAGCGTTCAGGGACAGTTCGCGTTCGAGCAGCAAGCCGCTGTTCGCTTCATCAAATCCGTGCTCAAGCCGGCCGATGCGGTGTCGGTGTATTCTATCGGCACTACACCAAAGCTGATTAAGACTCGAACGACAAACGGCGACGAAGCTACCACAGGATTGATGTCGATCGTGCCGGTGAAGGAACCTACAGCATTCTTCGACACAGTCGCCGAAGCGGCGATATATCTCGGCAAGACCGCGGAGCCCGGAAGCCGCCGGGTCCTCGTTGTTATCTCGGATGGAGAAGAAAACTACAGCGAACACTACAAGCTCAACGATGCGCTTCGTGAGTTGCAGAAAAACGATTGCCTTTTCTATTCGATCAACCCCACCGGTTCGTCTTTGAGCCTGAACCAGATCAGCGTAAAGGGCCAGGGCTACATGGAAGCGATGTCATCACAGACCGGGGGGAAGGCATTCGTTCCTGCGAAGCTTGGAGATCTGGAAGCTGTGTTCACGCAAATCGCCGAAGAGCTTCAGGCGCAATATCTCTTGAGCTACTACTCGACTGATGAACGAGCTGACGGAGGATTCCGCAAGCTACGGGTGAGTGCTCCGAAACGCAGCGAGCTTCGATTGCGCGCGCGCCAGGGATATTACGCGCCGGGCGCAAAGTGAAACATCAGTCTGAAGCATCCATTACGTCAGCCGTAGTGGCAAGCCCGTGTTCTGCAATGCCGTCGTAACGAACCAGATTCTTTCCCCATAAACCTGCCGCGGCAACCGCAATCAAGCAACCTACGCCACCCGTGATCACTGACAGCGTCGCGCCAAGCAACTGCGCTACGACTCCGGCTTCAAGCTCGCCAAGCTGCGGCCCGCCCATGAAAAAAATCATGTTCACCGAAGTCATTCGGCCACGCAGATAATTCGGCGTGACCAGTTGTCGAATCGTCTGTCTCAGCACGGTGCTGACAGTGTCGGCCGCGCCGGTGACGCCGAGCATCAATAGAGAGAGCCAAAACCACGGCGATAACCCAAAGGCAATCGTCGCCGCGCCATAGACTGCGACCGAACCCAGAACAATCTTTCCTTGTCGTCGAATTGTCCCGAGCCGTGCCATCGTCAGGCCGGCGATGATCGAACCCGCGCCGGGCGAAGCCGCAAGCAGACCAAGTCCTCGCGGGCCCACCTTGAGAATCTCCGCGGCGAAGATCGGCAGAAGCGCCGTAGCGGATGCGAAAAAGGTCGCGACAAAATCCAGCGTCATAGTTTCGACGATTATCGGAGTGCGCCAGACAAAGCGAAGCCCGTCGCGAAGCGCGCCTAGATTTATTTTGGCTAGCTCGTGTTCGGTTCCCGCGCGGCCGCTCGCCTTCATCAACAGCAGCGCGATGATAACCGCAATGAAGGACCCTGAGTTGAGAGCATAGATCAGCGCCGGGCCTCGAATGCTCAACAGAACTCCCGCGAGCGCCGGGCCTACGATCATCGCCGAATTGAAGACCACGATGCCCAGGCTGACTGCATTCGGAAAATCCCTTGCGGGCACAAGCGTAGGCAGCATCGCTTGTCGCGCGGGATTGTCGAATGCGAGCGCGCCGGAGGCAATCGCGGTGAGCAGGTAAATCGGCCACACGCTGCTCAAGCCCGAAGCAGTCAATGCAGCAAGCAGCGCCGCGCATATCAACATTATCGACTGCGTCGCGATCATCAATCGCTTTCGATTTACCGCATCCGCGACAACGCCTCCAAGGAGCGAGCAAAGAATGATCGGGACGACTCGCACCAAACCAACCCCGCCCAGCGCGAGCGGCGATTTCGTCAGCAGGTAGACGTGCCAGTTGATCGCGACGTATTGCATCTGGGTGCCGGTGACCGAAATCATCTGGCCGATCCACAGCAATCTGAAATCGCGATGACGCAGGGCCGAGAATGACGATCGTTCGACTTGATCGGCCGGGGCCGCCGGCGGATCGCCGGAACTCGCGGGAGGAGGCATGCCCGATATGATTCCACGTTTCAACTCATCTGGCCAGATATGGATTAGACGTTCGTAGTCCGGCCTTCAGGCGGAAGTTTGTACCTTGCGCTAAGGACACGTAAGTAAGATACAAACTTCCGCCTGAAGGCCGGACTACGAACCTTATGCGGCATCAACTGAGTCGTTCGAATATTGCAAGGTCGGCGCGTGATTGGCATTCTTTCTTCGATGCGAATCCAATCCATTCTCTCCCTTACATTATTGTCGGTGATGGTTTCGGCGACTGCTGTCCCGCGAGCAGAAGCTATTGCGGCATTCATAATCGATGAACCGCAGCCGGGAAAAATCACCGAACGAGTTGTCTGTAAGAACAGTTCCGAGCAGACCTACGCTTTGTATCTGCCTTCGAAATATTCGGCGGATCGCAACTGGCCTTTGATCGCGGCTTTCGATCCCGGCGCGCGCGGCAACGTTCCAGTTGAACGCTTCAAGGAAGCGGCCGAGCGTTACGGGTTCATCGTGTGCGGCTCAAACAACTCTCGCAACGGGCCCATGCGAGCGTCGGCGGATGCCGCGCAAGCGATGCTCGCCGATGTGACGGCGCGATTCGCGATCGACGAAAAGCGCGTCTACCTGACTGGATTCTCAGGCGGAGCGCGGGCCGCTACCGCGCTTGCGGTGTGGTTATCGGGTCATGTCGCCGGCGTCATCGGATGCGGCGCGGGTTTCGTCGAGGGTGTGAATCCATCATCTACGCTTGGCTATGTTTATTACGGAACTGTCGGGACCGAGGACTTTAACTATCCCGAGATGAAGCGGCTGGATCGCCTGCTCGACCAAGCGCGAGTCACTCATCACATAGAAGTGTTCGACGGCGGGCACGATTGGGCGCCAAGCGATGTTTGCCTCGGCGCAGTCGAATGGATTGAGCTGCAAGCGATGAAATCCGGACGCCGCGCCCGCGATGAAGCGTTCATCGATCGCCTGTTCGCTTCCGCCGAGGAAACCGCCAGCAAAAACGAAACGGCCGGCGACCTCTATGAAGCTTATCTCACTTATGTGAACATCGCCGCTGATTTCAAGGATCTGAAAGTGACCGCCGAAATCGAAAAGAAGATTTCGTTGCTGAAGGACTCAAAGGCAGTCAAGCAGGCGCTCTCGAGGGATCGCGATCAGGAGTCAGAACAAGCGAGGCGGCTGAAGGAAATTTTCTCCCTGCGCGCGAAGCTGCGAAGCCGGGCGCTCAACAGCGAGCTGGGTGAGGGCAGTCCCGAGAGTGCCACGCCGCAGGCTTACGATCCCGGCGGCGATCAGCCAACTCGGGAATCGATGATTGGCGATCTCAGACGAATCATCGCCGAGCTGAAGCGCAAATCGGATGCGAAGGAGAAATCACCGCAGCGCGCACTTGCGCGGCGAGTGTTGAATCAGTTTCTTGTGTCATCGTTCGAGCAGTCCAGAATGCTTCTGTTCGCGAAAAAGTACGATCTCGCGGCGGCGAGTCTCGAGGCCGACGCGGAAGTGATGCCCGACAACTGGCGAATCTGGTATAGCCTTGCGTCTGCGTACGCGCTGGGAGGTAACAAGCGGCGGGCGATTGAGACGTTGAGTAAGGCCGTCGAAAAAGGTTTCGGCAACCGAGCGGGTCTCGAAGCCGATTCGCAATTCGATTCGATTCGCGACGACCCGGCCTTCAAGAAACTTTTGGAAGCCATGAAACAGAAGCAGTGAGTCACGACTCGAATCTCACACGCCATCGAACTTTAAGCTCGAACAAAACCCCTCCGCCTGTCGTAACCCAAGGCAAATCAGGGAGGGGCGCGATGACAAACTGTCAATCCTGTGGAACCAGCATCCTCGACGTTGATCGCTTTTGCAAAAACTGTGGAGCACCCGCGGCGGCTTCAGTGGAAGACCTCGCTGACACGCATCGATTCGAAGGCAGTGTGCGGGAAGCTGCACCTCCGGCCTCTAATGTTTACATCGCGGGCACAACCTACCCGCTTGCGAAGAGTTCCGGTCCTCTTTCTCTGACAGCAGCGTTTTTCAGAAACCTGATGCAGCGAAAGGCTCTGTCGCTGCTGGTGCTTGTGTTGCTGTTTGTCTTCGTCGGAGGCGGGATCACGATAGCTCGTGATGCAGCGCGAGCGCGCCGTGCCGCGAGAATTGAACAGGCCGAGCGCAACAAGAAGGCGGCGCTCGACAAACGGGCCAGGCAAATCGAAGCGGCTCGACGAGCGCTCGAGGAGGCCGTTCAAAACGCGCTCGGATTTACACCCGCCGTGGTTTCGGCTTTTGAGTATCCGGATACCCAGGGCATATTTGTTACAAGCCTCACCAGCGATGACAGCCCGGCCGCGGTCGCCCGCATCGAAGCCGGCGACGTGCTCGCTGAATTGAACGGCCAGGTGATACGCGACGGCGGAGAACTCATGCAGGCGTTGAGCACGCTAAAGCCCGGGACCGAAGTAGGAGTGAAAGTTATTCGCGATGATCAGCCGGTGACTTCAAAGATTAGAGTCGCCAGTCAATCCGTGCCGCCGTTTCAACCAAAGATCGAGCCTCGCGACCAGGGCTTTCTCGGCACTGGCAATGTAGTGCGCCGATGCTGTGTTGCGGGAACCAGGAAGTGGGGCTTGGAAGTTCATCGCGTAATCGACAATAGTCCTGCTGACCTTGCGGGCTTGCAGCAAGGCGACCTGATAACTGAATTCGATAAACACATTGTTCGCACGCCTGACGAACTCGCTCGCCGGATTCACGCAGCGAAACCTCGCAGCAAGATCAAGATGACTGTCTATCGCGGTACCGCTGAACAAACGGTCGAGCTGACAATCGGCCACGGCTGGTAGCCTTTGGATTCATCAGACGGGCCACGCATCACCAGGCAAAGCTGTAAGCTACCTTGCGAGCGTTCAATGACGGGACTAGCCTCGCCTTGACGGTCCACATGCCGCCCAATATCATTCCCCGCGTCGTTAAACAAGTCACCAAAGGATAATCGATCTCAACAGATTGAACCGAAGACTCATCCGCGTACTCGCAAGGACACAATGGCTTTGACACAACTCACAGGCGAGGTGCTGGACGAGAAATACCGCATCGAGCGAGAACTCGGACGCGGCGGGATGGGATCGGTTTATCTGGCTACTCACCTTGGAACCGACCGCCCGGTTGCAGTCAAAGTCATCGCCCCGCAATTCATGATGAACGACGAGTTCGTCGAACGCTTCAGACGCGAAGCGAAAGCGGCGGGCCGAATGCATCACCCAAACGTAGTGAATGTAACTGACTTCGGTTTCGCACGCGTGGGCGATGATCGAATCGCGTATCTTGTGATGGAGTATCTTGACGGCTGCACGCTTGCCGACATCCTCGCCGAAGAATCTCAGCTTCCAATCGAATGGGTGGCGGATATCATCGAGCAGACCTGCTCGGCGGTGGACGAAGCACATCAACACGGCGTCGTTCATCGCGACCTGAAGCCGGATAACATCTGGCTCGAACCGAATCGCCGCGGTGGCTACACGGTCAAGGTTCTCGACTTCGGTCTCGCGAAGTTGGGCGAGGTTCAGGTTGGCGCTGAGCCAGTCTTCCCAGCGGCCCGGCCCAGGCCAGACTCCGCAAGGCCGGAAGCGTTAACGGCGGTCACCGGGCGAACCACCGAGGTTATCGACGGGACCTCCGCACACGCCGCGGATACTTCGGAGGCGGTGACTCAGGCACTGCGAGTAGCCCCTGAAGAGCCGAAGACGCTCATTCTTTCCGACAACTCGGAACTGGCTGTCGCTCCCGCTAAGAACGATGCATCCGAAGCGGCAACTCAACTTCATCCGCCACCGGCTCAAGAGGCGGCCACCCGAATAATGGGACAGACGACGGCTGAGAATGTGCCTCGCCAAACGATGCCCGCCGACGGACTTACTCGCGTGGGGTCGATTCTCGGAACGCCGCTTTACATGTCGCCCGAACAGTGCAGCAGCGGATCACTCGACACGCGCAGCGACATCTACAGCCTGGGAGTCATCGCTTATCAAATGCTTGCCGGCGAATGCCCCTTCACTGGCCCAGCCGCGGAGGTTATGCTCTGCCACCTCATAACTCCGCCGCCTCCGCTAAGACAGAAGCGCCGCAAAGTCCCCAAAAAAATGGCGGCAGTAATAATGTCGGCGCTCGCGAAGGACCCGGCTGAGCGCCCGGCGACGGCGGCCGGTTTCGCCAGCGCGTTGCGCGCAAGCTCAGAAGGAACGGGCGCGTTGATGCGCCGAGCTTTCGGATTGTACATCGAACACTTTCCAAAGTTCTTTCGAGTCACGTTCCTGATGTACCTTCCGCTGATCGCGCTCCAGGCGGCGCTGCTGATAAACGGCTCGACGGGTACAACAAAAACCCAGATCGCCGGCGGCAACGGGGTCACAGTCACCACGACTGCCGCCAGCATAATGGAGATGTGTCTTGGGCTGCTCACCTTCGTGGTCAACTTTCTGATCAATGCCATAATAGCCGGCGTTACGATACGATTGGTGACTCAGATTTTCCTGTCGCCGCTACGGCCGCTGTCGCTGCGGGTCGCGTACAAGGCCGTGAGAAAGCGATTGAAGCCGCTATTGACTACGCTCTTTCGCGCGGGAATCAAGGCGGTTATCGGGCTGTGCCTGTTGGTCGTCCCGGGCATAATAATTTTCATCAACAATTCGCTGGCGGCTCCCGTGGTGATGATGGAAGGACTGCGGGGTAAAGCGGCGCTGAAGCGATCGAAGACACTGGTCAAGCGAGCGCGACGAACCGTAATCGTGATCCTGTTTATTCAATGGTTGATTCCAACCATCATCGCTTCGTCCGCGGCCGCCTTCATTGCGGTCACCCTCAAGATGTCCAGCGCCGAGCACGCCAGATTGTTAACCGCTCGCATTACCGGAATGATGACAGCCGCGCTCAATATGTTTTTCGTTCCGTTCATCGCCACGCTTACCGCGCTGCTTTATTTAAAGACTCGCCAGATCGGCGGCGAAACTCTGAAGGAAGCGCTCAGCGAGTTTGAAGAAGAAGACGTCCCGCGCACGAAGTGGCAAATGCGAATGCGTGAACGGCTGCAAACCACAAGCAAGGCTTGACGCGAATTGCGCGAGGAGGAAACCCCGCTGACTCCACCATCCGGCGCATTCGAACCTCGATCCATTTCGCAGTCGGCAAACGCGAATCCCGCACAACTCGCCCGCAAACTCGGCCTGTTCGATGGAACGATGCTGGTGATGGGAGGGATCATCGGCTCGGGCATTTTCATGAATCCGCACGTTGTGGCGGAAGTCGTCCACACGCCTGAATTGATTCTTGGCGCTTGGGCGGCCGGCGGACTGATCGCGCTTGCGGGCGCATTTATCTATGCCGAGCTTGCGGCGCTGCGGCCTGAAGTCGGCGGGCAATACGCATACATTCGTGAAGCGTTTCACCCGATGGCCGCTTTTATCTATGGATGGACTTTGCTGCTGGTTGTTCAGAGCGGAGGGATGGCCGCGGTTGCGGTGACCTTCGCGCGATACTTTTTGGACCTGACGCACGTTGGCTTGCCGGATTGGATTATTGCCGCGATTGCGCTTGCGGCGCTCACGATCGTCAACTGTCTCGGTGTGCGCGCGGGCAGCGCGGTTCAAAGCGTGCTGATGGTGTTGAAGATTTTGGCGATCGTAGCGTTGATCGGCTTCGGCCTGGCTGTGAATTCGCGGCCGGCGCTAGCTTCGATTGAAACAGCGCCCAGCTTTGATCTCGGATTGCTGACTGCGTTTGGAGCCGCGATGGTTCCGGTGTTGTTTGCTTTTGGCGGATGGCAAACGGCGAGCTTCGTGGCCGGCGAGATGCGCGAGCCTCGCAGGAATCTGCCGCGCGCGTTGTTGATCGGAGTCGTAGGAGTAATCATTCTGTATCTCGCGGTCAACTTTGTTTGCATACACGCGCTTGGCACTGAAGGCCTCGCAGGTTCGAAGACTCCGGCGTCTGAAGTCATGTGGCTGGCGCTTGGCGACCGCGGCCGGCGCCTCATCGCGATCGGCATCGCTATTTCGACGCTAGGATTCCTGAGTCAGGGGATGCTCACCGCGCCGCGAGTCTATTTCGCGATGGCCGATGACGGAGTGTTCTTCAAGCGAGTCGCGACGCTACATCCACGCAGCCGCGTCCCTGCGGTTGCGATCGCTCTTCAGGGCGCGCTTGCGATTGTCATCGCGATGTCCGGCAGGTATGAACAGATATTGAATTATGTTGTCTCGGTTGATTCGATTTTCTTCGGACTCACGGCCGCGTGTTTGTTTGCGCTTCGGCGAGGCAATGCGAACGAATCGGCTGGTTACGCGAGGAGAGTCAATCCCATCGTCATCCTGTTGTTCATCATCGCGGAATGGCTTGTCGCGGCGAGCGCGATCTACAAGGACCCGAGGAACAGCCTGATTGGCGTGGTGATCCTTGCCGCCGGAGTCCCCGTCTACTATTTTTGGAAAGCGAGAGGCAAGCGTGAATAACCCAAGACGCGTGAATGCGTCCCTGTACATCGAGTGGGCCAAGTTGCATTCGCAGGCAAGGTTCAACCTGGCAACCAGCGGCGTCATTCCGTATTCAATCGCCGACTTGCCGGTGACGATTGAGGACATCGAGTTGAGCGGGACGAGCTTGTATGGATATGAGCCGCTTCAACAGGCGCTCGCCCGTAAGTGTCGAGTCGAGCCCGACAACGTCGTTGCCGCGATCGGTACTTCGATGGCCAACTACATCGCGATGGCTGCGGTGCTTGCGCCCGGCGACGATGTCGTGATCGAGAGCCCGGCTTACGATCCGCTGATCGGCATCGCGAGATTCCTCGGCGCAAACGTGAAGCGATTCGAGCGGCGCATGGATCACGGGTTTCGCGTAGACCCCGAAAGCGTTGTCGGCGCGGTAACTAAAAGCACGCGACTGATCGTGCTCACCAATTTGCACAATCCGACCGGCGCTTCCACTGACAACCAAACACTCATGAAGCTCGGAGAAATCGCACGCGGCGTTGGGGCGCGCGTATTGGTTGATGAAGTCTACCTCGAAGCGCTGTTCGACGAAGCTCCGCTGTCATCGGTTCATCTCGGGAACGAATTCATCGCGACCGGCAGTTTAACGAAGGCATACGGATTGAGCGGGATCAGATGTGGATGGATCCTGGCCGAGCCCTCACTCGCGAGAACAATGTGGCGGCTGAACGATCTCTTCGGGAACATTCCCGCGCATCCGGCCGAGCGGTTGAGCGTGATCGCTCTCGCCAGTCTCGAACGCATCAGCGCGCGTGCTCAAGCTCTGCTGAAAAAGAATCGGGTGATGATCGATCAGTTTCTGGATTCCCGTGACGATCTCGAAGTCGTCAGGCCGCGATTCGGAACGGTCATCGCGCCGAAAGTGATGCGAGGAAGCGCGGATCAGCTTTGCAAGTTGCTTCGCGAGAAGTACGAAACGTCAGTGGTGCCGGGCCGGTACTTCGATATGCCGGCTCACATTCGCGTGGGTTTCGGCTGCGATTCGGAAATGCTTGCCGGTGGACTGGAACGTTTGGGCGCGGCTCTGGACGAGTTGTGATCGAAGGCGCGCAATGCGAAATAGTAAGTCACTCGGCGGCTGCCGCAAGCGCTGACTCATAGCAACCGGCCAACTCGGTTTCCGCCGTCACACAGATGCCAAGGTCACGAAGCAATCCATCATCGAGCTTGTAGATCCAGCCGTGGACCGCGAGCGATTGGCCTCGCGCCCACGCTTCCCGCACGACGGTTGTCTGGCTGACGTTGACCACCTGCTCAATCACGTTCAACTCGCACAATCGATCGTGACGTTGCGCTTCGTCAGGCAGGCGGGCGAGCTGACCCTGATGCTTGGCGCCGACATCCTGAACGTGGCGCAACCAATTGTCGATGAGTCCCAGCTTCTCGTCGCGCAAGGCCGACAGCACCCCGCCACAGCCGTAATGCCCGCACACGATGATGTGCTTGACGCGGAGCACCTCAACGGCGAATTGGATGGCCGACAGGCAGTTGAGGTCGGTATGCACCACCATGTTGGCGACATTGCGATGAACGAACATCTCGCCCGGAACCAAACCGACAATCTGGTTAGCAGGCACACGGCTATCCGAGCATCCGATCCACAAGTATTCAGGCGCTTGCTGGCGCGACAGGCGTGAGAAGAAGTCCGGCTCGCGACGGGTCATCTCCGCTGCCCACTCACGATTGTTTTCGAACAGTTGATTAAGAACTCGCATCAAGATCCTCTTTATTGGAGTCCGCCGCATGTCTGGCATCGAGTTGTAGCAGATCCCACAGGTTTCCGTACAAATCCTCGAATACCGCGACCGTACCGTAATCCTCTTTCCTGGGTTCTCTCACAAACTTGATACCCTCCGAAACCATATCGTTGTAATCCCGCCAAAAATCATCAGTGTTGAGGAATAGGAATACTCGCCCACCCGTTTGATTGCCGACGAACGATTCCTGTTCGGGTTTTGAAGCTCTGGCGAGTAACAAGCTGGTTCCAATTGATCCCGGCGGAGCAATCACCACCCAACGCTTATCCTGCTCAGGTTGATACGTGTCTTCGACGAGCGTGAAACGAAGCTTCTTCGTATAGAACTCGATCGCTTCGTCGTAGTCTCGAACCACCAATGCGATATGGACAATTGATTGTCTCATTTTCTCATCAGCAGTCTTGCGAGAGTGGAATCGCGATCGCGGCAACGAGCAACAATCCCGTCGCAAATTATTCACGGCCGCATCACTTCGTCGAAGGGGTTCCAGCGCCGGCCGCTAGTCTTTGACGGCGTATCGAATAGAGCCGATGCTCCGTTCGTATCAGCAAGCGCTCACCCACAAGCGCCGGCGACGCGAGCGACATATCGTCCAGATCATTGACGTGCAGCAACTGAAACTTCTCGCCCGTCGCGATCACGAAAGTCTGACCCTCTTCGCTCAGGCAAAACAGCTTGTCATTATAGATCCAGGGCGAGGTTGTGAAAGCCGCTGCCGCCGGGTCGATCCGCGTCTTGTAAGTCATCGTACCAGTCTTTGCATCATAGCGGCTCAGGATTCCCGTCTCGGTTAGCACGTACACGCCGCCCTGGTAGGCAACGGGCGAGGGCAGATAAGTCCCGGCGCGAGCCTGCGACCAAATGATGTACGCGTTCGAGCTCTCATCTTTTCCAAGCGAAATATCTCCCGCCGCGCCGGGACGGATCGCGAACAATGGCCTTCCCCGGCCGCCGTCAATGTACAGCAGTCCGCCGTAAGCGAAGGGCATCGGAATCGGCGTCGCCGCCATTCCCGACAAGCGCCACAATTCCTTCCCCGCGAGATCGTAACTAATCGCCTCCCCCGGACCGATGGTAACAACTTCGGTGCGCAACGCGTGCCGCCAGACAAAAGGCGTCGACCAACCGGATCGTTGCACGGGCTGACCCTTGCCGCCGATATCGCGATTCGTGCGCCAGACCTGCTTGCCCGTCTTTTTGTCGAAGGCCGCAATGTACTGTTGCTTCTCATTGTCGTTCACGATCACCAGCAGGTTCCCGATCAGCGCGGGCGAACTACCAGTACCGAAGTCGAGATAAATGGGATTCGCTTCGAGCGGTGTGTTCCACGCCGGCTTCCCCTGCAGGTCAAACGCCCACAGCCCCAGATTCGCAACGTACACGTAAACAAACTTCCCGTCAGTGACGGGGCTCTCTGAAACAAAGCTGTTCTTGCGATGACGTCCGCCCGGCGGCTGTCCCGTGTAGAACTCCTTCTGCCATTCAACCTTGCCGCTCGTCAGATTCAGGCAATAGAGGAAGTAGTGGAGCTTCACTTCTTTCGGCAGTTCGATGTCCCGAGCTGTTACGCGCTCAAGGATCTGGTCCATCGACAGCCCTTGTTTTTGCAGTTCGGCAACATACTCGTTGCTGTACTCCGTCCCGATCTGCGGTGGCTTCGACTTGCCCTCGGTCGTGGCGGTGGTGACGAACACCTTGTCACCGGTCACAATCGGGGACGACCATCCGCGCCCTGGGATCTCAAGCGACCACTCGACGTTTTCGGTCTTCGACCAGCGATCGGCCAGCCGCGCATGCGCTCCAACGGGATTTGAGTCCGGCCCCCGGAACTGAGGCCAGGTGATTTCCTGAGCGTGAACAGTGAGCGAACCCAGGAACAACGCGCACGCGAGACCTGCGACGCGCAAGAAAATGCAAAGGCCAGTAACTTTGCGGATACTTTTTAGTTCAGCACAAACTGTATTCATCATCTCACCTTAGGCGCCGTGTTTGTGTTGCTGATAATGTTGCCTCAACAAATCCTTCCCGTAGTCGTTCCCGTTCGGCGTGCGCCCGACGACGTGAACGTGTTCGTGATTTGGGACTCGCGGATCTTTGGCTAGATGCCTGAGGTTCGCCGGCAGTTGATGGTCGAACTCGATCAGAATCACCGGGCTGTGAATTCGATAGTAGAAAACACTCGCGGGATCGGTCCCTCCAATCCACGCGAACCAGGTGTTATCCAGATGCCGGCGCACCTCATCCATCTTCACCCTCGCGTGCCCGTCATCCATGTTGTCCACATACAGCGCGATCAAATCGAGCATCTGTTTTCGCTGCGGCTTGGACAGTTCCGGCGCGCGCACTCCAGCGTAGTCCAGAACGACGTTGTCTTTGAAAGCTTCGGTTAGGTTGTTGTTGCCCGTTTTCGAAACCTGGATAATTGCCTTCTTGCGCTGGGCATCACTCAAAGCATTGATCATCGACAGACCGTTGTTCTGTTCATCCTGAAGGACGCTCGTGCCCTTGAACTTTCCTGAAGTAGCAATCACCGGCTCGGACCCCGCGAAGAACGGAGTCATCACGACCTGATCCGCGAGCACGAAATAGTTGATGATCGCGTGATGCCCATCAAGCTGCCATCCCCACGGCTCCTTCCACGAAGGCGTGCCCATCACGGTGATGTTGTAAAGCCACTCGCCGTATTGCTCGAAGTCGTTGTTGTTCAATTCGCCGAGCGTATGGTTGAGCCGCATGATGTCGCGCGTCTGTTTCAATCCTTTGGCGCTGAGCGACGCGCGCATCAACGCAAACGCGGCCTCGCGTTGAACATCAGTCATCTCGTTGAAACTTACGCCCTGGCGCACATAAAAGTGTTGATTCATCCACTTTCGCCATTCGTTGTCATCGACGCCGTATGCAGTCCTCGCTCGCTGTTCCACAGTCAGCGACGAAAGAAAAGCGTCCGCCGCCTTGTGAACGGGGTCTGTTGAAACCCCGGTCGAATGAATCGCAAAGAGCCCGGGCATAACCTGACCGTTGGTTGAGATCCCTTTGAACGGCTCAGCCAAACCTTTCGTCTCGGCATCGATCGACATTTTTCTAAAACGCTCAGTTCGCTCCGCCGGCGTTTGTGTTTGAGCGCTCGAGTTAAGTAACGAAGCAGCCAATAAGATCGGCACGAGTGCGATAAGCAAAAAGCGTGTGAGCCGCCTGGTGCCGAATTCATTCACACAGTCACGATTGCATAGCAGCATGCTTATTCATCCTCCGAAGGCATTCGATCGCGCTGAAGCGGCATTGTATAGCGCAAGCGCCTGAAAATGCGAAGCGTTCAGATTCGATACGGCACTTTTTACCAGGCTTGGTGAAATCTTTACTGTGGGCAAATCAAACAGTCAGGGCTTCGAAGACCGCTCATTTGCCGCAATGATCGTTGCCGCGTTGGCATAGACATTGCGAAATCAATAACAAAACACTACGAGAAAGGAGTATTGGGTAAATGGGAAAACTCTTGTTGGCTGTTTGTCTAATTCTTTGTGCTGGTCTGTTCAGCGTAGCGAGCGCTCAGGAACCACCGCCGCCGCAACCACCGGCACCAAAACAGGCGCAACAACCACCGGCAGCAAAGCAGACGCCGCAAAAACCTGATCAAAAGGCGGAGAAGGCTGTCGAGAAGGCTACCGCCAAAGCGCGCGTGTGGGATGTTGTGTCAATCGATCAGAGTAAGAACGAGATCGTCGTAAAGGATGACTCGGGAGCCGAGACTCATCTGCTGATCAGTGCCACAACCAAGATCACCAGGGAAGGCAATGCGGCTGCGATTGGCGATGTGAAGGCCGGTGATAAACTAACCTTCGAGTGTGAGGGGGCCATGGAAAACTGCAAAGCTAAGTTGATCCAAATCACACCGCCACCACCAGACAAATAGTTGAGCCTCCTGCCGTTCATATGTGCTTTTGAGAGCCGGTCCTCCCGGCTCTTCTTTTTCCCGAATTGCCGGTATAGGTTCACCGCTTTTTATCCGGCCTGCTTTCCGCTTTGCAGTGAATGCACTTTTTCCGTAAGATCAAGCCTCGACCATGAGCGACATCACGACCCCCACAACCGTCGATGCATTGATCGCGTTGCTGAAGGCATCTCTTTCATCCAAAGGCGAGCAAGCGTTTGGACACCTCGCCTTATACACAACTTTTGGAGTGGTGCGCGGACGAATCGGGCTGACTTTCGCTCAGGGACTGATCGGCGGCGGCGGCGGCACACAGGCCGAGGCGGGTTCTTCGCTCGAGGTGATTGAAATCAACGATGTCACAGTGGAGCACTATTCCAATCACCTCGCAAACGCCACGTTCGATCGCTTGTATGTCAGGCTAACTGATGTCCACGGCTTCGCGCTCGTGGGAGGTCAGGGGCAGGGATAGCGGCTTCGTTCTTTTGGCGGTATGGGCTCGCATTGACGCGCCCGCTGAACATTGTTAGTTTCATTCCGTCGGATCACTCGCAACTTCAAACCTACAGGAGAGAATCAATATGACTCGAAAGTTTCTAGGTCTCGGACTGGTCGTACTGTTGGCCGGTGTGGCCTTCGCAGGAGCGAAGAGCGCCAAGCTCACCGGCTACATCATCGATAACGCATGCTCGGGTCGTGCGGCCGGCGAAAACGGCGCGGACAAGGTCAAGAACCACACCGTCAAATGCGCGCAGATGCCGAAATGCGCCGAGAGCGGTTACGCCGTCTACTCGGACGGCAAACTCTATAAGCTGGATGCGGCCGGCAACAAGCAAGCGGCCGAGATTCTAAAGAACACCAAAGCGGAGCGTGGCGTTCAGGTATCCGTTGAAGGCGATGTCGACGGCGACACGGTCAAGGTTACCAAGATTTCAGAAGTGGGAAGTTAGTTCGCTCGGGAATCCGAAGATCAATCCTCATGTAGCATAGACTTTGATTTGTGTGTGGCCCGAAGCGAGTGTTCGAGTCTGGCGGACACCAATTGAAGTCTATGCTACCTCACCCTCATTACAACCAGCGTCAGGTCGTCGTGCGGGGGAACATCTCCGCACCACTCGCGAACACTTTGCACGATTCGCTCGCTCAATTCCTGCGCCCGTACATGTGCTGACACATTGACTATCGCGCGGAGTCTCTCTTCGCCGAATTCCTGATCATCGCCATTGCGGGCCTCTGTCACTCCATCCGTATAGGCAACCAGCAAGTCCCCGCGCTCAAGTTGAACCGTCTCCTGTTCATAACCAGAGCCCTGGAAGGCGCCAATTATTGGCCCGCCCTTTGTCAGTAGCGTTACATCATCCGAATGTGAGTCCCCTTCGAGAACCATCTCGTCGGACGCGGTCGACGCACCCATTCCAACGCCGTGCGCCTTGACGTTCGCCCCCGCTTTCACAAGCATCGGCGGATTGTGACCGGCATTCACGTAGGTGAGCAGCCGCGTTGATTCTTCAAACTGAGCATAGAAGAACGTCGCGTATGCGCTCGCGTCGGTAGACACGTGAAGCAAATGATTCATGGACGAGACAAGACCCGTAAGGTTGCCGTTGACAGTTGGGGCCTGGCTTCTCAGCGACGCCTGCACGCTGCACATCAGCAGCGCCGCGGAGATTCCCTTCCCCGCTACGTCGGCTACCGCGATGCCCAGCTTACCGTCCTCGAGTTCAATGAAGTCGTAGTAGTCGCCACCGACTCCGCGCGCCGGATAACACACCCCGGCCAGATCGAGCGAATCGATTTGCGGTGGATGCTCGGGAAACAATCGCTGCTGAACCGTTGTCGCGATGGCGAGTTCATGCCTGAGCCGTTCTTCGACCGCGATCTCCTGAACAAGCTCCGCGTTCTGAATCGCAAAGGCCATCTGCAGAGCAACGGCCATCAGCAGGTGCCGGTCGTCACGCGAGAACGGCAGATCGCCCAGCCTCGGACCAAGCGACACAATGCCGAGCAGCTCATCTTTAGTCGCGACCGGAAGCAACAGCGCCGAACGAATGCGCCCGAGCGTGGCGTTCTCCTGCCGCTGAAGATCATCCATCGATAACTCGGCGGACAAAACTTGTTGAGCCCACGGGCTGTATCGATCAAAGTCCACCGGAACCGGATTGGTGAACCGGCTCATTCGCGTCACCAGCGGACCGTTTGGCGCGAGCACAAGTTCGCGATCCTGTGACGAGTCGAGTCCGGCAGCCGTGATCCTGGATGAAATCGCACAGACGTGGTCACCGCTCTCCAGATCGCGCAGGAATATCGTCACGTTCTCGACGTGCAACGCATCCTGGATCTTGGCCACGGCTCGCTCGAGCAACTGCGCGACCGTCGAGACCTTGCGCATCTCAAGCCCAAGCTCCGATAACACCTGCTGCGCATCGTAAGACTCGCGGAAAAACCTACGATCGATGATGGGCATCACTTGCTGATTCAGGAAAGTCAGTCCGGCTATCGCAAGCGCGGTCGCGGCCATCGTAACGACAATGTCCGCGCGTTCGCCCAGACTATCGATTGTTGCCAACCGGCTGCCGGTCAGAAGAAAACTCAGCAGTCCGAATACGACGATCGCCTGAATAATAATGAAGCCACGCGAAATCAGGAGGTAGCGCACGCTGCGGCGCAGTATCAGCCTGACCGGAATAACCTGATGCCGCACGATCGCGTATGCGAACGACAACGGAAACAGCGGAAACGAAAACAGCGCCGCGATTCCAAGCCATTGAAGCAGCGGACTGGTGCGCGGCAAATTGAAGATGATCGCAAGTGCGATCAATAGAAATATCGGCAGGAATCCCGCGATGCTGCCCGCAACAACCACGCGCATCTTCCGCCTCGATTTGCGCCCCGCCTGTTGATAGTTAACCAGCAGCGACAGCAATCCCGCCGCGACATACGCGACCGCGATACTGATGCTGACGAGCACGATCGGCCGCGACCGAAATGCGGGCGCATGCTCCGGCGCAAAAGCCTCGAGCACACTCGACAAACCAAAATAGGGCAGGATCGTTAGAAGCTGAGGCAGATACAGATAGCCTTCAAGCCTCGGAATTCTCCTGACAAGCGGCGACGGCTCGGGAAAGATCAAAAAGAAGTGAAAGAACACCGGCCACAAAAACAGTGACACAAGATGCACGGTGAGCATTATCGCAACCAGCAACGGCGACTCCGCCGAATACGCAGGATCAAAGGCCAGCAGCGCGCCGTTGAACATTCCAAACATCAGCGCAAGCAAAAGCGCTTGCTTGTCGTCGGGCTTGAGCATGAAAACTATCAGCCCCGTCAAAAGAAAAATATTCGGGATGACAAGACTGGCGGTGCCGTTGACGATCCACGCAAGGAGAGAGATCTCCTGCGACCGCAGCGTAACCTCAAACGTTATCGCGCCGCGTCTGATCAACGCCGTGTACGCACTGCCCGGTTGAATGTCGTGAAAGAGCGCGGGGACGTCGGAAGCGCTCTTGATGAGCCGGCCGTTTAGTTCCAGAACCTCATCGCCTTCGCGCACCGCTCCCGGGGGATCGACGTTTCGCAATTGACCAACGCGGACCTGGTTGCCTGACTGGCGAGTTGTCCACCCCGGGCTGCTTTCCATTCCGAGCAGCGAGAACGAATTGTAAAAGCGCTTGCCGCCATAGAGGAGAAGGAACGCAAAGAAAATCGCGCCAAAAGTGAATATCAGCCGCCTTCTCATTCGTCGATTCCTCGAAGGACTGAATATAACATAGCCCTGGGATTGCGCCGCCAACGATCGAACTGCGCGCCCGCGTTCATCCTTTGCTAATACGCCCATGTGCGACGGGCGGTTGCGCCGTTTGGGTCAAGGTTGAGGCTCGGTGAGCGGGGTTGTAGAATGAGGGCTCGTCATCGATACATAATTCACGACTCACCGGAGGCAATCTTGATTGAAGCGATTCAGCAGGCTCTCAAAGACGCAAAGCTCGACGGCTGGTTGTTCTACAGTTTTCGCGGAAGCGATCCCATCGCCGCGAACATTCTCGCGATACCAACCGAAGGCCACATGGCAACACGCCGCTGGTTTTATTTCGTTCCGCAATCCGGCGAGCCGATTCGCATACTTCATTCGATCGAGCGAGACGTGCTCGATCATCTGCCTGGCAAGAAGCTGATCTATCTCCCGTGGCAACAGCTTCACAGTCATTTAAAGGACACGCTTACTGCTTCATCCGCGCATCCGCGAATCGCGATGCAGTATTCGGCGGACGCCGCCATCCCTTATCTGTCGAGAGTCGACGCGGGAACGGTTGAGTTGATCCGCTCGTTTGGTGTCGAGATAGTTTCGTCGGCCGATCTTGTTCAGCGTTTTGAATCCGCGTGGGGCGACGAGCAGCTCGCGATGCACGATGAAGCCGCGCGCGGGCTCTACGAATCGGTGAAGAGCGCGTTCGCCGAAATCGGCAAGCGAATCACCGCCGGCACGCCGACGACCGAATACGATATCCAGCAATACATATTGAATTGCTTCGCCGATCGCGGGATGTTCAGCAAAGATCCGCCAATCGTGGCGGTGAACGCCAACAGCGCGATGCCTCATTATGGGCCTACTCGCGAGCATCATTCGGCGATCAACAAAGGCGACTTCGTGTTGATCGATCTCTGGGCGAAGCTGGATCGGCCCAACGCCGTGTACGCGGACATAACGTGGACGTCATTCGTGGGCAATCAAGTGCCGGACGAAGTGACTAAGGTCTTCAACATTGTGAGAGACGGCCGCGATGCAGCAACGGATTTCGTCAAAGAAGCATTCGCCGCGGGCCGCACGATCTACGGCTGGCAGGTGGATGATGTTTGCCGCGAGGTGATTCAGAAAGCGGGCTACGGCGAGTACTTCATACATCGCACGGGTCATAGCATTCACACCGAGGTCCACGGCAACGGCGCGAACATCGACAACCTCGAGACTAAAGACGAGCGCGTGTTGATTCCTCGAACGTGTTTTTCGATCGAGCCGGGCATTTATCTTGAAGGCAAGTTCGGAGT
>UEXS01000310.1_pt1 | contig 19552 bp, 12 predicted proteins | sample 4301141 | NCBI WGS metagenome assembly UEXS01 (sample SAMEA4773178, study PRJEB27434) | metagenome | biome: 2259; feature: agricultural soil; material: soil | place: USA | collected 2014-09 | depth 0.25 m
AAAGAGCAGCTCAACGCTGAAGCCGGGCTGCCGTCGCCGATTCAAACTTTGATCAGCTCGCTTCCAAAGAACGCGAACCCGATGGATGTGCTGCGCACCATCGTATCGGCTCTTTCATTCTACGATCCGGATGGCCCCGATAACTCAGAGGAAGCCAATACGCGAAGGGCGATTCGGCTGACCGCGAAGTTCCCAACGATCGTGACTACATTCCAGCGCGTTCGAAGCGGGCTGCCGCCGGTTGAACCGCGCAAGGACCTTTCAGTCGCGGGTAATTTTTTGTTTACGCTTCGAGGAGAGGAGCCCGACGAAATTGCTACGCGAACAATGGATGTCGCATTCGTCCTGCACGCGGATCACGAATTAAACGCGTCAACTTTCGCCGCCAGAGTTACCGCCGCGACCTTGTCCGATATGTATTCCGCGATAGTCTCGGCAATCGGCACGCTTAGGGGGCCGCTGCACGGCGGCGCCAACGAAGGCGTGATCAAGAACCTGCTCGAGATCGGCAGCGTCGAAGGAGTCGAGCAATGGGTGTTGGATGCTTTTGCCAGGAAGAAAAAGATCATGGGGTTCGGGCATCGTGTTTATCGCACAGTTGACCCTCGGGCGATTCACCTTGCAGAGATGTCTCGCAAACTCGGTGAGCGAATAGGCGAGACCAAGTGGTACGAGATGTCGATGAAGATGCAGGAGGTCGTATTGCGCGAAAAACATTTGAACGCGAACGTCGACTTCTTCTCGGCTTCGACTTATTACGCGCTCGGAATCCCGACTGACTTGTTTACGCCGATCTTCGCGTGCAGCCGAATATCAGGTTGGACGGCGCACGTGCTCGAACAATTCAAAAACAATCGGCTGATTCGACCTCGCGCTGAATATGTTGGACCCAGAGGATTGAAATACGTTCCGATTGAAGATCGCGGATAGCGGCGGAAGTCACAGTTTGAAGGTGGCGGAGTTCGTTTGGCCCCACAGCGTTCGCTATTCGGAATCGCATTTATCAGTTTGAATCCTCCACTTTTGTAAATCACTAGCCTGCACAGGAGATCTCAAAATGAGAGCTTCCAGTCTTGTTTTTCTGGTCATTCTATTCGCTTTTCTCTCATCAGGTACCGTGGCCGCGGAGCCCATGCTGCCCAGCCAAAGCAGCAACGCTGGCCGCGCAGGGATAGAAGGCAAATGGGAAGGCACTCTCAACTCGGCCGCTGGAAAGCTGCGGCTTGTGTTGAAGATCTCAAAGGTGGGAGACGCCTTCAAGGCTGCGATGGATAGCCCGGATCAAGGCGCCGTGGATCTTGCTGTTGATGCGCTCACGTTCGATGACTCCTTCGTGCACTTTGAGATGAAGGCCATTCAAGCGAGTTTCGACGGAGGACTCAGCCGCGACGGCGGTGAGATATCCGGGCAGTTTATGCAGGGAGTCCCAGCTCCGCTGGTCTTAAGGCGAGTAATAACGGGCTCGGGCATTGCAGCGCCAGGCGTTGGGTTTTCGCGCGGCCGGATCAAGCTTGAGCCTTGCGGGTTTTCCAGTATGACCAAAGACGCGGGCTGCGCGAAGTACGAAGTGTTCGAAGATCGTGCTGCGAAGACCGGCCGAAAGATCGCTTTGAACATTGTGATCCTTCCGGCGCTGTCCTCGAAACCGGCGCCCGATCCGCTGTTCGTGCTTGCGGGTGGGCCAGGGCAGGGAGCAGCGAGCGTTGTAAAGGCCGCGGGCGACTATCTGATCAAGCTTCGACGCGAACGTGACATTGTCTTTATCGATCAACGCGGGACTGGCGCGTCGAATCCACTGAACTGCAATTTCGTGGCGAACAAAGATGAGATGCGTGGCTACTTCGTCGAGGGCATGACACCTGAAAATCTAATAGAATGCCGCGTGCAATTGGAAAAGCTTGCGAACCTCGAACTGTACACGACTCCGATAGCAGTAGATGACTTCGATGAGGTTCGCGGGGCGCTGGGTTACGACAAAATAAATATTCACGGCGGCTCGTATGGAACGTTTTCCGGGCTTGTGTACATTCGCCAGCACGGCGACAAAGTCCGAGCGGCGATGTTGGAAGGTGTCTCGCCGGTAGATGCGAAAGTCTATTTGCCGTTCGCTAAGGGAGTCGAGCATTCGCTCGAACGGATGTTTGGAGATTGCGCGGCTGACAAAGAGTGCAACGCTTCGTTTCCAAATCTTCGAACCGAATTCAAGGAATTGACGGGCAAGCTGGAGAAAGAACCCGCGGCATTTGAGGCGACGAACCCGTTTAACGGTAAACGCGAATCGATCACAATGTCGCGCGAGAGTTTTGCCGAACAGATTCGAACGATGTTGTATATACCGATCTACTGGCGGTGGTTGCCGCTGTTGTTTCACGAAGCGAACAAGAACAACTTCGGACCATTCGCGACGATCGCGTATGCAAACGTGCGAAGCATCAGCGATCAGATTGCTCGCGGCATGCAACTTTCCGTGGTTTGCGCCGAAGATGTACCGTTCATGAGCGAGGAAGAGATCAAGCGAGAAACTTCCGGGACATTCTACGGCGATCACCGGGTACGAACCATCATAAAAGCATGTGAGCAATGGCCGAAGGGCAAAGTGGCGCGCTCGTTCAGCGAGCCGGTGAAATCAGATGTCCCGATCCTGATGATCACCGGAGATCTCGATCCGGTCGCGCCTCCGTGGCTTGCGGCAAGCGCTGCGCGCTCGTTGCCGAACAGCCGCCATATCACGATTCCAAACACCGGTCACTATTTCCGATTCGAATGCATCGACGATTTGTCGGTGAGCTTCCTGTCGAAAGCGTCAGCGAAGGGATTGGATGATTCCTGCGTGAAGAAGATCGAGAGGCCGCCTTTCATTACCCGTCTGCCGCCGCAGTTGGCAAAGTAAACGAAAAGGCCGGCATCGGATGCTGGCCCTGCCAACGGTCATCCTCACCGGCGTAGCTTAAGCACAGCGCACCAGACGTCTGTTACATAGGGCATCCACAGACGTCACCCACGGTATTCCTATCCATGATCGTTCGGAGCACCCCGCTGGGATATACCGCCACCGATGAGCTGCCTCTTTTGTTGGCCTCGTCTACCTCGGCGTACAGACGTCGATCGCCGGCGACGTGCTTGAGCGTGACCGTCGAACCCTTGATGGTCACTGTGCCGACGCCTTGCAGAATAAAGCTGCCGCAGTTTGTAAAGAAGTAGGTGCCGGTACCCTTATCGAAAAGAAGCCGATTGCCATTGCTGTCGTCGACAATGCAGTTCGAGAAGGCCCCTTCTGCGCCTGCGCTGCCGGTTCCAAAGCCTGCGACTCCCGACATCATCAGCAGAAGCGCCACCAAAGTCAGCACGACGGTTGTCTTCCCACGAAAGCCGCTCACTTTCACAAGAGTGTGCATTTTTGTCCTCTCCTCTAGATTGTTTTTTTGACTGAAGTTACTGGCCAGTTGAAGCGACGCGAATATATCGACGCCGGTTGCACAAGTCAAGACGATAACGCTTCAAGATCGCTTCTGGGACGAGTTCGGGCGGGATTCCTCAAACGCCATCATCAGCACGCTGAAGGTCGAGCGATTTAGTCATCAACTCGCGCGTTGCGTCGAAGCGCGACAGACGCCCCATCCCCGCGACAGCTCTGTTTATGGCCGGTCGGATATAAGAGACATAAGCGAGATTGTTTTGAGCGGCCTGCGACGCATATGTTCCGACCGCTTTTAGCATTCGCTGCACGGTCATAAGTTCCATCTCAGTTCGAAATTCGCCCAGGTCGGGAATCGGAACTCTCGAAACTGATTTTTTCTCGATGAACAGATCGGTTAGTTCCGCAATCGTGTCCGGCGCTAGGGTTGTGTATGGATCGCTCACAAGCGACACCAGATCATAGCTGGCCGGTCCCATTCGCGCGTCCTGGTGATCGATAATGAACATCTGGCCTGAATGCATCATCAAATTGCGAGCGTGGTAATCACGGTGAGTCAGCACTCGCGGACGTTCGGCGAGTTCCGCGCATAGCGTCTTGAAGTCAGCCTGCACCGCGTTCGCGACCGCCGGCTCCAGTCGCTGGTGAAGGTAGCGGTTAAAATAGTTTGCAAAGAAGAATCCGAGTTCCCATCGAAGCTTCGCTTCGTCAAACGCGAGGTGTGAGCAGATGGAATCGGCCTCCAGAGCCGCTTCCGTGGCATCTTGAATTCGGACGATCATCTCGACAGCCTGCCGGTACGCTTTTGTTACTTCCTTTTCCGCGCGAGTCTCGATCCAATCCTGAAGCCGGACATCGCCGACATCCTGAATCAAAATCGCTGACTCGGATCCGGAGACAGCCAATATCCGCGGCGCCGGGAGACCCGCATCGAGCAGGAGCCGGGTGACTTCAAGATGAGCACAGGGATCGTTAGCGAAGGTGAGACGTGCGGAAACGTTTTCAGCTTCGAGCCTTGCCAATCGTTCGACTGCCGTTTCGCGTTCGTTGAACGGCGAGCCATATTGCGCGACGATGACAGTCCTTTCGCCCAACCGTGCGCGATAGTACGAACGCGTGGACGCGTCGCCAGTCAGCTTCGTGATCGATACATCGCTGGGATCGACGTTCAGGCACGACGCCACCCACCGCGCGATCGCCGCCGAGCTCGTTTCCAATGCTGAAACCATATTCTCTAAACCGCCGGCGGATTTAATTGCACGATGATGTTGTCACCCGCGATTGCGCCGCGTTCGATTTCCTTGACGCGGCCGCGCCTGACGACTACGGCTCTTTCGATCATTGCCCCGCCCGGTATTCGCACTCCGTCGGCAATCACCGACTGGCGAACTCGCGCGCCGCGTTCGATGATCACGTCATCCCAGAGTACGCATTCATCGACGCTGGCGCCGTCATCAATCGCGCACCTTTCGCCAATGACGTTCGAGAGTCCTCGCTTGCGCATGAAGCCCAGATTCGCCTCGAAGTAGCGTTCGAGCGTGCTCATCTCATGCCATTCGCCATCGGCGATGTGACCTATAACCGTCTCGCCCGCGGCTATCGCCTGCGGGAAAACCTGCATTGTCGAATGAGAGAATTGGCCGCGCGGAACGTAATCAAAGATTCGAGGGGACATCACCTGGATTCCTGTAAACATGAGCGGGGGACGCTCGGCGGTTGCAACGGCTCCGGTACTTTTTGAAACCTCCGCGCTGAGGGCCACCGCGTCGGGGAACCCGGCGAAGCGCGTGATTCGATGTTGATCGACTTCGACAATACTGAAGTGTTCGTACGCGGCATTCGGCTTTAGCACTAATGTGGCTATGGCGTCTCGTTGCCGATGCTCTGCGATTACACGTTCAAGGTCGATGTCGGTTACGAGCTTGCCGTTGATGACCACAAAGTCGCCGCCAGCGAGCGACTCTCTAACTACATCGAGCGCCCCCGAGGTGCCGAGGATGGTCTCTTCAAAGGAATAAGTGATATTGACTCCCAGCCGGGACCCGTCGCCCAATGCGTCTCGAATTGAATCCGGTTGATGATGAAGATTGACGATCACATCTCGAATTCCATAAGAAGCCAGATATTCAACCGAATAATCGATGAGCGGGCGACCCATTACGGGTATCGCGGCTTTTGTGCGATCTTCGGTGAGCGGCCAAAGGCGCGTGCCGAATCCCGCCGCGAGAATGAAACCCTTCATATTGGTCATAGTGCGTTCAAATTTATCTCCTCCGCCGGTCCGTTGATTATTCCTGTTGGGCGCGGCGCGCGTCAATGCGAGGCCTTATTGTAAGAATCCGCGCGCCCTCCCGACCGGCCAATCTGAGTTGATTCACTTATTTCGATCAGTTAGATTTACCGCGCTAATCGGACGCCAATCCTATCGTTACGCGCTCAAAAGCTTGTTCTGCTCGGGAAGAGGCCTGCGCTGATGATTGTCACTTACAAACCAGCCGCAATTGCCGCCGCGAATTCCGTCGATAACTACTGTCGATGGGATGGAAGCAGCGCGCCTCATTATGAAGTATGGTTTATCACGCTGAACCACCGGGCCTCACAGCGCGGCTTCTGGTTTCGATACACGATGGAGGTTTCCCCTGGTTCGAACGAGCCGGTTGCCGGTCTGTGGGCCGCGTCCTTCTCCCGCGCGGCTTCGGACGACAATCTCGGGCTGAAGCGCGCGTACGCGATTGAACACTGTGAATTCGATCGAGTAGGTGATTTCAGAGTCAAGATCGGCGAAGCGATGTTGTCATCGGCTCGTGCTCGGGGAAGTGTACAACAGGGCGCAAACAGCATCGAGTGGGATTTGAGCTATGTGCCTTGCGAATCCACTTACCATCACGCGAGTAAAACTTTGATTCGGCTCGCGAGACCTTCGTCGTTTGTCTGCTCGCCAAATCTGGATACCCGCTTTAGTGGCCGAATCGCCGTGAACGGTAAACGGATAGAGCTTGAAGACGAACCTGGTTGCCAATCGCATCTCTGGGGACGCAAGCACGTCGATGACTGGGTGTGGGTTCATTCAAACGCATTCGAAAAGCACCCGGGAACAGTCTTCGAAGGTTTGTCTGCGCGCCCCCGCCGGGCGGGCCGCACGCTTCCTCCGATTCAGTCGCTCTTCCTGCGTCATCGAGGCGAAGAATATCGATTTGTCCGGCTGCGTCTGGCCGAGCAGTGGCAGCATAAGCTCGGAATGGGATACTGGTCTTTCTCCGCGATGAATACCCGGATGTATATCGAAGGCGCGGCTCAATGTCGAATGCGCGATATGCTCCAGGCCGAATACTCAGACCCCGATGGTGAGCGGCTCTATTGCGTCAACAGCGAAATCGCAAATCTCAAAATCAGACTCTTCCGGCGGACTCATGGAGTTAGCTGGCGTCACGTCGAAACAATCAAGGCGTACGCCACCGCGCACCTCGAACACGCGGCGCGAATGAGCGATTCAGAGGTTCAGATGGGGTTTTTGTTTTAAGAGAATGAGTGGGTCAACTGAGGCAAGCGGACCGGTAATTCCCGAAACTCGCGTTTTCTAATCGGCCCAGCATTCCTCCGGCTTTGTCTTCAAGTATTGGTAACCTAATCTGACCAAACCAGATGAGATAAACCTGACGATTCTAAAGACGATTCTGGTAAAGACGATTCTGGTTGACAGCGTTAGAGATTGGTATTACACTCGGGGCGTTTTAGAATTTCGGAATATGCTGATGTTCAACCAGTCAACATAGCCGTCATCAGTTGATTATTATAGCGAGAGCTTTGGGGCAAGCCCCTGATTGTGGCTTTCATGGGCGCTCAAGCTAGCTGAAGATCTCCGACCCCAACCCAACCGGCTAGCGTCTCTCGATTTGTTCGCCCAAGAAGCGATTGTTCTAGAACCCTCTCGAGAGGCACGAATCTAATGCAGAGCACTGCTACAAATGAATTTCGCCATACTCTCTGGCTGTATCTATCGCGTTTCAGATGGACTCGCTACGTTAGCGTGATTGGCGCCCTTCTGGTCTGTCTAGCGATTCATACTTCTAACGCATTAGGTCAGGCTGCCGTCTTTGGTCCGAGGACTTATGTGCGAACTTCCGGACCGCCGAATTTGTTCCAGGAAAGCTTCAACATCGCCAATGCAAATGGGGTTTTCACACTCGTGGTGCAAAATGGCAATGCCGACGGCAGTCGGCGAATCAGCAGCGCAAGCATTGATCTAAACGGTGTGGAGGTCGTGAAAGAGGCTGACTTCAATCAGCAAGTAGCCACGATCCGCAAGGACGTTGCAGTCCGGTCAAATAACACACTCAGAATCCAACTAAAGGGAGGTGTCAGGGACAGCTTCATCATTGTTAACGTCTTAGGGCCGGCCCAGGGCGACAATACGCCTCCGACCTTGAATATCAGTCCGTTGGATGGATCAACGGTCAACACAACTACACCTCTAATAGAGATTACTTATGTTGACGCTGGTTCAGGAGTAGATACCTCCACGTTTATGGCTAACATTGACGGCTATCCTTACACGAACCTGTTCACGATTACGAACACCAAGGCATCCTATGTGACCTCTCTCGGGGGAGGCCAGCACACAGTGGAAGCTACCATCAGGGACAGAGATGGCAATCTGGCAAGCGCCACTTCAAGGTTCACGGTTTCTGCGTTTCGTTCGTTGCCAGAGGCCAGACCAACAAGTGGAGTTGTTCCGTTGACCGTCACGTTCATAACGAAAGCCGAGTACACCGATGGCGCGATTATACGTTATCGCTGGGACTTCCAGGGCGATGGTATCTTCGATACAAGCGATCCCGGAGCAAGGAACTACACCTTCACATTCACGCAGAAAGGGACGTTCAATGCTCGGCTTGAGATACTAAATGACAAGAACCAGACCACTACCGGCACCGTCATCATTACCGTGACCGGCAATCCTCCAATAGCCACTGCGAGTGTGAACCCCTCAAACGGCGCCGTTCCTCTCGCGGTCACCCTGACAGGTAGCGGCACTGACATAGACGGGACCATTGTGAAGTACGAGTGGGACTTTGAAGGAGATGGAGTATTCGACTTCGTATCCGCGACAACGGGCAGTACTACGCACACCTATAGCACGGCAGGAACGTTCAACGCCGTCTTCCGCGTGACCGACAATGAAGGCTTGATGGCGACGGCCGTGGCTACGGCCACTGCGGTTCGAGTAGGTCCGCCCGGCTCGCCAACCGCGACTATTACAGCACCCTCGAGCCCAATAACGGTGACCGCTCCATTCACGGTCTCCTTCAACGGCACTGGAACCGATTCCGACGGCACGGTCACGAAATACGAATGGGACTTCGATGGCGACGGGATCTACGATTTCTCGTCGACAAGTGCTGCCGCAACGTCCTTCCTTTACCAATCGCCAGGGACCTTCACCGTAGCCTTCCGAGTGACCGACAATGCTGGTTTGACCGGTGTGGATACGGTTGACGTCACTGTAAAGATCTTAGCTACGCTCTTGCTCGCGACCGATACGTGTCGGCCGCTCCAAGGCGGCACAGTCGCGGTAAACACCACGCTGGGTGGTACGACTCCAACCACGATTTTCCTGCGCAGCGCAGGAGGGCAGACTGTGCGCACGCTCGTCAACAACGTATCCCGAACGGCTGGTTCTTATTCAGACACCTGGGACTGCAAAGACGGCGCAGGGCAGATAGTACAAGAGGGAGTCTACTACGCGATTCTGCAATATGTCGCCAACGGTCAGCCTCAAGTCATCGACACGAGCAACACCACCGGGGGACAGTTGTTCAACCCGACTTGGAATATGTCGACTTCGGGCGGTTCATCATGCTTCAACTGCCCGTTCAAGCCGTTTGAAGATAACTTCTTGAAGGTTGACTTCAATCTCACACGAGCCGCAGAGGTCACTGTTTCAATTCGCCTATTCTTCAGCATCAACGAAGTCGTATCGCTTTTCGATCGCAAACTATTTGGCCGAGGTAACTTCACAGCCTTCTGGGACGGTACGGACCTTAGCGGCAAGGTCGTAGCGCCCCCGCCTGGAGAACAGTTCTTATGGGGGATGACGGCGTTTACATTGCCGACAAACGCCATCTTCGTCGAGGCTGCGCCACAGATCACGGATGTTTCGGTTGACCCCAATTATTTTGACCCGGCTACGGGGAATTTCCTGAGCCCGCAGACTCCTCCGGCGAAGATATCCTACACTCTGTCAAAACAGGCGGCGGTCACGTTGCAAGTATATCGAGGCGGTGCCAATCGCCTGGTGAGAACCATCCTCCAATCGAATGTGCCAGCGGGCACCGCCATGATCAGTTGGGATGGAAAGAATCAGAACGGCATATTCGTGGATAAGGGCGATTACCACCTGGCCTTGAGGGCCACGGACGCGGCAGGCAACCAATCGATTGTGCGCTACCTTTTGGTAAGGGTTTTTTATTGATATCGAAGTGGAATGGCTATGCAGTCAAACAGGTGGAGAAAAGGGGCGAGAGCCATGCGGAATTCGTCGAACGTAAGTAGGCCGAAAGGATTGTCTCTGATCCTTCTCTTGTTGTGCTTCAATCCCGTCCGAGGACAGAACTCGGAGTTTACGACGGAGAATTATTGCCAGCTAACAAAATCTCTTATGGAGCTTTCCGCACTTGAGTGGCGAGACCGTGTGAAGACAGCGATTGATCAGAAGCAGTCCTCTAGCAAGGAGATGGTCAAGAGCCTGGAGAAGCTCACGAGTCAGTATCGTAAGCCGCAGAACCGAGCATATCGCCAATATGGCATCGGCAAGCGTTTCTACCTTCGTTATGGGAGCGATCATAAGACTGAAATAGAGAGTTACCTGGAAGATAATCAGGATGTTCGGGGTGAGATCGAATCAATCAGGGAACAAATCAACGGGCTGATTCAGCAGTTTGAATCTGTTATGTCAAACCGCAAGGAAGGAGAACAGCAGTGAGAATCATTCGGTGCTTGCCACTTCTTCTTGTTCTTTTCCTGTTGTGCGCGCCGGACGCCAAAGGTTTCCACGCTCCTCCTTGGGACACAGGGCACAATAGCTTTGGAGGCGACAACGGAGATGACGATACAGACCCTGGCGAGTGCGGCCCCTGTAAATCGGGATCCCCTGTAGAATTTGCTACTGGTAATTATAACTATGAGGCTCGCGACCTGCTCGTTTCAGGCACTGGCCCGAACATAGACATAATTCGTGAATACAACAGCCGCGATATGCGGAAGGGGCCGTTCGGTAACGGCTGGATATTCCCCTATGATGAACACCTATTAGAAACAACGGATGAAGCTCAAGTTTATGCAATATGGATCAAAGCGGATGGCAAACGAGATCGCTTTACCCAAAACCCGGGGGGCTCTTATAGCCCGCCACCACAGTTGTCCGCAACTCTTACAAAGCATGCCGATAACACGTTCTCCCTCCAAGACAAGTACGGGACTATACGTCGGTTCAATGCTGATGGCAGACTGGCCTCAGTCACAGATAGATGCGGAAATAGCCTGACGATCAACTATGATCCGACGGGGTTCCCTTCTTCGATTACGGACGCTGGTGGAAGGGTTGCCCAGATTACAAAGGGGGCCAACGGCAGGATTGATAGCATCACTGATCCATCCAGTGCATTATTCCGCTATTTGTATGACAGCGCTGGCAACCTCATTGGCTTCGTAGACCCGCTCGGAAACACCACAACATATCAGTACGACTCGAAGAGCAACCTAACTGCTCTTTTCGACCCAAGGGGTAGTCGTCAAATAGCTCTGACTTACGACGGTAACAATCGCGTAGCGACACTAACTCAGGGGGCAGAGACATGGACCTATAGTTATCTGACTACTCCGGCCCGCACAACAAGTCGAGATTCTTCAGGCAATACCTTTACTTACTTCTACAACGCTACGGGCAATATCACGAAAGTTACTGATCCGCTGGGCGGCAGCGAAAGCTACGTCTATGATGCGAACCAAAACTTGATCGAGATAACTGACAAGAAAGGCAACAAGACAACATCGACTTATGATAGCAAGCGGAATCCACTGACAACCATAGACCCACTTGGAAACATCCGTGCTTATACGTACGAGTCAAATTTCAATCGCCCGCTCACCGTTCGCGACCGACTCGGTAATACCACGAGTTATGAATATGATGCTCGCGGAAACGTGGTGAAAATAACCAATCCTCTCGGCCAGATTACGCAATTCCAGTACGATTCTAAGGGACAGCTTGTTGTAGTGGTTGACCCTGCCGGCAATACGGCTCGCTTCAGTTATGATGGCTTCGGCAATGTTGTTAGCACAACTGACCCTCTGGGAAACATTAGCACTGCTACCTTCGATGTCACGGGGAAGGTCCAAACTGCGACAGATGCCGAGGGGCGCACATCTCAGTTCGTCTACGATGTAAATTCCCGATTGGTTAGAACTATTAACGCGCTGGGGGGTATCACGCTAAATGAGTACGATGCTTCCGGCAATATTGTAGCCACTACCCTGCCTGATGGGGCGCGGACTATATTTGACTACGACTCGTTCAATCGGCTGGTGCGAGTTACAAACCCGCTTAACCAGATTACGTCATACACTTATGACAAGAAGAATAATCCCGTTTCTAAAACGGATCCGAAAGGCCAGTTGACTCAGTATGCCTACGACGTGGTCGAACGGTTAATTAGGAAAACTACACCCAGCGATACGACCTCTTTCACATACGACTCCATTGGTAATCTGCTCACAGTCGTTGATGGTGACAGTAGCTTGACCTTCACTCCTGATACATTGAACCGAATAACAGAAGCGCGAACAGGCGCATCTGCCGGCCAGCCAGCGACTTCAATCCGTTACACATATGATGCGGAAGGCAACCGCACTTTAATGATCGACCCATCAGGCGGACAAACAAGTTATTCCTATGATGCTCTTTCCCGGCTGACATCTATAACCGACCCTGCCGCACAGCAATTCGGCTTTACTTATGACTCGCTCTCTCGCCGCACACAAGTGACACGCGGCGGCGGCAATATGAGCAGTTATTCATATGACCTTGCGAGCCGGCTGATCTCCCTAGTGCATACATCTGCTGCAGGCACTCTATCGTTCGGCTTCAGCTTTGATCGTGTCGGCAATCGCCTGACCCAGAGTGATTCTGCTGGCACACATTCTTATAGCTATGACGCACTTTACCGGCTGAGCGGTGCAGCGCATACTGCGGTCAGCAACCCAACCGAATCCTACACCTACGACTCTGTTGGTAACCGCACTTCTTCACATTTGTCAGCCGCCTATACGCATGATAATGCAAACAGGCTTACCGCTGACGCAGCGTTTGATTTCATTTACGATGCTAACGGTAATCTGTCTAGTAAGACGGAGCGGAGTACAGGCAACATAACAGCCTATACCTACGATGCAGAGAACCGCCTAGTCCGAATCAACTTCCCGGCTGGCACGTCTTCTACTTACCGATACGATGGGCTTGGCAGGCGAATTGAAAAGAATGTCGATGGTCAGATTACTAGGTTTGTCTATGATGGCCAGGATTTACTCTTTGAGTATTCAGTAGCAGGTACGGTAAATGCCCGATACACACACGGGCCCATTGTAGATGAAGTATTAAGCGTCCAGCGCGGTGCGACAGTATCTTTGTTCGAGACAGACCATTTAGGGTCGGTTGTGAGGGTGACAGATGGCGCTAATGTTAAGGCATCATACGTTTATGATTCATTTGGTCGCACCGTAAGCCAGACAGGTACTAAGCAAGCTCCCTTCCAATTTCAAGGAAGAGAATCTGATCAAGAATCAGGCCTATATTACTACAGGTCGCGTTACTACGATCCGATAGTCGGGCGGTTCATAAATGAAGACCCAATCACTTTCGCGGGCGGCCTAAACTTCTATTTATTTGCCCGCAATAACCCCATAAACCTGCTAGACCCATTTGGTTTGAGACCGTGCTTGGATGATTTCTTAGACGGACTTCAGACTTTGTTGGATATTGCGGGATTATTCCCGGGTATAGGAGAGTTCTTTGATCTTGGCAACGCTGGCATTTACGCCTTGAGGGGAGATTCTCTAAATGCTGGCCTATCGCTAGGGTCGGCGATCCCGTTTGCTGGCTGGGGAGCGTCTGCCGCCAAGCTGGGGAACAAGGCTGTAAAAGCTACTGTAAAAGAGGGAATCTATGAATTCGTCACCACCTCAGGAAGAAAATACGTCGGCCAGTCCTCGGATATAGACCGGCGACTACTGCAACATGTCGGAAGCGGGAAAGTGACGCCGGAAGAAGCCGCTAGAGCCGTTCGTAGCGAGGTGTTTGGAGGCAGGACGGCCCGAGAGATAGCCGAGCAGCGAAGAATTGATCAGCTAGGCGGGATCAAAAACCTCGAGAATAAGGTCAACCCCATTGGACCGAATCGCAGGCATTTGTTAGATCAGTAGACTTACGGCATGATCAAAGACGTCATAATGAAGATACGCATGTGATGTTTCGTCCGGCCAACGCTCGGAGAAACTGAATGTTATGTCTGAAGATTACACCATTGAGGAGGGCAGATGGGGCAAGATACTCGTGGCCCGATCGGGCTGGGATAACAGATTCTTCGAGACAATCAGTAGCCAGGACATCCGAGAGCTTGAACTGAATTATGCAAAAGGTTTTGTCGGTAAGGACTTATCGTTCCTTCAGCACCTCCCTTTTCTCAGAGTGCTTCTCCTGACTCATCGCACTATAGAAGATATATCGCCTATACATCACTTGCGAAATCTGATCGTCCTGGAGGTTAATACTTACTGTAGGACTCAAATAGATTTCTCTAGATTCACGCTCCTGGAAGAGTGCGTACTGGAGTGGCGACCTAAGGCAACGTCGTTATTCAACTGCACAATGCTCAGGAAGTTGTTTTTGAACAGCTACACAGGAAAAAGCACTGACAGCTTTGCAGCACTGGTTAACCTGGAGTATTTAGGACTGGCAAATGCCTCGGTCGTAGACCTTAAGGGCCTTAGCACCTTAAGAGCACTCCGATTCTTGGGACTATACAATCCGAAGAAACTTGAAAGCTTGATCGGAATTGAGCCGTTGAGTTCGCTCGAGCATTTAGAAGTGAATGGGTGCAAGCGTATGAGATCAATAGAGCCAGTTGCCGAATTAACGCAGTTGAAGAATCTTCACTTCTGCGATGACGGGCATATCGAGTCCTTACGCCCTATCGCGAATCTGAACAAACTAGAGGAAGTGTTGTTTTATGGATCAACAAACATTTTGGATGGTGATTTGTCTCCGTTGATTGACTTGCCTCATCTAAGGAAAGTCTCTTTTGAAGAGCGCCTTCATTATTCGCTTAGCAGATCAGAGATTCAGGAGCGCGCGCAAGGGTATGATAGGCTCGACGATCAGAATGCATTGTGAGTGAGACATCCAGGAGAAAGGCAGAAGAAGGGCATCCTAAGTAACTTGATCTGTGCAGCTGCTTTAATTTCTACCGATCAGTAGAGAAGATCTTCACTCTCTCCACATTTCCTTAGAGTACGTGGTCCTTTGTGTCAAGAATGAATTCAAAACCTCCTGTAGCCTCTACAAACCTTCCCATCAAGAAGCCAGGGATCATCACCGTCATACCGGCATCGGTATTTCTGTTCAGCACGCTTTCTATCGCAAGTATGTTCAGCTATTTCTTGGGCATAGGAATGTTCGGACAGCTGACGTCGATTCTATTGTTAGTAGAAATCGCAGGGCTTCTCTCAATTGCTGTTTGGCTGCGTAAGACTCGGCACTTTGAATTGTACAATCGCATTCTCTCGGGCATGTGGGCCGGAGGATTAGCTACGCTCGCTTATGATATTATTCGAGTGCCGGTTGCGCATGCGGGGATTCCGGTTTTCAAAGCAATCTCCTACTTCGGCACAATATTTCTTGGGGTTGAATCACCCACGACGCTTTCGGAAGCTGTTGGCTGGGCCTATCATCTCTCGAACGGCGTCAGCTTCGGATTGATGTATGTAGCAGTGGTTTCCAGGCCAGGACCGGTAACTGCCGTGCTTTGGGGAATGAGCCTCGAAGGCGTGATGCTGCTCACTCCTTATGCTGAAGTCTTTGGATACCGAAGAGACGCGAAATTTCTGGCTATCACAATTGGCGCTCATGCCGCTTACGGCCTGGTGTTATGGCTAGCGCTACGCTTGTGGGGTGCGGTGCAACTCAAGACAGCCCATATAACATTGGGATTTCTTTGTGTGCCGCTGGGCCTCGGTTATGGCTTTCGATTTTCACACTCGCTATGCGAATAACCTTCCCCCTTCGCCGCCTGCACACATAAGCCCGAACCTCTACACGACTTGGGACGTGCCCGAACCTGATAGGATCGTCGCGATGTGGGTCATGCATCGCTTCGTCGAGGCTCAAGCAAAGTTTCGCTTCATTCAGCCCTTCGAGCAGATTCAGTACGGCGAGCCTTTTGACTTACCAGAAGCTAGCATTCGACGCCACGGCATTCAATCGGCAACCGAATACCTGATTGAGCAGGCGGGACTCGCTTCCGATGCCAAGTTAAACACTCTCGCTCGCATGACTCATCTGAACGAGATAACTCCCTGGATGCTCGCGTCTGACATCGAAGCGGGGCAACTTACGAAGATACTGCGTGATCAGACGGACCAGGATTGCGGCACGGCGCTCGGCGAGGATTGTTTGAAGAAGCTATTCGCATTTCTTGACAAGTGGTATGACGACCATTAATTCTCCATAGTCGTTATGGAGCAGCGCGGACGATGAAGATAACGTTTCAAAAGCACTATCCGTTCTTTTCACCCGTCTGGTTACGCAACGCTATTGCAGCGTCGGCGGTCATTGTAATAGCGCTTTCCGTTTTCTTCGTGGTGAAACCAAGCTCGCGCAAAGGCGGGATAGCCTTCGTGGCGAATGTAAACGGGAATTGGGACCTGTTCATCGTGAACGGTGACGGCAAGGACCTCACTCAATTGACGAACACCCCTATCGATGAACGGACGCCCGCCCTTTCGCCGAACGGCGAGCAGGTAGCTTACTCGACAAGCGACGGGGCGATATGGGTAATGACGCTTGGCAATAAATCCGCTAATCGGCTTCAACTTTCCGGCGAACGTAACGGTTATCCAGCTTGGCTGAGCGATGGGAGCGGAATTGTTTATACCTCGTACAAGGTCACGCCGCCTACTGAAGACGCCGACTTTTTCGTTTATTCGTTTCAAGAACAGAATTCAAAGATCTTTTTAACGCAGACCGGCCCGCAAGATTATCCCGCGCTTTCTCCGTCGGGTGACAGGCTCGCCTACATTTCGTCGCTGGCAACCTTGATCCCCGGCTTCGGCAACACGATAACCCAACAGCTATGGGTAGCATCGCTTTTGGATGGCAAACCGGCGCAGTTGCTTATGGGTAGCGCGATAGAGAGTCAACCCGCGTGGTCTCCCGACGGCGAATGGATCGCGTTTGCGTCCGATAGAAAAGGGAGCCCCGATATCTGGATCGTAAAGCCAGATGGCCAGGGATTGGAGCAACTGACTAACAGTTCGGCCTTCGAGTCGAGTCCCTGCTGGTCACCTAGCGGAGAAGAGATTGCGTTCGTTTCGAATGAATCTGGCCGAATGCAGTTGACCGTGATTAATGTGAATTCTAGGAAGAGTAGAGCGCTCTCACCATTCAGCTCAAATCCGGTAGAGATAAAAGACCCAAGTTGGAGATAAGGAGGAAGCTCGCAATGATGTATTCAGCGATTTTGCTTTGTGCAGCGTGTCTCGGATCGACGTGCGTGATTGGAGCCTCGCGTCCTCACGCGTCCCAGATAAAAGCGCAGCAGAGGAAGCCTATTCAAAGAGCATCTAAGAGTTCCCAAGGTTTGAGCGTATCCGCTGTCAGAGTTAATCCAGCCAGTTTCAATCCATCGCGCGGCGATAAGCTCGACCTATTCTATACGCTTTCTCGCAAAGCGACAGTTACGATCAGCATATACGATGTTGATCTGCAACTTGTGCGTAACTTGGTCTCGGGCACCCAACGAAGAGCGGGCCAGTATCGAGAAGTGTGGGACGGCAAAGACGCAGAGGGAAAGACCGTCCCTAATGAAGCTTATTTCTTCTGTATCGAGGCCGAGGACGATTCCAAGCAGAAAGTTGTCTACGATCCGTTCACTTTCAGCGGAGGCGAGTTCGCCGATATCACTCACGGCCAAGTGAGCCGGCAGCGAGGAACCGTCAGCTACAGCCTGTCCAGGCCATCTCGCGTACTGCTGCGTGCGGGCTTACCTGGCGGCGCGCTGCTGAAGACAATCGTGGATTGGGAGCCCCGACCTTCTGGCGAAGTAACCGAGTATTGGAACGGCAAAGACGAGGATGGAGCTGTCAATTTATGGAGCTTAAAGAATCATACAATGGTTCTAACCTACATGACTTTGCCTGAAACCAGTGTGATTACTTTCGGCAACAACCAATACAGCTATCGAGATTATAAGTCTGGTCTCAAGAAAGCTCGTCCCAAGAAGCAGGAGCGGCCGATGGCGAACTCACGAAAGATATCGCCACACTTTTTCAAGTCCCGCCTGATCGATCGCGCCTTCAAAGTGAATCTGATTCTTCCCGAATTCGATAAGGGGCCCACTAACGCGATGCCCACTGTGCGAGATCGGATTCTTTTGCGTATCGACGTTTCGGACAAGGACAGAGAAGTTCTAGCGAACCAGCAATATGAAATCATCCTGTTTGTGGATACGGTGTTTCATGCGGAAGAAGAGCGCGGCTATCTCCCTTTTAACTACCCGTGGGAGTTAAAGAACCTGCCTGCCGGGGAGCATGTGTTAAGCGCCAACATAATCACTTTCGGGGACCAGATTGGCGTCGGCAGTCGAAAGATCAGAATAGTCAGATAATGGACCAATACGACGGAACGGCACGAGCGCCGCCGCCCGCTTGAGGTCGACCGCCAGAGGGTTTCCATTTCGTGTACGCCTAATCTAGCATCTATTACGCTGGCCTTGATCCGCCGCGTGTTCTCTGGACCCTGCAGCTCTCAAAAATGTTTAATCTAGCTTTTCAGACTAAGGGCCAGCTCCTGTAGTCTAAGCTCCGTGCGGAAGATTCCACGTATGACGAGGAAGTTGACTATGAAACGAAAAACTAAAGGCTACTTCAAGCCTGTCTTCGCAACGCGCAAGGCTGCTTCGGCAGTGCTCGCACTCACGATCGCTGGAGCGCTCGGCGTTGGCTCATTGATGCCGGTCGCCGCGGATACCAGATCAAAGACCGCGAGCGCCGGGCTTTCGGAGAATCAAAAGATCATTCATCTGCTTAACCGAATCGGATACGCGCCGCGCCCCGGAGATGTCGAACGAGTCAAACGGATGGGCATCGATAAGTACATCGATCTTCAGTTGCACCCCGAGCGAATCGAGGATTCGGCAATCGAAGCGCGACTCGCGAACTTCCCGTCGTTGCGAATGAGCCTGGCCGAGATTCAAGCGAAGTATCCGCCGCCAAATCTGTTGGCACGCGAGCTTGGGCTCAGGCAGGGAAAGAATGCCCAGCTTCAACTGCCGCCCGGCGAAGGAGCCGACGACAACACCAAACGAGAATACCGCCAGCAGGTGATGTCTTATTATCAGGAGCACGGGCTGCGCCCGCCTCAGTTCCTGTTGCAGGAACTGCAAGCCCAAAAGATCATTCGCGCGGCCTACAGCGAACGCCAGCTTCAGGAAGTGATGACTGATTTCTGGTTCAATCACTTCAATGTTTTTTGGGCTAAAAATGCCGACCGCGACCTGACTACTCGTTACGAGCTGGATGTGATTCGGCCGAACACGATGGGCAAGTTCAAGGACTTGCTTATGGCTACGGCGAAGAGCCCGGCGATGCTCGTATATCTCGACAATTTTCAATCGATGTCTCCGAACGCTCAGCTTCCGCAGCGACGCGGGCAGTTTCAACGAAGACCCGGCGCGTTTGGCGGTGGCATTGGAAACCCGCGACTGGGACAGCGCCCGAATGATCCGATGTACCGCGACCGTCAGATGGATCCCCAGATGGATCGACAAGTCCAGCGCGAACAGATGCCGAATCAGCAGCGGCCCGCGC
>UEXS01000171.1_pt1 | contig 19506 bp, 18 predicted proteins | sample 4301141 | NCBI WGS metagenome assembly UEXS01 (sample SAMEA4773178, study PRJEB27434) | metagenome | biome: 2259; feature: agricultural soil; material: soil | place: USA | collected 2014-09 | depth 0.25 m
GAGCACAAACGCGGCACGATCCAGATAGAGATTCAAGTAACCGGCGCCCGCGACATCGACTCGCGAGACGCCTTCCGTGCTTCGCATCTCGTCGGCAAGTCTGGCCGCGATCTCTCTGGGATTCTGTTTCTGACCAGTCGCGGCCTTCAATCTCTTCGCCAATTCGAACGCAACCGGGAACGCGAGGTCTCCGAGTTCAGTTCTCGGCGGCACCTCGATTGGGATTTCCGGCAGATCGATATCGAACAAGCGATTGATCGCTGCCCTGGCACGCTCGCGCATTGTTTCCTGGATAGTCATCGCTTATCGGTTTCTCTCGTTAGCATGGCATTGAGAGATTCGTTCTTGATCTCGGAATCGAAAATAGTATCAGCGGGTATGTGGTTTTGGAAGGTACGCACTTGTAAAGTTGGTAGTGCGTGTAGTTAGAGTTGCGATTCGCGTTCCTAGCGAAGTTGCCGCGGTTGCGAGCGACTTCATTGCCCAAGGAAACCCACCCACGGCAGTGGGTGGATCTTTCAAGTCCTGCCTACACCCGAGCCGACACAATCTCAGTTGGTTCCTCTAGACATACTGCCGTTCTAGGCTGTGCTCGAACAATCCCCACACTGCCGTGTGGGTATTCCCGACTGCTAACTGCCCACTGCCTACGGCTCACTGGTTTGCGATCTATTTCCCCGCGTCGGCTCCCTTCAGATACTTGTCCAGGAACACGAGAATCGCCTTGTACCCTCGGATCTCACTAGCCTTCTTCGTGAAGCCGTGACCCTCGTTGTCGAACACCACGTATTCAACAACACCGCTTTTCTTCTTCACCGCGTCGACTATTTCATCCGATTCGGGTTTGATCACTCGAGGATCATTCTTACCCTGAAGCACCATCAACGGCCGTGTAATCTTGTCGGCATGAAACAGCGGAGAGATTGCCTTCAGGTTCTCACGGTCAGCCTTCGGGTCACCGAGTTCCTTGTAGAGCGCTTTGCGAAACGATTCCCAGTACGGCGGAATCGATTCAAGCGTGCGCAACCAGTTTGAGACTCCAAACAGATCGACTCCTACCGCGAATTCTTCGGGCTTGAACGCAAGCGCCGCAAGCACCATGTACCCGCCGTAGCTCCCGCCAAGAATTCCGATCTTCGAGGTGTCAACATAGTCGAGTGTCGCCAAATACTTCTTCGCTTCAACGCAATCCCAAAGCGGCTCGCGCCCGTGCTTCTGATCGTCCGCGGTGAAAAATGTCTTGCCGTAACCCGAGCTTCCCCGGTTGTTCACACCCAATATCACGTAGCCATGATTCACCAGATACTGAATCACTCCGCTGTAACCGGTTCGCGTCTGGCCTCCCGGTCCGCCGTGAATCCACAGCAACGCAGGCGCTTTGTTCGTTGCGCTCGCTTGTTGAGGCTTGTAAAGGATCGACGGAATTTCCATCCCGTCAAACGATTTGTATCGGATCACTTTCGATGCGACCAAATCAGCGGCATCGATCTCAGGATTCAACGTCTCAGTCAGCTTGCGGACCTGTTTAGTCGCGAAGTCGTAAACGTACAGATTGCCCGGCGAGTAATCGCCGGTGAAGTAAAACGACATCAGCTTCTCGCTTCGTGATATGTTCACCGAAGTGATCTGCCCCGCCGGAAAAGGCGGGAGCGCGACCGCTTTGCCGCTCGCGCGATCGTAGATTTTGATCTTCGTCCGCGCGTCTTCGTTGACCCCGACCACGCGATACTTTCCATTGTGCGAGAAATACGTGAACGCGATGTCCCAGTTTGCTTTCTCGACGGGCTCTTTTTTTCCGCTCGTCAGATCGTAACGCGCGAGGTACGAGAACTCTCCGCCCTCGTCGGTCTGATAGATCAGGTATCGCGATGAAGGATCAAACGTGGCGGGGCTTGAAGCGACGTCGCCCTGATGCGGCGTGATGTTTTTCATCTCCTTCGTCGCAACATTGTAGAGAAAGACGTCGGAATCCGAGGTCGTGTTCGGTTTGCCGAATGCGATGAACTTCTCGTCATTAGAGATATCCCCAAACTGATATCCCTCGGTGTCCTTGTAGAGCAGCTTACGCTCGTAGCTCTGCGCATCCATTTTGTAAATGTCAAAGAATTTCGCGTCACGTTCATTTGTCGCGATGTAAAACGCCTTACCGTCTTGAGTCCATCCAAGGAACTGGGCTTTCAGCTTGTCACCGGGCGTCAGGTCTTTTTCTTTTCCGTCCTGCCAGACGTATATGTGGTTGTTCTCGTTGCCGCCTTGATCGTGCGTATACATAAAGCGCGAGTCATTAGGAAAGTAGCCGATGCTGAAGGTGCTCTCAGTGGTGGACTGAGTGAGTTGCTTCATTTCTCCGCCTGCGACCGGAATGCTGTAGACGTTATAGATTCCGCTCTTATTGCTCGAGACCAGAATGGATTTCTCATCGGGCGAGAAAGAGCTGCCCCCGATAGCGGTAGTGTTAAGGAATTGCTCGACTGTGTATTGCTTGACGGCGCGAGTAGCGTTGGCGCTCTTGCTAGTCTTGCTGGCTCGTGCGGCTTTATTGCTCTTAGCTGTCTGACCTTTGTTGCTCTGGCTCAGACCTGAAAGTGTAGAAAGCTGAACGAACGCCGCCAAAACGACGAGCGTCGCAACCGCCGGCACAAAGCGCCGCGCCACATTTAAGAATCTTGTCTTTGATTTCATAGTCTTTGATTTCATAGAAGTCTCCTGTGTTGAATTCGCCCAAATGGGTTTTGTGATTGAGCGTACCCGGATTGCTTTCCGTTTCGAAGCTTAATTCGACGATACGCATCGCTCCTGTTCATATACGCCTCTCGACGCGTAGAGATTAACATCGAGCTGTCTTAATTCGAATCCGAACGAAAGACTGTGATGGCAGACTTGCCCGGGCGCCCGACGCCCTTAGCCGACAGGCGCTTCAGTATGCGACATCGGAGGTGTTCTCGGCGGCGTTGAGTCCCGTTTTCAGAGGAACATCAAGGTTCGGCTTGTCGAGGTCGAAATCAGCCGATGATCCAAACCTTCTGAAGTTCCAAAGTCTAACTCGAGTCAGGTGCATTGCTCGTCTCCTCTTGGACCAGAATCAAAGCCATTTCATCCACTCGAAGCCGCGCCGTCATTAGATGGTGTTCCTTTTGTTGGCAATCGCATTGCGCGAGCCGCGCAAGAAGGTACCGGTGTTTTGAGCACGAAGGGTCTTCCCGGACTCCTTCGCCTTCAATTTGCTAGATGGGGATGGGTATCTGAATATGCACCGGCAACCGCTTCATCTTCCCATCACCTCATACATCGCTCGCTGCTCACGCACCGCTAGTGCCCGTTCACGTTCGATCTCTATTCGCAGCTCTTCTTCGCTCGGCAGATACAGCCGGTATTGCGACGCGAAGAGTTGGCGGCTTTCGTTCAGCACTGAGTACTTGACCACCGTATGATCCTTGTCGGTGCACAAGATCAGACCAACCGTGGGATTGTCGTCCGAGCCTTTCACAGTGTCTTCAAATAATCGAACATACATATCCATCTTGCCGATGTCCTCGTGGGTCAGCTCACTGGTTTTCAGGTCGATCAGTAAGAAGCATTTGAGTATGTAGTTATAGAAGACCAGATCGATGAAAAAGTCCTTCGTCTCGGTGCTGATGCGATGTTGACGAGCCACGAACGCGAAGCCCTTGCCAAGTTCGAGCATGAAGGCCTGGAGCTTTCCTATGATGGCCTGTTCGAGTTCCGCCTCGTGGAATTGGTGAGCGTCAGGCATGCCGAGAAACTCGAGGACGTATGGATCTTTGATGAAATCCTGCGGCAGCGTTGAGAGCGGCTCAGTCTTCTCGTGCATCTCTTCGATGACGGGCGCCTTGTCTCGACTCATCAGCAGGCGTTGGTAGTAGAGGGAATTGATCTGACGCCCCAGCGCGCGGACGGACCAGTTCTGGCCTGCGGCCTCTGTCAAATACCACTGACGCGCTTCCGGTTTTTCGACGCGCATAAGAAGCCGGTAATGCGACCATGTCAATTGTGCACACAGTGTGTGCAGTTTTTGGCTTTCTGGTCCTTCGGGCGGAAAGACGAGGTAAAACTGGCGTATGTGCCAGAGGTTGCGTTCCGTGAAACCCTTTCCGAACTCTTCGGTTAATCGGAGGGAAAGGTTCTTGATCAACGCGGCTCCGTATTCCGCCCGCTCCTCTCCCTGTTGCTCCTCTTCCACGATCATCCGCCCGATGTTCCAGTAGGCCTCGACCATCATAAAGTTGACCGCGCGGTAGGCGTTCGAACGCGCGGTGCGCAAAACGCCGGCAATTGATTCGTAGAATTCTCCACGCACTGCGCGGAATATCTGGTCATTGGATTCTTCTGAGGATTTCTTTTTCGTCATTTCAATCCTTCTTTAAGCTGGGACCATCGTGGTGTTGCGCCACGACTTTGAAATCCGTTAAGACGCGATGAATTATACGGCGTGAGTCTGGGATTACAATAGCCAGATGTGGCCGATTGAATCGGAACAACTTCAGACAATGCTGTTCTAATTTGTATGATCCGTGATCACTTTAATCACTACTCTTCACGCTCGAATACCAACTCGAAAAGCTGCAAGAGCATCTCGCGCTCTCATTCTTCACTCTGAACATCTCAGGACTTTCGACGCCAGCCCAAAGTATTCAATAGAACAGAATCGAAGGAGAAACTGTTGATGAGAAGAATCCTGGTTTTGCTCCTCTTCTACGCGTGTTGTGCCCAATACGTGTCTGCCCAAACTGATTACAACAAGCGAGAGATCGGAGCCAATGTCTCGATCATGGGCCTGGACACAAAAGGTGCGTTTAATAGTGACCGGTCTCGTGACGGGCTCGGGGGATTCAACGTCCAGGGCGCGTACAACTTTTCCCGCTACCTGGGAGTGAAAGCTGAGTTCTCGTATTCCCAACGACACTTCGACAGCGACTTCATCGACCTCACTACCAGGGTGAGCCAGATAATGGGTGGGATAAAGTTGCAGGACAATAAGACCATCACTCGCTTCAGACCGTTTGGGCACGCGCTTGTCGGAGTCGCTCACGCATCGGATCTACCGCGCATCGTGCCCGACGGCTTTACGCTTGTGACCTTATCTCTCAGAGATGGAACCGGACCCGCGTTTGCCCTCGGCGGAGGATTGGATATTCGGCTGACTAAAAGATTAGAGCTTCGCGCGTTCCAGATTGACTACAATCCTTCGAGGATTAAAGAGCAAACCTTCCAAAACGTGAGGCTTGGGATCGGACTCAACTTCAGGTTTTAACCTTCAAGATCACGCTTCACCTCTGTGCCTCGGCGTCCTCAGCAGTTCTCTTAGAATTAACCGCCGAGGGCGCAGAGAACGCGGAGGAAAACCACTGTGATGCCGCCCGCACAGACATCAGATCGCTTGACTTAGAGAGACGCCGGTCACTAGCATCTCCGTTTCGCCGAGGTGCCGAATTGTCGACCGTTCTCGATCAAGTCACTGACGAACTCCAATCGATCTTCGACCGCGCGCGAAGCGTCGCCGTTCTCACCGGAGCAGGAGTCTCGGCCGAGAGCGGCGTGCCTACGTTTCGCGGAGGTGGCGATACCGAAATCTGGACCTGGCGCGGAAAACATATTACCGAATTGTCTTCGGCGGAGATGATGGCCGCTGATCCGAAACTTGTCTGGGAGTGGTTCGATTATCGAAGAGGTATGCTCACTAGCATCGAGCCGAATCCCGGGCATCACGCGCTGGCTGAATGGGAATCTCGATTCGAAGACTTCGCATTGATCACTCAGAACATCGATGATCTGCATCGCGCCGCCGGAAGCCTGAACGTGCTGGAGCTGCACGGCAACATCTGGCGCGCGCGCTGTCTGCGCTGCGCGAGCACCTTCGAAGCTCGCGAGTGCCCGCTTGAAGAGAACCCGCCGCGGTGTCTCGCGTGTGGTGGACCCGCGAGGCCGGATGTGGTGCTCTTTGGTGAGCTTTTGCCCGAGGGAGTCTTTGAACGCGCCGAAGAAGCCGCCGCGCGTGCTGATCTTTTCTTTGTGATCGGAACATCGGCGGTTGTTTTTCCGGCGGCGGGGCTTCCAATAACGGCCAAGCGAAAACGTGCGCGGGTGATTGAAGTGAACCCCGAGATGACGGATATTTCTTTCATCGCCGACTTCACGATCTTAGGCAAAGCGGGAGAGGTGTTGCCGAAATTTGGGGAATAGGTTCGGGGTTCAGGGTTCCGAGTTCAGGGTTCAGCGTTTCGGGTCTCTGGTTTGACCTGATGACCTCGCGTGCCGAACCCTGAACCCGAAACTCTGAACTCTGAACCAAAGAATTTTATGCGCATTCTCTACTTCGACTGCTTCGCGGGTGTTAGCGGCGACATGATTGTTGGCGCGTTGCTCGATCTTGGCGCCGACTTCGATGCGCTCAAACGAGAATTGTCGTCGCTTGCGATCGGCAGTTATGGAACCAACATCCGGCGTGTCGAGCGGAGTGGAATATCTGCAACTAAGTTCGACGTCGAAGTTGACTTGAGTGATCAACCCGCGAGAACGCTTGCTGATATTCGATCGATCATTTTGGAATCGAGCTTATCCGAGATAACGAAACAACGGTCACTCGCGGTCTTCGAGCGGCTCGCTGACGCAGAAGCAAAGGTTCACGGCACGACTCGAAACGAGATTCATTTTCATGAGGTCGGCGCCGTCGATTCGATTGTCGATATCGTTGCCGCGATGATCGGATTCGAAATGCTCGGTGTCGATCGATTCTACTGTTCGCCACTTCGAGTCGGGCGCGGTGTGATCGAGGCGGATCACGGACGCTTGCCTGTGCCCGCGCCGGCAACCGCCGAGCTTCTGAAAGGTGTGCCGATCTACGCGGGCGACCTCGAAGGCGAGTTCGTTACTCCCACTGGCGCCGCGATCGTTGCGACACTGTGCGAAGTATTCGGGCACTTACCAGAGATGAAAGTGAGCGGCATCGGTTACGGCGCGGGTTCGCGCGATCCGAACGGCTTACCGAATGTGCTTCGACTGATGCTCGCTGAGATGGACGATGCCGGAACCGACATCGAGTCGAGTGTCGCTTCTCGGCGAGATCACGACGTCACGGTCATCGAAACTAACATCGACGACATGAATCCCCAGGTTTATGGCTTCGTGATGGAACGAGCCTTCGCCTTGGGAGCGCTCGATGTTTTCATGATTCCGGCCCAGATGAAGAAGGACAGGCCCGGCGTTTTGTTGACGGTCCTGGCCAAGCCCGAGACGACAGAGGAATTGATTGAAATGCTGCTCGCCGAAACGACGACGCTTGGTGTCCGTTATTACAGGGCGAATCGCCGAGTGCTCGAACGCGCAATCGAGACCGTCGAGACCGAGTACGGGCTCGTCCGCATCAAGGTAGCGCGTGACGGCGAGCGCACGCTACACTTTCAACCTGAGTACGAAGATTGCGCGCGGCTTGCTCTGGAGTCACAAACGCCATTGATCGAAGTGCAAGCGGCAGCGAACGCCGCATATCGAGAGAAGTTGAGGCTGGGCAACAAACCAAACACACAAGATGGCTAACTCGAAAAAGAACAACGGATCAGAGAAACGCAACGGCTTTGACTCGCAGAAAGTCGAAGCAGGCGTGCGACTGATCCTCGAAGGGATCGGCGAAGACGCTGATCGACCCGGTATTGCGGAAACGCCTCGGCGGGTCGCCCTCATGTACGAAGAGATTTGCGCGGGGCTGCACGATGATCCGCGGCAATTCCTTCACGTCATCCCGGCCGAGACTCACGATGAGATGGTCATCGTCAAAGACATCCCGATCTATTCGATCTGCGAACATCACCTGCTGCCTTTCGTCGGCGTCGCGCACATCGCTTACATTCCGAGGGATGGACGAATCGTCGGGCTGTCGAAACTGGCTCGGGTGGCCGATTTGATGGCGCGAAAGCCTCAAATCCAGGAGCGGCTCGCAACGGAAATCGCAGATCTGCTCGATGAGATGTTGCGCCCGACCGGCGTGATGGTGGTAATCGAAGCTGAGCATATGTGCATCGAGATGCGAGGCATCAAGAAGCCCGGCTCAAAGGCCGTGACCAGCGCGCTGCGAGGCGGGTTCTTGAAAGACCAACGCACTCGCGCCGAAGCGATGTCGTTGATACTGAGTCAGAAGAGATGAGGAATGATGAGTGAAACGTGATGAGTGAACGTGATGAGTGAAACGTGATGAGTGAAACGTGATGAGTGAAACGTGACGATGAGCCTAAGCTGGACCCACGGATCACGCTTCACGGATCACGTTTCACGCATCACGTCTCACGCATCACGTCTCACGCATCACGCATCACGTTTCACGCATCACGCATCACGTTTCACGCATCACGCATCACGTTTCACGTTTCAGTAATCCACCATGGGAGAAAACACCTTCTACGTAACAACACCGATCTACTACGTAAACGCGAAGCCTCACATAGGGCACGCGTATCCAACGATAGTCGCTGACGTGCTGACTCGGTTTCATCGCCAGCGCGGAATCGATTCCTACTTTCTCACCGGCACTGACGAACACGGGATCAACATCGAACGCGCGGCTGCTGCTCGCAGGGTTCCAGTCAAGCAACACGTCGATGAGATCGTCGAGGAGTTCAAGACGGCCTTTGCTCCGCTCGGCCTCGAATACGATCAGTGGATTCGCACGACAGATCCGATCCACGAGGCAGCGGTCGCGAAGCTTTGGCGGATCCTCGACGAACGCGGTCACATTTACAAATCACAATATGAAGGGTGGTACTGCGGGAACTGCAACGAGTTCAAAGACGTCGATGAAAAGACGACCGAGCCGATGTGCCCGATTCACGAGCGGCCACTCGAGCGGCTTGCCGAAGAGAGCTACTTCTTCAGACTTTCAGAGTTTCAAAAGCCGCTGCTCGAACACTACGAGAAGCATCCCGAGTTCGTACAGCCGGACGTGCGGCGCAATGAAGTGATTTCATTTGTTGCAGGCGGGCTCAAGGACCTGTCGATCAGCCGCGTCTCGGTGAAGTGGGGCATACCGGTTCCGGGAGCTCCAGACCACACGATGTATGTTTGGTTCGACGCATTGTCGAACTACATCACCGCGCTTGGATGGGGCAGTGAATCGCAAGCGAAGTTTGAACGCTACTGGCCTGCGCTTCATCTGGTGGGGAAAGACATCCTCCGAATGCACGCGGTGTACTGGCCCGCGTTCCTGATGGGAGCCGGAATAGAGTTGCCGCGCACGGTGTACGCTCACGGGATGTTGCTGCGCGGCGGCCAGAAGATGGGTAAGACGCTCGGTAACGCGATTGATCTTGGAGTCTTGAAGCGGCATTTCACCGCCGACACGATTCGCTACTTTCTGTTGAGAGAGGTTGCGTTCGGTCAGGACGGCGAGGTGACTTACGAAGCGTTGATCGACCGGGCGAATTCCGATCTTGCGGACGGGCTTGGGAATCTTGCGAGCCGAACGCTCACGATGGTCAGGAATTACTTTGACGGTCACGCGCCTCGTCCAGAACCCGGGCGGAGCGACGATGCCGCGGATGTAGAAAATCGAATTGCGGAAGCAAAGCGCAAGTTTGATGACGAATTCAGGCAGCTCAATTTCTCTCGCGCGCTTGAAGCCGCGTGGGCGGGGATCGCAAGGATCGATAAGTTCATCACGGATAACCAGCCGTGGAAGCTTGCGAAGGATTCGGCGGCGCGCGGTCAACTCGAAGCAGTTCTTGCGACCGCTTATGAGGGCCTGCGGCACGTGATATTGACCGTGGCTCCTTTCATGCCGGCGACTTCGCGCGAGATTTGGAATCAGATGGGATTGCCGGACGATCCGCTGCGCATCAACCCCAATGAAACAAAGTGGGGCGATACGCTGGAGCTGTCGAAGATCGAGCACATCAGCCCGGCATTTCCGAAACTTGATAAGGAAAGAATAATGTCAGAGATCTCAAATGAAACAGCGCCGCCCGCAAGCGAACCAACACCGGAGAGCACACCCGCGCCCGCCGGAGCGACTCAGGCCGTTGCGCCGGCGAGTCAGATCATTACGATCGATGATTTTGTTAAGGTCGAGCTTCGCGCAGCGACTGTGATCGAGGCTGAGAAGGTTCCGAAGGCAGACAAGCTCTTGCGATTGGTCGTCGATCTCGGCGAAGGGCAACCACGACAGATTCTCGCCGGCATCGCCGAGCACTACTCGCCCGAGGACGTTGTCGGACGAAAGATAATCGTGGTTTCGAATCTCGCGCCTCGCAAGCTGCGCGGACTCGAATCAAACGGTATGTTGCTGGCTGCTTCGGTGGGAGAAAACGGCCGGCCGGTGCTGGCGACCTTCGGCGAAGACGTACCAAACGGCGCGCGGTTGAAGTGAACGTATTATCCCCATCGCCTGCATGCGGCGATGTAGTTCATTGGTTCCAACTCGTCGCCGGGCTGCAACTCATTCAGCATGGATTTCACGACGTCAATATCAGGTGAGTGGATCGAGATCGATTGGACGCGATGTGATCCGACAGTGACATCGGCAATCTCAAGCCACCCGCCGTTGAACTGATACTGAGATCGCTGCTTTAACACTCTCGTCTCAGCAACCGCCGGTGAGGACTCGACGAGCGCACGGACAAACTCATCATCAGTAAAACTCACAGAGCGCGTCTCCTTAGGTAGAGCGACTTCCAACAATCGCGCTGCATCCCTTAGTGTCGCCAACTGAGCCGGAAATCGATAAGTGAATTCAGCGCTCTCGACATAAAGCTCAAACTCGCCCGGTCTCGTTTCGAAAAGAAGTTTGAACTTCAGCAACCACTCGCCGGCATAACGACGCAGCTTGATGTTCTGATCATTCTTTGGTGAAACAAGATAAAGATCCTCCCATTGAATATCCTTTATCCCGAGTCTGATGGGATACACGCGAACGCGGCCGGCGAGTTCGTCGTCGATTCGCCCGAATGCGCGCCACTCCCATATTTTTCCTTCTTCCGGTGACTTCGTCATCGCGATCGCTTGAATTGAATTATACGGCGAGCACAAGGTTTTGTAACGCTTTTCAGGCCGACCACAACTTATGGTAAACTCCGCGATCAGAAATTCATCAATCACCTTTCGCGGAGTTTGATCCGATGATGGACAAGAGAACGATTTCGGCTGGCGCGGAAGGCGATGACGAGAAGCAATTCGAGTTGAGCCTCAGGCCGAAGTGGTTGCGCGAATACATCGGGCAACAAAAAGCTAAAGAGAATCTATCGATCTTCATTCAAGCAGCGCGCAAGCGCGGCCAGGCGCTCGACCACGTGCTGTTATACGGCCCGCCGGGGTTGGGCAAGACTACGCTTGCTCACATCATCGCTAATGAAATGGGAAGCGATATCAAATCAACGGCGGGACCCGTGATCGAAAGAGCGGGTGATCTTGCGGCTCTGCTTACCAACCTCGCTGAAGGCGACGTGCTGTTCATCGACGAGATTCATCGCCTGAACCCGACGATCGAAGAAGTCCTTTATCCGGCAATGGAGGACTATCAACTCGACATCATCATCGGGCAAGGTCCTTCTGCGCGCTCGATAAAGTTGGAACTGCCGAAGTTCACGCTTGTGGGCGCGACAACACGAGCGGGTCTGATCAGCGCGCCGCTTCGCGGCCGATTCGGCATACCGCTTCATTTGGACTTTTATCCGATTTCAGATTTGGAAGTGATAGTGAACCGTTCTGCAGAGATCCTCGGCGTTACGGTTGAAGCGGGCGGCGCGAACGAGATAGCGAAGCGTTCGCGAGGCACTCCGCGAATCGCAAATCGACTGCTGCGACGAGTGCGCGACATCGCTGAGGTGCTGCACGACGGACTCGTAACAAATGAAGTAGCCGCCAGCGCGTTGAATCGCATGGAAGTGGACACCTACGGGTTGGACGAGGTCGATAGAAAACTTTTGTTGACCATTATCGACAAGTTCGACGGCGGTCCGGTGGGTTTGGGCACTCTTTCAGCCGCGATCAGCGAGGAAAAAGACGCCATCGAAGAGATTTACGAGCCTTATCTTTTGCAGATTGGTTTTCTGAACCGCACACCCCGCGGACGCACCGCAACTCGTCTCGCCTATGAACACCTTGGTCTCGATTTTGGGAAGTCCACCGGCCCAATCGACCAGGCAACTCTGTTCTAGACCGCTTTTCTTACCACGCTTTAGATTCCTGAAACCTTTTGCGCTCTCGCGGCACTAACGCTGCGTACGAGGGAGTAGCAGCGAAGAATAAAAAGTTGAACCTCGGTTGCGGGTCGCCGTTTTAGATGACCAAACACGCAGGCAGCACTGATCGAGGCGGTGGGAGATAGAGATGCAACAGACTGGCAAATCAACACACACCTCTGTGGGCGCGGCGTTTTTTGTATTCCTGGGCCTCGCGGTGATTCCCTTTTCGCTGAAAGCCGTCGGTGTGGAGGAATCGCTGAGCCCGAGACTTGCCGCGGCAACGGACGCCTGGCGCCAGGTCGCGGAAGCGTTCGGCGGGGGATTTCAACCGGGCGCGCCGGCGGAATTGGCCGCTGTGAACTACGCGGAATCCGAACTCGCGAAGCCCATCGAGGAGGCTATTTATTCAGGCGAGCGCGGGTGTGAACACGAAACCGCTTGTATCAGCCAGACTGGTTGCGACGGCGAAACTGCTTGCGAACGCGACATCGACGCTCTTCCGAAGGAACCGGCGAACAGTCGTGATGCAAATCTACGAAAGGTTGATCGCGTAAGAACTGTCTGCCGCAAATCGAACCAACGCTCCCGGGCGCTTGCGGCACGCGGGCAACTCGCGATGCATGTAGACGCAATAGAGGCTGCCCTGCTGGCCAAGCCGGTGGAAGCGCTAAGATTCCTCCCGTTGGATCCGGCCATCGAGAAGCAATGGGGGAATCTACTCGAGACCCATATGCGCCGCGGCGATTTCCAAATGCTCAGCGAGATAAAGCGGCGGCAGATGGAAAAGGAACTTCGGGTAGTGGTGAAAATGAAATCCCCGGCGGCTTCGCGAAAAGCGGCCGAGTGTAAAGTGCGAACCGCGATGGCGTCGGCAATGCGCTTAATAAACGAACCGATTGCAGCGCCGGATAACTGCGAATTGTAAAGACACCAATCCTGGCATCTCTCTTTGCTCCTGCGCGAGTGGTCTAAGATTGCTCGCGCAGTTTTACGTTTGCGGAGCCCGCGAGCTGCATCAATAAATTGACGCACACTTCAGCTATCCCTAGAATACAACACAAATTGACGCGGGTCGGGAGGTTCAGATGTCAGAAGCGAGAGCGAACAGGAAAAAGATGCGAGAGTTATTGCTGTTCATACCTAACCTTGTTGGGCTGATGATCGGCTTGTTGCGCGATGATCGTGTTTCGCAAGCAGACAAGGCCATCCTCGCCGGGATCATCATGTACGTCGTCGTTCCAATCGACATCATTCCTGACTTCATTCCGTTTATCGGACAAGTGGATGATTCCTATCTGCTCGCGATTTCGATTCTGAGACTCTTGAACCGCGCTGAACGGCGAGTCGTTCTCGATCATTGGAAGGGGAAATACGATATCAAGCAACTCGTCGATAGCATCGCGCACATTGCAGAGTTCTTTCTGCCGAAACCCGTCAAGAATGTGTTGCGCGGACGCATCGAGCCTAAGAACCGCTTATCGGTTGTCGCCGACGCGCCAGGCATGACCGAGTAATAAAATCTTCGACGCGCATTTAACGCCCGGAGTCCGCGCTCACTTCAGACGCGCGAAGAACACGCAACAGTTTTTCGTGAATCCCATCAAACGAGCCGTTCGACATTATTACAACGATCTCACCATCTTTCAGTCGCGGCGCAAGATCGGAAACGATTTCATCCGCCGTTGCTATCGCGTAAGCGTCCCGTCCGCGTCTTCTTAGACTCTCAAGCATTTCCAGCGGTGATATTGCGGTTTCACGGGTGTAGCGTTCCGGATGAAATAGCCGGGCAATGATGATTTCGTCGGCTTCGGCGAGGGCGTCTTCGAAGGCCTGTTGGAATACTTTTATTTGAGCAGTGTAAGAGCGAGGCTCAAAGATTGCGACTATACGGCGGCCGGGATACTTTCCGCGCGCGGCAAGCAGAGTCTCGCGAACCGCCGTCGGGTGATGCGCGAAATCATCGATTACGGTCACGCCGCGCACTTGTCCTCGAACTTCCAGGCGCCGCTTAACGCTCTTGAACTCAGCCAGCGCATCGGCGACGGCGCTTCGGTCGAGGCCGAGAACTTCGCAAGCGGCAATCGCTCCCAGGCAGTTGCGCACGTTGAACTCGCCGGCAAGCGGAGTGCGATAGCGGCCGAACTCTTTCCCCTGTGCGACCACTGTGAAAGTTGTTGCATCGTCCGAGAATGTGACGTCACGCGCGCGCCAATCGGCATCCTGTTCAATACCAAATGACTCGACCTTGCACAGAGCGCGCGGCGCGAGTTCCCTTACCAGGTTCGAATCCCATCCAGCGATCAAGTGGCCGCGCCCCGGAATCAAATTGATCAACCGGCTGAACGCAAACTTGATTGCTTCGACGTCGCGATAGATATCGGCGTGATCGAACTCGATGTTATTCAAAATGACGGTGTCCGGCCGGTAGTGCATGAACTTCGGTCCTTTATCAAAATACGCCGTGTCGTATTCATCGCCTTCGATTACGAAGTAAGGACTGTCGGTCACTCTAAAGGATGACTTGAAGTTCTCGGCAACGCCGCCAATCAAGAACGCAGGGTTAGCGCCTGCGCGTTCCATACCCCAGGCCATCAGTGAGGTTGTAGTAGTCTTGCCGTGTGTTCCGGCGATGACGATGGAGTGTCGCCCGCGAATGAAATTCTCCTCGACGACCGCAGCCATCGACGTGTATTGCATCTTCTGATTGAGTGCATGCTCGAGTTCAGGATTGCCGCGCGTGATAGCGTTTCCGACTACGATGATATCCGGATAAGGCGAAAGGTTCTCAGGCTTATAGCCGGCCAGGGCGGGGATACCAAGTCGTTCCAGCTCAAGCGACATTGGCGGATAAACATTTTCGTCCGATCCCGTTACCTTATGCCCTTGCTGCTTGAGCATTCCCGCGAGCGAAGCCATCGCGGTGCCGCAGATTCCAATCAAGTGATAATGTCTGGTTTCCAATTAATCTCCTCCGGCCAAAGACGTGAGTATAGCGATGCGTTGTTCGCTTTGAAAAGTTTCGCTGCTTGCGGCGGAATATCTACTATGAAAAAATCGTCGCCGTGAAAGCACTCAGGCTCGATCCGGATCTAAAACTCGTGATGGATGCTGCAGTTCCGCGGCGACCCGATGAAGCTCTCGTGGAAGTGATATCGGCCGGCATCTGCAACACGGATTTGGAAATCGTGAAGGGTTATGCGGCATTCCGCGGAACACTCGGGCACGAGTTTGTTGGCCGCGTGGCAGAGTCGCCTGACCCTTCGTTGGTCGGGACACGCGTCGTGGGAGAAATCAACGCCGGATGCGGGTTGTGTGAGCTGTGTCAGTCCGGTGATTCCAGGCACTGTGCGGAACGCACAGTATTGGGGATCAAGAATCGTGACGGAGCGTTTGGCGAGTTCCTTTCCCTTCCCGTTTGCAATTTGATCACAGTGCCGGATGAGATTAGCGACGATGCGGCAGTGTTCGCGGAGCCCCTCGCTGCGGCCTGCAACATTCTGGAACAAGTCAGCATCGACGCGGCATCGAATGTGGCAGTCGTCGGAGACGGCAAGCTTGCACAATTGATAACCCTTGTAATATCCAGGATTGGATGTCATCTGACAGTCATTGGAAAGCATGACGAGAAGCTGAGGCTCGCGAGCCGATTCGGAGCTAGCTCAACATTTGATATCTCCGACTTGCCTGGTTCGAGCTGTGAAACGCGCTTTGATGTGGCAATTGAGGCAACGGGTTCGCCCTCAGGATTGGCAACGGCCTTAAAGCTCGTTAAGCCGCGCGGAACAGTCGTCCTCAAATCCACTCATCACGATTCGAGCTCGCTGGACGCGTCTCTGATCGTTGTCAATGAGATAAGAGTCGTTGGCTCGCGCTGCGGCCGGATGCGACACGCGATTGATTTTCTCGCTCGTCATCAAGTGGACTTGAGTTATCTCGTTTCTGAACGACTGCCTCTCGAAAAAGGTTTGCGAGCCTTCGATGTCGCCGCCGCTTCCAAGAGTATGAAGGTAATCTTACAAATGATGTAAGGGGCAAGATGGGCCTGTGGAATAATCCCTTGCCCTGAATCCGGCCTCCAGAACCTGTTTCAGGGATGAACGCAAAGAAACTTATTGACACCGTATGGCGCGAATGTTATAAACCCGCCGAACAAGCTACCATATCTTGGGTTAGCGTCACCGAGAACATACGAGATTTGGGGAGGCGTGATGAATCAGGGTGATTTGATCGAGAAGGTCGCGAAGGGAGCCTCGATTAGCAAGGCGGAAGCTGAGCGCGCGATCAACGCGTTCAAAGAAGCGATCACCGACAGCCTGCGCAAGAACAACAAGGTAACGCTGGTAGGCTTCGGAACATTTGCGGTGTCTCATCGCAGAGCACGCCGGGGGCATAACCCATACACCGCCGAGCGAATAAAAATACCGGCCACAAAAGCTGTGAGATTCACCGTCGGCAAGCAACTAAAAGAAGCGGTTAATAAGCGAAAGAAGTAGAAGAGCGCGGATATCCCTTCCGCCGATCCCCTGCCATACAAACGGCCGCAACTAACAACCACTACACCCGCTCACGGCATCACACCACTGCACTAAAACGTATGGGCCTGAACTGAAAGGTTGACCGGGACCACGAGAGTTTGGTGACACGCCGGTTAAACCCTAAAAGAACCGCGATCTTGCGAAGGGTCGATTATGGAACGGTGGTTGCCCAAGTCAAACTGAAGATCGGACGTGCCTCAGGGGAGGCTAGATGAAAAATCTGTTTTGCACGTGGATTATTGGTGTTATTCTAATCGCAGCACAATCAGCCGCGGCGGCGGCGCAGCCTGCTGCTTTGGAAAAGGAAACCTCCCAGAAGCAGAAGGTCAAAATAGTAGTTGTAGAAAAGAAGGAAACACGAGGCAGCAGCCCAGCTCAGAAGCCCCCTCCCGGGAATCGCGAAAGGAAGCCGTAGCTATTGCCTGAAGCTGAAGCGAGAGTAGTTATGAAGAATTGGTTACTGATCATCACAATATCGCTGTTCGGCATTGCTGCTGTGGGAACGCTACCGGGCGGATCAGTGGCAATCGCGCAGAAGAGGGACAAAGACGAGAAGAAGAAGGATCCTCCTGGACCGCCAGTGGTAAAAGACAAGCGCGGAACGGACAAACCGAAGGAGCCCCCAAAGAAGGACAAGCGGCCTTAAGAAATCAAACCTCTTATTGCTTGAAACTCGCCAGCGCCTCCGTCTCATCCGAGAAGATCTCGAATACTCCATCCAGCTTCGAAATAGCCAGAATGTTTCTCACCGATTGCGAGGGGGAAAGCAGTTTTACGTGCCCCTTCTTTTTCAGCATCGAGCGATAGCATTTGATCAGGCTGCCGACTCCAGTGCTGCTTATGTAAGTCACGCTGCGAAGGTCGATCAGGAAGTCAATCTCCTCGTCCTCGGCGAATCGCTGCACCATATCATAGAGCGGATCCGGCCCGTCACCCGGATCCAACCGGCCGGTTATTTTAATGATTCGCACCGAGTCGACGCGTCGACTGATCACCTTGGTAGGACGTCTCATCATAAGTATTGCTCTTGCCCGAAAACAAATCTCATTCGGACTAAGAACTAATGGGCGCTACTGGACTCGAACCAGTGACCCCTGCGGTGTGAACACAGTGCTCTACCAACTGAGCTAAGCGCCCTTTTTAAGGGAAGAAGATTAGCAGATGCGAAACGGTTTTCCAACTTGTTGGAAAACGAGACAGGTGTCTTCCACTGACGATTCACTCTCAAAAAAAGAATGGCGCGGAACGGCTATCACTATTAATGACAATCAAGACGTTCGTGCCTTCCGCCCCGACGTTCAAGCGGGCCTTCAGAAAGAGAACTTCGGACGAGCCGTCCAATTCGAATGAATCCGGTTCAAACAACAAGCCATTTATCAAAAGAAGGGAGTTCGAAACGAAGTTCGCGCCAAAGACTCGCAGTTTCTTTGATCCCTTGAGCTTGACGCGATTTATCACCGGCACTCCAGTTGAGGCCGCCGAATCGCGGATTGTCATCGACAGCCATCTCGCATCTATCTGCGCAGGACTCGCCGAATCAAAAACCTGCACCGCAAAGCTGAATGATCCGGTCGTATTGGGCGTACCCGCAATCGTTCCATTAGAAGCGAGGTTAAGCCCAGACGGTAGCGCACCTCCAGCAAAGGCCCAGCGATAAGGCGGCGTCCCTCCGCTCGCCTGAAGCGTAGTGTTGTAGAATCGATTTTGAATTCCATCCGTGATGCTCAAGCTCGTGATTGAGACGGGTCCCGGAGTTGGGCCCGGTCCACCAGACGAGCTAGCCGGATAGATCGCCAGCGCGCCAGCCTTGTCGTCAGCTCCAAGCGTAGCGTCGCGGCCGTGGCCATGCGCCTGGGGCCACATGATTGCTGAAGCGTCGGACGAGTGATCAAGGCCTATGCAGTGGCCGAGTTCGTGACAGCCTACTTCAGCCAGATTTGCAGAGTTCCCAAGGAAGCACTCCATTCCGTTATTGAATACGGTGTCGGTCTCGAGCAATCGGCTGAACGTCGTGCCGCCAATAACTTTGAACTCGCGAGTCCAACTGAACGAGGTCAATGCAACAATTCCAGCGCAACCAACTGACTGATCCAACTGATTAAGACAATCGCCGAACGAGATGGTATTCGATCCGTCCATCGAGATTCCGCAACTCGCGGTTTGACCCGCGACTCGCAACCTGATAGCCGCGCCGCTTTGAGCGGCCCACGCGTTCATCGCGCGAGTAACCTCAGCCGAGCCTCCGCCGGCGATCGGCGAGGAGTTCGGATTCAGATTGAAAGAAATGGCCTGTCCCGAATCCGCCTCCATCCAGCGCACACCACCGCCGAACAGCACAAACTCCGGCGCGTATCCTCGAGACTCCTTCTTCTTGCGAGCATACTCCTTCGGAACTGCAACCAGCGGTTGGCCACTCCTGGCAGCTTCAATATCGGCAATACGACTCGCTTCGCGATTCAGAGTTTCTTGAATCTTCTGAACGTATGAATCGAGCGGCGCTTGATTTGTTACATCGCTACCGCTCGATTGAGAAAGAAACTCAACCTCGCGAGCCTCAACCGAGCGCTCAACATATTCGCGACCCGTTTGGTCCGTCACGATCGAAAACTTGCCCATAAAGGCGTGCGCGGCATGCAATGTCCCATCCGGCGATGTATTCAGGTACAGAAGGACGCGCTCGCCCACGGCGAAGCGCGCCTGTCCCGATACGAACACACCGGACTCTCCGACGGTTCCACCCATCTGCTTTAGAACAATTGTTGATTCGGACTGTCCCTTCAATACTC
>UEXS01000875.1_pt1 | contig 19207 bp, 25 predicted proteins | sample 4301141 | NCBI WGS metagenome assembly UEXS01 (sample SAMEA4773178, study PRJEB27434) | metagenome | biome: 2259; feature: agricultural soil; material: soil | place: USA | collected 2014-09 | depth 0.25 m
AGTACCGCTACCTGCTTCCGCTTTATCGACTGCTGCATCTGCTTCCGAATCAGCGTAAGGCTGACGGCACGATGAAACCGTCCGGGACCTTGCGCGGCGCGCAAGCCCTGGTGAGTGTCTTGAATCGCCCGATGTATCTCGATCAGTTGCGCAGGGTGACTGCTCGAATCGCCGAAAGCCGAGGCGCGGTGATTTTTCTTCCCTCGGTTGGGTGGAACATTGTCAACACTCAGCGGACGAACCACCTCGCGCGCGAGTTTGCGCGGCAAGGCTACGTCGCGATTTATGACAGCAGCAATTCGTACGACGACGTCAGTGGATTCAAGGAAGTCGCGTCCGGCGTCTTTCTGTTTCGAGGGTCCGACGATGTTTTGCCTGAGATCGCCGACCCGCTTCTGTGGACGCTGACGTATAACTTCGACCGGCGCGATTCCTATCCGGCATCCGCGCGCACGGTATACGACTGGATTGATGATCTGGAAGTCTTCCATTTCGACCGATCCTTCCTGGAGCGGAATCATAAACGCGCTTTGAAGGAGGCGACTGTGGTCACGAGCGTCGCAGCCAGGTTGCACGCTAAAGCGCTGAACGTGCGGCCGGACGCGCTCTATCTTCCGAACGCGGTCGAGTATGATCACTTCGCTCGCGCGTGTGATTTGCCTGCGAATGATCCTGATCTCGATTCCAAATGGCTTGGCGATAAGCCGATAGCCGGATACTTCGGCGCGATGGCTGAGTGGTTCGACTATGACCTGCTGGAGGAAGCCGCGAGACTGAGGGATGACTGGAATTTTCTATTGATCGGGCCGATGTATGACAACAGCCTGAGGGAACGCGGCCGTGCGCTGCTGAAACGGCCAAACGTGCGCTGGATTGGCTCGCGTGACTACCAGCAGCTACCCGCGTACTTGCGATTGTTTGACGCCGCGATGATCCCTTTCGTGATAAACGACATCACGCTTGCGACCTCGCCGCTGAAATTGTTTGAGTACTTCGCGGGCGCGAAACCGGTCCTCACAACGCCGATGCCTGAGTGCCAGATGTTTCCGGAAGTGCTGATTGTCAGAACCGCGGAGGAGTTTGCGGCGGGCCTGGATGTCACGAACACACGCGGCCGGGAGGTTCGGTTTCAAGAGCGCCTTCGCGAGCTGGCCCGCGAAAACTCATGGACGACACGGGTTGAACTTGTGACCCGGCATTTGGACGCGATAACAACCGAAATCACGCCGTCAGGCTAGGGCTGTGCACTCGAACCTGCACCAAAGGTCTTGCGGATTTTGGCTTCGATCTTCTGCCGATCCTGGTCTGAAGCCGCGGCGGCGAGTTGCAGTCGAAGCTTGGTGCGTTTTTGATAACGGTGACGGCGGCGCTTAATTTCGCGATTACGTTCTCTCATCTTCAAATTCTCCAATCTTCCACGAACTCAGGGCTCGAATCTTAGCGCCGGTTTCCCGCGAGGTCAAACGCCTCGGGATCGTCCTTGACAGGCCGAGAGGGTATGCATAAGATTTATATAAAACTTAGTGCCACACAAAGGTGAATGAATGCAGAAAACCAGGATCAGAACATTCTCAGCATCGGATCGCGATCTGGCGATGCTCGACGCTGTCGCCCACTATCACGGGATGAATAAGAGCGCGACTATCGCGAGCCTGGTGCGAAAAGAATTCTGGAGAATATTTCCAGCGGGAAACGCCCGCATAAAGCCCGATCGAGGAGCAAAGGTAGAGAACAAATGAGCACCCAGACTATGACTTTCAATTCCGCGGCCGTCCCCGCCATGCGAATCGACTCAAACGCGCTTATGGAAGAGATTCGTGAACTCGCCGGGCGCCGAAACGCGCTTATCCTCGCGCATAACTATCAGACGGCCGAAGTTCAGGACGCCGCGGATTTCACCGGGGACAGTCTCGGCCTCGCGCTCGAAGCGCAGAAGACCGAGGCCGAATTGATAATCTTTTGCGGCGTCCACTTCATGGCGGAATCGGCGAAGATACTGAATCCCGAGAAGCATGTCCTGCTGCCGAACCTTTCCGCCGGCTGCTCGCTTGCGGATTCAATCACTCCCGAGAGCCTGGAGGAGTGGAAGCAGCGCTATCCCGGATACACCGTCGTCACCTATGTGAACTCTAGCGCCGAAGTAAAAGCGATGAGCGATATCTGTTGCACATCCGCAAACGCAGTCTCTGTGATTCGAAGCCTGGCGTCGGACAAGATACTGTTCACGCCCGATCGCAATCTCGGCAACTGGGTCAAGAAACAAGTGCCGGAAAAAGAGATTGCGATCTATGACGGCGCGTGTCCGACTCACGATGTGCTTCGCGGGGCGAACGTGATCAAGGCCCGGTCAGCTTTTCCTGACTCCGTTGTGATAGCTCATCCGGAGTGCCGCGAAGACATCATCGCGATGGCCGACGAAGTCTGCTCGACCACTGCCATGATTGACCGCATAGCGAAACATCCCGAGGCCCGGACGTTCATCATTGCGACCGAAAGCGGAATCATTCATCAGATGAAGAAGCTCTATCCGGATCGCGAATTCATCATGGCCGATGGCTGCATTGGATGCCGGCTGCATTGTCCTTACATGAAGATGATCGGGCTTGCGGACGTCAGACGATCGCTGGTTGAAAACAAGTTTGAGATTGAGGTTGAACCCGATGTGATGGAAGGGGCGCGGACGGCGTTGGAGCGAATGCTGGCAGTGCCGCGCGACAGTTGAAGACGTCGGTAAATTACTTTTCAGCCGGACCGATTTACGGTATAAATACTGGCCTCAGAACTTTCGTCATTCTGCCGGCGTAGAATTGGCTTGAGTTCCAGATCGAATACCCATCAGGAGAAACTAACATGCAGTCAAGACGGATTATGACCTCCCTGCTTATTGCTGCACTGATGATCGTGTCTTCAGTCGCATCAGCAGCTACCTTTAACAAACCAACTACTGATCCTGGTCAAGCCAAAGACACCCTCTCGGGCAAGTACGAAGGAGTGGCCAAGAGCGATCAGATGGGTGACATCCCGCTGACGGTCGAAATTAAGAACGACGGCGGCAAGCTGTCCGGTAAGATCGACACTCCGCAAGGACCGGCGGCCATCACCGGCGGTACTTTCGACAACGGCAAGATCGTCATGAAATTCGATGCCGGCGGAAACGAGGGCACGGTTACGGCGATGCTTGACGGCGACAAGATCAGCGGCAAGTGGGAGCTCGGCGGCCAGGGCGGCCCGCTCGAGTTGAAGCGTGCCGGGATGGCGGCGGCTGCCGCGCCGGCAAGCGCAGCAGGCGGATCTTCGGCGTCGGCGTCACCCGATCCCATCAGCGGTGAGTGGGACGCAGTCGCGGACGCGGCGGGCACTTCGTTCCCCTTCACTCTCAAGCTGAAGCTCGAAGGCGACAAAGTCACCGGCTCGTCGGACTCGGCCCAGGGCTCGGCTCCGCTAAGCAAAGGCACGTTCAGCGGGAACAAGCTGAGCTTCAGCCTTGATACAGGGAACGGCGCAATCGCAATGACCGCGATGCTCAAGGACGGCAAGCTCAACGGCGATTTCGACTTCGCGGGTCAGATGACCGGCAAGTGGGAAGCCAAAAAGAAGTAAGCCATGATTTCGAGAAGCGATGCGTGACCGGTGGACGCGTCACGCATCGCTTCCGTTTCCAACACGTTTTTTCTCGATCATATCCGTGCGCTGCGCGGTTCTATTCGCTGCCCTTATCGTCCTCAAGAATTGTCGGCAGATACGAGCATTCGTTCTCCCCAAAAGAACCAATTCACTAACGCTACACAAGGAATCGCGCTCGAGTAGTCAGTCTTAAAGGCAACTTGTTCCGCGATACAGCCACCACAGGAGACATAATGAGACTACGACGCGCGGCTGGATATGCAATCATCGGATTGTGCTGTCTATTTTCTAGCGCTTGCTTCAGCATCGAGCAGGAGATTTTTCTGAACGCGGACGGGAGCGGCGACGTGGTCGTTTTTATTTCGGTCCCCGACCTGCCGGAAAAAGCAGGCGGCGCTGAAGTCTCAAAGAAGAACCCGGCTGAAACGCTCTCCGATTTCAAAAAGGAATTAACCACTGCATTGCCGGCCGGGATCACCGTCAAGCAAATCAAAGACGTAAAGCAAAACGGCGTTCAAAGCATCTACGCCGTGTTTCATTTCACAAAGCTTGAAGAAATCCAGCGAGTGTTGGCGAATTTCGGGAAGAGCAGCTTGAAGGACGGCGACATCGGATCCGATCCCGAGTGGTCGATTCGAGTAGAAAAGACGGCCGCGAAGACTTCCTATACTCAGAAGTTTCGCCTGGATGTCGACGCAAAGGCGAAGGCTGAGATAAAGGCCGAGGTAACGGTGAACGGACAGCCGCAAAAGGTCGAGCAGAAGCCCGAAGACGACAAGGCATCAAAGGAAATGGAAGAGCAGCTCAAGCCATTGATCCTTTCGATCGTGCGAATGCGTTTCGTGCTGCACACGCCCGCGCCGATCACCGATACAAACGCCGACATCGTGCTGAATGAAAGAACCGCGGTCTGGAATTGCTCGCTCGCGGCTTTCGCGAAGGACAAGAAACCGATCGAGATGAAAGCTACGTTCTAGGTGGACCGGCCGCTTAACTGTTCTTCTTTCGTGGTCTTCCCCATCGAATAGATTAACTCTCCCGAAAGCGAACCGGGTGCTTCGAAGATCATCGACTTGTGAGAGGCTGTTGTTGTTCATCGCCGCATCGTGCTTGTGCGCGTGCAGCAGCGGACCAGCGACGCAACCAGCAACGGAGGCAGGACGCTGGATCGCCGCCGAGCCCATTAGCGAGTTGAATCTCCTCGGTGTGGATATGGCCGATCAGAGGAACGGCTTCGCGGTCGGGGACATCGGGTTGATGAACGGCGCGGTTCTTCGAACGTCGGACGGCGGCCAAACCTGGCAGCCGGTGTCGAGGACCGATGAAATACTGGCGGCGGTTGATTTTGTTTCGATCACGCGCGGCTGGGCCGCGGGTTATGCCGGACGCATTCAGCGCACCGATGACGGCGGACTTAGCTGGAAGGTTCAGCGCATCGAGCACAAGAACGAGATCATCAATTCAATATTTTTTCTCGACCACGAACGCGGATGGGCTGTCGGGAGCGGCGGACTTTTGCTGACGACCAACAACGGAGGCGAATACTGGGAAGTGATTACAACCGGCCGCGCCGAGGATCTGTGGTCCGTGAAATTTATCACGCCGAGTCGCGGGCTGATCGCCGGCGAGGAAGGTTTGATTTTGCTGACGGAAAACGGTGGCCGCGATTGGACTCCACAAGCCTCGCACACGGCCGGCGCGCTATACGGGTTGGCGGTGGCCAGTGGTTACGCCATAGCCGTCGGTGAGAACGGATCGATTCTGCGAACCGAAGATTTCACAACGTGGACAGCCGTTGAATCCGGAATCACCGAATCGCTTAACGGCGTTTCGCTCGGCGGGGACGAATGTTGGGCGGTCGGCTCGAAAGGCGCAACCGTGGCCTCAGCGGACAAAGGTAAAACCTGGAAGCGATCTTCGGCGGCGGTGTCTGGGGACTTGATCTCGGTCAGTCTTTCGGCCCCCGCAAGCGCCGTTGCCGTCGGACACCATGGAGCGGTACAGTTTCTCCGCTCCGAATGAAGTCCTACCGGAGGGCGCGATGAAACACTCGGGAATTGTTGGAATGCTTGTCATGAGGTTCAGTTCAGCTATCTGCGCCATGCTGCTGGTGCTCGCGGTGAGTTGTCCGCTTGATGCTCACCACATGGTGTTGCGATTCAATCTCGAGGAGATGACCGTGACAGCGGACCGGGTATTCCTCGGGCGATGCATTGCCATCGAAGAAACCCAGGAGACGATTGCTCAAGGGCCGCTGCCGATAACGCGATACACCTTCGAAGTCGAGCGCGCCATAAAGGGCCGGCTGCCGAGGTTGTTGAGCTTTAGTCAACTCGGACATCCCACGAAGCCAGCATCGGGCAAGACCCGCGACATAACCGTCCATGGCCGCGCTGTAACCGCGGACACTTTCATTCACGGGATGAGTGAATACCGAGTAGGCGATCGATCGTTGCTCTTTCTCATCCCTAACTACCTGGGCGGCAAGGTGACCTATCCCGTGGGAATGGATCAAGGCGCGTTTACTGTATCTCGAATGCCTTCCGGGAAAGAGCTCGTTCGAAATGGAATCAACAACCTCGATCTTTTTACGGCTCGGTACAACGGCACGTCGATGAAGTCAGCGGACGCAAGGGTTGTCCATCCGGATCGCGAAGTTGTTGTTGAGCCTCAGGGCCTCAGCGCGGCGAGTCAGGCGATAACGAGTAAGCGCGGCGCGTTGCCGCTCGAACAGTTCATTGAACTGGTTGAGAGAATCAACGCAGCGCACGGCGGCACTGGCGGTGTTGTAGTCGAAAGGCAGTAAGGTGTCCAATGAATAAGCGCTCGTCAAACCTTCGTGCAATCCTGGTTGTCGCCAGCCTGGCCGGCGTTCTGGTAATTGCGGTTCCGCTTGCGCGCGCGGGTGGCCCGCTCGCGATCGCAAGCAACGGGCAACCGGTTCGATGGCCGCATAGAGAAGTTCGTGGCGGCCCGCTGAACTCAGCCACAGTGGATGCGGACGGGCGCATCTTATATCGCGTGGACAGTGGAACGCTGGGACCTCTGAGCGAGAAACAGGCGACCGCTTTTGTCGATCGAATCTTCGGCGAGTACTCCGGCATTCCAACTTCCACTTTGCGGTTCGTCGACGCGGGCCGCATTATGGATCCCACAACAAACCAGCCCGTTGACGTGAACGGATCAAACATCGGGCGCTTCCTAAGCACCTCAAACCCCACGTTTCAAAACCCGATTATTTTCGACAGCGACGGCAGGATTACGGGCGGCGGGGGTGTGCTCGGGTTCTTCGGGTTCCTTCAAGTCGATGACGCGAGCGCCGAGCTTCGCGAGGGGTTCGTCGTGCTAAACGGCCAACCTCTGTCCAGAGGGCTTCTTTCCCCGACGTCGTTTCTTGGAGTCTTCACGCACGAGTTTGGTCATTTTGCGGGCCCGTTGGATCACGAACAGAGCAATGGAAACATCGCATCGCACGGTCTTGGCTCAGTGACGCCTTCAGGGTTCACGCCAGCACAGGGGTTTGATCTTTTTGCGCCGTTCACTGAGACGCTGTTCCCATTCATCTTCTCAGCCCCGAACGGTTCGCAACTCGGCAGTCAGTTCGAGGATTCCGGTCCCTTCGTCGCGACACTTGATATGGATACTCAGAACGCGCTGTCGAACCTTTACCCGGCTCCCCAGTATCTGACTTCGCGTGGATCAATCGAAGGACAAGTCCTGGTTAATTATAACGGCAGCAGTTTCCCACTCACGGGAATCAACGTCGTGGCGCGTCGTATTGATCAGGGGCAGTTCCCGCCCGGCTTGGGAGTATCCGCGTATCCGGTAGCTCCGGCTTTGGATAGCGATGGGGTGCCGCAGATTCCCCCGCCTCAAGGGGCGACTGATTCGCTGTCGACAGTGGCGAGCGCCGTAACCGGTCTCGAGTTTGGACGAGGTACTTATCGGATCCAGGGACTGCCGCCAGGGCAGTACCTGGTCGGCATTCAGCAGATCAACCCCGAAGCCATCAGGGGATCGGGCATCGGACCGCTGGCCAATCAAGTTACGCTTCCGTTCGCGGAGGAGTTTTTCAACGGGGCGGCTAATTCATCGAACACGATCGCCAGCTTCGTGCCGGTTACGGTGACCGCCGGCGGAGTGACAACCGCGATCGACTTTGCAATCAACGGCATCAACAACATCGTTCCAAGTCTGGTGGATGAAAGAGAGCCAAACGAGAAGACTAAGAAAAGCCAGAAGCTGGACATCCCGGTGGAAGTGTCGGCCAGCGCTTCCACGGCTGATGACGCAACGCTACGGATGACCATTACGAGCAGCGTAATCGATTTCATTGAAGATCTGTACAAGATCAATATCGATCAACCCCGCATTATCTTCATTGCCCTGGATCCAACTTCGGGGGCGGGCGATCTGGATATGTATCTGTTCACTTCGGATGTGAGTAAGAAGAAGACCTCGCTCAGCGATCCGAGTTTGGTGGCCTTCAGCGCGGGACCTACATCGAGTGAGATGATTGCAATGCGACTCGAACCGGGCACGTACATCATTGGCGTCAGCGCTTTCGATGGCAGCGTGAACTACAAGCTGCGAATCTTCACTGCGCAGTAAGCTGGCGACTCAGTTATCCAATCACGGTTTGATTCATTCCAGATTCGCTTATATCAACGGCGCTTCCGCTATGTGCGTAGCGCATCAGATTCCGGCGAATCGGGTCAAGGCGTCTAATGCGACTACCGAAAATCTCGCTCACCTGGAAAATTATGATCGGGTTGGCGCTGGGTATTCTTCTCGGCTATCTAAAACCCGAGTGGGGAACCGCGCTCAGACCGCTCTCGATCCTGTTCTTGAATCTGATAAAGGCGATCATCGCCCCACTGATTTTCTCGACCCTGGTAATAGGCATCGCCGGAACCGGCGATATCAAACAGGTCGGGCGCATTGGCGTGAAGGCGCTCGTCTATTTTGAAATCGTCACGACCTTCGCGTTGTTCATCGGGCTGGCAGCGGTCAATATCACAAGGCCGGGCATCGGAGTCTCACTTGCCGGAATCATCAGACCCGAGGACAAAGCCGTGCTCGCCGAGCGAGCCCAGCGATTAGCCAAAGAGGCAAACGAGGCCGCAAACCGCGCGAGCGAAATCGCGGCCTCGGGCGCGAGTCCCGACGCCGCAACACGCGCCACAGCGGAAGCCGTAACCGCGGCGGCAAAATCTTCCGAAGCAGCGCAAGCGGTCGCCAAAGGACTCACCGCGCCGGACCCTCCGCCCAAGCCGCAATCTTTCGGCGACGTCATTGCACATCTGTCACCTACATCGATCATCAAGGCCATGGCCGAAGGCGACGTTCTTCAGATCGTTGTTTTCTCGGTGTTGTTCGCGCTCGCTGTGACGAGCATCGGCGCCAAAGCAGATGCCATCGTCAGGTGGTGTGAATCACTCGCCGACGTGATGTTCCGCTTCACTGAGTTCGTGATGAAGTTTGCGCCGGTCGGCGTCGGCGCTGCGATGGCAAACACCGTCGGACACAGCGGGCTCGGCATACTTCAGAATCTCGGAACTCTGGTCGCGACGCTTTACGGCGCGCTGGCTTTCTTTCTGGTTTTTGTTCTCGGACCCGTGGCGATGATTTTTCGAGTCCCGTTGAGGGACTTCATCCGGGCGGTCAGGACTCCCGCAACAATCGCGTTCGCGACTACGTCGTCGGAATCGGCTTTGCCTCGGGCAATGGAAAACATGGAACGGCTCGGCGTTCCAAGACGCATCGTTGGATTTGTTTTGCCGACCGGCTACAGCTTCAATCTGGACGGCACGACCGTTTATCTATCACTCGCGTCGATCTTCGTCGCGCAAGCCGCGGGGGTTAACCTGACGTGGTGGCAACAGCTCACGATGGTGTTCACGTTGATGCTGACATCAAAGGGTGTGGCCGGCGTGCCGCGCGCTGCGCTCGTGATACTGGCGGGCACTCTGGCTTCGTTCAATCTGCCGGCCGAGGGCGTGATAATCATCCTTGGAGTTGATGAATTGATGGACATGGCCCGGACGTCGATGAACGTGATCGGCAATTGCCTGGCTACAGTGGTTGTTGCAAGGTGGGAGGGCGCATTTCGCACCGCCGAGTGGCAAGCGGAAGAGAAAGAACTCGAAGCGGTCACGGGGCAACAGGGCCTCGCCAGCGGTTGATCTGGCGAGACCCTTCAGCGGTCCTGACACACAGGTGGGTGTGGCTATGAAGAAATCATCAATGTTGGTTTTTCTCTGGTCCATTGATATATTAGCTACGAGGTTTTGGCTGATGGCAGTCGCAACAGAATATATTTTCCTGATTTCTCGCCCCGACACGGCAAAGAAACAGCTCTACGTCAAAGGGCGAGGCTGTTTGACCGCACGCGACGTTGTCGGCACTCTGATTTCTAATAGACTTACACCGCGGCAAACCGCCGATGTTTACAGCCTACCCGTCGAAGCAGTGTTGGAAGCCTGTCAGTATTACGAGGAGAACAAATCACTCGTCGATGCTGAGGTGAGCGAGGAACGCCGACTCGCGGGCCTTGATTAAAGATAAACTCTTGTCCCAATGCCACTGTCCCTATACCTGGATGACTGCTCTGACGAGGATCTGCTAATAGATCTGCTCCGGGGAAGTGGTCACCTTGTTGTATCACCTCGTCAAGCTGGAACGGTCGGGTGGCGTGATGCTGATCATCTCGATTATGCCACACGGCATGATTACGTTTTGATTACACACAACCCACAGGATTTTCGGGATCTCCACGATATCTGGCATACGCAACGACGGCAACACGGCGGGATCATCCTCATATACCGCGACAATGACCCTTCAAGAGATATGTCCGCTGCTGATATAGTGCGTGCAATTGAGAGATTGTTAGTCTCAGGTCTCCGGATCAATAACAACGTTCATATCTTGAATCAATGGCGCTGAGAGGACTTGCTAGCGGTAAGAGGGGTTCGGACTACGAACTTCCAGGGTAGACCTCGCGAATTCCCCAGTGGTATCGTCATAACCTTTCAACCCAGGAGGTCACCAATGACGACCCAACCCAAACAGTCCCTAGCTCCAAAAGGCGGCGGTTTCCTGATCGAAGACCGCAAGCCCGAAGATATCTTCACACCCGAAGACATCACCGACGAACAACGTATGTTCGCGCGCACCGCCGAAGAATTCCTTCGCAAAGAAGTCATCCCTCGCGAAGACGAAATCTACGCCAAGGATTACAAAGTCCATCGCGAGCTTATGCTCAAGGCCGGCGAGCTGGGCCTGCTCTCGATCGATATCCCCGAGCAGTACGGCGGACTCGGCTTGCATAAGGTCAGCTCGGCGGTCGTCGGCGAACAGTTCGCGCTTCAACCATCGTTCGCGGGAACTCAGAGCTCGCACGTCAACATCGGCACTCTCCCAATTGTGTTCTTTGGCACAGAAGCCCAGAAGCAAAAATATCTGCCGAAGCTTGCAAGCGGTGAATGGATCGGCGCGTACGCGTTGACCGAGCCGCAATCGGGTTCGGACGCGATGGCCGCGAAAACCAAAGCCGTGTTGTCCGAGGACGGCAAGCACTACATCCTCAACGGCCAGAAAATGTGGATCACCAACGGCGGCTTCGCCGACTTGTTTACGGTGTTCGCCAAAGTTGACGGAGAAAAGTTCACCGCGTTTCTCGTCGAACGCGGACCGGGCCTCGTAAGCGGCCACGAAGAAAAGAAACTCGGCATCGACGGATCGTCAACCACCGCGCTGATGCTTGAAGACTGTCACGTGCCCGTTGAAAACCTTCTGGGTGAGATAGGCCGCGGCCACAAGATCGCTTTCAACGTGCTGAACATCGGGCGGTTGAAACTCGGCGCGCGATCCATTGGCAGCATCAAGCTTTCGCTTCAACAATCCGTCGAGTATGCGAAGGAGCGGCATCAATTCGGCCAGCCCATCGCGAACTTTGGGTTGATAAAACACAAGCTCGCCGAGATGACCATTCGCGCATACGTAGGCGAGTCGATTCTCTATCGCACGCTTGGCGACATCGACAACGCGCTCGAACAGGTCGATAAAGACGACCCGAAGGAAATGCTTCTGGTGCTCGAGCAATTCGCAATCGAATGCTCGATCATCAAGGTGTGGGAGAGCGAAGCGCTCGGCTACGTCGTCGATGAAGAGGTGCAGGTGTTCGGCGGATACGGTTATTCAAAAGACTATCCTGCCGAGCGAGCTTATCGAGACGCGCGCATCGCACGAATCTACGAAGGCACAAACGAAATCAATCGAATCGTTATCGGCTCGCAGTTGCTGCGCCGCGCCGCGAGCGGTGAGCTTGCGTTGTTTGAGGCCGCCGATCGCGAAGTCGAATCCGGGGGCGTTCCCGGCGACACCTTGAGGTTGAATACGGCCAACCTCGCGTTCGCGGACGAGGTTTCACTGGTGAGATCGGCAAAAGCGATGACGCTCGCGTCGATCGCGTGCGCCCATCGCGCATACGGCGACGGCGCTCGCAACGAACAGGAAGTGATCGGACAGATCGCGGAGATGGTGATGGATGTGTATGCAATGGAGAGCGCGTTGTTGCGGACCCAGCGATTGCTGACCTCGAAGGGCATCGACAACTGCCGGGTGCAGGCGGACATCACTCGCGTATTCGCTCGAGACGCCGCGTCGGGAATTGAGCGCCGGGCCCGCGCGATTGCGAGTGAGACAGAAGACGAGAAGTGCGCGGCGGCGATCGATAACTTTGCGCATCGGTCTCCGATGAAATCGATAGCGGCGCGCCGCCGAATTGCGGATGCGGTGATCAACGCGGGCAGATATTTCTTGAGTTAACTATGCGCGAAGTCGAGGGAACGGATGAAACTTCCGGCCGACGCCGTTATTGCGACCAGGAAGATCACGGAGTATCTTCTTCGTTGGAGGCCGGAGGATGATAAGTCCGGGTTCCTGGCCCAAGCTGGTTACGCGGTGGAAACCAGCGAAAGGCTGGTGACGGACATCCGTGAACAACTGCTGCCGCTGGAAGCGGAGTTGGCCGAGGAAAAGGGAATATGGTCCAAAGTATCTGATCCGCGGCGAACTTGTAGGACCCAACGAACGCCCGCTTCGAGTAGTCACCATTTGGATGACTGAGGATGCAACTGGCGAAACGAAATTCGTGACGCTCTATCCGGATAAGAGATGAAATACGAACCGTTCACCCGAGTGGCACTTAATACCGATCTTCCGCAATACGGGCTCCGCAGCGGGGATGTCGCGACGGTGGTCGAGCATCACCCCGGACAGCCGGGACAGGAGCCAGGCTACAGCCTCGAAGTATTTAATGCCGTGGGAGACACCGTGGCCGTGGTTACCGTCCGCGAGTCCGCTATCGTGCCACTCAACGCCAACGAGCTCTTGCACGTCCGCCCGCTGGCCGAAGCGTCGCGGTGATTCCTTCAGCGGCGACCCTCCGAGGAGACCAGACACCTCCGTGCTCTTGTAGAGGAGTGGTTACATGAGTAAAGAGAGGTTCGAGCGATTGAGGGAAAGCGTTATCGAAGCGGGGCAAGTATTGCGCGGTGAACGCAAGCCAAGCCGCGAGTTCACGTACCAGATTGAAGTTTCTCAACGCGGTAAGGGCGCGCCACCCGAATGGGCAATTTGCGTGACGACCGATGAAGACGCGCTGATACCGCTCAAGCTGTACAGAATCAAATATTCAAAGACCGGGTATGTTTCCGTCGTCGATGAAGAAGGTAAGAAGCTTGTTTGTCCGGCAAGTTGGTTCGTGCCCGCACGCCTTGCCCCCGAAGTGAGACAACAGGTAGCCGAGCTTGCCTCCTGACCGAAGGATGTTCACTGAGAGAACGAGTCCTCGTAAAGATTTGAAATGTACAATGAGACCTGGTCCAGGAGCGAGAAGACCATCGCTCGCCGAGCGTACGATGACGCGCACGATCGCGAGCTCGCGGCGTTGGCGGAAGAGGTTCGGCGACGGGCGAATCGGATCACCGAGCCGCGCCACATTTGGGCACTGCACGATTTCTTAACGCGAAAGCGAAAGGAAATCGACCGGAAGTATGATTATCGATACTCTCAGTTGGTTTTTGTTTTTGCGCGCCTGATTCGTGACGGATGGCTCACCGAAGATGAGCTTGCGGGACTCGGCGAAGACAAGCTTGCGAGGATTCGCCTCGTGCTTGAACTGTGATGACGACTGGGACCCGAACCCTGGGGCAATCCAAATGGCCACGGGAGGAGATTTAATGCCGGAAATCAGCCGCTTTCTTGGTATCATAATCACGATGTATTTTAACGAGCACAACCCGCCGCATTTTCATGCGCGCTACGGAGAGCACAAGGCGGAGGTCGCAATTCAAACCCTATCGGTTATCGGCGGGAAGTTGCCTCCGCGAGTGCTGGGCTTGGTTATGGAATGGGCCGCATTGCATCGCGACGAACTGCTGGAAGACTGGGAATTAGCTCGTCAGCAAACCGATCTGAGACGCATCGCCCCACTGGAGTAGATAGTCATGTTCCTTATCGACGTTGTAGATGTTAGAGCGCTGGATGGACATAAGCTTGAACTTACGTTCAAAGACGGTTTGACCGCTACTGTAGATTTAGATCACGTGATTCGATCTTATGAGGGAGTCTTCGCTCCGCTCAAAGATCCAAAATATTTTCGGCTAGTGCGTGTGGACCCGGAAATCGGCACGATTGTCTGGCCCAACGGCGCCGACCTTTGTCCGGATGTGCTTTATTCATATGCGTCCGGCAAGCCGATCATCGTAAACGGTGAACGGGTCCTCAACTGACTGAAGCTTCAAACTCAATTCCCATTGATTATGAACATCGGAACGTTTCGGGTGGGCACGCCTCGCAAAGCGAACGAGGGCCTGCGAGTCGGCACCGTGCGCTTCTTGCCGCGCGGAGTGAAGAAAGAAGACTACGCTCGATTAGATTACTTCGACGTGTGGTTTCCGCTGCTGGCCCCAAGCTCGGAGTTACTCAAGTGGATGAAGACTCGCGACTGGCCGAGCGAACAAGTCCGTTGGAAGAAGTTCCGAGAGCGCTACATTGCCGAGATGAACAAGACCGACGCTCGCCAGGCTATCAAGCTGCTTGCGGAGTTATCCAGAGCTACGCCGCTCGGCATAGGGTGTTACTGCGAGAACGAGTCCGCGTGTCATCGGTCGATCCTGCGCGAGTTGATTCAAGGTGCTGCGGACGCTTAGAGACGCGGCAATCTTCGCAATTTCCTCCCGTTGTGCCGACGTATGATTGGCCTGTATCCTACAAATGTGAGCAATGACCCACCCAAAGAATCTGCCGCTCACTCTTCGACGCATTTTCGCTTTAGCGATCCACGGCAAGAGCGTATCTATCGTCGTCTTACACTTGTGGGACCAGGGCCCGCGTCGTTCTATCGTGATGCGTGCCTCCTCATGGCATCCGGTACCCTGCTTGATTCGACGACACACGTGATCGCCCATCTTCTTCGAGAAATAGAAAGTGCGCTGAGGAATGTGCTCGAGCCTGTAATGGACCGTGGCGATCAGGGTAGCGGAGAAAAGCATCGCACAAGGAAGAAATCAGAGCCATCCTTAAGGGCCTAGAGATTCCAGAAGCAGACGCGGTAGCACAGGCGTGGCTACGGTTACCTGGAAGTAGCAATGAGTACGGTTTCGCCGCGCGTGCTCACCGAAACGCCCTCGCTCAACCACGACCGTTTGATCAGGAATTCCGGAGCTTTTGCAGTGACTTCGAGGCAATCCTAAACAAGGTGCTCGAACGATTTGAGACACGCTATCTTACGACCCACACTCTGTTAGACACGCTTCTCGAGAAAGCTGCGCCTTCACATAGCGATGCAAGAAAGCTGCGGAGGTACGCGCCCAACAACCTCGTTGCGTACGGTTATTTCTTTGGGAAGCTTAACGACCCCGCTTGGCTCGAACCGCTGCGAGCGGAAGGCTTCTTCACTCAGCCGCCTGAGCCTGAGTACGACTACGACAAAGGAACGATACGATTCCCTTTGTGGCCCGCCGCTCAATACCTGACGCGAGTCGCTCGCCTAGCACCTCAGACCGTTCTCGAAATCGCCCTTGAGATACCAGAGACTGAGAACGTCCACGTACCCGTTGACATCGCAGATATCGCGCTCGCCTTGCCTGCTCGGATGGCCGCGCAGTTAGTTCCGCGATTCAAAGCCTGGACACCGTCTCCATATCAGTTGCGTCTTCCAGAAAGGCTTGGCGCGGTTGTTGAGCATCTTGCGACAGGTGGAGAAGTGGATGGGGCGCTTGAGCTTGCAAGCACATTGCTTGCAGAGCAGTCGCACTCAAATGAGCCGCGTTCGCGTGTCGATATGTGGCATTACGACCGGATGATGAAGAGCTTCATTCTCTCTCTTGTCGCAACTGCGGGTGAACGCGCGCTGATACTGCTATGCGACTCGCTTGAGGAAGCTATCCGACTGTCACAACTGCACGGCGATGCTCCAAATGATTATTCTGAAACCTGGCGGCCCTCGATTGATGTGCAGAACCGTCCGCACGATATGAGGAGTTATCTTGCTTCAGTAGTGCGGGATGCGGCAGAACAGATTGCGCAGTTCGATCAGACGCAGTTGCCGATGCTGATTGGGTATCTCGAATCTCGGTCTTGGCTGATATTCCAGCGTATCGCGCTGTACTTGTTGGGTAAGTTCCCGAACTCTGAAATGGGGCTTGTATCGGAGCGGTTGGCGAACCGAGGACATTTTGATTCTGCCGGACTTCGTCGTGAATACGCCCTCCTTTCAAGAGAGTGCTTTGGTCTAATCTCAACAGACGACCAAGAGAAGATTATCGACTGGATTTCAAAAGGCCCAGACATAGAGCAATTCACGACGCGCCACAAACGATGGACTGGTGAGTCGGCAACTCAAGAAGACATCAATCGTCATGTAGCGGAATGGCAACGCGATCGGCTCGCGCCACTTCGCGACTCATTGCCCCAATGTTGGCAGAAGCGACTCGATGACTTCGTTCTTCAGTACGGTGAGCCGACGCATCTCGAAATCCTTCCAGAAGGCACAACCTGGAATCGCCCGACGAGCCCGCTTAGCTCTGACGAGCTAGCATTACTGAGCAGCGAAGAACTGTTTGCCTTCCTTGAGACGTGGCAACCGTCCAGTAAAGTGATGAGCCCATCGCCTGAAGATCTAGGGCAAGAGTTAAAGACCGTTGTTGCAGCTGATCCCGAGAAGGTCGCGTCTGACGCGCTGGCGTTTCAGACGCTTGATCCGACGTACGTTCGCGCATTTATCTCAGGGTTACGTGAGGCGGTTAAGCAGAACCGTAGCTTTACATGGGCTCCCACGCTTGACCTTTGTCGCTGGGTTGTTGAGCAGCCGCGTGAGATGAGCGAGGAGCACGCGGAGGACTATGACCGAGACCCGCATTGGGGATGGGCAAGGCAGGAAATTGCTCACTTGCTTTCCGCTGGCTTCGAGGCGGACGGCGGCGGAATCCCCTTTGACTTGCGCACCGCCGCGTGGAGTGTGCTTCAACCACTTACATTAGACCCGAATCCCACGCCCGATCACGAAAAGCAGTACGGCGGCTCGAATATGGATCCGCTGACGCTGTCCCTCAACACCGTTCGCGGTGAAGCAATGCACGCACTCATCCGGTATGCGCTATGGGTCAGGAGAAATCTCGAGGGGCAGTCTGATAGCCAAGCATTGCTTGATAGCGGCTTCGATGTGATGCCAGAAGTTCGCTCGGTGCTGCAAGAGCATCTTGAGCCGGAGCGTGAGGCTTCTCTGGCAATTCGCGCCGTCTACGGCCAATGGTTTCCGTGGCTTGTACTCATCGACCCAGCGTGGGCGAAGGAACATACCGCACAAATCTTCCCGTCAGAACCGACCCAACGGGCACTTCGCGATGCCGCGTGGGAGACGTACATAGCTTTTTCCCCTCCCTACGATTCTGTGGTTGATGTCCTTTACGAAGAATATGACCGAGCAGTAGGCAATCTGGGTCAGAGTGATGCCGAGGCGGAGAGGCGTCGCCTTGCAAATCCAAGCGAACGCCTCGCCGAGCATCTGATGAATCTATACTGGCGTGGGAAGTTGCGCCTCGATGATTCCCATGGACCGATTGCTCGCTTCTTTGCACAAGCCCCAGTGGCGATTCGGGCTCACGCGATGTGGTTTTTGGGCCAAAGCATCCACGGTGCAACAGAGGTTATTGCACCAGAAGTTATTGCCCGCCTGCAAGCGCTTTGGGCTAGTAGCTTTGACGCAGTGCGAAGTGCGCACGATCATGCCGCACAATCTGCTGAACTTGTTCCCTTTGGATGGTGGTTTGCCTCCGAGATGTTCGATGATAAATGGGCTACCGACCAACTCAGACAGTCACTCGAACTGGCTGGTCAAGCGGAACCCGATCATCTAGTAGTTGAGCACCTTGTCAGGGTTGCTGTTAGGATGCCCCTCGCTGCCGTTCAGTGTCTCAATCTCATGGTCATTGGTGATGTGGAAGGATGGCACATTCACGGTTGGCGCGAGGAGGCACGAAGCATTCTCCTCGCAGCGCTCAGGAGCAACGACGAAGAAGCTAGGCGGGCCGGCGAGGCGCTAATCAACCGGCTGGGTGCCCGCGGTCACCTAGATTTCCAAAGCTTGCTGTCCGAGTCGTCGCACGACGGGACGGCGCAAATGTCCGTAGTGCTCCCGGATCGTAGTTCACATTGAGTTTCTTGTCTCGTCAGCACTCCGGCGCATTAGTGTCGGCTCTAAACCAGAATCCAGACACCGCTCTCCAGAATCGCGTCGTACATCGCGTCGGGCGCGAGGTCCGCGCCGTTCGGCCACTGGACTGCGCCCATGACGACTCGCGCCTCAGCCAACACCGCCAGGTCGCGTAACGGTTCGAAAACTGTACCGTCAACCTTCGAGCTGCTTAGGAACGCTCGCATATCTACCTTTCCCGAAGTGCCATCGACGAACGTCACCTCGAATTGCGCGTCTGGAAATACGGTCACCGAAATCACTCGCCACGGAACGGTGTGCCTGATCTCCGGCGCTACTTCAACGGCTCGATCGGTCTCGGTGTTTGCAGTTGACTGCATAGGTTCCAATCCTCCATCAATTCGTCACGATGCTCGGCCGCCCACTCAAGGACCAAAGCCATCGCTCGTCGCGGCAACCTTCCACGCAACACGCTTAAGTCGCGTAGGTCAATCTGAACTTCGTACTCACCATAGAGCGCGTGAAAATGAGGCGGCGGATGCTCCCGCCAGAACATTTGAATCACGATGCCATAGAATACGCTGAGCGTCGGCATGATTCCAATTTAACGATCTTGAAACTGTCGCCCTTTCAGAAACGAAGCAGAATTATATCACTACATTGGAAGGACCGAGTTTGACGAGTCCTCCACGAGCGAGATCGAAGGAGTCCCCAAAGCAATCGTTCACACCACCACCTTGAAAATATTCGAACCCGCGCCGGTCGAATCAAATACCTGAATCGTGTTCTCGCCCGACTTGACGCCTAGCTTCTTTGGCTTGCCCTTTAGTCGAATGAGCGTGTCGGAAACACTCGTGACGA